>OJEN01000384.1_pt1 | contig 15041 bp, 14 predicted proteins | sample 1593351 | NCBI WGS metagenome assembly OJEN01 (sample SAMN05416777, study PRJEB24817) | seawater metagenome | isolation source: Sea water | place: Canada:Atlantic | collected 2013-11 | reverse complement strand
CAGCCATGACGGCGGCGCCGATCAGGTTGCCGCGAGCTTCCTGCCCCGGCTGGTGGAGTTTGTTGCGCAGGGCGGCGGGCAGCTGCAGTTCATACAGGCCGAACATGGACAGGGCCAGTACGATAAAGACCACTACGGAGGTAATGATGGCTGCCGGCTGTTGCAGCAGAAATTGCAGGTTGAGACCGGCGCCGAACAGCGCCACCAGCAGGCCAGCCAAGGTATAGGGCACCGCCATGCCCAGCACATAACTGACGCTGAGAGTAAAGCCGCGCGCCGCGCTGGGTTCCTTTTCGCCGGCAATAATGCCGGACAGGATCGGCACCATGGGAAACACGCACGGCGTAAAGGCCAGCAGCAGCCCGCCCGCAAAAAACAGGCCGATGATCAGCCCCAGGGGCTGGTCTTTCATCCATTGGTTGAAGGCGTTGGCGTCTTCTGACTGCAGGGTATCGAGAAACCCTGGGCCAGCGCTGGCCTCAGATGCCGCTGCTGGCGGAGCGGCCACCGGCTTTTTTGCTGGTTGAGGATTGGCGAATTCAATGGTTTTTTTGGTGGGCGGGTAGCACAGCGTGTCTTCAATGCAGCCCTGGTAGCGCACTTCCAGTTCCGTATCCACCAGTGGCACGCTGCCCAAGGGAAGCGCCAGGTCCAGGCGATCGAAATACACTTGCACGTCGCCGAAGATCTCGTCGGTTTTGGATTTGCCGGCGGGCAGGGTCAGCTCGGCGAAGTCGTTGATCACGTTGCCGTTGGTGTCACGCAGGGTAAACCCGAAACGGTGCTGGTAAAGGTAGACGTCGTCGATCAGCTCGAAATTCAGCAGCAGTTGCTGGTTGTCCCAATCTGCGTCGGCCACCAGCTGGATGGCTTCATCCACGGTGGGCAGGCGTTCTTCATCGCCGAACAGGTTGTTGGCGCTGGCCCAGGAAAGCGGGGCTAATACAAGAATGGCGACCAGAAAACGCTGCCAGTACTGCTTCATCAAATTCTCCTTCCCGGTGCCTGATGCGCCAGAGTGGTGTGGCGCTTTGATGCAGGAACAGGGAGTTAGTTTCATTCGCTTACTTTAAGGGTACGTTAAGGCCGGGAGCGCAGAGTGATTGGTCGCCCTGCTGCCGCTGCAGTTTAGCGAAAAATCCCGAGTCTGTAGACCGCTTGGCCATGGATGTAACGCGTTTGCGGCGTGAGTCCAAGCCGTTGTGGCACCAGTGGTGTGATAGGGGGCGTCGGTGGTGAGCCCGATTGCGGTTTTTTCCCTGCAGGCGATGTGCGATACATAATAGGCAAGATAAATCCCCCTGACGTGAGCAGTGACGTAACCATGCGACTCTTACTGGTTGAAGATGACTCGATGCTGGCAGCGGGCTTGCTGCGGGCCTTACAGGCGGAAGGTTATACCGTGGATCATGTGGACCGGGGCGAGCTGGTGTTGGCGGCGGTTCGCCAGGGCGGCTTTGAATTGTTGATGCTGGATCTGGGCCTGCCGGGAATGGATGGCATGGAAGTGCTGAGCGCATTGCGTCAGATCAATCGACAGCTGCCCGTTATCATCATCAGTGCCCGCGATCAGTTGGATGACCGTTTGCGGGGGCTGGATAGCGGTGCTGATGATTACCTGATCAAGCCGTTTGCGGCCTCGGAGCTGGTTGCCCGGATTCGGGCCCGGTTGCGCCGGCGAACCGAGCAGGCCTCCTCTGTGCTGCATTTTGCGGATCTGGAGATTGACCCGGAGCGCTTTTCCGTCACCAAAGCCGGGCAGCCTGTTGTATTATCGCGCCGCGAAATGGGCGTGCTGTTCCAGTTGGTGCGTAGCCCGGGCAGGGTGTTCACCCGGGAGCAGCTAGAGCAGGGGTTGTACGGCTGGAGCGACGATATCGAGAGTAATGCGCTGGAGGTGCATGTGCACCATTTGCGTAAAAAGCTGGGCAATGCGGTGATTCGGACCGTGCGTGGCGTGGGATACAGTTTTGTTGGCGGGGAGGAATCCTAGTGTTTTCCATTCGTCGTTTTCTGCTCGCGTCGCTGCTGGTGCTTATTGTGGGCGGCGGTGTGCTGCTTGGCACCATGACCTACCTGACGCTATACCACGAGCTGGATGAGCAGTTTGATGCTGAGCTGGTTCAGAGTGCCCATCTGCTCGCCCGGTTTTTGCCGGCGCACCGTGAGGCATCCTTGTCCACGCCGCTGACTCAGGCCGAGCACCGATATCAACGCTATTTTGTCTATCAGGTGTGGCAAGGTGCCACCCTGGTTTCTGCCAGTGAGGGAACCCCGACAACGCCGCTGATTGCTTTGCAGGATGAGCCGCATCTTGGCGAGCGTGATGGCTGGCACAGCTATGCACTGCCGTTGCCGGGGAATCGCTGGCTGGTGCTGGCGGAGAGCGATGCTGCCCGTCGCTCCATCGTGGATAACATGACCGCGACGGTGCTTGCGCCCTATGTGCTCAGCCTGCCAGTGATCCTTCTGCTGGTATGGTTGGCGATCCGTCGGGGCCTGGCCCCGCTGGCTGCCCTGACGGCATCGGTCAGTCGCCGTACACCGGAAAACCTGTCGCCGCTGGTTCGCGCTCGCCCGGTGCGGGAACTGGAACCGCTGCATGGTGCCCTGAATGCCTTGCTGGCACGGCTGGAAGAGGGCATCGCCCGTGAAAAACGCTTTACCGCTGATGCGGCCCACGAGCTGCGCACGTTGCTGATGGTGTTGCGGCTGCATGCGGATAACGCTGCCAGTGGCCCGCAAACGCCGGAGTCTGACGAATCACTGCGACAAATGCAGCAGGCCATTACCCGGGCAGAGCGCATGCTTGAGCAGCTGCTGGTGCTTGCCCGGTTGGACCCCATGCATGCACGCATGCTGGGTAACAACCGGGCAGAGGTGGTGTCGGTGGCGAGAGACACCCTTGCCAGCCTGGTGCCGTTGGCGGATCAATATCAGCAACAACTTCAGTTGTTGGTGGAGCGGCCCATATGGGTCTCGCTGCCACCAGAGGCGCTGCATCTGTTGTTACGCAACCTGGTGGATAACGCCTGCCGGTATGCCCCTGCCGGGGATATTTCCATCCACGCAGAGGCGGCGCATGATGCAGTGAAGCTGGTGATCAGCGATGCCGGTGATGGTCTCAGTGAGGCGCAGCAACAACGGTTCAGTGAGCGCTTCAGCCGGGGGACGGGTGTGGTCGCAGGTGCGGGTCTGGGATTGTCGATTGTAGATGGTGTGCTGTCTCTCTATGGTGGAACCTTGAGTTATCGACAGCGCGAGGGTGAGACGCCCGCCGCAGCCATACTGACTTTGCCTGCCGCTTCAGCGGGCAGTGAGCGATAAGTGAGCTATAGTAGGGGCTTGAGTTGCGGTGAGACGGATCTTGGGAGTGAGCATGAGTAACGATAAATTCAGTGAAAAAATGGGGGACGCCATGCTGGATCCCCGCAATAACCGAATCTGGAAAGGGCTGCTCTGGTTGCTCGGTTTGCTGTTGCTGGTGGATGTACTGCTGGGCTGGTACTGGAGCCAGGAGCCGGATCTGCACGCGGTGACCCCGAAAGCGGATGCCATTCGTGGCGAGACCACCACCCGCGAGCTGATCTTTGTTGCCGACACCCTGTTGTCCAAACCCGGTGGGTACTTGAGCAACGATATTCTGCCGCATCGCCTGTGGCTCGATAACATGCCCGCTTGGGAATACGGCGTTCTTGTACAGGTACGCGATTTCAGCCGGGTACTGCGTCGTGACATGAGCCGTTCCCAGTCCCAAAGCCAGGAAGACAAGGATCTGGCCATTGCCGAACCGCAGTTTAATTTTGATGCTCAAAGCTGGGCCATGCCGGCCACCGAAAGCGAATACCGCAGAGGCATCAAGGCGTTGCAGCGTTATCTGGATCGGCTGACCGATGCCAATGAAAACGATGGCAAGTTTTATGCCCGTGCCGACAACCTGAACTACTGGCTGAACGAAGTGCAGAACCGGTTAGGCTCCTTGAGCCTGAAGCTAAGCCAGAGTGTCGGGCGTAGCCAGCTGAACGTGGACAAGGATGGCACCATCGTGGCGGCCAAACCGGAGAAAGAGGAAGACTTCGTCAAAACGCCGTGGCTGAAAATTGATGACGCCTTTTATGAGGCTCGTGGTGCAACCTGGGCGCTCACCCAGTTAATGCGCGCGGCGGAAGTGGATTTTGCCGACGTGCTGCGCAAGAAAAACGCCACCATCAGTTTCCGGCAAATGGTTCGTGAACTGGAAGCCACGCAGGAAACGGTGTGGAGCCCCATGATTCTCAATGGTGATGGGTTTGGCATGCTCGCCAACCATTCGCTGGTCATGGCCAATTATGTCTCCCGTGCCAACGCCGCCCTGATTGATCTGCGCAAGTTGCTGGTGGAAGGGTAAGACTACAATGGGGCGTTGATAATGGATAATTGGTAATCTCGCGAAAGTGAGTTGGTATAACCTTTAGAACAAGAGGCCGCGCCCGATTTGGGGCGCGGCCTCTTGCATTTTTACTGATCAGGATGACGTCTTCGCCGTTATCCATTGCCCCCACACGAGTTCGATAGCTCCCTTCTTGCGTTATCTTTTTTGTCTCATTAAGCCTTCCTTAAGTTAACGTCATTAGCCTTCCTGCTGCGCCTGTTGATTGGGCAGAGGAGGCAACGTGACCGTTTCTTATATTGCACCGCAGTGGCAATCCCGTCTTGCCCGGAATGGCATGGCGGGATTCGATGCCATGTGGTCGTTACCCACCGAGTGGGTTGAAGCACCGAATTACCGTCGCGGCGGATGGAGCGGTGTGACACGGCATCAGTTGGATGATGGTCAATGGGTTTACGTCAAGCGTCAGCAGAATCAATACCGGCGCTTGGCTCGGAAACCCTGGCAAATGCGGCCCACTTATTATCATGAATTCCTGGCGTTACAACGCCTCCAGTCCGCTGCTATTCCAGTGGTGGAATGGCTCTATTATGGCGAGCGTGACGGTGCAGCAATACTGGTGACGTTGGCACCGCCGGGCTATGTGGATCTGACCGCCTTTGCCAATACCCAGGACGCTGTGCAATTACGGATTGTGATGATGCGCTTGTTGCGTGTGCTGCGCAGTCTGCACCGCAACCGTTGGCAGCATGGCGCCTGTTACCCGGCGCATGTGCTGGTGCACCCGGTAACGCTGGATATTGTGCTGCTGGATCTTGAGCGTTTTCGTCAGCGCTTCAGTGTGGCGGCCGCCTCCCGTTCCGATTTCTCTCAATTGCTGCGTCGCAGCAATTTCCTGTCGCCGGCTATTCGCGCTCATCTGCATGCATTGTATGAGAGAGCCGGGTGCCGTGACGTCCCTGTCTTTTCCTTACACAGAGATCCTCGTCATGCCTGATGATGTTGCTGCACTGTCCCGAGATCGGGTCAAGATGGACGAAAAAACCATACTGCGTTACGCCAACCGGAAACCGGGCAAACATGCTGCTGAAATGGCGTTGGTCGAACGTTCCATGCCGGATTTGCCAGCAGGCGCCCACGTTCTGGATGCGCCCTGTGGGGCCGGGCGTCTGAGCCTGTGGATGGCCCAGCAAGGCTGGGACGTAGCCGCCATGGACCTGGGGGCCGCCGCGGCGGACTTTACCCGAAAATTGCTGGTCGATAATGACTTGTCGGCGGAGGTAAAAGAGGGAGATATTTTCGCCATGCCCTGGGAGTGCCGGGCATTCAAGCTAGTGGTGTGTTTTCGTTTGATCCACCATTTTCCGGATGCACAAATCCGTGAAAAATTATTGTTGGAGCTGGCTCGCGTAGCCGATCAACATCTGCTGGTGTCGTACCTTTCACCCTGGTCGTATACTGGCCTGAAGCGTTGGCTGAAATATCGACTCACGGGTCGTCGTAGCCGGCAGAATCATACGCCTCTGGCGGAGCTAGAGTCAGTGCTGGAACCGCTGGGGTTTATTCTGGCGAGGGATGTGGCGCAGCGGCGATACTTTCATGCACTGCATATGGCGTATTTTATTCGAGTGGGTAATCGGTGAAGCGGAGTGCTTTATCGCATTTTTTGTAGCATGTGCTGTGATGAACGCAAAAGGCCGCGCCCGGGTTCCGGGCGCGGCCTTTTGCGTTTCGTGTGCTTGTGAAAAGGCACTAAGAACCGAGATGTAAGACAGGACTCAAGCTGCCCGGATATGTTTCTTTGGCTCGGGTAGGCTCGCCCGCCATTTTTCAATCAGCGCGCTGTTGTCGTCATCCCAAGGGTGGAAGCCGGGTTTCAGGTAGGTGAACCAGGCCGGGATGATGCCACTGATGACGCCTTTGTAGCCGAACCCTTTCCACAGGCCTTTGGCCAGGGTCAGTGGTTTTTTGTGGACATTATCCCGCTTGAGCATCTGCCAGGTGAAGTAGCTGGAAAAACCAATCAGGTAGGCTGTGCTGGAGAGGAACAGGCGCTGGCGTTCCAGGTAGTTACCATTCACGTCCGTGTACAGGTCGTAGGCCACTGCCTTGTGTTCGGTTTCCTCAATGGCATGCCATACCCACAGGTCGCGCACTGCCGGGTCCATCTTTTTCAGCAGTTCCGGGCGGCGCAGAATGGCGTCGGCGAGAATGGCGGTGAAGTGTTCCAGGCCGGCAGTGGCCGCCAGTTGCTGACGCTTTGACATGTATTTGCGGGCGCCGGCCAGCAGCTTGTTGGTGACGCCCAGGGCATGCGTGACGATATCGTCATATTTGCCATCGGCAATCAGATCATTAAAGGCCTGATGCTCTAGGGAGTGCATGGCTTCCTGACCGATGAAGCCGGAAATATCTTTCTGGCGATCCTTGTCCTCTACCTGATCGCGCAGGGCGCGAACAGAATCCACGAAGAAGCGCTCGCCGTCAGGGAAGGTCAGCGAAAGGATATTCAGCAGATGCGTCAGCACCGGGTCGTTATCGAACCAGTAGTCATCGTGCTTGACCCCTGCAAAGGAAAATCCCATACGGCGTGGGATAATAGGGACAGAAGGGTGCTTCTGCTTTTTCACCAGCTTCAGATTCATCAGTGTCTCCTGGTACAAATGCCATTGATGACATTGCTCAATGACAACTACTATGCTGACTCTTGCACTCGAGGTCTTGTCGTGGAGGGCCAACAAATGGTGAATTCGGGCCGCCGCTGGGGGCATGCTGGTATTCCCGGCATTTACGTGGTGTTGCTGTACGACGTGCTGGTGGCCATGAAGCTGGATGCCCCGAGTCTACTGGTTGGGCTGGGCGTTGAGCGGGATGAGCTGTTGGCCCCGGATCGGCGGGTTTCCATGTCGCTGGCCCAGACTGTGGCCGAACGTGGCGTGGCTATGGCGGAGGAGCAGGGGCTCGGTTTTCGCTACGCCCGGGCCATGAGTATCACCTTGCACGGCCCGGTGGGCCTGTTGGCGCTGTCCAGTGCCAGTGCCTATGATGCGCTGGATGCGGCCTGTCGGTTCTTGGGTCTGCGGGCGCCCTTTCTGAGTATCGATCAGGTGCATCAGGGTGGGATGGCGCATTTGAAATTGCGCAGCACGGTATCGTTGGGGGTGGCCAGTGATTTTGTCATTGAGGCTATGCTGGTGGGTTTGGTGTTCATGATTGAGCAGTTGCTGGATGCGCCGCCGGAAGGGTTGGAAATTCGTCGCCGAGGCCCCGCGCCGGCGTATTTGGCTGCCCTGAAAAAGGATGTGGGTGTCCCGGTTTTGTTTGATCAGGACGATGATGCCCTGGTGTTCCCGATATCGGCTTTGCAGGCCCGCCCGCGCCTGGCGGACCCGCAGGTGGCGGCGTTGGCCCGGGAGCAGTGCGAGATGGAGTTTCGCCAGTGGCGCACGGATGAGGAGGGCGTTATGGCTGAGCGCATTCGTAGTGCCCTGCAGGATCATATGGCGCCACTTCCTGCTCTGGAAAACATGGCCGATCGGCTGTCTGTTTCCCCGCGCACGTTAAAACGCCACCTGCAGCAGGCGGGGCTCAGTTATCGCCAGCTACAGGATGAAGAGCGTTACCGGCAAGCGAAACGCTTATTGGCGAAGCCGGGAAACAGCATCAGTGAGGCTGCGTACGCGTTGGGTTACAACGATGTGGCAAATTTCTCCAAGGCGTTTAAGCGCTGGAGTGGGCTGACGCCCAAGGGCTACCGGGAACAACGCTAGAGGGGGTGAGAAGCGAGTTTCGGGTTGTGAAGATCAGAATCGTGAAAGGCCAGGCGCTCCGGTTTTTGCTTTTCGAAACTCGCTTGTCTTGCACCGCGGTTCCCACAACAAAAAGGCCGCGTCCAGATAACCGGGCGCGGCCTTTTTGTCGATGGCGCTGTTCTGCCAGTCTCGTGTCGGCTTACTTGGCGTTTTCGTAAGCTTCGACGGATTTGATGATCTCGGCTTTGGCAGCTTCAGCGCCATCCCAGCCATCAACTTTTACCCATTTGCCTGCTTCCAGCTCTTTATAGTGCTCGAAGAAGTGCTTGATCTGGGCCAGCAGCAGCTCAGGTAGATCGTTGACGTCTTTTACGTTGTCGTAAATCTTGGTCAGCTTGGTGTGCGGTACCGCAACCAGCTTGGCATCTTTACCGGCTTCGTCGGTCATGTTCAGGATGCCCACCGGGCGACAGCGAATCACGGAGCCGGGTACCACCGGGTAGGGGGTGACAACCAGTACGTCCAGCGGGTCGCCGTCTTCGGACAGGGTGTTGGGGATGTAGCCGTAGTTGGCCGGATAGAACATGGGGGTTGCCATGAAGCGGTCTACGAATATGGCGTTGCTGTCTTTGTCGATCTCATACTTGATCGGGTCAGCATTGGCCGGAATCTCGATGGCCACGTAGATGTCTTCGGGAACGTCTTTCCCGACGGGAACCTTAGCAAAATCCATGGTCTGTCCTTCTCAACAGGGTGGGGGGTGGGCGCGGATTATAGCAATGGCGGCGGGCTGCGGCTAATCGCCGAAGGTCGAACGCGCCTATGGAATAAGAATATCCTTATTCCATAGGCGTTTAGGGGTGACTGGTGGCGCTTTAGCGGGCCAATCGATGCTTATTGTGCGGCTTTCCAGCCGGGATAATCCCCTTGCAGCAGTTTCACATGCTTGAAACCGGCGTTCTCCAGCACGGTGGCGGCTGCACTGGCACGGCGCCCGGACTCGCAATACAGGACGATCTGTTCCTTGCGGTATTGTTCCATCATGTCCAGATGGTGCTCCATCTGCTTGGCGGGCACCATGATGGCGCCAGGGATATGCCCGGCCAGATATTCGTCCTCTTCGCGCACATCAATGATGATAGGGCCTTTTCCGGCCTGCATATCCTGTTTCAGTTGCGCCACAGACATGCTGTCGGCAGCCCATAGCGGCGTACATAGCAAGGCCAGTACGGCAAACAGTGGTGCGATCAAATAACGTTTCATGATGGTGACTCCTGTCGATTTTCCCATTCCTGCAGTTCCTCCCACAGCTTTTCGGCGTCGCGCACCATGCTGGCGATGGACGGCTTGGTCGTGGGGTTGGAAAAGCTGGCTGCTAGAGAGCGGCTGGCACATTCATAAACAAACGCTTTTCGGCTCATTTCGGCAAGGGCTCTGTTCACGATTTCTCCCTGTTTTTCTTTTGTTGACGTTAGCACTCGCTCTTCGCCGGCGATAGGTCCGGTGCGGGACAGCGTGTGCACCGGTGACATTTTCGCTGTAGCCGTCACAATATCGCCATTGCCGGAGTTATCCGTGCCCCGTTTCGCCTGTAGTAAGGAGTCCATCATTATGAGCGTCCACGAAATTCGTCACCCTCTGGTACAACACAAGCTGGGTCTGCTGCGCCAGAACAGCCTGAGTACGCGGAGCTTTCGCCAGCTCACGGCAGAAGTGGGTAGCTTGTTGACCTACGAGGCGACCAGTGACCTGGAGCTGGAGGATTATCAGGTAGAGACCTGGATGGGCAAGGCGCCGGCCCAGCGCATCAAGGGCAAGAAAATCACCGTGGTGCCTATTCTGCGGGCTGGGCTGGGTATGTTGGATGGCGTGCTGGAGCTGATTCCCAGTGCCAAGGTGAGTGTGGTGGGCGTGTATCGGGATGAAGCTACCCTGGAGCCAGTGGCCTATTTCGAAAAGCTGGCCCACGATATCGGCGAGCGCATGGCGCTGGTGATCGACCCAATGCTGGCCACTGGCGGTTCCATGCTGGCTTGTATCGATATGCTGAAAAAAGCCGGCTGCACCCAGATTCGTGCCCTGGTGCTGGTGGCGGCGCCGGAAGGCATTCGCAAGGTTCAGGAGGCGCACCCGGATGTCTCACTGTATACGGCTTCGGTGGATCAGGGGCTGAATGAGGACGGTTATATCATGCCGGGGCTGGGAGATGCCGGCGACAAGATTTTCGGAACCAAGTAAGGGGCATTCCCCGATTATTGCCAACAGGAGCACTCCATGAGCCATGCTGGCGGATTCTGGAACTGGAAGATCATTCTCATCGGCGCGCAGATGCTGTTTGTGGCTTTTGGGGCCATGGTGTTAATGCCGTTACTGACCGGGTTGGACCCCAGCGTGGCGCTGTTTACAGCGGGGCTGGGCACGTTGTTGTTCCAGTGGATTACTCGCCGCTCGATTCCTGTTTTCCTGGCGTCCTCGTTTGTCTTTGTGGCGCCGATTTCCCATGGGGTGCAGCAGTGGGGCGTGCCGGCCACCATGGGGGCGTTGTTCTGTACCGCCGTGGTCTATGTGATTCTGGGGGCATTGGTGAAGTGGCGGGGGCCAGGGTTTCTGCATCGTCTGATGCCGCCGGTGGTCACTGGCCCCATTATCATGGTGATTGGGCTTAGCCTGGCGCCCACGGCGGTGAACTTCGCCATGGGGATGTCCGGTAATGGCGAGATGCAGATGTTCCCTTACGGGGATGCGTTGCTGGTTTCCATGGTGTCCTTGTTGGTTACCATGCTGGTGGCAACGTTGGGGCGGGGGCTGTTCCGATTGCTGCCGATTTTATGCGGGGTGGTTTCCGGTTACCTGACGGCTTTGGCCATGGGAATGGTGGATTTTTCCGGGGTGAATCAGGCGGGCTGGCTGTCGGTGCCGACTTTTATCGCGCCCACGTTTTACTGGCCCGCCATTCTATTCATGGTGCCGGTGGCGTTGGCGCCTGCCATTGAGCATGTGGGTGATGTGCTGGCCATCAGTAATGTCACGGGCAAAGACTACATTCGCAAACCCGGCCTGCATCGCACGCTCACTGGCGATGGCGTGGCAAGCATGGTGGCGGCCTTGTTTGGCGGCCCGCCGAATACGACCTATTCGGAAGTCACCGGTGCGGTGATGCTCACCCGAGTGTTTAATCCGGTGATCATGACCTGGACGGCTATTTTCGCCATTCTTCTGGCGTTCATCGGCAAGTTCGGCCTGCTGTTGCAGAGCATTCCTACCCCGGTCATGGGCGGCATTCTGATTCTCATGTTCGGGTCGATTGCCAGTGTGGGTATGAATACCCTGATCAAGGCGCAGGTGGATCTGCACGCTCAGCGCAACCTGGTGATTGTGGCGGTTACCCTGATCTTTGGGATCGGTGGCATGGCCATGGGCAACGGCGATTTTACCTTGCAGGGCATCAGTCTGTGCGGGCTGGTGGCGGTGTTTCTGAATCAGGTCTTGCCCCATGCACCGCCCGTCACGGATGACCTGCACGAAGAGCAGGAGTACGTGGAGGATCTTCTCAATCATGCCCGTCGAGATCAAAGCGGAAAAAGCGATCAAGAATAGTTCTGGATCGCGTTGATGAAGTGGTATGGCGCCGGGCATTCGATCTTCCAGTATAAGTGGTTTTAATTAGTGGAATGCTTGTCATTGTCATTTCTACGTGGTTAATTTTGTAGCTATCCGGACCTTTTGGGACACCTGCTGCGCGTGATCTCTGTTGTTGGGGCATGGACCGATCAATAATTAAGGAGAGCTCCACATGAAAGTAACCGCCATCCCTGTGCTGTTGGCATGCAGTAGCTTGATGTTCGGTTGTTCTGAACAGGAGGGAACAACTGGGACCCAGGTTGATAAAGGACAGGAGACGTCCGGGTATTCGTTCAGTGCCGAGAAAAAGGACGCGACGACCTATACCGAAAAGGCCAACAAGGCTGTCTACGACCTGCTGGCTTTTGATGACAAGCGTGCCTTTGAAGACGTGGATCGCGGTTTTATTGCGCCACTTAAAAACGATGGCGTGATTGAAGGAATTTTTGATGCTCCCGCCATGAATTTCATGCAAGACAAGGAGGCGCCAGCTTCCGTGAACCCGAGCCTGTGGCGACACGCCCAGTTGGTAAACCGGGGTGGCCTCTACAAGGTGGTTGATCACATCTATCAAGTCCGCGGCCAGGACTTGGTCAATCTGACCATCATCGAAACGGACAACGGCATCGTACTCTACGATGTGGAATACACCGCTGATACTTTGGCGGCGTCCATTGCGCTTTATGAAGAGCACCGTGGCAAGAAACCCCTGAAAGGCGTGATTATCTCCCACAGCCATGCTGACCACTTCGGCGGTTTTGATGGCATCTTCAAGGCGGGCCTGGCCAGCAAGGAAGATTTCAGCAACGGCAAGATTCCCCTCATTGTTCCCGAGCACTTCGTGGAAGAGTCGGTCAGTGAAAACGTAATGGCCGGTAACGTGATGGCCCGTCGTGCGGGCTACCAATATGGCAACGTGCTTGAGGCAGGCCCGAAAGGAAAAATTACCGCAGCGTTGGGTGCGGCCTTGGCAGACGGTGCTTCTACCTTGCCGATTCCCAACAAGGTGATTACCAAGGATGGCGAAACCATCAACTTGGATGGTGTGGACTTCGAGTTCTATCTGACGCCGGATGCGGAAGCACCCGCGGAAATGATTTTCTACATTCGTGAGTGGAAAGCCCTGTCCATGGCGGAAGAGCTGAACCACCTGCAGCACAACATCTATACCCTGCGTGGCGCCAAGACCCGGGATGCCAGCGTCTGGGCGGCTTACATGTCCGATGCACTGGTGCGCTTCGGGGATGAGGTAGAAGTGAACTTCGGGCCGCATACCTGGCCGGTCTGGGGTAACGACAATGTGGTGGAGTACATCAAGGACCAGCGTGATCTGTATCAGTCCCTCTACAACACGGTGCTGCGTTACGCCAACTATGGCTATGGCCCCGACGAGATTGCCGAGTCTGCCCAGTTGCCCGAGAAAGTGTTTAACAACTGGCATAACCGGCCTTATTACGGCAACACCAAGAACAACCTGAAATCAACCTACATCCGCAATCTGGGCTGGTTCGACGGCAATGCGGCCAAGCTGGCCACGTACCCGGATGACGAGCGCGGCAAGCGGTATGTGGAAGCCATGGGCGGTGAAGACAAGGTCCTGGAAATGGCCCTTAAGAGTTTCGAAGACGGAGACTACCGCTTTACCGCGGACTTGCTGAACAACATTGTTGCCTATGATGCGACCAACGAGCGTGCCAACTTTCTGATGGCCGATGCCCTTGAGCAGCTGGGTTATCAGGAAGAGACCACCCTGTACCGCAACCTGTACCTGTCCGGGGCCTACGAGCTTCGCACCGGAGGCAGCGTGCCCAACGAGTTGAGCACCACCTCACCGGAAGTGATTGCAGCACTGCCACCAGAGTTGCTCCTGGCCTACATCAGCATGCTGGTGGATCAAATCAAGGCGGAGGACGCCGGTAACTTTACGGTGAACCTGAAACTGGGTGACGAGGCTGAGATTGCCTTGGATATGCATAACGGGGTGCTCAACTATGCCATGGACCACCAGTACAAGGAGGCGGATGCCGGTCTGGAAATCGCCAAGCTGGACATGATTGGCTATGTGACGGGCAAGGCGTCCATTGCGGATCTATCGGCGAATGGTAATGCCACGGTCACTGGTGACAGCGGAGTGCTGGAGACGCTGGCAGGTCTCTTCGATACCAGTATGAAGAATGACATGAACCTCGTGATGCCATTGCAGGAGGCCAACCGGGTTCAGTGATCGTCGATCGCTGAGAAACACAACGGCCCCGTGAGTGATCACGGGGCCATTTTCGTTGTGTAAGAGTGACAGGGGAGTCGCGTCTTTTGGCTTGTGATTGTCGGTCTATGGTTTTCCGTCAAGACGGCTCAAATATGCACTATCTGTCCCCATGGGCACATAGAAGGTCTCTCTGTGGTTCATGCTCTAGTAAGCCGCTACCATGCAGGGATCGATTTGTGTTTGCAGGAATAAATTGTGGGCCCGACCGCTTTCTGTTTAATTAACTTATGCGCTGCGGCACTGATGCTGCGCGAAACCGTATCTCAACGTTTTCAGGATGATGCCTTCTTAAGGGAGTAAGTCAGTGAATTTGAAACAAATGATGGTGGCCGTGCTTTTGTCTGGCAGCGCTCAGGTGTCTTTGGCCGCGCCCTCGTTGAACGACATGCAGTCGTGCCAAGGAGTACTGCAATTTGTTGACGCCAAGCTTGCTGAGGCGCCTGCCAAGTACCCCGCTGAGGATGTGCAAAAAGTGAGAAAGGGACTTAAAGGCTATGATCAGTACATTCAGCGAGAAATTATTGATCCCGGGTTATTGGCGTTTAATGGTGGGGACAAAGCGAAATCGGATGACATGCAAAAACAAATTGATGCGTATAAGGCCTCTATTGTGAAAGGTTTGAGTGCTCGTCATCCGCAAAAGCGTTTGTTCATGGATCAAGCTGTCGCAGTCAATAACTGTGCGCAGAAAGCGGTACCTTCCGGGCAGGCGCTGGAGGATTTGAAGGTGGCGGTTAATCTGATGGTTGAATTGGCGAAGATGAATTAACACCGGCCATTCTGGTTGTTAGTGAAAAATGAAAAAGCCTCGCAATGCGAGGCTTTTTCATTATCAGCAAAATGCTGAGTGCCTAGACCTCAAAGGCGTCGTTCAGCTTCTTGGCCACGGGGGCCAGTTTCAGCTTGGCGAACTGCGGCAGGCCGTTTTTGAACGGCGGGTAGGACTCGCCACCAATCAGCGGCTCCAGATAGGCGCGACCGGCAGGGGTGATGCCGAAGCCATCCTTGCTGATGTACTTGCGCGGCATTTTCT
>OJEN01000363.1_pt1 | contig 15502 bp, 16 predicted proteins | sample 1593351 | NCBI WGS metagenome assembly OJEN01 (sample SAMN05416777, study PRJEB24817) | seawater metagenome | isolation source: Sea water | place: Canada:Atlantic | collected 2013-11 | reverse complement strand
TCGTCGGCAGCGTCAGATGTGTATAAGAGACAGGCTGATGGTGTCCGGCTTTGACAAGTATTTCCAGATCGCGCCCTGTTTCCGCGACGAAGACCCGCGCGCTGACCGGTCGCCCACCGATTTCTACCAGCTCGACCTCGAGATGTCCTTTGTCGAACAGCAAGACGTGTTCGACACCATCCAGCCCGTGCTGACTGGCATTTTCGAAGAATTCGGCGGCGGCAAGGCTGTGGATCAGGAATGGCCGCAAATCTCTTATAAAGATGCGGCGCTGTGGTATGGCTCTGACAAGCCTGACCTGCGCAACCCGATCAAGATGCAGGTCGTGTCCGACCATTTCCGCGACTCCGGCTTTGCGATCTTCGCGAAACTGCTGGAACAGGAGGGCACCGAAATCCGCGCCATTCCCGCGCCCACAGGCGGCAGCCGCAAGTTCTGCGACCGCATGAACGCCTTTGCGCAAAAAGAGGGTCTGCCCGGCATGGGTTATATCTTCTGGCGCGAGAAAACCGCCGACAGCGTGGCACAGGAACTGGGCATCACGGTGAAAGAAGCCCAAGCCAAGCTGAAAGCCGGTGAGGTCGAAGGCGGCATGGAACCCGCAGGCCCGCTGGCCAAGAACATCGGGCCAGAGCGTACCGAGGCGATCCGCCAGCAATTGGGTCTGGACGTGGGCGATGCGGCGTTCTTCCTTGGCGGCAAGCCCAAGTCCTTCGAAGGCGTCGCGGGCCGTGCCCGTAACGTTATCGGTGCCGAACTGGGGCTGACGGATGAAAACCGTTTCGCCTTTGCCTGGATCGTCGATTTCCCGATCTACGAGAAAGACGAAGAAACCGGCAAGATCGACTTTGAACACAACCCGTTCTCTATGCCACAGGGCGGGATGGACGCGCTGATGGGCGACCCGCTTGAAGTGCTTGGCTACCAGTATGACCTTGCGTGCAACGGCTACGAACTGGTGTCCGGTGCCATCCGGAACCACAAGCCAGAGATCATGTTCAAGGCATTCGAGATCGCAGGCTACGGCAAGGACGAAGTCGAAAAACGCTTTGGCGGCATGGTGAACGCGTTCCAATACGGTGCCCCGCCCCACGGTGGTTGTGCCGCCGGTATCGACCGGATCGTCATGTTGCTGGCGGAAGAGGCGAACATCCGCGAGGTGATCCTCTTCCCGATGAACCAGCGCGCCGAAGACCTGATGATGAACGCGCCAAGCGAACCACAGTCGGATCAGTTGATGGAACTGGGTCTGCGGGTCATCCCGCAGGACTAAGCCCTGCAACATACCCATAGAAAAGCCCGTCTTGGATATGCCAAAGGCGGGCTTTTTCGTTTGAATCTCGTGGTGTCGGGCGGGCGCGGTCAATGTCAGGCCGGCCTGCGCCCAAAGGTCAGAAACCGGCTTGCGCAACCTCTACCACGGTCTGCGCGCCAAAGTCGCGCGCATGGGCAAAAGCCAGTGCCACGATCGCCACACCCACCACATTTGCCGCGAAGACGGTCCAGTCGAAACTGGTTTCCTTGGCGTAGATGCGACGCAGTTTGGTGAACATGATGTGGCCCTTGGGTTGGGTGACGTGGGTGGGTTGGTGGTTGCGGATGCCACCAGCCTCGCAGGCGTTTGTGGCAAAAACAGGACCTTTCTGCGCTCCAGTTTGGGTGATGTCATATGACATTCGGGTCTTGGCGCTGACAGCGCTTGGCCTTAACGTAAGTGCATGAAACAAGATGACCAGCCCCCCGGCCCACTTGGTGCCCCTGTTGCAGATTTTTCCGTCCCGCCGCGCCCGCCGCGGACGGTGATGACGGGCCGCTACGCCCAGCTTGAACCGCTGAACGCCGAGGCCCACGCCGCCCTGCTGTTCCGCGCCTTTGAAGGGCAGGATCAGCTTTGGCACTATATGTATGACGGGCCGTTCTCATCCTCTGCCCAGTTTCACCGCTGGGTGCGCGAGGTTGAAACCAAAGACGACCCGCTCTTCTATGCGATCAAGAACCTAGAGACAGGGCATATCGAAGGGGTGGCAAGCTATCTGCGCATCGCGCCAGAGGCCGGATCGATAGAGGTCGGGTCAATCACCTTTGGGCCCGCGTTGCAGCGCACGCGGGCGGCGACGGGTGCCATGTATCTGATGATGAAATGGGCGTTCGAGGCGGGATACCGTCGGTATGAATGGAAGTGTAACGCGCTGAACATGCCGTCGCGCCGTGCCGCGCAACGCTTGGGCTTCAGCTACGAAGGCATCTTCCGGCAGGCGGCTGTCGTTAAAGGGCGCAACCGCGATACGGCATGGTTTGCGGCAATTGACGCCGAATGGCCGGGCCTGCGTGAAGCCTTCGAGGCGTGGCTTTCCCCTGCCAACTTTGACGCAGAGGGTAAGCAGCGCGAACGGTTGGGCGATCTGACCAGCCTCGTGCGGGTGTCCAGTGACCCGCTGACGTGACCCGCGACTAGATCGCGATTTGCCGCATCAGGCGTTGGCGCAAGACCGATCGGATCACCCGTTGTTCTTCTATCGCCGGCAGGCCCAAGGTGCTGCGTGCTGCCAGCGCTGTCGCCGCCTGTTCCAGTGCTGCGTCCCGCGCACTGCGCGCCACGCCGGTCAGAAACTGAGCGACATATTCCAGCGTCTGAGGCGTACAGGGGCCGGACAGAACGTCGTCCATGTGCGCCATGTCATCCTGCAACGCGATGTTGTCGGGCGTGATCGTTTCATCGGCAAGCACGGACAGCCCCAGCGGACGGTGATGCTGGGGCAGGGCGGCCAGCACGACCTGTTGAAACTGTGACAAAGACTGCAACGGTTTGCTCATGAAACGGTCTGCCCCTGCGGCCAGCGCATCCGCCGCCAGATGGGTCTCCCCCGAAGTCGCCAGTAACGCATCAACGCGGGGCTGCGATTGTGCCAGTTCCGCAATCAGATCAATGCCGTTTCCGTTTGGTAACCCCAGATCGGCAATCACGATCGACGGGCGGTAGACCTGCAAATGCCGCCGCGCCGCGCGCAGGCTGTCGGCCCGTCTGATCCGCGCGCCAGAGCGGAGACAGAGCAGGCGCATCGCCTCGCAGGCAAAGCGGCTGTCTTCGATCACCAGAACCGTAAGGCCCAAAAGCGGGCGGTCGGCCGTGGGGGCGGGCAGGCTTTGGGCCTGATGTTCAAGCGTATCCATGATTCCTCCGTTATGCTTTGTGGGTGACCTATGGTTAGGCGCGCTTCGCTAATACGGTGTTAACGTGACGCATTGCTCTTGCGGCAGCGGCAGCCCATAAACCGGGTCAAATGTTGATTTGAGGGAGAAGAATGATGATCGGTCGCCTAAACCACGTAGCCATCGCCGTGCCGGACCTTGAGGCCGCTGCGGATCAATACCGCAACGCTTTGGGTGCGAATGTTGGCCCCGCGCAGGATGAACCCGACCACGGCGTCACCGTGATCTTTATCGAACTGCCCAATACCAAAATCGAACTGCTTTACCCGCTGGGGGACGATAGCCCGATCAACGGTTTTCTGGAAAAGAACCCTGCCGGTGGCATCCACCACATCTGCTATGAGGTCGAAGACATCATCGCGGCGCGGGATCGCCTGAAGGAAAGCGGCGCGCGTGTTCTGGGCAACGGAGAGCCCAAGATCGGTGCCCACGGCAAGCCGGTGATTTTCCTGCACCCCAAAGACTTTAACGGCGCGCTGGTCGAGCTGGAGCAGGTGTAACCATGGCCGTCATGTCAGGTATCGTTCTGTTCGCCGTGATCTGGTCGATGGTCTTTATGATCCTGCTGCCAGTACGGGTGCAGACCCAGGGGGATCTGGGCCAGATCGTCGAGGGCACCCACGCGGGGGCCCCCGAACATCACCACCTTAAAAAGAAAGCGCTGTGGACGACCGCTGTGTCGATCGTGCTATGGGCGATCATCGCGGGGATCATCCTGTCGGGCTGGTTCACCGTGGCGGATGTGGAGCAGTGGCTCCACGGGGCGCCGACGCCAATTGGTGGAACAAATGGGTAAAGGTCGCCGCCCCTAGGATCGGAAACACTAGATTCAGCAGCGGCACCGACAGGGGAATCGCCATCAACACGCCGGCGGCCCAGATTGTAAGGCCATGTTTCCCGCGCAGACGCTTTGCCTCGGTCCGGCCCACCCGCCGGATCGCGGCAAGCGTGAAATACTCGCGCCCCAGCAAGAAACCGTTCACGGTCCAGAAGATCAGGGGCGCGAAGGGGGCGAACATCAGGTAGAGCACCAACGCCACGACGTTCACGCCGATCAGCACCCCCATGAAGTTCACCGTATCGCGCAGCGCATCGCCAAAGGGCACGGGGGTGGCGGGGGGCAGATGGGGGTAGTGTTCGGCCTCTACCGCGTCGGCCACATCATCCAGAAACATCGACGTGATGGCCGAGGCGACGGGCACCATCAAGAACACCGACAGCACCATCAACAGCAGCGCTGCCCCCCAGCTGAACAGATCGTCAAGCCACGAAACCTCGCCCAGGACGGGCAGCCAGTTGTCCTCTCCGGTCAGCCAGTCGATCAGCCAGACAAAGCCCGCCGAGGCACCGACCAGCAGCAGCAACGCCAAGCCGACACCCAGCAGCAGCACGCGGCGAAAGCTTGGATCGCCGACCTGTCCGACCGCCAGCCCGAAGGCGCGAAAAATCTGTGCTATTGCCATGTGGTGATCGCCGTGATGTCGGGGCGCCCGCGCTCTGGCGGGGCGGAGGTTTCGGTGCCGATATGGATGATGCCGGCGATGCGTTCGTGTTCCGCGAGGTCGAAAGCCTTGGTCATGAAGGCGCGGTCGTGGCTGACCCAACCGCTCAGCCAGTTCGCGCCCCAGCCAGAGGCGAGCGCGGCATTGACCAGCGACAGGCAGACCCCGCCCACGGCATAGGTCTGTTCCAACGGCGGGATCTTGGGCGAGGGTTTCTGCACCTCGACCACCACAACCGCCAGATCGCCCTGATCAAATTGCCCGCGGCCCTTCTGGATCTGCTCGGGGTCGAGCGCCAGGGCGGTGCCGCGTGCCTCGGCGATGTCGGCCAGACGCGCCATCGCGGGCTTTTCGATCACGATAAATCGCCACGGTTCCAGCATCCCGTGATCCGGCGCGCGCGAGGCCACGGTCAACAGCTCGGTCAGCGTGTCGCGGTCGGGGACCGGTGTGGTCAGGGTCTTGGCAGGGCGCGAACGGCGGGTTTGCAGGAAATGCAGCGCGTCGGGATTGGGTGTCGGCATCGGGGTCTCTCTTATAGGTTCAGCTCTTGCGCCATGTCGTCAATGGACGCGCGCAGGAAAGCGTCGAATGCGGGGCTTGGCTGGCGGATGCGAAAGTTCTTCGCATGGGGATCTGGCGCTGTGATGTCACTGTCTGCGAGGGCTGCGATGGTGGCGTGGCCACAGAAGGGAACATAGGCCTCTGAATAGCCGCCTTCATGGACGAGCACCAGCTTGCCGCCGCAAAGTTTTTGCGCCGCGGCTTTGATCCGCTGTGTCATCTCGGCAAAGGTTTCCGCTGTGGCCTGCATGCGCGCCAGCGGATCCACGATAGAGGCATCGAAACCGCAGGCGACGATGATCATATCGGGTTGATACGCGTCGAGCGCGGGGAGCACGACGCGATCGAGCGCATGCAGATAGGCCGTATGCCCCGACCCCGCATGCATCGGCAGGTTGATATTGTAACCGGCTCCCGCGCCGTTGCCCCGATCCGCCAGCGCGCCGGTATCAAGCGGGTAATTCCCTTCTTGATGGAGCGAGATCGTCAGCACGTCGTCGCGGTCATAAAAGATCGCCTCGGTGCCATTGCCGTGGTGCACATCCCAGTCCAGCACGGCAACGCGGCGTACCAGCCCCTTGGCCTTTGCTGCCTCGATCGCGATGGCGATATTGGCGAGCAGGCAGAACCCGTTGGGGAAATCAGGCAGCGCATGGTGCCCCGGTGGACGGCTGAGCGCATAGGCATTGTCGAGGTCACCTTTGGCGACGGCCTCTACCGCGGCGATGGAGAGGCCCGCGGACAGCGCCGCAATCTCGAACCCGCCGGCGGCGAAGGGGGTGCGCAGCCCCAGCTCTCCACCGCCCGCGTCGGAAAGGCGTTTGAAGTCGTCGAGATAGGCAGCCGGATGGACCCGCAGCAGATCGTCGCGGGTGGCAGGTGCTGCGCTGCGCAGGTCGAGCTCGGCCATCAGGCCGGTGACCTCCATCAGATTGCGGAGGCGGCGTTTGGTCTCGGGGTTTTCCGGCAGGCCGCCCGCGGCCAGCGGCTGCACCAAGCCGCCCACGGGCATGGTAAAGGCATAGTTGCCACCTGCGTGCCAAAAGCAGCGTTCATCCATGAAAAAACCGGTGGTCATCGTCTATCCCCTTCGTGGTTCGGGCGAAGGCTGGCAAAACGCCAGAGGATTGTCCATGGGGGGCAAGGCCCGCAGCCGTGGTGCTGCGGGGGATCTGTGGAGCGAGTATTTGGGAAAGGGTGAAGGGCGGGCTGGTTTAGCCCACCATGCCCATAATCTCGTAGGTTTTCTTGAGGATCGGCGCGGTGATCTCGCGCGCTTGGGTCGCACCGTGGGCCAGAATGCGGTCGATCTCTGCCTCGTCAGCCATCAGCTCTGCCATGCGGGTGCTGATCGGGGCCATTTTGGCGACGGCGAGTTCAGCCAGTTTGGGTTTGAAGGTGCCGAACTGCTGGCCGCCCACATCGGCCAGAACCTGTTCAACGGTCTGGTCGTTCAGCGCGGCAAAGATATTCACCAGATTGCGCGCCTCTGGCCGGTCCTTGAGGCCGTCCACTTCGGAGGGGAGCGCATCGGCGTCGGTCTTGGCCTTGCGGATTTTCTTGGCGATGGTGTCGGCATCGTCGGTCAGGTTGATACGGCTGGCATCGGAAGGGTCGGATTTCGACATCTTCTTGGACCCGTCGCGCAGGGACATGACGCGGGTCGCAGCCCCTTCGATCACCGGTTCGGTCAACGGGAAGAAATCGACGCCGTAGTCATGGTTGAACTTGGCCGCGATGTCGCGCGTCAGTTCAAGGTGCTGTTTCTGGTCCTCGCCCACGGGCACATGGGTCGCGTGATAGATCAGGATGTCGGCGGCCATCAGCGCGGGATAGGCAAAGAGCCCCAGCGAGGCAGCTTCGGCGTTCTTGCCGGCCTTGTCCTTCCACTGGGTCATGCGGCCCATCCAGCCCATACGCGCCACGCAGTTGAAGACCCAGGCCAGTTGCGCGTGTTCGGGCACCTGGCTTTGGTTGATCAGGATGGATTTATCGGGGTCGATGCCCGACGCGATAAAACCGGCACAAAGCTCGCGCGTGCTACGCTTGAGGTCCGCAGGGTCCTGCCAGACGGTGATCGCGTGCAGATCGACCATGCAGTAGATCGACTGTACCCCCTTGTCCTGCGCATCGGCGAAACGTTTGAGCGCGCCCAGGTAGTTTCCAAGATGCAAATCGCCCGACGGCTGGATGCCGGAAAACACACGCGGGGTGAAAGAGGTGTCGGTCATTGGATGCTCCGATAAGGCTGGAAACTACGGCCAGATGGGCTTACCCATGCGCACCATGCCCGTCAAGGAGGCCCTATGGAAGACCCAGATTTTCACCCCCCCGTGAACCCGATGCCCGCAACCGTCACGCTGCTTTTTCTGGCGTTGGCGGGGATAGAGGTCGCGTTGTCGCTGGCCGAAGCCGGGATCATCGGCGGCCCTGCTGCTGTGGGCTGGCGTCTGGCGTTGATCCGCGACTATGGGTTTTCAGGCGATGTGTTCGATTGGATGGTCGCCAACATGCAGTTCCCCCTGCGCGACCTGTCGCGGGTGGTGAGCTATAGTTTCATCCATCTGGGCTTTACCCATGCGATCTTTGCCTGCGTGCTGTTGCTGGCGCTTGGCAAGATGGTGGCCGAGGCGATGGGGCAGCTGGCGTTTCTGGCGATCTTCTTTGTGTCGGGCATTTTCGGCGCGGTGGTCTATGCGCTGGTGCTGGATGATCCGGTCTGGCTGGTCGGTGCCTATCCGTCGGTCTATGGGCTGATCGGCGGCTATTCCTTTGTCATGTGGCGCAAGCTGGCGGTGCAAGGGGAACAGCAGTACCGCGCGTTTTCCCTGATTGCCGTGCTGATGGGGTTGCAGCTGATCTGGGGCGTGTTTTTTGACGCGGGCACCCAATGGGTGGCGGAGCTTTTGGGCTTTGCCTGTGGTTTCGCGCTGAGCTTTGTTTTCGCGCCGGGCGAATGGGGCAGGCTGCGGGAGCGTATTCGGCACCGGTGAGGCTTGCAGGCGGGTCAGGCAGACGTGACAGGCAGGGGGCCAGCCCCCTGACCCCCGGGATTTAATGCCATTTGGAAGCGGGTCGGGTTAGCCGCGTTTTAGGGCGCGTTTGAATTCGGCCAGTTTGAACGCACCGATGAGCTGGCCGGTGCCGAAGTAGCTGACGGCCGCCAGGGCAATGAGGATCACCAGGGCGACCCCGCGCCACCAGGCTTCGGCGAGCAGGGGTTGCAGGGCCAGGTTGCCGATCCAGAGCGCTCCGCCCATGACCGCCGCCGCCGCCATGATGCGCCAGATGCGTTTGTGAAAACGCGCATCGAATTTCGCGGCCAACCCGAAGCCACGTGCGCCATAGGCCAGCAAGGCAAACATCGCCCATCCCGCCAATGTCGTCGCGATGGCAGGGGCAATCCAGCCGATCACGGGGCTGAGGCCGACGGCCAGCACCACGTTCACCACCATTGCGACCACGGCAAAGTAGAAGGGGCGGCGGGTGTCTTCACGCGCGTAGTAAAGCGGTTGCAGGATTTTCTGCAGCACGAAGGCCGGCAGGCCGAGCCCGTAGATCGCCACCGCAATGGCGATGGCTGCGGCGTCATCTGTGGTTGTGGCCCCGCGTTGGAACAGCACCGTGGCCAGCGTGAAGGGGATCACCATCAACGCAACCGCCGAGGGGATGGTCAGCGCCAGCGACACCTCGGCGGCGCGGCTGATCTGAGTGTGCGATCCCTGTTCGTCTCCGGCCTTGAGCCGTCGTGACAGGTCGGGCAGCAGCACCACGCCAATCGCGATCCCCACCACGCCCAAGGGTAGTTGGTAGAGGCGGTCTGCGTAATTGAGCCAGGCCACGGCTCCTTCGTAGAAGCTGGCGACCTGACGGCCGACCAGCAGGTTGATCTGCATGACCCCGCCCGCCAGGGCCGCAGGGGCGGCGATGATGGCGAGGCGTTTCAGCTCGGGCGTCAGGCGGGGGCGGTGGCCGAAGGTCAGTGTGAAGCCTGCGCGTTTCGCGGCCCACCAGACCAGCGCCAGTTGCGCGATCCCCGCCAGCGGGACAGACAGCGCCAGCGTGTCGCCGATCTGCAGGCCAAGCGCCTTGTCGATGCCCATGCCGATCGCCTCTGATCCGTCGCGGCCAAGGGCGGCCCCGATAAGGACGGCGAGGATGAAGATGACGTTCAGCACCACAGGGGCTGCCGCCGCCGCCATGAAGCGGCCCGTGGCGTTCAGCACGCCCGATACAAGTGCCGCGAGGGAGATGAACAGGATATAGGGGAAGGCCAGCCGCCCATATTCGACCGCCAGATCGAACCGTTCGTCCCCCGCAAAGCCCGAGGCCATCAGCAGCACCAGCCCCGGCATCGCGACGATCCCGATGATGGTGAACAGCGTCAGGATGAACGCCATGCCGACGAAAGCATCCTGCGCGAATTTTTCCGGATCATCGCCGCTTTCGAGCTTTTTCGAGAACATCGGCACAAAGGCCATGTTGAACGCCCCCTCGGCAAAGAAGCGGCGGAACATATTGGGCAGGGAAAAGGCGACCAGAAACGCTTCGGCGGCGGGGCCGGAGCCAAGGTAGCCCGCGATCATCACATCACGCACGAACCCCATGACCCTGCTGAGGAGGGTCCAGATCCCGACGGTGAAGAAGCCGGACATAAGGCGGATAGGTTTCATGGTGGTGCTGCCCCGTAACTGCGGTGCAAATGGCCTAGCTGTTGGCGCCGCACTGCGCAATCAGGGAAATGCGAACACAGCCGTCATGCCCGCGCGAAAGCGCCGATGTCAGTCCTGTGCCCGTGCCACTCCGTCGATGATCGCCGCGCGCAACCGTTTCTCGAGCGTCTTCTGCTTGCTTTCGGTATAGTATTTCAACCCGAACATATCCTTGACGTAGAAGGTATCGACCACCTGTTCGCCATAGGTCGCGATCACCGCATTGGCGATATAGACGTTGGATTCAGACAGCGACCGCGTGAGGTCATAGAGCAGGCCGGGGCGGTCGCGGGTATCCACCTCGATAATCGTGTAGATCTCGGAGCCTTCGTTATCAAAGGTGATATGCGTGGGCACCTTGAACACTTTCTCGCGCTTTTTCACCTTGTCGCGGGATTTCAGCGCATCGCGGGCCAGAATTTCACCCTTGAGCGTCTTGGAGATCATCTGCCGCAGCCGTGGCAGGCGCGAGACGTCGTAGGGGTTGCCCTCGGCGTCCTGGATCCAGAACGCATCGGTCACCCAGCCGTCCTTGGTGGTATAGCTGCGGGCATCGACGACATTGGCCCCGACCAGCGCCAGCGCACCGGCGAGCCGTGCAAAGATGCCCGGGTGGTCAGCCATGACAAAGCAGGCGCGGGTGGCGTCGCGGTCATCGTCAGGGTGCAGGTCAATGCGGATTTCACCGTCCTGAATATCGCGGAGCTGTTCGGCGAATACTACCTGCGAGGCCGTGTGAAGCCCCTGCCAATAGGGGGGGTAGTGGCGTGCGGTCTCGGCCTGAAGATCCTTGCGCGGCCAATGGGCAAGGGCCGCACGCAGGGCCTTTTTGGCCCCCGCGCCGCGGTTCTCGCGGTTGAGGTCTTCGAGTCCGGTTTCAAGCGCGCGTTTGGTTTGCCGGTAGAGCCCACGGATCAGCACGGCTTTCCAGTTGTTCCAAGTGTTCGGGCCGACGCCGCGGATATCGCAGACGGTCAGCACACACAGCAGATCAAGCCGTTTGACGGTCTGCACCGCCTTGGCAAAGTCCCGCACGGTGCGCGGATCGGAAATATCGCGTTTTTGCGCCATATCCGACATCAGCAGGTGGTAGCGGACCAGCCATTCGACCGTGTCGACCTCGGCCTTGTTCAGGCCCAGACGGGGCGCGATCTTGCGGGCCATTTGGGCCCCGAGGATCGAATGGTCTTCGGGGCGGCCCTTGGCGATATCATGCAGCAAGAGAGCCACATATAGAACCTTGCGGTTCACCCCACGTTGCAGGATCGAGGAGGCGACGGGCAGGTCTTCTTCCAGCTCGCCCTTCTCGATCAGGGCAAGGTTTGTGATACACTGGATCGTATGCTCGTCCACCGTGTAGCTGTGATACATGTTGAACTGCATCATCGCCACGATAGGCTCAAACTCGGGGATGAAGGCCGACAGCACGCCCAGTTCGTTCATCCGGCGCAGGCCGCGTTCGGGGTTGCCGTGTTTCAGCATCAGATCAAGGAAGATCCGCCGCGCTTCGGGCGTGTTGCGCATGTCGTCGTCGATCAGGGCGAGGTTCGCTTTGACCAGACGCATCGCATCGGGGTGGATCAACATGCCGGTGCGCAATGCCTCTTCGAAGATGCGCAGCAGGTTCAGCTTGTCGCTGATAAACGCCTTGCCATCGGTGACCGCCAGCCGCCCGCCCACGACCTCATAGCCGTCCCGCAGCTTGGGGCGACGGCGAAAGATACGTTCGAGCAGCGGTTCCGCCTTGACGTGCAAGGCTTCGAGCTTGGTGAGGAAGATGCGCGTCAGCTCGCCCACTTCGGTGGCATGGCGGAAATAGGCCTGCATGAACACCTCGACCCCGCGGCGGCCCCGTGTGTCGCGGTATCCCATCGCCTCGGCCACGGCGACCTGCATGTCAAAGGTCAACTGTTCGGTCGCGCGTCCTGAAATGAGGTGCAGGTGTCCGCGTACCGCCCAAAGAAAATTCTCGGCCGCGACGAAGGTCTTGAATTCTTCCTCCAGAAACACGCCGCGGTCGACAAGATCGGCGGCATGTTCGACGCTGTAAATATGTTTGGCGATCCAGAACAACGATTGCAGATCGCGCAAGCCGCCCTTGGCCTCTTTGACGTTGGGTTCCACCACATAACGTAGACCCTGCTTGCGGTGCCGCGCGTCGCGTTCCTCCAGCTTGGCTTCGATAAAGCTGCGGCCGGTGCCTGCAAAAAGATCGGTCTTGAGCGTTTCATCCAGATCCTGCGCCAAAGCCACATCGGCGGCGATAAAGCGGTGCTCCAGCAGGGCGGTCTGGATCGTAAAATCCTCGCGGCCGAGGGTCACGCAGTCGCGGATGGTGCGGGTGGAATGGCCGACCTTCAACTTGAGATCCCATAGCATGTAGAGCATGGATTCGATCAGCTTTTCAGTGCGCTGGCTGGGCGTTTGGGGGATGAGGAACAGCAGGTCCACATCGGAATAGGGGGCCATCTCTCCGCGGCCATACCCGCCGACGCCGATCACGGCGAGCCGGTCGTTCGGGCCAAGCGTGTCAATCGGGTGGAGCCGTTGTCCGGCGATCTGCAGGGTCGTGCGGACAAGCTGATCTGTGAGGTAGCAATAGGCCGACGTCATGGGGCGCGCGTTGAAGGGTGACGCCGCAAAGGCGCGGGCGATTTCGGCGCGCCCGTTCTTTTGCGCGTCTTGCAGAACGGCGACGGCAGCGGCCTGAATCTCTGCCGGATCGGTCAAACCGTCCAGCACGTCCTTGAGCGCGGCGGAAACAGCCGCTTCGTCAAAGATGCGTTTGGGAGTGCTGATCAGGTGACGCGCGGTGGCCTCACCTGATTCTGCTGGTGCAACAAGGGGTTTCACAAAAGGCGGCCCCTTAGAAACCGGCCCCGCCAAAGGCTTGGGGGGCAGGGCTGATGATGACGACCTGCTGGTTGCGGATCGTGGCAATGGCAAGGCCGCGTTCGGCGGTGCCGTCCGCCTTGAGGCGGAACACGCCGCTCGCCCCGCGGAAGCCCGCGCCTTGGGTCAGACGTGCCGCGGACAACGCGTCGGATTTGCCGGATTTCGCCAAGGCCCCCACGGCGGCGATCCCGTCAAAGGCCAGACCAGCGATCGGGCCCGGTGTGTCGCCATAGGCTGCGGCATAGCGCTGCGAAAATGCGGTTGTCGCACCGGGATCGGGCAGGGCGAACCAGCCACCTTGCACGCCGGGCAGGGCCAGCGTTTGGGGCGGGATGTCCCAGCGGGTCAGACCGATGTACTGCGTGGTGGCACCGCTGATCCCTGCCTCTGGCAGCATCTGTGCGAAAAGCGGCAGCGCACTGGCTGAGGATGTCGTCAGGAAGACCGCATTCGCCCCGTTGCTTTCTACGGCAGCTTTCACGCGCGGCACGGCAGACATTACGGCTTCTTGGCTCAGCGCGTAATCAACCGTACCGGCAGAGGTCGCCCCGTTTGCGGCAATCGCCTTGAGGATGGCATCGCGGCCCAGCTGGCCGGCCAGATCCTGACCGTGCAGTACGAGGATCTTGTCTTTTCCGTTGCTCTTGGCGTAGCGGACCAGACGGTTGGAGGTGTCGTTAAAGTTCTGACCCAGCACAAAGACATTGCCGCCCGCGATGCTTGGGTTGTTCGAGAAGGACAGGACATTCACGCCCTGCGCGGCAACCGCGTTGCCCGCCGCATTTGCGGCCTCGCCATAAAGCGGCCCCAGAATGATCTGCGCCCCGTCGGTGACAGCCTGAGCCGCCGCGGTGCCCGCAGTGCCAGCATTGCCGCCCGTGCCATAGACCCGCAGGTCAATCTGCACGCCGCCCAGATCGCGGATCGCCAGACGCGCGGCGTTCTCAAGTTCTTGCGCCAGCAGGTTATCTGCCGCCGAACCGCCGCGCGGGATCAGCAAGGCCACCGGAATAGGTTTGCTCGAGTCGACTTTGGGGCCCTTGGACCCGTTCATATTGGTCATCGCCACAGGTTCACAGGCGGCAAGCGCCAATGCGATCAGTGGCAGGATCAAAAGCCGCAGTGGCTTGCGAAGGATGTTGAAAACAGCGATCATAACAGTGTCACTCCATTGGTGGCAGGTCGGCGGCGATGGCCCCGGGGACATATGCACTGATCATAGAGGGTGCGAAAGGCGGGTCCAGCTTGAATTACCAAAAGATTCCCCTTGCGGCGGGGCTTTATTTTGTCGGGGTGCCGATCGGCTCTGCCCGCGACATAACCTTGCGGGCGCTCGACGTGCTGGCCTCGGCTGATGTGCTGGCGGCGGAAGACACGCGGAGCCTGCGTAAGTTGATGGATATCCACGGGGTGCCTCTCAACGGGCGGCAGATTGTGGCGTTGCACGACCATTCGGGCAGTGGCGTGCAGGAAAAGCTTGTCGCCGCGATCCGCGATGGGCAATCCGTCGCCTATGCCTCTGAGGCTGGCATGCCGCTGATCGCGGATCCGGGGTTCGAACTGTCCCGCGGTGTGGGCGAAGCAGGGCTGATGCTGACCTGCGCCCCGGGCCCCTCGGCGGTACTGACCGCGCTGGCTTTGGCAGGGCTGCCGACGGATGCCTTCTTTTTCGCAGGGTTCCTGCCCAATGCGAAAGGCGCAAGGCTCACGGCGCTGCAGAAGTTGAAAGAGGTGCAAGGCACGCTGGTTTTCTACGAATCACCCAAGCGGGTGGGGGCGATGCTGCGCGATGCCGCACAGGCGCTGGGCGGGGAACGTCCGGCGGCTGTCTGTCGCGAGCTGACCAAGAAGTTCGAAGAAATTCAGCGCGGTACTCTAGATGAGTTGACCGAACACTACAGCGGTAAAGCCCCGAAGGGCGAGATTGTTGTGCTGATTGATCGCGGGCGTTTACCGGCTGTTAGCGAAAGTGATCTAACCTCTGACCTTGCGAACGCATTGGAAACGAATTCGATGCGCGATGCCGTCGATATGGTGGCGCAGGCATATGATGTGCCGCGCCGACAGGTGTATCAGGCGGCATTGGAACTGGGGAAAGAAACCTAAGATGACCGACACACTGACGACACTGGCGAAATCCGTTCAAGGGGCTGTTTCCTATCACGCAGGTCGTGCGGCTGAACTGCAGGTCTCGGATGACTACCGCCGCCGCGGCTTTGATCTGGCACATGAACGGTGGCGCGGTAAGGCGGGCGAAATTGATCTGATCATGCGCGACGGCGACGGGATCGTCTTTGTCGAAGTGAAGAAAAGCAAAAGCCATGACAGCGCGCTGCAGCGTCTGAACCGGAAACAAATGCGCCGTATCTATCGATCCGCCGAAGAATTCATTGGCGGCGAACCCAAAGGCGCGCTGACGGACGTGCGGTTTGACGTGGCGTTGGTCGATCAAACCGGTGACCTGCGGATCCTTGAAAACGCCTTCGGGCACGACTGACCCATTGCACCCCACGCCCTGCTGCGCCATCTAGAAAGGAACAACAGGGAGACCCCTTATGAAAATCGCCTTTCAGATGGACCCGATCGGGGACGTGAACATCAACGCGGACAGCAGCTTTC
>OJEN01000361.1_pt1 | contig 15543 bp, 10 predicted proteins | sample 1593351 | NCBI WGS metagenome assembly OJEN01 (sample SAMN05416777, study PRJEB24817) | seawater metagenome | isolation source: Sea water | place: Canada:Atlantic | collected 2013-11 | reverse complement strand
CCTGAAGGTCGTAGGTTCAAATCCTACTCCCGCAACCAACTTTAACGAACTTTCGAATTCAACAACGCCCGCATCACCTGCGGGCTTTGTGGCGTTTTGAGCCAACGTGATGGCGCGAGGGGTGACCTGATAGGAACGCAGGTCCCGCTACCTATAGCTGAATTTACGGAAGTGGGATGCTTCGTAAACACAAAGATTCGCACATAGACAGCTCAGCGAGAGCGCACACTGTTAGCCTTCCACTCAAACAACCTGAACGCGCCCTAGAGCCGCAGCAGGCGTGCCTCATGGCGTTTCAGCGTGTTCCGCGCGGCGTTGTATTGCTTTATCCCGATCTGCTCTGAAAGCGCGGGGAACAGCGCCAGGATCTCGTCGCGTTGCGCTTGGCCGATGCTTTGGAGTGTCTCTACTCCCGGCTGAAAGCTTTCTGTCCATGCCCCGTCCGACAGCACAAGCTGATGGCTTTCGAACATCAGGTGCACGTATTGAACAGAAGGAGGCGTGAACGTCCGGATCGTGTCACCATTCACCAAGTGCTTCGCGGCGACGAGGACCTCGTCCTGACCAAAATGTAGCATCGATCGCGCATCGGAAATAAATATTCGGTGGTTGGGTGAAACGATAAGGTCCCGTTCCGGCGTTCCAGCGCCGAGAGCACCCGCCGTGATCAAAACGGGGCGCAGGTGTGGATAGACGACCAGCTCCGCCGCTGTCAGCTGACGTGCGCCGACCCAAGAGACCTTCTGCATTCCGTTGTCGCGTGTGATGACAGCGTCACCGGCTTTCAAGTGCTCTACAGGGGTGTCGCCTTTTGCAGTGGCGATCAGGCTGCCCGCGGTGAAACATGGCACGGTGTTCCCGACATAGAACTTGCCGTTGCCATCCTCCAACGTACCGGATGCGATGGAGCCGTCGCCGTCAAAATCCTGATCCGTATTGCGGTCAATCTTGAGTGTGCCGATATTGTCGCCCGCATTGGTACCTGGTGCCACCAGTAGATTCCCAAATGTCGGCGCGCTTGGGTCGTTGGCGCCGCTTTCAGTGCGGGGCACCAGAACGTTGGCGTTGAACCGCACGTAGGTGTCGCCAAGTCCGCTGACATCGCTTTGGATAATCGCCGATTGGCCGGGGTTCCTCGGAACGTAATTATATTGGACGATACCGGAGTTATAGTCGGCAGCACTGGCATAGACCTTGATCCCGATGAAGGACGATCCCCCGTCAAGTTCACCGTCAGCCGTTTCATTCTGTGTGATGAATTCGATGATGGCATCGTCAGCGAAGGGCTGGCTGCCACCGGAAAGTGTCATCTGACCAGCGCCGTTTTGGCCTGCGCTGGAGTTTGTCGACACAGCGGGATTGTTGATAACATCGATACCAAACGCAAAAAAGCTCGCCATCTCTTTGTCCTCTGGTGGCCTGTGGGTCGGTCAAATGATCCGGACCGGCCTAGTTTATAGTAATTTCTGCAAATTCATTAGCGATAAGTGGCGACAAATCGACTTAACTTTTGACATATCACATGGATGTGAAGCGAGCCCGACGCCAGTGGGGCGTCTTTGATGGCGCTATCGATGGTGGTTGATATGCCGCAGATGCGATGCTGATTTGAAAGGGCAGTTTGATGGGCAGGTACAACGATCGCTAAGGCAGCACTAAGTAACAGTGAAACAAAACAGCGACTTATCGGGGATAAGTGGTGCCCAGGAGAGGACTCGAACCTCCACACCGTTGCCAGTACTAGCACCTGAAGCTAGCGCGTCTACCATTCCGCCACCTGGGCACAGGGGGGTTGTGAGGGAGCGTTTATTGTTGTGGGGCGGGGGTGTCAATTGGATTCTCGCAACAAAATGAAACGGCGTTAAAATAAATCCGGAAAACCGAGGTTCGGTGCGGTGGGCCGGGCTTTCGAGGGGATCTCTGCCGGAATTGCTGCTTGTTCCCGAGGGGGGCTGGATGTATCTGTAGCGCTAGATTTTCTGGTCAGGGGTATCATCATGGCAAAGCTGGTCACGGTTTACGGCGGCTCCGGGTTTGTGGGGCGGTATATCGTTCGTCGCATGGCGTTGGCGGGGTGGCGGGTGCGCGTCGCGGTGCGTCGCCCGAACGAGGCGCTGTTTGTGCGCACCTACGGCACTGTCGGCCAGGTCGAACCGGTCTTTTGCAACATCCGTGATGACGCGTCGGTGCGCGATGCGCTGCAGGGCGCTGATGCGGTGGTGAACTGCGTCGGTATTCTGGCCGAGGCGGGGAAAAACACCTTTGACGCCATTCAGGCCGACGGCGCAGAACGCATTGCGCGCTTGGCCGCCGCCGAAGGGATCACGCGTTTGGTGCAAATCTCTGCCATCGGGGCGGATGCCGAGGCGGATAGCGAATATGCCCAGACCAAGGCGATGGGGGAGGCCGGTGTGCTCAAGCATATGCCGCAGGCTGTTATCCTGCGCCCCTCGATCGTGTTCGGCCCCGAGGATGACTTCTTTAACCGTTTCGCTGGTATGACGCGGATCAGCCCCGCGATCCCTGCTGTGGGGGCGGATACGCTGTTCCAGCCCGTCTATGTAGATGACGTGGCCCACGCGGCGGAGCTTGCGGTGACAGGCAAGGCCCCTGCCGGTATTTACGAATTGGGTGGCCCCGAGGTCGAAAGCTTTCGCGGCCTGATGCAGCGTATGCTTGACGTGGTGAACCGTCGCCGCATGGTTGTCGCCTTGCCGACTTTCGTGGCGAAGGTGATCGCCTTTGGCCTTGATGTGTTGCAATCGGTGACGCTCGGCCTGGTCAAGAACAACACGCTGACCCGTGATCAGGTCAAGAACCTGGCGCATGATAATGTCGTGGGCGAGGGGGCGCGGGGCTTTGATGCTTTGGGGATCAGCCCCGTGTCCATGGGCTCCGTCCTGCCCGAGTACCTGTGGCGGTTCCGCCCCTCGGGCCAGTATGACGAGATCAAGCAATCCGCGAAGAACCTGCGGACCTAACGATTTCGATGTCGAATTTGGAAAGGCCCTGCCGGCGACGGCGGGGCCTTTTTCGTTAGCTGTAGGCGTATACCAACAGCGCTGCCCCCAGCAGGATGCGGTAGATCACATAAGGGGTGAAATTCACGCTGCGCAGCAGGCGCATCATCAGGAACAGTGCCAACAGTGCGGCGACGAAGGCGAAGCCCGCCGCGATCGACGCGTCGCGCGCGAGCTGGGCGTCGGCTTGCCCGATCACATCCAGTGACAAAAGCGCGCCAGAAGCGAGGATCGTGGGAATCGACATCAACATGGACAGCGTTGCGGCACTGGCGCGGTCATAGCCCAGTTTGCGGGCGGCGGTGATGGTGATGCCCGACCGCGATGTGCCGGGGATCAGCGCAAGCGCCTGCGCCAGACCCATCCAGACGGCACCTTTGATATCCCAGTCGCCAGTATCCCGATCGCTGCGCCCCGTGCGATCCGCCCAATAAAGCACGATACCGAAAAGCAGCATGGTCCAGCCGATCACCGCGACAGAGCGGAGCATTTCCTCAATCCCCAGCAGTTTGAACGCCAGCCCGACGACCAGCACCGGAAGTGTTGCGAGGATCAGCAGGGCGGCCAGCCTTGCGCCGGGGGTGTCCATCTTGCCGCGCAGCAGGCGACCAAGCCCGATTGTTGCTTCTGCGACCTCCGACCGGAAGTAGAGCACGACCGCAAGAAGCGTGCCCACATGCACCGCGACATCAATCGCAAGCCCCTGATCCGGCCCGCCGGTCAGCGTTGGCAGCAGGATCAAATGACCCGAGGAAGAGACAGGGAGAAACTCTGTCAGACCTTGAATGATTGCGACAAGCAGCAGTTGGAACACGGTCATAAGGGGGGCGGCCTTTGGGTCATTGGCGATGGCATAGGCATATAACTTTGGCGGGCTGGAAGGGAAGCCCGTTGTTGGGTCCGAATCGGACATAAATATATGGTAAATTTGCGGAAATATCGGAGCTGATATGAAATAAACCGCATATAGGTCAGCAATACTGCCTTTATAATCGTTTGGGGCCTGTGTATGAGGGGGCAGCAACGTGTTTCAGGCGGAGAGATCCAAGATGGCAAAGCAGCCAATGCTCAAGTTTACAACGGTTTCCCGGGATATGCCCGAAAAACGGATGCCGAATCTGCGTCGTGAAGACTTTAAAGAGATTTATGCGGAATACGCGGATGAGAAAGCGCAGGAGCAGTCCAGCCGCTGTAGCCAATGTGGCGTTCCCTATTGCCAGACCCATTGCCCGCTGCACAATAACATTCCTGACTGGCTGCGCCTGACCGCCGAAGGGCGTCTGCAAGAGGCCTATGAGGTCAGCCAGGCCACCAACACCTTCCCCGAAATCTGCGGCCGCATCTGCCCGCAGGACCGTCTGTGCGAAGGCAACTGTGTGATCGAACAATCGGGCCACGGCACTGTGACCATCGGCTCGGTCGAGAAATACATCACCGATACCGCGTGGGAAAATGGCTGGGTGCAGCCGATCAAGCCCAAGACCGAACGCGCCGAATCCGTTGGCATCATCGGCGCGGGCCCCGGTGGTCTGGCCGCAGCCGACGTGCTGCGCCGCGCGGGTGTGCAGGTCACCATCTATGACCGCTATGACCGCGCGGGTGGTTTGCTGACCTACGGCATCCCCGGTTTCAAGCTGGAAAAAGATGTGGTCATGCGCCGCAACGACCAGCTGGCCGAAGGTGGCGTTAACTTTGAATTGAACTGCGATGTGGGCGTCGACATCAGCTTTGCCGATATCCGCGCCAAGCATGACGCCGTGATCATCGCGACGGGCGTCTATAAAACACGTGACATTCAGGCCCCCGGCGTGGGCGGCGTTGGCCTTGAGCGCGCGATTGATTTCCTGACCGTGAGCAACCGAAAAAGCTTTGGCGACAAGGTAGAGGAATTCGATTCCGGCCGTTTCAATGCCGAAGGGAAGCGTGTCGTCGTGATCGGCGGCGGTGATACCGCGATGGACTGTGTACGGACCTCGATCCGTCAGGGGGCGACCTCGGTCAAATGTCTGTACCGCCGTGACCGCGCCAACATGCCCGGCTCGCAACGCGAAGTGCAAAATGCCGAGGAAGAAGGTGTGGTCTTCGAATGGCTGTCCGCGCCCAAAGGGTTCGTCGGTGATCCGGTCACCGGCGTCGTCGTGCAAAAGATGCGTCTTGGCGCGCCTGATGTCTCGGGTCGTCAGGCCCCCGAGGTGATCGAGGGTGCCGATTATGTCGAAGAGGCGGATCTTGTGATCATGGCGCTTGGCTTTGAACCCGAAGACCTGCCCACGCTGTGGAACACGCCCGAGCTGCCGGTCAACCGCTGGGGCACGGTCAAGGCCGACTATATCACCGGCGCGACCGAGCTGGATGGCGTCTATGCCGTGGGCGATATCGTGCGCGGTGCGTCGCTGGTGGTCTGGGCCATCAAGGACGGGCGCGACTGTGCGCAGGCGATCCTTGAAAAGATGGGGGCCAGCGTGGCCATCGCGGCCGAATAAGCGCCCCTTTCAACTGATATTTCGCGCCTCGGGCGCGCCCGATTTAGGAGATTCCAAATGACCAAATATGATGACGCCTGGGTAGCACGCGAAGAAGCAAAACGCGCCTTCATGGCAGAAAACGGTCTGTATTCCGAAGAAGAAGAGCATTCATCCTGCGGGGTGGGTCTTGTTGTGAACATCGACGGCTCCAGCAGCCGCGCGGTTGTCGAAAACGGGATCAAGGCGCTCAAGGCGATCTGGCACCGTGGTGCGGTGGATGCCGATGGCAAGACCGGCGACGGCGCGGGCATCCACGTGCAGATCCCCGTCAACTTTTTCTATGATCAGGTGCGTCGCACCGGTCACAGCCCCCGCGAAGGCGAATTGATCGCCATCGGTCAGGTCTTTCTGCCGCGCACCAACTTTGCCGCGCAGGAAACCTGCCGGACCATCGTTGAAACCGAAGTGCTGCGGATGGGCTACTATATCTACGGCTGGCGCCACGTGCCCGTCGATACCTCTGTTCTGGGGGAAAAGGCCAACGCGACCCGTCCCGAGATCGAACAAATCCTGATTTCCAACGCCAAGGGCGTGGACGAGGAAACATTCGAGCGCGAGCTTTACGTCATCCGTCGCCGCATCGAGAAAGCCGCGCTGGCCGCTCAGGTGCCAACGCTTTACATCGCGTCGATGTCCTGCCGGTCGATCATCTACAAGGGCATGATGCTGGCGCAGGATGTTGCCAACTTCTACCCCGACCTGATGGACGAACGCTTTGAATCCGCGTTTGCGATCTATCACCAGCGCTATTCCACCAACACCTTCCCGCAGTGGTGGCTGGCGCAGCCCTTCCGCATGCTGGCCCACAACGGCGAGATCAACACGCTCAAGGGTAACGTCAACTGGATGAAAAGCCACGAGATCCGGATGGCCTCGGGCACCTTTGGCGACATGGCCGAAGATATCAAACCGATCGTCGCCGCGGGGTCGTCCGACTCTGCCGCTCTGGATTCGGTGTTCGAAGTCCTGGTGCGCGCGGGTCGTTCGGCCCCGATGGCGAAAACCATGCTGGTGCCTGAAAGCTGGTCAAAGCAGGCGGTCGAGCTGCCTCAGGCATGGCGCGACATGTATTCCTATTGCAACTCGGTGATGGAGCCTTGGGATGGTCCCGCAGCGCTGGCCATGACCGATGGCCGCTGGGTCTGCGCCGGTCTTGACCGGAACGGCCTGCGCCCCATGCGTTTCGTCGTCACCGGTGACGGCATGCTGATCGCGGGTTCCGAGGCGGGGATGGTCCCGCAGGACGAGGCGAATGTCGTGCGTAAAGGCGCGCTTGGCCCCGGTCAGCTGCTGGCGGTCGACATCGAAGAAGGCAAGATGTTCGGCGACACCGAGATCAAGGACAAGCTTGCCGCGTCGCGTCCCTTTGGTGAATGGGTCGGCAAGATCAACGAGCTGGACAAAGCGCTTGGCGATGTCGAGGAAAAGGCCCTGTTCTCGGGCGATGAGCTGCGTCGCCGTCAGGTGGCAGCGGGCTATACCATCGAAGACCTCGAGCAGATCCTCGCACCGATGGCCGAAGATGCGAAAGAGCCCTTGGCGTCCATGGGCGATGACACCCCGTCGGCGGTTCTGTCGAACCAGTACCGCCCGCTCAGCCACTTCTTCCGCCAGAACTTCAGCCAGGTCACCAACCCGCCCATCGACAGCCTGCGCGAATTCCGCGTCATGAGCCTGAAAACGCGGTTCGGGAACCTCAAGAACGTGCTGGATGAATCCAGCACCCAGACCGAGATCCTCGTGCTCGACAGCCCGTTCCTCGCGAACGCGCAGTTCGATCAGCTGATGACCGAATTCAACGCGAATTCCGTCACCATCGACTGTACGTTCGAGCCGGGCGGCAACAACCTGAGCGAAAACCTGCGCCGCATCCGGGACGAGGCAGAAGACGCCGTGCGCTCGGGCGCTGGTCACATCGTGCTGACCGACCAGTTCAGCGATGCGACCCGCGTGGCGATGCCGATGATTCTTGCGACCTCTGCCGTGCACAGCCAGCTGACCCGCAAGGGCCTGCGGACCTTTACCTCGCTCAATGTGCGCTCGGCCGAATGTGTGGACCCGCATTACTTTGCCGTGCTGATCGGCTGTGGTGCCACCGTGGTGAACGCCTACCTTGCCGAGGATTCGCTGGCGGATCGTATCGGGCGTGGTCTGCTGGACATGACCCTGACGACCGCGATGGCCCGCTACCGCGAGGCGATTGATCAGGGCCTGCTGAAAATCATGGCGAAGATGGGCATCAGTGTCATGTCCTCCTACCGTGGCGGCCTGAACTTCGAAGCCGTAGGGCTGAGCCGTGCGATGTGCGCGGAATACTTCCCCGGCATGACCAGCCGCATCAGCGGGATCGGTGTGACCGGTATCCAACGCAAGGCCGAAGCGGTCCACGACCGTGGTTGGCAGGGTGATGGCGTCGTCATGCCCATCGGCGGCTTCTACAAGGCGCGCAAATCCGGCGAGACCCACGCATGGGAAGCGTCGTCGATGCACATGTTGCAAATGGCCTGCAACAAAGCGTCCTACCAGATGTGGAAGCAATATAGCGCCAAGATGCAAAGCAATCCGCCAATCCATCTGCGCGACCTGCTGGACATCAAGCCGCTGGGGGCCCCAGTGCCCATCGAAGAGGTCGAATCCATCACCTCTATCCGCAAGCGTTTCGTGACGCCGGGCATGTCCCTTGGCGCGCTGTCGCCCGAGGCACATAAGACCCTGAACGTCGCGATGAACCGCATCGGAGCCAAGTCAGACTCTGGCGAAGGCGGCGAAGATCCGGCGCACTTCGTGCCCGAGGCCAACGGTGATAACCCCTCGGCCAAGATCAAACAGGTGGCGTCGGGGCGTTTCGGTGTGACTGCCGAATACCTGAACCAGTGTGAAGAGCTTGAAATCAAGGTCGCTCAAGGGGCCAAGCCGGGCGAGGGTGGTCAGCTTCCGGGCATGAAGGTCACCGACCTGATCGCCCGTCTGCGCCATTCGACCAAGGGCGTGACCCTGATCTCGCCCCCGCCGCACCACGATATCTATTCCATCGAAGACCTTGCGCAGCTGATCTATGACCTCAAGCAGATCAACCCGCGCTGCAAGGTGACCGTGAAGCTGGTGGCGTCCTCGGGCGTTGGCACGATTGCGGCCGGTGTGGCGAAGGCCAAGGCGGATATTATCCTGATCTCGGGCCACAACGGCGGCACGGGCGCATCGCCTGCAACCTCGATCAAATATGCGGGTCTGCCTTGGGAAATGGGCCTGACCGAAGCGCATCAGGTTCTGGCTATGAACAACCTGCGGGACCGCGTTACCTTGCGGACCGACGGTGGTTTGCGCACAGGGCGTGACATCGTGATGGCCGCGATGATGGGAGCCGAGGAATACGGCATCGGCACTGCCGCGCTGATCGCCATGGGTTGTATCATGGTGCGTCAGTGCCAGTCGAACACCTGCCCCGTCGGTGTCTGCACCCAAGACGAAGCGCTGCGTGGCAAGTTCACCGGCAATGCGGATAAGGTCGTGAACCTGATCACCTTCTACGCCACCGAAGTGCGCGAATTGCTCGCCTCCATCGGGGCGCGTAGCCTGGATGACGTGATTGGCCGTGCTGATCTTCTGGCACAGGTCAGCCGTGGGTCTGCGCATCTTGACGATCTGGATCTTAACCCGCTGCTGATCACCGTCGATGGCGCGGCAGAGATCGTCTATGACCGCAACAAGCCACGCAACGCTGTGCTGGACACGCTGGACTCTGAAATCGTGCGCGACGCCGCGCGTTTCCTTGAAGATGGCGAGAAGATGCAGCTCAGCTATGCGGTGCAGAACACGCACCGTACCGTGGGCACCCGCGTCTCAAGCCACATCATCCGCAACTTTGGCATGAACAACCAGCTGCAGCCCGATCACCTGACGGTCAAGCTGACCGGTTCGGCAGGGCAGTCGCTGGGGGCCTTCGCGGCACCGGGGCTCAAGCTTGAAGTGTCGGGCGATGCGAATGACTATGTCGGCAAGGGTCTGTCGGGCGGCACCATCGTCGTGCGCCCGTCTATGGCCAGCACCATCGTCGCCTCTGACAACACCATCATCGGTAACACGGTGCTTTATGGTGCGACCAAGGGATTTTTGTTCGCAGCGGGCCGTGCCGGTGAACGTTTCGGCGTTCGGAACTCGGGCGCGCATGTGGTGATCGAAGGCTGCGGCAGCAACGGGTGTGAATACATGACCGGCGGTGTGGCCGTGATCCTGGGCGAGATCGGCGCGAACTTTGGCGCGGGTATGACGGGCGGTATGGCCTATCTCTACAACCCCGATGGCAAGGCCGACAAAATGCTGAACCGCGAAACGCTGGTGACCTGCCCTGTCACGGTCGAGCATTGGGAAAACCAGCTGAAGGGTCTGATTGAACGGCACCTGCAGGAAACCAACAGCCGCAAGGCCGAAGACATCCTGCAGCACTGGGACATTGAAAAGGATAACTTCCTGCAGATCTGTCCCAAAGAGATGCTGGTCCATCTGCCCGCCCCGCTGAGCGTCGAAGAACACGCGATCCCGGCGGAGTAAGCAAAACGGATAGATCGGGCGCGGGGGGAACCTCGCGCCCGATTTCTTTTGTGCGTCGCCCACGCTTTACCGGGGCCGCAACCGGCCTATAGTTACGGGATGATCAAAACACTTACCTCTCGCGTCCGGCTGATGGCGCTTTTGCTGGTGGGGCTCGCGCTTGCGGCCTGTACCGATGCTGCGCCCAAGGGCGGCGGCGATATTCTGGTGATTGGCGATTCCGTCATGGCGTGGAACGGATCAAGCGATCAGGCGATCCCCGATGCGATGGCAGCTAGCCTCGGGCGCAACGTGGTCAGCAAGGCCGTCCCCGGTGCACAGTTCAGCAATGACAGCACGCTTTTATCCGCTGTCGGTTTCGATATTCAGGATCAGTACCCCGGCGGGCGGTGGAACTGGATCGTGGTGAACGGCGGGGCCAATGATCTGGGGTTCAACGACTGCAAATGCGCGGCCTGCACGCCTGTTGTCGACACGCTGATCGCTGCCGATGCCGCCACTGGGGAAATCCCCGCCTTCCTGTCGGGTTTGCGCAGCACGGGCGCGCAGGTGATGTGGATGGGGTATTACGCAGGCAATGGCAAAGGGTCATTCGAAGGCTGTCGCGATGATCTGGTGCTGCTGGAACGCCGTATCGCGCGGTTTGCGGCACAAACCCCGGGGGTGACATTCCTTGATTCAGAAACCGTCATCGACCGTCAGGATCCCAGCCTGTTTGCCAGCGATAACACCCACCCGTCGCCCAAGGCCTCTGCGCTGATCGGGGCCTATCTTGCAAAAGGGATTTCCGCCCGCAGTGCCCGTTCACAATAAGCCATTGCCACGATATAGCTGATGGCTATGGCAAAACGCGCATCCTCCAAATCCAAGGGCAAAGCCAAGTCCAAGACCCCGTCCCCTGCGGCGCAGCTGCGGTCGCTCAAGCGGCGTGTGGTTCGGGGCGCGTTCAAGTTGGTGCTCGCCGTGCTTGGCCTGTTGATCGCCCTGGTGTTGCTGTTCGCGGTGATCAACCCGCCGACGACCCCCTATATGTTCAGCGAAGGCCGCAGGCTGGGGGGCGTGGACCAGCAATGGGTCGCGCTGGAAGACATGGCCCCTGTCATGGCGCGGTCTGTCGTGGCGGCGGAAGATGCGAATTTCTGCGAGCACTGGGGCTTTGATCTGGCCGCGATCAAACGCGCCATCGCCGAAGGATCAAACCGCGGGGCATCCACCCTGTCGCAGCAGACGGTCAAGAACGTCTATCTCTGGCATGGCCGCACATGGTTGCGCAAAGCGCTTGAGGCCGGGATCACGCCGCTGGTTGAAACCGTCTGGACCAAGCGGCGCATCATCGAGGTCTATCTGAATGTGGCCGAGTTCGACGAAGGCATCTTTGGTGTCGACGCCGCGGCGCAACATTACTTTGGGGTGATTCCCGCCAAGCTGACCGCAACCCAAGCGGCGCGGCTGGCCGCGATCCTGCCGTCGCCGAAAACCCGTTCGGCCGCGCGCCCCTCTGCCGCGGTGCGCAAGCGCAGTGCCCAGATCCGCGATGGTGCGGCGACAATCAGCAAGGACGGACGGGCAGCCTGTTTCGAGAGTTGAAAAACCCAACCAAGACGGGCATGAGGATGAAACCCCTGTTTGTTAGTACCGGAACCCCTTATGGCTCGCCTGTTTCACGTCCCGCTTTCGCCGTTCTGCCGCAAAGTCCGGCTGAGCCTCGCTGAAAAGAAGATCGAGGTTGAACGCGTCGAAGAACGGTATTGGGAGCAAGACCCAGATTTCATGCGTCGCAATCCGGCGGGCAAGGTGCCCGTGTTGCAGCTTGACGGAATCATCATGTCCGAAAGCGCCGCGATCTGCGAATATATCGAAGAGACCCGCCCCGAACCGTCGCTGATGCCCTCTGATCCGGTCCAGCGGCTTGAAGTGCGTCGTCTGGTCAGCTGGTTCGACGACAAGTTCCACGACGAGGTGACCTCGAAGCTGCTCTACGAACGGGTCAACAAAAAGGTGATGAAGCAGGGGTTTCCCGACAGCCGCAACGTCAAGGACGGGGCCAAGGCGATCAAGTATCACATCGACTATATGGCATGGCTGCTGGACCACCGGCGCTGGCTGGCGGGCGACGTGATGACGTTGGCCGATTTCGCGGCGGCGGCGCATCTGTCCTCGCTCGATTATATCTCGGATGTGGACTGGAACCGGTCCGACGTGGTCAAGGATTGGTACGCCAAGATCAAGTCCCGCCCTGCGTTCCGGTCGTTGCTGGCCGATCAGGTGCCGGGCTTCCCGCCGCCGAAGCATTATAATGACCTTGATTTCTGATCCACGCCGCGCCCGATGTCTGTGACATCGGCTGCCGATACGGACGCCCTGCGGGGCCGGTTGGTGGCGCAGGCGCTGGACGAAGGCTTTGTCTCTTGCCGGATTTGCCGCCCTGACGCGGTGCCTGATGTGCCCGAACGGCTGCAGGCTTTCGTCGATGCAGGCTATCATGGGCAGATGGCGTGGATGGCCGACCGTATGGCGTGGCGCGGCAACCCTGCCGCCCTTTGGCCCGAGGCGCGGTCAGTGATCATGCTGGCCGAAAGCTACACCCCCGAATACGACCCGACCGAGGTGCTGAACCACCCCGACAAGGCGGGTGTGTCGGTCTATGCGCAGGGGCGCGACTACCACGACATCGTCAAGAAACGGCTCAAGCGGGTGGCGCGTTGGCTGGTGGCGCAGGAACCCTGCGAGGTGAAAGTCTTTGTCGACACGGCCCCCGTGCCGGAAAAGGCGCTCGGGCAGGCGGCGGGGCTGGGCTGGCAGGGCAAGCACACCAATCTGCTAAGCCGCGACTGGGGGAACTGGGCCTTTCTGGGCGCGATTTTCACCACGTTGGATTTCACCCCCGACACGGCAGAGGTGGATCACTGCGGGTCGTGCCGGTCCTGCCTCACGGCCTGCCCGACCAATGCCTTCCCCGCGCCCTATCAGCTGGATGCGCGGCGCTGCATTTCCTATCTGACCATCGAACACAACGGGCCGGTCGACCTAGAGCTGCGCAGCAAGATGGGCAACCGCATCTACGGCTGTGACGATTGCCTTGCCGCCTGCCCGTGGAACAAATTCGCCGTCGCGGCGAGCGATTTGCGCTATCACGGCGGTGTCGGAGCCCCCGATCTGGCAGAACTGGCGACGCTGGATGATGCAGCGTTTCGTCTGCGATTCAGCGGCTCGCCGATCAAGCGGATCGGGCGCAACCGGTTCATTCGCAATGTGCTTTATGCCATCGCCAATTCCGGTCAGGCGCGCCTGACCCCTGTGGCGCAGGGCCTGTTGGACGATCCGGACGCGACTGTCGCCGACGCGGCGCAATGGGCCGTGGCCCGTCTGCGCGAAAACCAAGGCTGACAGGGCTGGACCGCTGCGCCGGAACAGGTAAACCCTAGGAAAACGGTGCAAGGATAGTTGAATGGCGCTTTTGCTTGGGGTCGATACGGGCGGCACCTATACGGATGCGGTGCTGATCCGCGATGAAACCACGGTGATCGCATCGGCCAAGGCGCTGACCACCCGCGCCGATCTGGCCATCGGTGTGGGGCAGGCCGTGCGCCGCGTGCTGGCGGCGGCTGATGTTTCAGCGGGTCAGGTGGCGATGGCGTCGCTGTCGACCACGCTGGCAACCAATGCGCTGGTCGAAGGGCAGGGCGGGCGCGTCGCGTTGATCTATGTCGGCTTCAAGGAACGGGATCTTGAGACGCACGGGCTGGCAGGGGCGCTGAACGGTGACCCCTATCTGATCCTTGGCGGGGGGCATGACCACGCAGGCGCAGAGCGTGCCCCGCTGGACGAAGCCGCGCTGATCTCCTTTTTGACCGAGCAGCGTGAACAGGTCAGCGGTTTTGCTGTCGCCAGCCAGTTCGCCACGCGCAACCCCGCCCATGAACAACGCGTCGCCGCCTTGGTGACGCAAGTGACGGGGCGGCCCGTGTCGGCCTCGCATCAGCTTTCGGCCAAGCTCAACGGGCCGAAACGGGCGCTGACAGCGGTGCTGAACGCGCGGCTGATCGGGATGATCGACCGGTTGATCGGGCGGGCCGAGGATGTGTTGACCGACATTGGCGTCACCGCCCCGCTGATGGTGGTGCGGGGGGACGGGGCGCTGATCTCTGCCGCGCAGGCACGGGAACGGCCGATTGAAACGATCCTCAGCGGGCCTGCGGCCTCTATCGTGGGGGCGCGGTGGATGACCGGTGCGGCGCGTGCGTTGGTCAGCGATATTGGCGGCACCACCACCGATGTGGCCCTGTTGCGCGATGGCCGGCCCGCGATCGATCCCGCAGGGGCCCGCGTCGGCAGCTACCGCACGATGGTAGAGGCCGTTGCCATGCGCACCACTGGTCTGGGGGGCGACAGCGAGGTGCATTTCCTGACCGAAGGCTTGCAGGGGGGTGTGACGCTGGGGCCCAAGCGGGTCTTGCCCATTGCCCTCATCGCGACGGAGGCATCCGAGGTGGTTCATGCCGCGCTTGATGCGCAGCTGCGCAGCACCACCCCCGGCGAATATGACGGGCGCTTTGTGCGTGCCGTGGCAGGTCAACCGCGCGAGGGGATCTCGGCGCGTGAACAAATGCTGCTGGACCGTATTGGTGACGGGCTGCACCCGATGGCCGACGTCCTGCGCGCACGCATAGAGACAGGCGCGCTGAAACGTCTGGTAGAGCGTGGCTTGGTTCAGCTGGCCGGCGTTACGCCATCGGACGCAAGCCATGTGCTGGGACGGGTCGCGACGTGGGACGCAGAGGCCGCAGGCAAGGCGCTGCGGTTGTTTGGACGGCGACGCACAGGCGCGGGGCAGATGCTGGCCCCTGATCCCGCCGCTATGGCGCAGATCATCGTGGATCAACTGACCGAACAGACCGCGCTGGCCATGCTGGAAGCGGCGCTGGCGGAAGAAGAGCCCGCCTTTGATACAGAACCCGAAACGCTGGCCCGCCACGAGCTTTTGCAGCGCGGGTTGCGCGGGCACGCGGGGCTTGTGCGGATCGAGGCGGCGTTGAACGTGCCGGTGATCGGGCTGGGGGCCTCTGCCGCGGCCTATTATCCGGCGGTGGGGGAACGGCTGGGCACGCAGATGATCCTGCCCGAACACGCTGCAGTGGCCAATGCCATCGGAGCAGTCGTGGGCAGGGTGACCATGCGGGAAAGCGGCACGGTGACGTCCCCGGCAGAGGGGCGGTTCAGGGTGTATCTGGCCGGCGGGCCGCAGGATTTCACGGATCAGGCACAGGCGCTGGGCGCGCTTGAGGTAACCCTGCGCGACAAGGCAGAGGCGGCGGCGCGGGCGGCGGGGGTGGTCGATGTGCAGATCGACGTGCAACGCGACATCCGCCACGCAGAGGTCGAAAGCCGCAAGGTCTTTATCCTGTCTCTTATACACATCTGACGCTGCCGACGAATAGAGAGGTGTAGAT
>OJEN01000359.1_pt1 | contig 15687 bp, 16 predicted proteins | sample 1593351 | NCBI WGS metagenome assembly OJEN01 (sample SAMN05416777, study PRJEB24817) | seawater metagenome | isolation source: Sea water | place: Canada:Atlantic | collected 2013-11 | reverse complement strand
CGAGATCTAGTACGGTCTCGTGGGCTCGGAGATGTGTATAAGAGACAGGCCACACGCTCTACAGGGCGCGGCACCGCGACGGGTGCTTCCTCTGGCGTCAGAACGGCGACATCGGCTGGCGGCTCGGGCAGCTCGGGGGCCTGATCGCTCACGTCCTCCGAGGGGGGCGGTGCGATGGGTTCAGGCTCTGGCACAGGCTCCGGCTCCGGGGCGGGCTCGGGCTCCGGCGCAGGCTCAGGGGTCGGTTCTGGTTCGGGCGCAGGTTCCGGTTCAGGGGCAGGCTCGGGCTGCGCTGCGGCCTCCGCCTGCGCGGATTGCGCCGCGGCGACCATCTCGTCATATTGCGCGGCCGAAATGACCGACACCTCCTGCATCTCTACAGGGTCGCTGTGCGAGCTAAAGATATTTCCCAGCAATAGCCAGCCGATGAGCCCCAAGTGACCCGCGCCAGAGATGTAATGCCCCTTGTGCATGGTTACCCGCCTGACGCGCCTGTGCCGTCCAACTTCGGCCCACCGGTTTCAGTCACCAGACCAATGTTGCTAAAGCCACCTGCGTTCAGCGCCCCCATGACTTCCATGATCGAGGCATAGGGCACAGCCCCATCCGCACGCAGGAACACGCGGTCGCTCGCACGCTCTGCCGAAATGGCACGCAGCTTGGCAACCAGATCGTCACGCCCGGTCTCTGTCTTCTGGATCTGCACGGACCCGTCCGCCAGAACGGTCACGGTCAACGGCTCCTCCTGCTCGGACGGCAGGGCGGTGGCCGCTGTTTTGGGCAGCTCGACCGGCACGCCAACGGTCAGCAAAGGTGCCGCGACCATAAAGATGATCAAGAGCACCAGCATCACGTCAACGAAGGGCGTGATGTTGATCTCTGCCATCGGCTGCGCACGGCCGCGACGGCGGCCACGGCCACCCCCGCCCTGCTTTTTCATCACCCCACCTGCCATGGCTCAGCTATCCAGCTGACGGCTGAGGATGGTGGCGAATTCATCAGCAAAGGCTTCGTAGCCGCCCAGAATACGGTCTGAGTCCGCGCTCAGCTTGTTATAGAAGATAACCGCGGGAATAGCCGCCAGAAGGCCGATGCCCGTGGCCAAAAGCGCTTCGGCAATACCGGGGGCAACGACGACGAGGCTGGTGTTTTGCTGGGCCGCGATCTCGATGAAAGAGTTCATGATCCCGAACACGGTCCCGAACAGACCGATAAATGGCGCGGTGGACCCTGTGGTCGCCAGCACGGGCAAGCCCTTTTGCAGACGCTCTGCCTCTTTGGCAATCGCCACATCCATGCTGCGGTCGATCCGCGCGGTGGCACCGGGGATCAGCCCGCCATCCTCGCGATGCGACCGGCGCCATTCCGTCATACCGGCGGCGAAAATCTTTTCTGCGGCCCCATCCGGATCCGGCCCGATTGTGTCATACAACCCGTCCAATGGCTCGCCCGACCAGAATGCCTGGTCAAACCGCTCTGCCTCGGCTTTGGCATGGCGGTACTGGATCATCTTCTGAATGATGATCGACCACGACCAGAAGGACGCGACGATCAGCATGATCATCACGAGTTTTACGGTAATCGTTGCGCGGAGAAATAGACCCAAGAGCGAGAAATCAATCTCGCTTGCCGCCGCCAGCGTTTCTGCTTCCATCGGTTCTGCTCTTTTTGTTGCGCCCAAAAGGGGCTTCATCTGCCTCAACGGCCCTGTTTTCCAAGGCGCTATTTGGCACAAGCTTAGCCGAGTGCAATATCTATTGCTAGGATTATGGGGCCAATCCGCCTGCTAGACGGGGATTGAGCGAAGTTTCGCTGGCAATCGGCAGGGTTTGCCTGAAGCCGCGATACAAACAATCGTGACCACCGCTCGAAACAGAACCGTATCGCCGCGTTTGACCTCTTGCTGCATCACCATGCGGGCCGGCGTGATCGACGTGGCCCATGTCTCTACATCAAGCATATCGTCGAATACCGCAGGCTGGATGTAATCCGCCTCTACCCGCCGCACGGCAAAAACCACGCCCTCGGCCTTCATGGCCAGCTGGTCAATTCCCATCTCGCGCACCCAGTCACTGCGCGCCCGTTCAATATAGCGCAGGTAATTCGCGTAATAGACGATCCCCGCCATATCGGTGTCTTCATAGTACACGCGGATCGGCAGATGGTGGGTCATTGCGCCGCCCCCACCCGCGCGAACAAACGCAGTGCATGAGACGGGTCTTGCGCTACCACGGGCATCACGGGGTCATAGGCGGCACGCAACAGTGCCGCCACCTCAGGCTTCAGGATCGTCGCCCCCTCGTGCAGTGCTAGTGGCGACACCTCGCGGAACGCAGTATCAGACCACAGCAAGAACGACTGCACGATCTGCCCCAGTGCCAGAGCTTGCGCAGGCATCGCGCTCAGCTGCTCGTCCATGCGCAGAAAGACGAAACATGCCTTGATGGCACCTGTCTCGTCAAAGCGGAACAGACGATACTGATTGGCCCCCGCCACATCCAGCTTTTCCACCAACGTGCCAAGATCAGGCACCAGACGGTCCAGATCGGGCACCTCCAACAGCTCTGCCCAATCCTTGAAAAAGAACATCATCAGATTGCTGCCAAGCTCGGGGTCGGTCTCTGACATGCTGTGCCCCGCCAACTGACAGACCGCCTCGATCGCGCTTTTGACCACGGTCAGCGTCGCATCATCCACGCCAAAGACGACAGGAGCCAACGGGCGGCCCCAACGGGCAAAGGCATAGCTGTCGTCGCTTCGGGTAAACAGCGCTTCGATCTCTTGTGGTGTCATCTCAACTTCCAAATGGTCTTAAATCCTCGCCGAAGGCTTCCCCGCCCTCAGCCAAACAAATCGCTTTGGGGTTTGGGCGGTGCCATCCCCAGATGCGTCCAGGCTTTCTGCGCCAGCATCCGTCCCCGCGGCGTGCGCTGGATCAGCCCTTGCTGCAGCAGGTAGGGCTCGATCACCTCTTCCAGCGCATCACGGGATTCAGACAGCGCCGCCGACATGGTTTCGATCCCGACCGGTCCGCCCTGATAATTCTCGGCGATCAGACGCAGATAGCGGCGGTCGGCCCCGTCCAGCCCCAGCTTGTCGACACCAAGACGGGTCAGCGCCATATCCGCCAGCGCGCGGGTCACGCGGCCGTCGCCTTCGACCACGGCGAAATCCACAACGCGCCGGAGCAGACGGCCCGCGATACGCGGGGTGCCACGGGCGCGCTTGGCGATCTCGCGTGCGCCCCCCTCATCGGCGGGGGCCCCCAGTTTGCGGGCATTGCGATCGACGATGATGAACAACTCATCCTCGGTATAGAACTGCAAGCGCGTCGGAATGCCGAAACGGTCGCGCAGCGGCGTGGTCAGCAGCCCCATGCGCGTCGTCGCCCCGACCAGCGTAAAGGGCTGCAACTCGATCCGCACGGTGCGCGCGGCGGGGCCTTCGCCGATCACCAGATCCAGTTCAAAGTCCTCTAACGCGGGATACAGAACCTCTTCCACGGCTGGGTTCAGACGGTGGATTTCATCGATAAACAACACATCTCGGGCTTCGAGGTTGGTCAGGATCGCCGCCAGATCGCCCGCCTTGGCCAGCACAGGGCCAGAGGTCATGCGGAACCCGACCCCCAGCTCGCGTGCCATGATCTGCGCCAGCGTGGTCTTCCCCAATCCGGGCGGGCCATGGAACAGCGTGTGGTCCATCGCCTCGCCCCGCTGCTTGGCGGATTGGATGAACACCTTGAGGTTGGCCCGCGCCTCGGCCTGACCGACGAATTCGTCCAGCATCTGCGGGCGCAGGGCGCGGTCTATATCACCGGGCTGCGGGTCCGGCCGCAAAGTTGGGTCACTGTCGATCATCAAATATCCAAGCAAGGTTCATACGGACGGCCACGCGGCTATGCGCATCCTATCCTTTGGGGGCAAGCAGTTTCAACGCTGCGCGGATCAACTGCGGCGTCTCGGCCTCGGGCATCTCTCCGGCGGCTTGCGCCACGGCCCCTGCCGCATCGCCCGGACCATAGCCGAGGTTGCCAAGCGCCGACAGCGCCTCTGCCTGCGCGGACTGGTTCGGCGGAGCCACGGGGCGGCGTTTGGGGGCAGCGGTTTCGATCACCTCTGCTGCTGCCTCGACCTCGCCATGCGCCTCGGCCAGCGAACCGGTCATCGCCATCACCCCCGGAGCCTTATCCTTGAGGTCCAGCACCACGCGCTGCGCGATCTTGGGGCCGACGCCCTTGGCCACTTTGACCGCGTTCCAGTCGCCAAGCGCGATGGCGCGGCTGACACCATCTGGCCCAAGCGCGCCCAGAATGGCCAGCGATGCCTTGGCCCCCACCCCCTGAACAGAGGTCAGCAGCCGGTGCCATTCCTTCTCCGCCAATGTCTGAAAGCCGAAAAGCTGCATCAGGTCTTCGCGCACCACCAGATCGGTGAAAAGCGCCACCACCTCGCCCACGCCGGGCAGCGCGGCCATCGTCCGGTCAGAGCAATAGACCAGATAACCAACACCACGCACGTCAATCAGCAGATGGTCCGGCGCGCGATAATCAATACGTCCTGTGATCTTGCCAATCATGCGCTTGCCCTTGCAACGGCCTGCGCCAAGGTCGACGCCCCCCCGTGATGCGCGTGACAGATCGCGATCGCCAAAGCATCCGCGGCATCGGGGCCGGCAATCTCTGCCCCCGGCAACTGCATGCGTACCATATGAAGCACCTGCCCCTTATCCGCGTGGCCGACGCCAACGACCGTTTTCTTGACCGTATTGGGCGCATATTCACCCACCGCCAGCCCCGCCTGCGCAGGCACCAGCATCGCGATCCCCCGCGCCTGCCCCAGCTTGAGCGTCCCGGCACCATCCTTGTTCACAAACGTCTGCTCCACCGCCGCGGCATCGGGTCGATAGGTCACCATGATGCGCGTCAACTGCGCATGGAGCGACAAAAGACGCGTGGCAAGATCGGCCCCCTCGGACTGACAAATGCCGTTCGCCACATGCGTGATCCGGCTGCCGGCCACGTCGATGACGCCCCAGCCCATATTGCGCAAGCCCGGATCAATGCCGATTACCCGTATCATATGCCCATTATCCTCAAGAATTTTCTTTTTCCAAGGCAGTAGCACGAAACGCGAACATCCACCAAGGTTTTTGCACCGCGCCACACAAAAGTCACAATTCAACCTAGAAGGTGGGTTTCGGGGCGGGCTGCGACGCTCAAGCCATTGAAAACGACCCCGGCGTCAATGGCGGCAAACCCCTTATGAATAGGCGCTAAACCGCCAAATGCTGCTATGCAGCAAACGCAGAACACACATGCGCCGGTGTGTGTTGTGAAGTGTTTTCATTCTGCCTAATTGCACAGCGCACCGCCGGATTATCCGGCTTTTCTTTATTCAAGGATGGCTCCAATGGCTGTTTACTATAATACCCCAACCACCTACGGCACCGCCGCAGCTGTTAACCGCTTTTTCGCGCATCTTGGCGACGTTGTCGGCAGCATCATCAAATGGAACGACGCACGTGTCACACGCAACGCCCTGTCCGCGCTGTCCGACCGTGAACTCGACGATATCGGTCTGGTCCGTGGCGACATCGAACGCGTCGCAATGAACCACTTCATCCGCTAAGGGTCGATGTTTCATAGCGCCCAAGGGGCTGCCAACCCAAAGCACAAGCCACGCACATCTGAATGATCTGCGTGGCTTCATTTATTCTACGACAGTGAAATACGACGGTGCAGGCCACCGTCCCGCAGCGTCCCTATCCGCGAAAGATCGGCCCCAGCTTACGGGCAAGCGTTTGCGTCACCGGATCGACCTGCAAAACCCAAGCCCCCGCCTGTTCGATAACGGTGCCCTGCGCCAAACTGTCCAGCCTGCTGTCATAGGCCGTGGGGCCGATCGCCGCCAGAACGAACCCTTTGAAGCAGACGAACAGGACCACCAACGCGACCAGTAATTTGGTCGGCACCCGCAGGCCGCGCCGCGCCGGCCGCGCGACAACCAGCCCGTCGGCACGGATGGTGGTGTAATAGCCCCGGGCGAGCTTGACGTTCTTACTCTCTAAACTCTTTACGCGTGTCCCAAATTGTTGACGAGCATCAACCATGGCAGCCTCTAGTCGCTAAAGGCCCCCACCTCTCGCAAGATCATAATAAAGCAAGAATGTGTCAAATTCTCTGCATTTCGACCTTGTTCATGGCGAAAAGCGACAAAGATTATGGCATTTTCTGGACCGTCAACGTGGTCCAGTCACCAATCACCTCTCGGTTGACAAGATTGATGCCGGATTGCGCATAAACCTCGATCACGTCATCCGCCTGTTCGTTTAAAATGCCAGATAGAATCGCATAGCCCTCGGGGGCCAGCGCCTCGGCCATATCGGGGGCAAGTGCGACCAACGGCCCTTTCAGGATGTTGGCGAATACCAGATCGAAGGGCGCGCGCGATGCCAGTTCGGGATGGTCAAACCCCGCTGCCTCGACGCAGATCAAACGGTCGGCCAGATTATTCGCGGCCGCGTTGGCGCGGGCCACGTCGACGGCAACCTCGTCGATGTCGCTGGCCAACACGGGGTTCGGCCAGATGCGCGCCGCCGCCATCGCCAGCACCGCTGTACCGCAGCCGATGTCTGCCACGTTCTGCCCGACCATGCCGCCGTTCGCCAAACGGTCCAGTGCGCGCAAGCAGCCCAAGGTGGTGCCGTGGTGCCCGGTGCCAAAGGCCATTGCCGCCTCGATCAACAGCGGCTCACAGTCTTCGGGCACCTTGTCCGCGTCATGGCTGCCGTAAACAAAGAACCGCCCCGCCTCGACCGGCGACAGTTCGCGGCGCACATGGGCGACCCAGTCGGTTTCCGGCAGCTCTGACACGACAAATTCTTTCGCCCCCATCGAGGCCGCCAGCACCGCCAGCGCCGTCTCATCCGGGCTTTCCTCGAAATAGCCGCCGACTTCCCACAGGCCCGAGCCGTCTTCCATCTCGAAAACGCCGACACCGGTGGGTTCGGGCACCAGCCGCTCCATCGCCTCGCCCAAAGCATAGGCGGGCTTGCGTCCTTCAAGGGTCGTCAAAGCTGTGAATGTTGGCATGGGAAACTCCGTCAGGATCGCCGATATCGCCGCGCGACGTCCGGCTATGTCAGGGGGTGCTACTCGGCCGGGGCCGGCAGCGGATTGGAAAAGATCGTCTCGTGGCCCGGCACGGGATGGCGCGGGATCATCAGTGACAGCAACAGCGACACCAGCGCCATCCCCGCCGCAAGGAAAAAGACCGCCGCGGGCGAGATCAGCCACAGCAGCCCCAGCCCCACAGGCAGGAACACCGCTGCGATATGGTTGATGGTAAAGGCCACCGCCGCCGTCGGCGCAATGTCGGCAGGGTCGGCGATCTTCTGAAAATAGGTCTTGAGCGCGAGCGCCAGCGCAAAGAACATGTGATCCAGCACATAAAGCGTCGCGGCCACCCCTACGCCCCAGCCCAGATAATAGACGCCGCCATAGGCCAGAAACACGATGATCAGCCCGATGTATTCAAAGCTCAACGTGCGGCGCTCTCCAAAGAAGCCGACTGCACGGCCCATCAGCGGGGCAAAGACCATATTGGCGATCAGGTTGATCAGATAGAGCAGGGTGATTTCATGCACATCAAAGCCAAAGCGTTCGACCATCATGAAGCCCGCAAAAACGACAAAGATCTGTCGCCGCGCGCCTGACATGAATTGCAGCGCATAATACAACCAGTACCGCTTGCGCAGCACCATCTTCTTGACCTGCGGTGTCGGGGCCTCGAACTGCGGATAGGCCAGCAACGCCACCAGCGCGATCACCGCCGTCACCCCGCCGCCAATCAGATAGACGATGTTATAGGACAGCGACAAGGTATCCCACAGCGCCATGATCGCCAGATAGGCGACCAGCGTCGCCGCCGACCCCGCCGCCATCAGCCAGCCAATCATGCGGGGCGCGTCCTCGATCTTGAGCCACTGCAGCTGCAGCGACTGGTTCACCGTCTCGTAATAGTGAAACCCGATAGAGCTGAGCATGGTGATCGTCAGGATACCGCCCATCGACGGGAACCACGCGGTCAGCGCCGTCGCCACCCCCAGCAGCACCAGCGACACCAAACCTAGCACCTGTTCGCGCACGAACAGGATAATCGCGATCACGCCGACCGCCAGAAAGCCCGGTATCTCGCGCACCGTATGCAGCAACCCGATGTCCGATCCGTCGAACCCTGCGACCTCGATCACAAAGTTATTCAGCAGCGCCGACCATGTGTTGAAGGCAATGGGCATCGCCAGCGCCATCAGGAACAGCAGCGCCACAGGGCGGCGCCAGAACGGTTGATGCTTGGCATCTTCAAGGGTCACATATTGGGTCATGGGCAATTCCTTACCCCCGTTCCCGCCCCTTGACGAGATCAAATCACCCGCCTCACGCGCATGCTCCGCGCAACCGCAGCTTCCAAATGGCCTAAAATCCTCGCCGAAGGCCTTTGCCCCGCAGGGGCAAGCACTTCGCACCGCTAATAAAAACTTTGCGGGTCGATATCGACGGCGATGCGCACATCATTCTTCAACCGCAGCTGTGCGACCCATTTCGCCAATGCCTCTTGCAAGGGGGCGGCCTTTTCGGCCTTGACCAGCAGCCGTACCCGATGGCGTCCGCGCACCCGTGCGATTGGCGCGGGCGCGGGCCCATAGACCTGCGCGCCGACGGCCCGCAGGGGCGCATCCTGTCGCGCCAGCTGGTTGCCCGCATCAAACAGCGCGGCCACATCGGGGCCGCTCAGGATGATGCCCGCCATTCGGCCATAGGGCGGCACGCCGGCGTGGCGGCGCTCTCCGGCTTCGGCTTTCCAGAACCCCTCCTCATCCCCTGCCAGAATGGCGCGGATCACCGGGTGATCCGGCTGAAAGGTCTGCAACAGCGCGGTGCCCGGAGCCTCTGCCCGTCCGGCGCGCCCCGCCACCTGCCGCATCAGCTGATAGGTTCGCTCTGCCGCGCGCAGGTCCGATCCCATCAGCCCCAGATCCGCGTCGATGACCCCCACTAGCGTGAGGTTGGGAAAGTTGTGTCCTTTGGCGACCAGCTGCGTGCCGATGATGATATCCGCCGCCCCGTCAGCGATCCCTGCGATCTCGGCCTTGAGCGCGCGGGCCGAACCGTACATGTCCGAGCTTAGCGTCGCGACCCGCGCCTCGGGCCAAAGGGCGGCGGCTTCTTCGCCCAGACGTTCCACCCCTGGACCCACGGCAGCCAGCTTGCCTTCGACCTCGCACGACGGGCAGACCTCGGGCATGGGCTTGCTTTCGCCGCATTGGTGGCAGACCAGCCGTTTGAGGTAGCGGTGTTCGACCATCCGCGCATCGCAGTGATCGCAGCCGATCTGATGCCCGCAGGCGCGGCACAGGGTCACCGGCGCATAGCCGCGGCGGTTGATGAACAGCATCGCCTGTTCGCCCCGTTCCAGCCGCTTGTCGACCTCGACCTTCAACGTGGGCGACACCCATTTATCGCTCGGCAGGCCTTCGCTGCGCATGTCGATCGCGCCCATCGTCGGCATCACCGCCGGCCCAAAGCGCGAGGTCAGCTCGACCCGCGTATATTTTCCCGCCTCGGCGTTGGCCCAGCTTTCCAACGACGGTGTGGCAGAGGCCAGAACCACCTGAGCCCCGCAGATCGACGCCCGCAGCACGGCCATATCACGAGCGTTATACAGCACGCCTTCTTCCTGCTTGTAGGAGGTGTCATGTTCCTCGTCGACGACGATCAGACCAAGGTTCTGGAACGGCAGAAACAGCGCCGACCGCGCACCGATCACCACCTGAGCCTGTCCCTGCCCAACCATTTTCCAGATGCGACGCCGCTCTGTCATGGTGGCACCCGAATGCCATTCCGCAGGCTTCGCGCCAAACCGCGCCTGCACACGGTGCAAGAACTGTTCGGTCAGCGCGATTTCCGGCAGCAGCACCAAAGCCTGCCTGCCGGATTTCAGCGCAGCGGCCACGGCCTCCAGATAGACTTCGGTCTTGCCCGATCCGGTCACGCCGCGCAGCAAGGTCGTGCCATATGTGCCCGAGGCCACCCCCGCCGCCAGCAGCGCCGAGGCCGAGGCCTGATCCTCCGTCAGCTCTTTGCTGGGCAAACTCGGGTCCATGCGCATGAACGGCAGATCGCGCGGGCTGTCCTGTTCCAGCACTGCGCCCTGGGTCACCAACCCCTTGATCACCGACGCCGTCACCCCCGACATCTCGGCCAGTTCCTTGAGCGTGAACGAAAGGTCGCCATACTCCGCCAGAGTGTCCAACACGCGACGGCGCGCGTCGGTCATCCGGTCAGGCTCCCCCTCCCCGCGCCGGTAAATCTTGCGCATCGACGGCGGGTCGCCCAACCCCGGCGCACGCGTCGCCAGCCGCAGCATTGCGGGCATCGGCGTCAGCGTATAGGCGGCGGCACGGGTCAGAAAACTGCGCAGTTCCTCGCGCATGGGGGCCGCATCGAGCACGCGGATCACCGACCGTATCTTGGACGGCTCATAGTCCCCCTGCCCAGCGCCCCAGACAACACCGATCACCTTGCGCGGGCCCAAGGGCACCTCGACGAAGGCACCCATATGGCAGCCGCCTTCGGGCGCTTTGTAATCCAGCGCACGGCCCAGCGGCTGGGTGGTCATCACGGCCACCAGCTCATTTGCATGAAAAAATTCTGGCGGCTTCACCAATCGCTCCGGAACGGGGTTACGGGAATTAGGGTTCCAGCTTGGCGGATGATGCGCTAAAGCCCTAGGCGACAGACATAGCCATTCCTGCTGCCTATTCCAACCTGAAGGACGTAACATGAAATTCTTCGTAGATACCGCCGAAATCGATGCCATCGCCGAGCTGAACGATCTGGGCATGGTAGACGGGGTAACAACAAACCCGTCGCTGATCCTGAAATCTGGCCGCAACATTCTGGAAGTCACGAAAGAGATCTGTGATCTGGTCGACGGCCCTGTCTCTGCCGAAGTTGTCGCGACCAAAGCGGACGACATGATCGCCGAAGGCCGCAAACTGGCCGAGATCGCGGAAAACATCACCGTGAAGCTGCCCCTGACATGGGACGGTCTCAAAGCCTGTAAAGTGCTGTCGGACGAGGGCAAGATGGTCAACGTCACGCTCTGCTTCTCGGCGAACCAGGCATTGATCGCGGCTAAGGCCGGTGCCACCTTCATCTCGCCATTCATCGGGCGTCTGGATGACATCAACCTTGACGGTATGGACCTGATCCAGGACATCCGCACGATCTATGACAACTACGGGTTCGAGACTGAAATCCTCGCCGCGTCGATCCGTACCGTGAACCACGTGCTGGATGCCGCGCGTATCGGTGCCGATGTCATGACCGCCCCACCAGAAGTGATCAAGAAGCTGGCCGCGCACCCGCTGACCGACAAGGGGCTCGAGACCTTTATGGCCGATTGGGCAAAGACAGGTCAGAACATCCTCTGATCCCGCCTTAAGGCGACGACAAAGGGGCACGCGCGTCACAGGCTGCGCGTGCCCACCACGATCTGCATGTGCCCGTCGCTGGCCCATGCCCTCGCAGAAAACCGCAGCAGCCCCGTCCATGCGCGGCGAGCGGGCGGTTTGACGCCGAAAAACCAGCCAGACGCCAAAAGAAAAAAGCAGATTTAGCCTGACGCGCATGCTATGTCAGTGCCAAATATAAAAAGAGACCCGCATGAGCAGTAACCACAAGATCGAAGATTCCCTTCGGGAAGCGATTATTTCACAGCCCGACGTCATCCTTGACGACAACGACGTGATGCAGGCCCTGATCGCCGCGAATGAACGCGCGATGGGGGGCAATATTGTCGATCTGCGCGGCATCGCCATGGACCGGCTGGAAACCCGTCTGGATCGACTTGAGGACACGCACCGTAACGTGATCGCCGCGGCTTATGAAAACCTTGCGGGGACCAACCAGATCCACCGCGCGATCCTGCGCATGCTTGACCCTGTAGACTTCGAACCCTTCCTCAAGGATCTCGGGGGCGAGGTTGCCGATATCCTGCGGGTCGACGCCGTGCGGCTGGTGCTGGAATCTGCCGAGAATGACGATGATCCCGCGATCAAGCGCTTGGGCGATGTGCTGAACGTCGCCGAGCCGGGGTTTATTGACGACTACCTGTCGCACGGGCGCGGCGGCACGGTGCGTCAGGTGACCCTGCGCGGTGTGCAGCACAGCCCAGAACATATCTACGGCGGCGCGGCGGATTGGATCCGGTCGGAAGCCTGCCTGAAACTGAACTTTGGCGCGGGCCGTTTGCCGGGCCTGCTGATCCTTGGCTCCGAAGACCCGCATATGTTCAGCCCGCAACAGGGCACCGATCTGCTGGGCTTCTTCGCTGGCGTGTTCGAGCGGACGATGCGCCGCTGGCTGTCTTGAGCGGGGCAAACGCGCTTTTGATCAGCCCCGCCGCGCGGGACGCCCTGCAAAGCTGGCTGGACCATCAACGCGCCCTGAAAGGGGCTGCCGAGAACACGATCACCGCCTATCAGGGGGATCTGGTCGATTTCCTTGCGTTCATGACGCTGCACAAGGGCGACAGCCAAGGCTTGGGCGCGTTGTCAAAGATCACCATCTCGGACATGCGCGCCTGGATGGCGCAGACCCGCAGCGGGGATGTCGGGCCACGGTCGATGGCGCGCAAGCTGTCGGCGGTCAAGGCGTTCTATCGCTGGCTGGCAGAGCGCGAGGGGTTCGAGCCTACCGCCGTGCTGTCGACCAGATCGCCGAAGTTTCCCAAAAAGCTGCCCCGCCCCTTGGCGATTGATGCCGCTCAGGCGATGATCGACAGCGTGGAAATGCAGTCGCGTCATGCCTGGGTGGCCGCGCGGGATGTGGCGGTCCTGACCCTGCTGTGGGGGTGCGGGCTGCGGATATCCGAAGCGCTTGGCCTCAAGGGGGCCGACGCGCCCCTGCCCGAGGTGCTGCGTATCATCGGTAAGGGCGGTAAGGAACGGGTGGTGCCCGTGCTCCCTGCGGCGCGCGATGCCGTGGAGGCCTATCTGCGCGTCTGCCCCTTTGGGAAGGAACGGGATGCGCCGCTGTTTCGCGCAGTGCGCGGTGGGCCTTTGGCGGCGCGGGCAATATCGCAGGTGATGGCGGATGCACGCATGCAGCTTGGCCTGCCTGCCAGCGCCACACCCCACGCGCTGCGCCACAGCTTTGCCACGCATCTACTGGATGCGGGGGGCGATCTGCGTGCGATCCAAGAGCTTTTGGGCCATGCCTCGCTCTCGACCACGCAGGCCTATACGGCTGTCGATACCGCGCGTCTGATGGATGTCTATAACCGCGCCCACCCCAAGGCGGGCGGCGGCAACTAACGGCGGCAGTTAACGGTCCAGCTGGGTGACGAAATCCTGCGCGGCTTTGGTGGGGTCCGCCAGCCCCTGTGCCACACGATCGCTCAGCTCGGTCAACGCGGCCTTGGCCTTGGGCTTTTCCAGTTGCGCAAGCAACGCCTGCTTTACCGCCTGTTCAAACCAATAGCGGGCTTGTGCGGCACGGGCATGTTGCCAGAACCCTTCGGCGCGGCGCCATTCGGTCAGCGCCTCTACCTCGGCCCATGCCTCGTCCAGCCCGTTTTCCTCCAGCGCTGAGACCATCATCGCCTTGGGAAACCCCTTGGGGTCTTGCGGCCGTTTGCGCAGCAACCGCAGGGCACCGGCGTAATCGGCACAGGTCCGCGACGCGGCGGGCTTCAGATCCCCATCGGCTTTGTTGATCACGATGATATCCGCCATCTCCATAATGCCGCGCTTGACGCCTTGCAGCTCGTCCCCGCCCGCAGGCGCCAGCAACAGCATGAAAACATCGGACATCTCTGCCACCACCGTTTCTGACTGGCCGACGCCGACCGTTTCGATCAGCACCACGTCAAAACCTGCGGCCTCGCACAGGGTCACCGCCTCGCGGGTGCGGCGGGCCACACCGCCCAGATGCGTCTGGCTGGGAGACGGGCGGATAAAAGCATCGCGTTCGCGCGACAAGAGGTCCATTCGCGTCTTATCCCCCAAGATCGACCCGCCCGATCGCGAAGAGGACGGATCAATGGCCAGCACCGCAACCTTGAGCCCGCGCCCGATCAGCATCATGCCAAAGCTTTCGATAAAGGTGGATTTCCCCACCCCCGGCGTCCCCGACAACCCGATCCGCAGCGCCTCGCGCCCCTTGGGCAGCGCGGCAAGCAGCTCTGTCGCCTGTGCGCGGTGATCCTCGCGACCGGATTCGATCAAGGTGATCCCCCGCGCCAGCGCGCGGCGCTCCCCTGCTGCGATACCCTTTGCCAGATCGTCGATGTTCATAGGTTCTGCCCCTCACGCCCTTTGGCCCATGTTTCGATCCCGGCGTCGCAAATGTCCAGACCGCAGGCCGGGTCTTGGCCCCGCGCCGGGTTTCGCCCATAACCACGCGTATGGCTTTTACCCTTCCCATTGACGACGTGATGCCGCAGGTGATCGACGCGCTGCGCGGTCAGGGCCGTGTTGTGCTGCAAGCGCCCCCCGGTGCAGGCAAGACCACGCGCGTGCCGCTGGCGATGCTGGACGCGGGGCTGACCAACGGCCGCATCCTGATGCTGGAACCGCGCCGCCTTGCCGCGCGTGCAGCTGCCGAACGCATGGCTGCGACCTTGGGCGAAGAACCGGGGCAAACCGTGGGCTTTCGCGTCCGCGGTGCCAGCGCCGTCAGTAAATCCACCCGTATCGAGGTCGTGACCGAGGGCATTCTGACCCGCATGCTGCAAGACGACCCCGACCTGCCCGGTGTCGGCGCGGTGATCTTTGACGAATTCCACGAAAGATCCCTGAACGCGGATTTGGGCCTCGCGCTTTGTCTAGAGGTGGCCGAAGCGCTGCGCGATGACCTGTTGATCATCGCCATGTCCGCCACGCTGGACGCCGGCCCCGTCGCTGCCCTGATGCAGGCTCCGGTGGTCACCTCCGAAGGGCGCAGCTTTCCGGTGACGCCCCATTGGCTGGACCGGCCCGTAGGCAAGCAACGGTTCGAGCAGGCAGTCGCTGATCTGGTGTTGCACGCGCTGGATACCGCCCCCGGATCGGCGCTGGTGTTCCTGCCCGGCGAAGGCGAGATACGACGGGTTGAAAGCGCGCTGACCGGACGGCTGCCCACCGATTGCACGCTCGCCCCGCTGTTCGGCGCGATGGACTTCAAAGCGCAGCGCGCTGCGATTGCCCCGGCCAAAACGGGCCGCAAGGTCGTGCTCGCGACCTCTATCGCGGAAACCTCGCTGACCATCGAAGGGGTGCAGATCGTGGTGGACGGGGGCCGCGCGCGTCGGGCGCAGTTCGATCCGTCCTCTGGCATGTCGCGGCTGATCACCGACCGCGTAACGCGCGCCGAAGCGACGCAGCGCGCGGGCCGTGCGGGGCGTGTGTCGGAAGGGGCCGCGTTCAAACTCTGGACCCGTGGCGAGGAAGGCGCGCTGGCCGCCTACCCCCCCGCCGAGATCGAGGCCGGCGATCTATGCGCCTTCGCGTTAGAGCTGGCAGTCTGGGGGGCGCAGGCCGATGACCTGAAGTTCGTGACTCCGCCTCATGCAGGCCGTCTGGCCGAAGCACAGGCCGTACTGCACATGCTGGGGGCTGTCTCTTATACACATCTGACGCTGC
>OJEN01000355.1_pt1 | contig 15903 bp, 17 predicted proteins | sample 1593351 | NCBI WGS metagenome assembly OJEN01 (sample SAMN05416777, study PRJEB24817) | seawater metagenome | isolation source: Sea water | place: Canada:Atlantic | collected 2013-11 | reverse complement strand
TCTACACCTCTCTATTCGTCGGCAGCGTCAGATGTGTATAAGAGACAGGAGTAGGCCGACCAGAACTTTCCATCCCGCCAGCGGATCCGCCATATGGTGCAGAACGCCACCACATTCAATCATGTCGAATTGTTTGCCAATCTTGTCAAGTTTGAGAATATCACCCTGTATATATTCAAGATTTTTGATCCCGGCTTCACGCGTTTTACGTAAGGCATAGGAAAGACTGCCAAGGCTTAAATCAACGGCAGTTACCTTTGTGTTTGCAAACCGTGAGGCCGCCTGAATTGCATGTTGGCCGGTCCCGCATCCTGCAACGAGTGTTTCTGGATTTTCAGGTGCAGTGTAATCATCGAGCTTGAATGAAAGCGGTGGCGTGCAAAGCACGTCTTTTACTGGTTTGGGGACCAGATGAGAAGTGTGAATCCAGCGTGGATAAGGGTTTTCCTCATACTGAGCGCGAACGCTTTGAGAGGTCGCGTCCTCAATATCTGCCACCTGAGGAATTGACTTTCGCAACGTCTTTTCTGTCTCAGGTTCTGTAATCTGAAGGCGATACACAGCCGCGCATTCATCGTTATCTTCAAGCCGTGGGATTTGCGATTTCCATGGCATGGTGTTTAAAGGTTCATAGCACGCAATTAGCAGCCACAGGTCTTTGGAAACAGTTTTTCCTTGGGCAAAGAGACCTTCGACTTTTTGCTTCAAACTTCCTAGGTGTTCTTGTTCTTTCGCATCGACGGCGTAGGCGTATTCATTGATGAAACATTGCTGCGCCAATACCGATATGAAGTTTATTTCTTGGTCGTTGTGTTCGCCGCAACATGCACGAGAAAGTAGGGCGCGTCTTAGATTGGTCAGCAGCCTTTCTATACGTAAATCCGCTACCGGAACTTTTGTCATCAAGCGCATGAAAAGCGTTATTTGGCTAAGACTCTTTATATCGTCTTGAATTGGAAAGTCTTCAACGATTGCTTTATCAGCATTGTCGAGAAGGCGCGAAAATTCACCGCGATGCCTTAAGGCGCTGATAATTGGGAACATCAGGCTGGCGGGCGACATGTCTTGCTTGTCGAGAAGTGCCAGCAATGATTGTTCCAGGCCGTCACTCGTGCTGGAAAAGGACATGCCAGCGACACAGTCGCGAAAAGCGTCCCAATGGCGATCGTTATCTGGCTGAAAGTTAACGGCCTGACTGTGCAGTTTGAGGGCTTCCTGGTGGCGTGACAGATATTGCAGAGCAATGCCTGTTGATGTCAGGATATCCGCGTCCGTCGGGCTTATTGCCCGGGCTTTAAGAAAGCTCTCAAGTGCTTGATCGTATTTCTGCTGTTTGATAAGAATTTCGCCAATAGCCTTGAGGCCCTCGGCGTGGTTTGGTGCAAGGCTTACCGTTTTGCGGTAGCATTCAAGTCCCGCGTCAAGTTTGTCTGCGGACGCAAGGAGTGCGCCAAGGTTCTTATAGGCAGCTGCATATTCGGGTTTCAACGCTATGGCACGACGATAGCATTCTTCAGCCGCAACGGTATTGCCAGTTGCGTTAAAAACAACACCTAAATTGTTATATGCTTCAGGATTGTCGGGGAAAATCGAAAGTGAACCCTGCAAGCATTCTATTGCTTTGGCATGTTGTCCTGTTTGGTGAAGTGCGACACCTGCCAGATAGAGCGCCGTCGGCTGCTTTGGATCAATTGACAGAATATGCGAATACACTTCCAGCGCCTTCGACAGGTTGCCGCCGGAATGATGCCCTTTTCCTGTTGCAATAAGCTGCTGTATCTCAACAGACGGTGCAGGCAAACTCGCACGAAGTGGACGTGCAGATGGTTTGGAAGCACTTAAATTGGAATTTTTGGCGTTGCGACGACGTTCACTTCTGTTCATTTGGTGCCTAGTCTTGTTAGGTGCTTGATCGTATTAAAGGTCCATTTGAACAGGATAACGATCATTACCCATGACGTGTTGCCATGCTACCTGACGACCTGTATCAACGAGAATTGGTGCGCGCACGTTGGTGGATAACCTGGTGCCTTTGCTATCCGGTGCACTGCGAATGGTGACGACCATTAAAATGGCCATGTCCTCGGGATTAATAGCCAGGCTTTTGTGCGCTATCATCAGATCCTTATCGTCATACACTTCGCTTTCGACATTATATGGTGCGACGATGAAGGACAGATTGGCATCTGTGAGACTTTGATACAGTTTGAACTGATCAAGCGAACTGTTGGGAATATTGGCAAGCCCAAAGACATGATGTTCCGGGAAGCCAAGAAGGCCGACAGGCATATAAATGCCCTTGTCCCAGCTGAACTCGATATCGCCGAAACGTGTTTCTACCGTGACGAATTCAGGGGTTTTATTTTCGGCGATGTTTTCGGTATCCATGCCCGCGTTACTCCGACGGTCGTACGTTTTGACTGTGCAAACGGCAATTGATCAAACAGACAAGACAGTTATAAGGTGTGATTGAATATAAGATAATTAACGTAAATAGTTAGCTAACGACAATTCGGACGCCCGCGAAATCGAGATGAAGCTAGCCTGAAGCGCCGTTTCGTGCTGAGACAGTTCGGCAAGAGTCAGTGGAACGTCAACGGTTTCGATGTCGGAAATCGCCTGTGCAGCAAAGACTTTGAAATCTTCATGTCGGGATTCGAAACGTTCGATATTCGCAATATCAAGGCCAATCTGCCCCTGGACATTAGGCAATTCATCAATGGCGTCGGACATAAAGCGAAGTGCGACAACAAGGGAATCCTCGTCGTCGGTGCCCGAAGCTATGCCAAGTCCCTGAATTAGCTTCTGAAATGCCGGGTTATCTGCCAGAATGCCGTAGGAAACATCGTACTGGTCGTCAACGCGCGCCTTGAGGATCTGTTGGTCGCCAGCATAATAATCCGCATCCTCCCGTGGGTTGGGGATTTTTTCCATTCCCAGAACGGTAAGAAGGTTGCCAACACCCGTTTCGGAGATAGTGATCGAACCATTGCCAACATTTTCGATATTTAGGCGTGGATCACCTTCACCGCCCAAGCCCCGCATAGATGCAATTGCACCATTGGTCGTCACGCTGTTGATTGCGTCACGCAAGTCACCAATATCATCGGTTGCGGCATTATAGTTCACAGTGCTGGTAACACTGTTACCATCGACATCTGTACTGACAATCTGAATTTGCCCCGATGTAATGCCAAGCGAGGTAAGTGTAGTTGCGTCCGTCAGAGTAACATCTGCGTCGCTGATATAATTGTCCGGCGCATAAATCTTATCGAGATCAACAGCGGGTTCTTCGGAGCGGCCACCGGCAAACAGATAGCGTCCATCTAAAGTGACATTGAGCAGTCCGGCAACCTGTTCCATGGCCTGACGTGCCTGACCTTGGATATTTACATCGGCACCTTGGCCTATTGAGCTTGCCTGAATAAGAAGCGACTTCATCTGTGTAGCGATGGTTATCATGCTATCGACAGAAGTTTCCATGCTTTGCAGACGCAGCTTGGATTGTGTCGTGTTGCGCAGATACTGTTCGGTACGGGTGTATTCACCCTCAAGATTAAGGAGGCGCTGGGTGCTGTCAGCAATACCGGAGTAGTTGCGCGACTTATAACCGCTCGATGCCTGATTCTGCAGGTCTGTCACGCGCGATGCGTTTCGGAGTGCGAGGTCCGAAAGCAATGTATGGTTCGTATATGTTGCGACGCGGGTTACCATGAGGGCCTCACTTTTCTAACTCGCAGTTTAAACTGCTCTGAGCAATGCATCAAACATTTCATCAACTGTCGTTATGACTTGGGCTGATGCGGTGTAGGCGCGCTGGAAGATGATAAGGTCTGACATCTCTTCGTCAAGGTTAACGCCCGCTTCGTTCTGGATGCGTGTGCTCAAGTCAGTGACCAGGTTTGACTGGAATTCATAACCACCTTGCGACACTGATGCTTTGGTTGCTGCCGTTGCGACAATACCGGCAGCAAAATCTGTGAGGGATGTTCGCTCACCCGAAAGGCCGCCAGCTGCTTCGAACTGGATATCTGAGCGTTCAAAAGCACCACTTATAGCCTGTGCAGCTGAGTTGTCGCCTTCATGTACGCCAAAGCCGATCCCCAGCCCCAGAACGGTGGTTAAGCTGTCTGCATTTGGCAGCCCACTGTCGCTGAAATAGAACGGATCACCTTCGGCATCTTTAACGCTTAGCTTATAACCGCCAAGTTGACTGTCAAAGACGACACTTGCAGTGATGTTGTTATCGGTCAGTGTCGCACTGTTGTTGATTGCATTGGCGATATCGTCAAGCGATGTCGTGCTGTCATAATCAATGTTAACGTCGGTGAAGTCACCGTTGACAGTCAAGGTATAGTTAAGCGGCGGTGGCACCAGCGGACCAAGGTTTGGGATAGCGGCGGCACTATCTACGACAGCGTTTGAGATTTCATAGGTATCGGCGTTCATCTGACCACGCACAATACGCGACGGGTCGTTTTGGATGGCGGCAGATACGTCCATGTTGCCAGCCAGTGTCGGCTGATCTTCGGTCATGCCGATTTTACCTGTAAGTGTGCCTGCGTCCGTGATCGTCATGTTGGATGTGTAATCAAGCACAAGGCGGTACCTATTGCCATCTTCCACGATGAATGCAGCTTCTTCTGAGGCAGCGACAGTCATGCCAGCCCCCTGAAGAGCAGTACGGATATTGTCACGCACATCTTCAAGTGAATCTGTTGCGGCATAATTCACCGTGATCCCACCAGCCAAAACACCTGATCCAGCGGAGATAGTGAAGGAGCTCGCAGTTGCATTCAGAGCTGTGGTGGAATTGCTTTGTGCCGAGGACGTCATCGTATCGGAACGTTTGACTGTGGCGACAAAGTCATTCAGACCAAAGTAATGTGAAAAACCTTGCTCGCGACCATCACTGGTCGTGATTTGGCCATCAAGTTCATTGATTGCGACACGGTTGCCGTCGGAGCCTTCGATCACGAGTTGATTGTCAATCAGAGACGCCGTGAGGTAACCACCGGCGTCGGAACCGTTAATGGCGTCAATGATGCCTTGCACTGTTGCCGGGGTTGTCGGCAGCGTAATGTCGGCCCAGCTGTCAGCGGCGACAAGTTGACCGTCATCATCAAGTGCTGCGACCCGGAATGCTCCGGTTGCTGTCAAAGGGTCACTGGTAGCGACCATACGGTTACCTGAAAGGTTGGTTGGCGGTGGGAATGCCGTGCCTTTGTTATGTTCTTCATTAATCGCGTCGCGCAATTCGCCTGCCAGCTCATTAATCTGGTCATTCAGCGCGGGAATTTCCGAATCACGCATATCAAACAGGCCCTTCAGTGTGCCTGTGCGCAGCGTATCAGTAATGTCTTCGCCGTTGAGTGACACGCCAGACCCACCTGTGCCGGGCTCGAAGCCAGCAGTCTGGGTAAAGGAAAGCGTGTTCGGCGTGCGGTCCAGCAGCGTGTTTGCTCCGTTGGCCGAATAGACGACGATCGACCCGTCACTCCGACTGAATGTCGTGACGTCAATGATTTTGGACAACTTGTTGAGCTTCTGATCACGTTGATCTTCAAGTTCAGTGGTCGGCTGGTCAAGGTTGTTGAGGCGTACAATGCCGGTATTGAGCTCGGAGATTTCACTTAGAAGCGTATTGGCGTTGTCGACCTCATCCGTGATTTGGTCGTCAATATCATCACGCATGTCCTGAAGCTGGTTTGACAGCTTCTCGAACGATTCCATGACTTGAAGGGCGCTCTCGATGGCTTCGACGCGCGGCGAGTTCTGATCGGGGGTAACGCCGAGTTGTTCAAAGGCATCTGCCAGGTCATTAATACGTTGGCTGATCGCGGCATCTGACTGCGGGGTGCCAAACAGGGTTTGGATCCGCTGGAAGAATTCATAGCGGACTTCTTCACGACCGGCTTTGCCCAGTTCTCCACGCATCTCACGCTGCAGGCCTTCGTTCACGTTGCGATAGATATCAGCAACCTGTGAGCCAGCGCCTTGACCATCAAGGGTAAGGGTTTCCTGACCGGCGATTTTTTTTGAATAGCCCGGGGTGTTTACGTTCGAGATGTTCGAAGACGTAATCGCAATACGAGCTTGCGCCGTGTTAAGGCCTGAGATCGCTGTGTTAAGAGCCTGGGTTAGTGACATGATGTTTGCCTTTAACCTTAAAGCGTTTCATTGACGCTGAATGAACCACCAGTCTTGTTGATGGTCCGACCATATCCGCCAATTGATGCCTTGCTGGCCTGAGCTGAGCGGTTATAGGTCGTGCAGTCGTCTTTAGATTTATCGTTTACCGCACGGACAATGGCCTGCACCACACGTTCGTTGGTTGCCTTGGCTGCCTGAAGCACGGTCATATTGCGTCGGGCAGTCTCCTGAAAATCGGCCTGAAGGTCGCGCAGTTCCGCGCGTTCTTCTTCGGGCAGTTCCCGAAGTTCTTCGCCGCGGGCGCGCAATTTAACGACGATCTGTTCGTATTGCATCGACAGGGCAGATTTTTCCGACAGGAACTGCTCGTATTCATCGCGTGCGATGGTCCGAAGGCCCGTGGTTTCACGTTCCAGTAGGGACATCAGGTCGTATGTCACGCTTTTAAGTTCTGCAATCAACTCTTGAGTGGTCATTTTTTCACCCCTCCTGGACCTTAAGGATTTCACGTGTGACGGCATCTGCAATTCCGATGCCACCCGCACGGGTCATCTCTTGGGCATATTGTTCGACCAGCATGGAACGCATCATCGTTTCACCGTGGCCACCACCAAACATTTCGTTGGTTTCGATGCCCGAGAACATATGGTTGAGCATCTGGCCAAGAAACATGGATTCAAATTCTTCGCCGGACTTGATGGCTTCTTCTTTGGATTTAATATGGCCATCGGTCAGCGAGTTTACGCGTGCCGAGATATTGTTCTGGGCGCCGTTCTGCGCACTTGCCTGTGCTTGCGCCATAAGGGCAGTGGAGCTATCAGCCATCATCACATCACCTCGATTTCAGCCTGAAGGGCACCAGACGTTTTGATTGCCTGAAGAATGGTGATCATATCGCGTGGTCCGACACCAAGGCTATTAAGGCCATTAACCAGTTCCTGCAGGCTAACGCCGCTATTGAGGACACCAAGCTGGTTGTCTTCGCCTTCATCGACCTCAATATTGGTGCGGTCCACAACCTCGGTATTCCCGCCTTGAGAAAATGGAGAAGGCTGTGAAACCTGAGGAGTTTCAGTAACACGAATGGTCAGATTGCCTTGCGCAATAGCGACCCGGTTAATGCGGACATTCTCGCCCATCACAATCGTGCCGGTGTTTTCGTCAATCACCACGCGGGCGATCTGATCTGGCTCAACACGCAGCTGTTCGATATCGGTCAGCAGTGCAACGACATCCTGATTGTAGCTGTCTGGGATGACCAGGCGAACAGTGCCCGGATCGCTGGCGCGTGCTGCAACCTGGCCCAAATAAGCATTGATGGCATCTGAAACGCGGCGTGCGGTGGTGAAATCTGGATTTCGCAGAACAACAGACATGTCTTGCATGGAATTGAGATTGAAATCGATTTCACGTTCGACAATGCCGCCACTGGCGATCCGTGCGGACGTTGGAACGCCTTTGACAACTGTTTCTGCGTTGCCACCAGCCGAGAAACCACCAACTGCAAGGTTGCCCTGGGCGACGGCATAAACTTCACCGTCTGCACCAACCATCGGGGTTACCAGTAATGTGCCGCCCTGCAGGCTTTCAGAGGTGCCGATGGCACTAATGCTGACATCGATGCGCGATCCCTGACGGGAAAAGGGGGGCAGTGTTGCGGTTACCATGACGGCGGCAATATTATCAGAGTCAATATCTTCGATCTGATCGCGGACGTTGATCCCAAGACGCTCGAGCATGGCGACCATGCTTTGGCGGGTAAATTCTGCATCGCCCAGATCATCGCCGGTACCGTTCAAGCCGACCACAAGGCCATAACCAACCAGCATGTTGTCACGAACGCCTTCGAAATCGGCGATATCCTTGATGCGCGACTGAGCGTGGGCTGGAGCCATCTGCGTCAGGGCGAGCATACCCAGCGCGACGGCGATCGTCGCTTTGCGTGCTATGTTGCCAAGGCCTGTGATCATACTGTTTGTTCCGCTTCGACTTGGGATGCTTTGGCATCCAACAAATGGTGCGATCGATCATGTTAATCGCGTTTGTAAGCTGTTTTGCGAAAATCGTGCCAACTACCGCTTCGTGCGGGCTTGACCTACAAGCTGTCGTCTTTGCCGAGTTTATCGGGCGAAAATCACGACTGTTTTTAGATATGGGGACCAAAAGTGCGGGGCCGTTTCAGCCACTCGGCATTTTTTTCCCGTTGCGCGGTTTCCCAGATTGAGGGAGACTCTATGTCATACGTATATAATGTATCGAGGCGTGGGTTTTATTTCGGCAGAATATAGCAGTTTGGGACCCAAACGTCATACGGCGTTAAATGCAAGATATTACCACAGACAGGACAGGCACGGGTCATGAAGGTTAGCGGTTCCAAGGCTGCCGGTACGAGCGGGACGACGCGTAAAAAGGCGTCTGGTACGTCCGGTGGTGGCGGGTTTGCAGATGCCATACGTTCGCTCGATTCTGGTGGAGAAGCCAGCGGTGCGGGAAGCGTTCATGGTGCTAGTGGTGTTAGTGCACTGGATGCGCTCCTCGCACTTCAGCAAAGTGGTGATGCACTTGATTCGCCCAAAAAAGCAGGCGTATTGCGCGCTAAAAGCGTGCTTGAACAGCTTGAAGCCGTGCGTGACGGGCTCTTAAGTGGGGCCTTGTCTGGTGCGCGTTTGCAGCAGTTGGTTGGGCTGCTTGATCAGCAACGTGAAAATATCGACGACCCGGAACTTTCCGCCGTACTCGACGAGATTGATCTGCGTGCACGGGTCGAACTGGCCAAACTGGAAGTTTCCGGGCTGATTTAAGTCTGAAATTTCCAGTGTGTCGCACCTGAGAACCCCAGAGTTCTGGGGCTATTCGTATTCATTCATATTTATTTGTTCAATCATCTTGCACCGTTGGCGTGCTGCATCTATATTGCCGCGCGATCGAACAGTCCTGTATAGAGGGCATACATGACTATCACTCTGCCACCAGACTATCGTCCTGCTGAGGACGAAGAATTCATGAACCCGCGTCAGCGCGAATATTTCCGTCAGAAACTTCTGACCTGGCGGGCAGAACTTCTGCATGAATCATCTGAAACATTAGCGAACCTGCAAGATGGCGGGCTTCAAGAAGCTGATCTGAGTGACCGCGCATCTGCGGAAACCGATCGGTCACTTGAGCTTCGTACTCGTGACAGGGCGCGCAAGCTGATTTCAAAAATTGATGCTGCTTTGCGTCGAATTGAAGACGGATCTTATGGTTACTGTGAAGAAACCGAAGAGCCGATCAGTTTGAAAAGACTTGAAGCTCGTCCAATTGCGACCCTGAGCATCGAAGCCCAGGAACGTCACGAACGGATGGAGCGCACACGTCGCGACGATTGATCGCGCCGGGTGATAAAAAAGATAAAGGACCGTGCGAATGCCGGTCCATGCCATGCAACGTCATGGCCTTGTGGGAGATTACTGGTTAGGGATAACCAAAATCAAAAAGCCCGGTCTTTATGGCCGGGCTTTTCTCGTTTCACACAATCAGCCAAGTTTTCAACTTACAAAACCAAGTTGCGATAGTGGTCTTCGGGCAAAAAAAGACCACCCGAAGGTGGTCTTCTGAGGGGGCTTGTGCGGTCTGCGGGAACCCAGAACGGAGCAGGCCGCCGATCAATGTCTGTCGATTAGAATGGTAGAATGATGTCAAGTACTTCGCTGCCGTAGCGCGGCTGCTGAACATCGGAGATGGTCCCGCGTCCGCCATAGGAAATACGGGCTTCGGCAATCTTGTCGTAGCCGACTTCATTGGCCGAACTGATATCAGCCGCCCGGATCACGCCGGCAATCTGGACTTCGCGGACTTCGCTGTTGACGCGGATTTCCTGACGGCCGTGAATGACATAGTTCCCGTTCGGCAAAACCTGAATGACAAGGGCGGCGACACGAAGGTTGATATCTTCGTTTCGATCCAGTGTTCCAGCACCACGGTTTGACGTGGCGCTATCCATGTCAAACATGGACGAAGGGTCAATCGCTTCGGGCAAGACCTTGGTCATTTCGGCTTCAAGGCCAAACAGGTTGGGCACTGCAAGATCTTCGCTGTTGGTGCGCGAACGGCTTGTGGTGTTGGCAAAGGCTGCACTGTCGGCCATATCGACAACCACGGTAAGGATGTCACCAACCTGACTGGCGCGCTGGTCCTTGAAGAAGGACCGTGCACCCGATCGCCACAGGGAGTTCGGGTTGCTTTCCGCGACCTGCGGGGCAGGCATCGGCAAGCTGACCGGTCGATAGGCTTCTGACTGGGTCGGGTTGTCGATAGATGACAGTTTTGGCGGTTCGCCAACTTCAGAAAGGCGTTTCATCGCGTTGCAGCCAGAAAGTAAAGCTGTCGCGCCGATCATTCCTGAGACAAGCGCGATACGCCGCCATGAGATGTGTGTATTTTTTCCGGGCATGTCGTCCTCCTGGGTTCCTGCCAAACATTACGCAAGCAGCGTGCCAGTTTGAAGGTTCGCCTTTGGGAAATTGATGCCGTGCATGGAGATGAAGAGAGACTGATTTCAGCCATGTCTTTGGTCTTGTTCGGTATATTAGGTGCCAAACGTATCCGGCTCAGGTTGTTTCTGGTTTATTGGGACATGGCTGGCAATGCGCGGACGTCATTTTCGCCGACGACTTCCACCTGAACGGTCTTGTTGCTTGTTTGGTTTACGACCCGGATTACGTCACCCTTTGATCCATTTTCCAATGCTTTGCCGCGTGCTGTCAGTGACATGTTTGCCGTCACGAGGCGAATGATGACCAGTGCGCCGCGTCGAACAAGGATGGGATTGGTAAAATCACGGAACATAAGCGGTTCATTCGGATTGGCAGGGCGGATCACTTCCTTGCCAATCAAATCGTTTATGTCGCGGATTGCGCCGGACGGAACGCGTTCTGTGCGAAAATCACGATATTCCACCTGATCGGGCCGAATGATACTGCCGCGTGAGATCGGTTCAACCAGTACCGGTACGCTTGAAAGGGGGTAATATTTGCCGCTGATGCGATATGTGCGTCTTTGTGCGGTTTGTGCGCCAGTCGTAATGCTGGCGACAAAGCGGTTCGTGCGGCTATTGATATCAAGACCCGTGACGTCAACTGTGGTTTGGGCATCAACGGGCAGGTGGATCTGGAAATTCTCGCTCGAGAGATCGACTGTAAAAGGCCGTTCAACACCGTGTTGCGTCAGGGCATCTTCGACAGCGTCCTGAATTTCTTCCATAGTGATAACTTGGCTTGCGCGCGTGATCATGACTTGATCGGCCGTCGTGCGTGGGCGCCAGTTTATGTTGTGGCGCTGCGCGATGCCATAAAGCCAGCGGTAATCAAGCACAACCTGTTTACCTGGTTGCGGGGCATGGGCCACGGAGATGTCGGCCTGTTGCGGGTCGATCCCGGAAAATAGATCCCCAAGCGTGACATATTGCCCGTCAACCAGCGCGTCAGGTTTGAGCAAGATGTTTTCATCAAGCTGCTGACTGTTGCGAGACAGGCCACTTTGTCCGTTCTGCGAACTCTGCGCAAAGGCAATCTCAGGCCCCAGTCCAGAACCGAGTGCTAGAAACGCAATCGCAAGCGTGAGGATTATTTTCTTTGTCTTCATGAGCCTACTATACCACGGAACTGTATATAGGGCGTAAACACAGTTTACGCAGACACACGTGCGGTCAGAACGTGGTCTGCGTAAATTTGGTACGATCAGTCAGGACGCCAAATTAACGTAGGTTGCTGACTGCGCTCATCATTTCATCTGTGGTGGAGATGGATTTGGAATTCATCTCATAGGCACGCTGTGCCTTGATCAAGTTGGTGATTTCCTGAACCACATTGACGTTCGAAGCTTCGAGGTAACCTTGCAAAACCGTACCATAGCCAACATCACCCGGCGCGCCGGCATTTGCCTGACCAGATGCTTCGGTTTCAAGGAACAGGTTGTCGCCCAACGCATCAAGACCCGGTGGGTTGATAAAGGTGGCCAACTGAATTTGGCCAAGGTTCTGAAGTGCGACCTGACCATCAATCTCGGCAAATACTTCGCCATTGCTGTTGATCGTGACGGAAGTTGCATTGTCGGGAACGGTAATGCCCGGTTGAACGGCATAGCCATCCTTGGTCACCAGCGCACCATTGGCATCGAGCTTTAACGTACCATCGCGCGAATACGCAGTTTCACCGCTGGGCAGGTCGATCTGGAAATAGCCGCGGCCCTGAATGGCGATATCAAGTTCGTTTTCCGTCAGGCTCAAGGACCCTTGTCCCATGTAACGGCCAATTGCGGCCGTTTTCACACCAAGGCCAACCTGAACGCCGACCGGTACAATTGTGCCGGTGTCTGACGAGGGTGACCCTGCGCGGCGCATGTCCTGATACAGCAAATCCTGAAATTCGGCACGCTGGCGCTTATAGCCAGTGGTCGTCATGTTGGCGATGTTGTGTGAGGTTACATCCACGTTGGTGGATTGGGCCTGCATCCCTAGGGCGCCAATATCAAGTGACCGCATTTCTTGTCTCCTTCGTCTGCGCAGACTGTGCGCCAAATTTTACTCAAGGCCGTGTTCGCAAGCCCCTAGGCGCGAATATCACCAAGCTTGTTAATCATATTACGCATCCGTTCATTCTCGCTTTCGAGCGAACGGGTAACGGATTGATAGGTGCGAAGCACGTCAATCATCTGGGTCATGGCCCCGATCGAATTGACGTTTGATTTTTCAAGTGCGCCCTGAACGATGCCGGGGTTCTCGACAAGTTCCATTGCGGCATTATCCGGGTTGCCATCTGCATTATCCGGTGCGCGGTAAAGAGTGTTGCCCGTTACTTTCATTTCCTGAACGTTGTCGATGGTGACGACCTGAAGTTTGCCAACCTGACCAATGTCCGTGGAAATCGTGCCGTCGCCTTTGATTTCGATCTGCCCGTCTGCTTCGTTAAAGAACAGAGGTTGACCAGCGTCACTCAACACAGGATAGCCATCATTGGTGATAAGCTGCCCGCCCGGATCCAGGTTGAAATTGCCCGAACGGGTATACTGTGTGCCCGACGGGGTTTCGACGGCAAAAAACATGTCTGGTTGGCTCAGTGCCACGTCGAGCGGGCTATTGGTATGTTCAATATTGCCGACCGTCGTGTCGCGATACTGCGAGATGTCCTGAACCAGCGAAATTTCGCGTTCGCCGCGGAACGGGGCATCCTTGTTCTTGGCCACCCAGTCTGTGAACATCATCCGCTGTTCTTTGTACCCGGTCGTGTTCATATTCGCCAGGTTCTGCGAAATGTTGTTCATCATGCTGCGGAGCGTCTTTTGCCGCGACAGAGCGATATATGAAACGTTTTCCATGGTCGACTTCCCAGTTGGGGCAGATAGGCCGATTAAGGCTGTGAATTTCCCCAAGACAAATGCGAACGGCATGCCAATATGGTTAATGCATTGTTTTAAAAAGATAAAAATTAGATCCGGCATTTGTTGCCGGGCGCAATCATCGCGGTAATTGCAGAAAGTGCCGCGTGTCGGGGGCAAGGCGGAAAAAGTTTTCCGGTTTGGGGGATGGTATGGTCTCAAACCTGCACCAAATCAAAGATACGCCGTCAAATCACAATGACGCTAAATCGTGGTTTAGTTGCTTGTGCAAAATTTTATGAAGACTAAGAATACAAAGAAAACCACAGAAAAATGGCAGTTCTTAAGCCGTATCCTGTAAGGAAGGTGTGCTGGTAAGAGTTTGAGCGCGTATGATGCCCTGACCCGGCAAGTTCTGACTGTCGGTCGTGGATGGCAAGTGTTACGAGCTAATGATCAGAAGAGAAACGGATTTTTAACGTGATAGCGTTATGGCTTTTAATCCGGCACAGTGTTTGCTGGATGGAAAGTCAGAAATCCAGAACGCAGGAATTTGCGAACCAATGGGCGAAGAAGCCGACGAAATCGAAATGGACGAAGGTGGCGGTGGGCGCAGCAAGAAGATGCTGGTCGTTGTCATTCTGATCGTGCTGCTTTTGCTTGGTGGTGCTGCGGCTGCCTATTTCACCGGGTTGCTTCAGCCAGTCATTGATATGTTGTCGGGCGGCGATAGCGCGCCGACCGAAGAAGTGATTTCAGAAAGTTCGATAGAAGAAGCACCGGGCGTTCCCGAAAACGTCGGCTTTGTTGATCTGCCCGAGATTCTGGTCAACCTGAATGCCGGGGGCGGCAAGCAGAGCTACCTTAAAATCCGGGTCAGTCTTGAAGTTGCCGATCAGGCAATGCTGCCGCAAGTCGAAGAAATGATGCCGCGTATTGTCGACAACTTTCAGGTTTACCTTCGCGAATTACGGCCCGAAGACCTGTCAGGGTCCGAGGGCATGTTCCGGCTGCGTGAAGAATTGCTGATCCGTGTCAGTGCGGCTGCGAAACCAGCGAAAATTAACGACGTTCTGTTCAAGGAAATGCTGGTACAGTAACCTTGTAACAGCCCGAATGCCAAAATCAGGAACCAATTGCTGATGGCTGATGAAGACGAAGATGATGATGCACTCGCCGCCGAATGGGAAGCCATGGCCGGTGGTGATGACGAGGGTGGAGACGACGGCGGCGAGGATATGGCCGCCGAATGGGAATCCATGCTCGGCGACGATGATGAGGACGATGCAGCCGATGAACCCGCGGTCAGCAGCGGGCCATCTGCGCGTGTTCTAAACCAGGATGAAATTGACAGTCTGCTTGGTTTTGATGATGGATCTGGTGCGGGTGATCAGTCGGGCATTCAGGCCATCATCAATTCATCGATGGTTGCCTATGAACGTCTGCCGATGCTTGAGGTGGTGTTTGACCGCCTCGTACGTATGATGTCGACGTCGCTTCGTAACTTCACATCTGACAACGTTGAAGTGTCGCTTGATAACATCCTGTCGCTGCGTTTTGGGGATTACCTTAACTCGATCCCGTTGCCTGCAATGCTGGGTGTGTTCAAGGCGGAAGAATGGGACAACTATGGTCTTTTGACCGTTGACTCGGCCCTGATTTATTCCATCGTTGATGTGCTGCTGGGCGGGCGCCGAGGTACGGCTGCCATGCGTATTGAAGGGCGCCCTTATACGACAATTGAACGCAACCTTGTCGAACGCATGATCCATGTGGTCTTGGGCGACCTTTCGGCGGCGTTTGATCCGCTGAGTCCGGTGACCTTCCGGTTTGAACGTCTGGAAACCAACCCGCGGTTTGCAACAATTGCCCGTCATGCCAATGCGGCCATTGTGGCCAAGTTGCGCATCGATATGGAAGATCGCGGTGGTCGGCTTGAGCTTCTGATACCCTATGCGACACTTGAGCCGGTTCGTGAACTGCTGCTTCAGATGTTCATGGGCGAGAAGTTCGGTCGCGATTCCATCTGGGAAAATCACCTCGCAAACGAGCTTTGGCAGACCCATATCAACCTGTTGGCAGTGCTCGACGAGCAGGTGATGTCGCTGGGCGATGTTATCAACCTTGAGGTTGGCAACCGTTTGATCCTTAATACCAGTCCGACGTCGCCAGTTGAGGTGCGATGTGGTGATGTCCCGCTGTTTAAAGGGATGATGGGGCGCAAAGGCGACCGCATTGCGATCCAGGTGCGTGATCGTGCGCGCATAAACGAGGAAGATTAGCCAATGGACTTCGCGTTCTATCTGGATCTTGTGATGATTGTTTTGCTAATCGCAACGATCATCTATGCCTGTCTCTTATACACATCTGACGCTGCCGACGAATAGAGAGGTGTAG
>OJEN01000353.1_pt1 | contig 15973 bp, 13 predicted proteins | sample 1593351 | NCBI WGS metagenome assembly OJEN01 (sample SAMN05416777, study PRJEB24817) | seawater metagenome | isolation source: Sea water | place: Canada:Atlantic | collected 2013-11 | reverse complement strand
ACGAGATCTAGTACGGTCTCGTGGGCTCGGAGATGTGTATAAGAGACAGGGATCGCCCTTGCCGATGACCGCCTCAAGTGCGGTTGCTGCTTGCTCAAACGCAAGCCGTGCCTGCGTTGCGTCCCCTTCAAGTTCACGGAGGCGCAAACCGAGCCCCAAAAGGGCATAGCCGTACGAGTTCAGATCATAACTCAAACGGTCATCGAAGTTGGGGGAGTCGGGGGGCAACTCACCATCGCGCCAGATGATCGCCCGTGCCTGCCCGCGCGCGATCAGGCTGCCGCGAAACCCTACGGTTGTTGCGTCCGAAATATCGGCAATAATTTCTTCAGGCGTCGTTGGCATTGGCAATCACCTGATCATAAACAGCGCCAATGAACGCTCCATGCCCTCAACACGCAGGCCAACACCCCACTGGTTTACACCCCCGGGATAAGCCTGTAGCGCCTTAGTCAAAAGCGCGTCAGGTGCATTGCCGGAAAACGTGAAAAGCAGATGCCGGACATTTGTCAGCGGGATGCCGTGCTTCAATAAGGCATCATCGATCGCGTCAGCCATTGGCAAATCGCCCAGTTCGAGCAGCCGCGCCGAGATGAACGACAATGCGTGAGGCGATGGCAGCCCGCCATTCTTTTCCAGTCCCGCACGGGCTTCTGTCAGAACCTGAGCCGTGAGGGCTGCTCTGCTTTTTGCCTCCGTCTTCAAAAACCGAAGGCGCATGCTTTGTGGATCTTGGAGTAAACCGATCACGTCTTCGCCGCGCATTGCCATGTTTCGATGGTCTTTCCACCTCAGGCGCTTGATGGACGCCCGATAACCGCCGCTATGAGCGTCAATCCACTCTGTAGCAAAGATCTCGCCAAGATCGCCTGAGCGGATGGCCTTTGTGGTTGGGAGTTTTTCCTCAATCAACGCGGCTGCCTCTGGCTTTTTAAGCCGTCTTAGGGCACGGGCAATATGTTCTTCAGACGCATAGTGGCAAGGCACAACCGTCGCAGTTGCTTGGATGCCCGTACCTAAATCGGCTTGCTGACCTGTCATCACCCTTAGAAAGTGACCTCCCACTGGGGTATCAGTGTAATTGCACCATCCATCGAATACGGGCATCCACAACTCACTTCTTTTGATGCAGTATGTACATAAAGGTCACTCAGCGCATTGTTTCAACCCAAAAATTTGTTCGGTCTTTAAGGGAAAACAAACAGCAGTATTGGCGGTTTCTCTGCAGCATTGTTGGCGCAAGCCCGAGGTTGGCTTCGGGCCGACTATCCGTTTTGCAGTACCCACCCTAACACCGCATAGGCAGTTTCTGGCTCTCGAATTCGAAGTTTCACCTCTTCATTTTTCGTCAACTCAGCTTTGGGAAATATCTGCAGCAGCTCTGCTGCGTCCTTTTCCAGCCCAGCCAGTGCCGGTCTCCTGAAGTACCAAAGCACCCACGACTTGTTGAGGACAGCTGAGAAATACCATCGCTCATCAAGTTCGAAGCGCAACTCCCGTTCGATATATCCGTGCCCATAGGGTCGAATATCAAAACAGTCGGGCAGTTTGGCATGCGCAAGCAATAGATAAACCGCTCGAACGCTATCATCTATTGGTCCGGCGAGTTGTTTGTGCAGCTTCTCTTGGTCCTTCAGCAATTTTGGTCTCCTTGTCGCCTACCTAATTTGAAAGCTAAATCGAACGCATGCGCAATCCATCAGGCGAACTTCGAACATCTGCTTCCAAGAAGCGTGATCGCAGCGACAGGCGGGGGGAGAAGTCCGTTCTGGCAGGAATCGGCGGTTTACAGATCTTCGCTTTGGGGGGCGAAATCGAAAGGCACTATAAGAAGAAGCAGACGTTCACGGTCGTAAAGCGCATCGTAAGACTGCAAGATATCGCACTGACTAAAAAGACTACTTTCTTCAATAGGCTTTGGCCCCTACGGTAGCCTCAAACGAATTTGAGGGCATCATGGCCGACTATGAAATTACTATCGAAAACTGCAACAGTATCGACACAGCAAATATCGGAGTAACAAAGGGATGTCTGAACATTAAGTTTGGCCCGAATGGGCTGGGCAAGAGCACCATTGCCAAAGCTATCGTTAGCCAAGCACGTAACGATGGTACTTTGGTAGAGCTTGTACCTTTCAAAAGCCGCAAAAATGAGGGCGCAGCGCCTCCAAAAGTTGATGGGATTGGGGATATAAAATCAGCACTTGTCTTTGATGAGGCATACGTAAACTTGTTCGCCTTCCAGCAAGATGAAGTTTTGAAAAACAGCTTTGATATCTTCATTAAAACGCCTGAATACGACAGCGCAATGGCTGAAATCGAAAAGCTCTTTGACGGTATCAAGAAAGCCTTTGCCGACAAACCAGAAATCGAACAAACGACAAAAGACCTCAAAGACCTGCGAGATGCCTTCGGTAAGCCAAACAAGGATGGCTCAATAGCGAAGTCCAGCAAAGTGCTTAAAGCGTTCGGTTCTGGCAACAAGATTGATAACATCCCAGATGCCCTGTTGCCGTTCGAAATGTTTGTGAAGAGCGCCAACCCATCAAAATGGATAGGATGGCAGATCAAAGGTAAGGAGTTTCTTGAATTAGGCGATACCTGCCCCTTTTGTGCAACGGCCTTACCGAAGCCTGAGCAAAAAGAAACTGCGCTTGCCGTCGCTAAGGAGTACGATGCGTCAGCCATTGGTCACCTCAACAACCTGAAAGAAGTCATCGAACGCCTGGGTGCATATTTTAGCACAGGTTGCCAGGAGGGCTTAGCAAAAATTACCAACGCGAAAACAGAGCTGACCGCACCGCAAAAGACCTTCCTGAGTGATCTGAAAAATAGCATCGACGCGTTGATTCAACAGCTGGAAGGATTAAGGAATATTTCATTTTTCTCTCTGCGCGACGTGGACGAAATCGATAAGAAGATGCCTCTTCTAAAGATTGATCTTAGCATGATTAGCAAGCTGGATTCTGACCAGACGCGAGCTGTCACCGATCCGATCAATGCGCAATTAGACAAACTTATTGAGCAAGTTGGCAACCTCAAAGGCCAGATCAACAAGCACAAAGGGAAGATCAAGAAAACCATCGAAGAAAACCAGGACAGTATCAATGGCTTCTTGAAATCTGCCGGCTACAAATACTCTGTTAGGATCATATCCGAGCCAGATTCCTACAAGATGAAGCTGGTTCACGAAGACCATTCAGAATTCGTCGACGCTGCCTCGACGCACCTGAGCTACGGAGAGAAGAACGCTTTCGCATTGGTTCTCTTCATGCATCAAGTAATAAGCGAAAACCCCGACATTGTCATTCTCGATGACCCGATCTCATCGTTCGACAAAAACAAGAAATTTGCGATTATCCACCAGCTCTTCCGCGGCAAAGGTAGCCTCCGAAATCGGACAACCTTAATGCTTACGCACGACATCGAGCCAGCTATCGACGTTGTCAAAAGCTTGGCACACAAGTTCAAAGACCCGAAGCCATCAGCAACTTTCCTCTCGTATAGGCAGGGCGAGATCAAAGAAACACCAATCACGAGCGGCGATATCCGAACATTTGCACAGATCTGTAGAGACCTGATTTCTGAAAACATCGACGATGTTATCAAGTCTATCTACCTTCGTAGGCATTACGAAATTCTGGACAATCCCGGCTTGGAGTACAACCTGCTGGCGAGTTTACTTCATGGGAGGGCGGTTCCAAATATTAAAGCCGAAGACAGAGATATGAGCGCTAAAGAAAAAGCCGATGCAGAGATAAAAGTTAGGGAAATGATGCCATCATTTGATTACGACGCTCTCGTGCAGCAAATTAACGATAATGCATCGATGAAAGCTAAGTTCCTTGGAACTGACGTCGGTTACGAAAAAATTCAACTCTTCAGAATCATTGAGGGCAAGCATCAAGACGACATCATTTCAAAATTCATCAATGAATCATATCACATTGAGAATGAGTATGTCATGCAGCTTAACCCTCACAAGTTTGAAAGCATTCCTGAGTATGTGGTTGACGAATGTGCAAGGCTTTTACAAGACGCATAACGCGAATGGCTAACTGACGTCTTGCCCCTTAAAATCCTACACAAATGGCCGCTTTGGGAGGTTGTACCGCAGCCTGAACGAAAGTGGGTAAAGGCAGCATAGGGCCGGGAGCGTCGAGCCATAGACGATCAGTCTCGGCTAAAGTCATATACACTTTGTGCGCAATTATTAGGTATTCGTCGGCCGATAAGGGGGCGCGCATTTGCGCCCCTTTTTTTCAGGCTGCAGTCATAACCTGATCTTCGACGCGAACCTCGATCAAGCCATTTGCGCATTCCCCATCAATAGTTCGAAGTAACTCATGGACCCGTTTACTTTCTACCGGGAAGGCAAGGATGTGCCATACGCCGGATCGCATCTTCGCCTTGGTGAAGCCACAGGCTAACGAAAACCCTCCCATTTCGTCTATGAAGGCTCGCGTCACTGCATAAACCCGCGTTTCGGTCTTTCGGCGATCTCGGATGAGCCGCGGAAAACGCAGTGCGATAGTGTAATGTGATTGGCGGGGGACCTGTAATTTCCCACCCCGCTTGCGGCGATAGGTGTTTAATTGAACTACTTTAGTCATAGTTAGGCTCCATTTTGAGGAGCCACATCACCCGCCGGAACCTTAAAATGGGCCAACATTCCACCAAGGTGGGTAATGCGGCCCGGATTGTTTCCGAGGTTCCTGATCAAGGCATCAAACGTGGTTAAGTGCCAAGGGGACTTATGATGGTGGATTTTGCCACCGCCCATATAATATTTATATCACTGCGCACTTGGCGCGGCAAGTCGAGGTTGAACGACCGCTTTTGGTACTTAAGGACTTCCAAGCCTTGAGGTAACTGGGAGAGCTGACTGTCGGATCTACGCGTTACTGGCGTTGCTCCGATCGGCAGTATTGCAGCCCTTCGCTAACGGCCGGTTTCAAGAGGCTGAGGCATAGCCAAAGTGATCCCATGAACGGCCGCAATGGGCCGTCTGTCCTTCTCTTTCGGCGCGGGGGTCCGAAAAGGGAAGGCTGCTCTTACTCTGGCTTGTTAGTCGTTATTGGACGTTTGACGTGGGCCTCGGCGAGTGAACGTAGGCTTTCCAATCCGCCGACGGCATCCTCAATCGCTTTGCGTAGTTTCTGGTCATGGCCTGGGCGGAAATGCCCACCGCGTGTAATCTCACCGCAGCCGCAAATACATACGTTCTCAGACATCGCACCCTCCAGATTCACGCTTCGACCATGGAGCGCATTCGAGCGCAACGCAAGATTGATATCGGAGAAGTAAGCGCTGGTTCCAATGTCAGCTCAGGGTGTGCACAGGTCACTACTTGAGCGAGGGTAAAATGTCCGAAAAGGGCCGCGAGGCGCTGCTTCCCACACCCTACAGGATGGGCGAAATACGGCCTTTCGCAGTGGGTGCAGAACCACCAGGCATAGGGGATTAAACCATCGTTCAAAGCGAAGCCCGACATCCGCTATTTATTCGAGTTCCTCTTTAATATATCGGAGCGTTTCGTCGGTTTTATAGCTGCGTAAGTGAAAACCATTATTCTCGAGCGTCCAGGTACTGGTGAACCACCGCTGGCCAAATGCTTCATTTCTGTCGGAGTATAGCTCTTTGCCGCCACCAATCACCCAGATCGGGATCAGGGCTTTTTCAGAGATAAAACTCAGGAAGGCTTCCCTATCTACGAGTCCGGCACTTGGTCCTGGCATCGAGACCGACGGATCCTTGTAAATCTCTCTACCATTCGGATCTGTATAGATTAGATCGCGCCCATCCCTGAGCGACATATTCAAACCTCGCATCAGCCAAGGACATGGCAAGATAACGCTCAAATTTTGCACCAAGCTGAAGTTGTATCCACTCGCTTCTTGCCGAAGACTAAATGTCAGGCCGCGCCCCTTAACAGGAGCCGTGACCAATGCTGGGGACGGTTTTTCAATCCACTTTCGAGCCCAATCGTGGATCCACTCGTCTTCAATCTCTATACGCCATCCGAACTCGCCAAGAAAATTATCCGACCATGTTTCCGTAGGAAACCCGAGGTCGTGACTTGCTGTCAGCATTTGACCTTCAAGGTGCTTCAAAGCTTCTGAAAGGTCATTCTCTCGAATGACAAAGCACGTTAACCGTCGCCAAGTCTTAGTGTTGATATGGGCTGATTGTGCGGAGGCGCCTGCACCGCTGAAGCTCTGAAAGTCTTGAAGTGGCAACCACTTTTGGCCCGTCACATCGGGTTTAAGATCGAGCAGCTCATCGCCGTCCAGAAAATCTCGCTCACTCTCGAGCCATTCCCAAGCTTCTTCAACAGAACGTGGCGACAGAAGGGGTACTTTGGGCATCCAAAAGGAGGACTCGCTGAACTCGGCCCAGCCCCAGTCGTGACTTTTTGTCATAAGATGGCTCGGATCCATGTCACGAAGCCGACGAACAGTGTCACTGTAGAGTTGTGCCCGCTCGCCTTCCGCAGCTCCACAGTGATCAGAGATGCGCGCCATCAATTCCCGTAACGCGATCCATTGATACTTTTTACCGATGCGTTCCTTGGTGTGGTTGTTTCTATCGCTTGAACAGCCACGGTCGAAGTTGTGATGCAAATCAGGGTTCCAGCCTAAGTCATGCGCTCGGCGGCAGATCCAGCGCTGTGCCCAGCCTTGGTCGAAATGTGCAGCATGGTCTGCAGCCCAGTTATCAGAGCGTCCTGTCCAATGACCAGCGTGGACCCGATAGGCTTCGTAGCGTTGGTCGCCGAGAAGCTTGCAAAGTTCCTTTTCCAGCGTCTGATGGCGCTTTCCTTGTTCGGTACCGGGATACAGCCAATCGTTCGATGAAGAGCGGAGCGCAATAAGATCATCAACGAGGGCTCGTTCATTTGCGGTAGAGGAAGCATCAAACTCAGCCCGCCATACTTGGTATAGTTCCCCTGCCGTTGGGAGGGCAGATTGCCAACTGCCGGCTGCCCAGTCTTGTACAGCGTACCTAATGACATAGCTTGCAAAATCACCGTGTTCTTCAGTTGAAGCTATAATATCCCAAGAGGTAGCAGAATTGTTCGGATCTTTGCCGCGCTCCATATCCGGCGCGTATTCAAGCGGCCAAGGACTGTCGAACGGAGGTTGCAGACGGGTCTCAGTGGGAACGTTGAGAGTGCAACCGCGATGCCTGGCATAGTCAAGTAGTCCAACGAGATGATCGCGCCACAGAAGTTCTACTGGCGGGCTGGTCTGAACGAAGTAACGGTCTGCGATCATTTCAGCGATATCAGCAAGCTGGGTGTCGTCCCAAGCGGATTGCAAGGCCGCTCCGTAAATTGCAGCGGCAAGCCTTTCACCGATGTAGGAGTCATTTATGCTCTCGAAGCGGCGGAGCAATTCGGGCCCGCATTCGGGCGTAGCGACCAACAAGGAAACCAAGGCTTTAGTCGCGCGATCCCTCGCTCGTCTAAAAGTTGTAGACAGACACCAGGTGAGGATAACCGCAGCGTTTTTGGCAGATTCAACATCCAGCGAGCCAGGTGTCGCCACCATTGCCCAATCCATAAGATCATGCAGTGGTGTGTCGAGCTCTTCGTCTCCTTCCCGCCCATTGTCGGCAGCATGCCCTACATAGATCGACCATTCAGCATCCCGCTCCGGCATCGGTTGATCCGAAAGTTTCTGATGAAATGCATCCAACCCGAACGGTCCCTCCGCCTCGAGTGCCAGGTGGATGCGAGCGTTCCAGATTTCATCGGGATCGGCCCACTTCTCCAGCAACTCAAGGCTACGGGTTGTCACGCTCTCACGTCGACGCAAGGCTATGTTTTCTGGGGAAATACAATAATACAACCGGTGCGCTGCGTCTTCGAAAGCGTCCGGCAGCTCAATGCCAGTTTGCTCCGGCAACTGGATGGCGAGGGCGTCGAGCACCCCCTGCGGCGCACCTCGGTGCGCGCACGCGATTGACAGCGGAGCATCAGGCGAAAGTGGCGATGGAAGAGTGCCGTCGGCCAGCGTCGCTTCAAGAATGGCTTGCGCGGCCACATGATCGCCGAACCGTTCAAAGCTGAAGCGGACATAATCGTTGTCTTTCCCATTCTCGCAGATCGGTTCGATTGCGACGAGGCCTTCGTCGCTAAGTGCATCGAGTAAGTCATTGTCGAGGTTTGGATTAGTTCCGCATAGAGGGGCGAGAAGTTCAGCGGCTCGATCATAATCAATGACAGGGTGAGTTGTCTTGGCAATTTCACCCGCGAGGATTTCGATCGCTTTTGCCGGGCATTTTCGTCGAGGAGAGAGGTTCAAACGCATTTCAACAGCTTGGCAGAGTGACGTTCGATACAAATCAAAAACTTTTGAAACGCCTTGCAACCCTTTGGGAAACCGTCGCTTACCCTGGCGATCCAGAGCGTCGCAGCAAACTTTTAAGAACAGCGGATTGCGAAGTTCGCCAGGTAGGAAGGGCTGATCCGGCAACAAAATATTACGCAAAGTAAGAAATTTACGCGCGTCACCGATCGAGAAACCCGAGTGATTGAGGCGCGGCAGTTTAGTTTCGTCCAAGGCCGGCGGCACGATCTGTTGCAGATAAGTCGAACGGCAGGATAGAACGACGACTACGTTGGGGTAAGCCTCTGCATCCTTCAAGAAAGCGGCTATACGGTTGGGCCAGATATCACGTCCTCGACGTTCGTTGATCGCATCGACGCAAAGCAGTGTCCTTACGCCGGCAGCCTCGCCCGCAGCATCGAGAGCCCCAAGCAACTGATTTCTGGTATAAGAAGCGGGCAAACTGAGTTGGCTCGAAATCTGAGGCCAAATCTCAGCATCGCTTAACTGGCCGCCGAGCAGCAGAACTGCTGGTCGGTTATTTTCCAGCTGCTCGCTACAGGCATCAGCGAGTAGATGGGACTTTCCGCTGCCAGCTTCTCCGGTGATCAGAAGGTGGGGTGTGACAGCCATGTCCCATTCGTTCCCCCGCAGGAATGACGAAATCCGCTTTAGTTTTTCGAGAGCGCGGCGCGCAACATGAGACTTGTTTTGTTTCCTCTCGGTCTCATCGTTGTTTTCGGCGTATGCCGCTCGGATCTCATCATGGTATTTTCGCTCTACGATATTCTCACCTTGTGACAGTACGTTGCGCCAGTAGGCGACCGGCCAGTTGCCGTGGGGAAGCCTTTCCACGTCGTCAAAAAGCGCGCCAAGCGCGGAAACTTTATCTGCTTCTTCGTCTGGAAGCTCAAACTCAGCCAGGAACTCGTTCGTAGCGTCTCGAAGCTTGCTACGATTGACGCGCAGTGATGTCAAAAGCTCTGGATTTCGAGCGGCTCCGAGTAGCGCACGGCGAATAGGAAGTTCTACACTGGTTTCGGTCGTGTACCGATGGCCTAAGGCTGCTTTGCTTCGCTCAAAAAGATCCCGAAACCAATTGGGAGAGAGACATTCTTTGTCGAACCAATACGAAATGCGACCAGCATTATGACCACCTGGATTAGTTAACCTCGTTTTTATCGCGGACGCATCCCAGAGATCTATTTCGATGTGACGCCCCTGAGACGCCGCTGACATTATTCGACTCGTGCGCCAGTCTTCGTACGCCTCCAATTGAGACTGGTTTTTAGAGAGAGGATCGGAGCGGTCAAACGGGATACTGACAAAGATCTTGGTAAGATTGGGATGCTTTTTGAGAGCGCTCTGGATTGACGCGTTGAGGCTCTCTTTCAAGTTGTTGTCAAATTTCCAAGAGTATTTCGCTTGCCATCCATGCTCGGTTCCATCGGCGAAGCGTACAAAACACTCAAGGCCACCATCTCTTCCCGGGCCTTTACGATGGAACTGCGCATCAATTGGTCGTGGCTCCAAGGCCACGAGTTGGCAAACGAGCTCTTCGAATCCTGTAGAGGCTCTACCGCCAATCGGTCTGATTTTCTTAAGGTCAATTTGCATATCAGTTCCCGAGCTTCGTATTTGTTGCGTCACATTTGAACCGGCGTGAACTATAAAACATAGTTTGTCCGGCTGACTTTAGCTGATCCTTGAGGTTTTTCTCCTGATGACCTTTCTTAGTAAATTCAATCGCCTAAGGCCATAGGGCTGACTTCGAGGAACATGATTTCCTGTGCTCATCAGGAGGCGGGGCGGACTGCTCGGCGAAGACCAGATCATTAGCCAACTACGATGTCCGGATTTGCCTGCCACAATGCAGCACACCAACGGTAGGCTGGAGGTCTCCTCTGCGAAGCCCCCCACATGGAAGGCGATGCTGCAACTGAGAAAGGCCTTAAGATCCGCGCGGTTAATAAAAGTTTGAATCTTCCGTTTACGCAAGACGAGCACTTAGATTCTTGCATGCACTCGCCTCGATCTTCGAGATCGTCTCAGTTTTGCGCCGGAGATCCTGGGTTGTTGTTTGGGTGCCTTCAAGTTGAGCAAGATTATCCATTAAAGCTTTCGCAGAAAATTTGGAAATCGCGGTGCGCCGCAAAAGGGATCACTCTGACGGAAAGGCTGAGTAAACCAGGCCATTTGTCTGCTAACGGAATTTTACAAACACAAAACGCGGACATCCCTCAAAGGATCGGCTCCAAAGTCGCGCAAATCGGAAGTCGCACCCGGACACGGCGGATCAAAGCTGTACGGTAATGGCGTTTTGTCGAATGCGGACGTTGGCCGAAGCACATAGGCCAAGGAGTACTTCCTGATATTTGCAAAACGACAAAATTTTTTCTTCGTCCTGCACAGAGTTGGCCAATCTCTATCTCGAACGCTGAGAAGGAGCATTCCTTTAGGCCTCAACACGAAAGGACATCGCCAAAGGCGGACGGGCTTGATCTGCCACGAACGGCAGACGCGACAATTAGGAGAACCATCATGTTGCGCAACTTTCCTACGACGACCCTGTCCGTAGAACAGCAACTTACAACCGTCCGTGCTCATTTTTCCAAGCACGGTACCGCACTTTGCAATGCTGCAAAGAAGGTCGACGGCGAGGCCGGATACGCCCGCGTCCTGAGTCTCATATTAACGCTACGTGAAGCATCGCGGCTCGACCGGACAACGCGGCGCAAGCTTGTTGATCTACATCGGCTCCTGTCTCTCGACCCGGTGATCGACGCATTCGAACCCGACTTGTCGTCCTGGATCCTACTTGATCCCGCCAGCGAAGAGGTGCAAGAACTTTGTTTGCTTACCGACCGGCTCTATGATCTCTTGGTCAAAATCGGCGAACAGGATGCCCGGACGCTCGACTTTTCGGCGCAGAGCGCAGCCTAAATTGTCACGTCAGCCGTGCGGATGGTCGCACGGCTGACGTCAGGGCGATGAAAGCGGAATAATGCTGGCCCCGCAGATTTCTTCTTCGTCATTCAACAAAACGACCAATATCCTCCGTGCCGGCACTAAGGACCAGCCCGCGAAACCAGCCAGAAAGAACCTGACCGACCCGCATCTCCTACGCGCAATGAACATGACGCCGATGAATCAGGCACCACCCGCACCGTTCATGCATGCAAGGGAGAAAAACATGCGCAAAACTAATACAATGGACATAAGTCAGGCTCGCTATGATGCGGTCGCTGCGACCCAACGGCACTTGCGGCGCCATGGCGCGTCGCTCTGCGATCTGCTCGACGCGCTCGACGACCAAGCGGGTTTTGACGCCCTTTGCCGCTTGCATAGCGCGTTCAGCCAGCCCTTTCCGGATGCAGATGCCGTGGAGGACGCCGTGCACGATATCTGTCGCTTTATTGCAAGTCAGTCGCCGTCCTCGCTCGATCGGATCGGCGTAGAACGGAACTTTGAGTCATCTGATATGGCGCGGTGGCATGGTGCCCGGATGAGCGAGCTCTATGGAAAGTTCCGCTATGCCCGATGACCAGCGCTGTCTCTTGCAGTTGATCCAGAAGAATCGACTTAGGACGTATCCCGATTCCTTCGGTCCGGAGCAGGACATCTGCGATATTTCGCTGTGGCTGAGGCAAAAGTTCCCTTTGTCTAACGCGCGTGTATTGGTAAATCGGCATTACACCCAACGCAGCCGCGAGATCGCTGGCTTTGCGGTCACCAGTGCGGCCGCGCAATCAGCTTGCTTAGCCGAGATGGTTTTTGAAGCGTTTCTGGCTTTGGGGTACAAGGTCCAGGAAACAGGTGGAGATATGTACAAATGCCCGTCATGTTCTGGGAATCATTCCAAACATGAGAAACTGACGGCCTATGCACGCATCGAAAGCGCGCTCCGCGCTCGGCGCCCGCGATTAGACAGTTGAAGTTTTCTATTAGAGGGCGGCGTCTGCCGCCCTCTTTTCCATAGGCCGCCTCGTGGCTGGCCCCAATCGACAGAGTAGCTCCGATCAGATTTGCCGCGCGCCCTTGTGGACACCCAAGATTTGCTGATCGAGGATTCTCAGTTCTTCTTGTCGTCGACCGACATGTGCCGGCTCGGCAAGCCCACGATATTGCGTGCCAACGATTCCATTTCAGCAAAAAACGTGTTCAAACTTTCTCCCTTTCTCTCCGCCATAAAATGCTCTTACGCAAATGGTTTTATTGATAAATTCCCATAGTGCCGCAATCCGATCCCCCAAGAAATCCCCCATTGTAGCATTGACTACCTCGCAGCACGCGGGAAGGCTTGAGGCAACTTACAGGCCACCATTGAGACACATTCAATTGCTTCAATGGAATGCACCGGCATCTTTCGTGGAATTGGTTTCAGTTGGACTTCTTTTTCGGCTCCCTGGAATGCCGCGCTACATTTTCCGGGGTGAGCTCTCGAGGTAGCTTGAAGGCCTGCGCCGAAACCGTCTTGATCAGCATTGCCTTCACCAAAGCGACGTCATTGTTGCTCCTGACGCCGCCGTGATTGCGGAACGCTGCAACCGACAAGAACTCACGAAGGTCCCAATCTGGGCCGATTTTATATTAGACTTATCCCGATGATGTACGGTGGGTTATCCGTGCATTAGGTCTAACTTAACGGTGACTTAAATTACACTTATCTCAGAGATAAGTAGGTTTTAATCAAACAGTTTCGAAAATAACAATATGATAAGCCAGTATTTTATCTGTGCGCTGCCACCTTCCGATCTCAGAACCCTAAGCCGTGTATCTGATTGCTCAACTGAGGAAGCCATGTTCGTAGAGAACTTAAACTGAATTTTGTGTAGTATAGAAAATAGACGCTGAGCTTGCACGCGATCTGCGTTCAGTAGGCCGGTGCTTGCGCCGCGGCCCGCGCCGTCCGCGAGACTGCCCTTTGAGGAATTTCGCTCAAGCACCGAACGAAGGTCGAGATGCTCTTGGCGCGCCTTAGTCGCACTGCACGAGCTCCGTGGAAGAGGCCGAAAATGGCTGCTTTGCAAGGTGAGCACCTCGATTAACCCTCGCGTGCTTGGCTGATTTGCGATTCACTGACGGTGTCTGCGGCGATGAACGGGAGCGCGGAAATGGAGGGTCAGGCTGGTTTTTTCGATGTCGAGGAGCGGCTTCAACAGCTGAGCGACCTCTGCGACCAGCTCGAGCTTTACGCACAGGCGGTCGATTTCGAGGTGTTCCGGCCGGTTCTGGAAAAGACGCTGGCCTGGCGCAGCGGGGTGCACAGCGGCCGCCCGCCCTTCGATCCGGGGCTGATGTTCAAGATCCTCGTGATCCAGGCGCAGAACGATCTGAGCGATGAGCAGGCCGAGTTCCTGATTTCTGACCGGCTGTCTTTCATGCGGTACCTAGGGCTGGGCCTGCATGACCGTGTTCCTGACGCCAAGACGATCTGGTCGTTCCGGAATCGGCTGACACGCGCGGGTGCCATCGAGGCGCTCTTCGAGCGCTTCGACACGGCACTGCGCGCTGGCGGCTACATCGCCATGTCTGGCCAACTGGTGGACAGCACGCTGATTGCGGCCCCGCGCCAGCGCAACACCGAAGGCGTGCGGCTCGCGATCAAAGCCGCACGACCGCCGCCGAGATCTGGCCGAACCAGCCCGCAAAGGCCGCTCAGAAGGATACGAGCGCGCGTTGGACAGTCCAGTTCGGTAAGGCGCGAGTGCGCGCCGACGGCACGGTACCGCCCGATATCGCCATTCCGACATTCGGCGACAAGGCCCATGCTAGCATCGACCGGGCGCACCGGTTCATCCGGTGAACCTACGGACCAGCACTGCTCAGTAGTACTCGCGGATATAGCCGTAGGCCCGCTCGAACAGCTCGGCGTCCTGGTGAAGCTTGTACTTGAAGAGGGTCTGCCGAAGCGCCCTCTTCACCTCCCGTTCGCCAGCATGTGTCGCCTGCCATCCATCGAAACGCACAGCGCGGACGATCTCGTCGATGTCGTCCACGACGCGTTTGACCATGATCGGCGTTTCGCCGTTTTTTGTATCCTCGAAGAGTTCCGTGAGGGCGGCCTTGCCGCGGTCGATATCTTGTTCGACCGGGGTCTCGCGCTCCATCTTCACAACGTCTTTTGCGAGTTCAAGCAACTCTTTCAGAAAATCGATGCTGAGCAACAGACCTTGCTGGTGGCGGTTCTTTAGATCCTCGAGACGTTCGGCCAATGCCTTGTACTGAGGATTGCCGGTGTGTTTGCGCAACCGCCCCGTCAGCTTGACAGAGATTTCTTTCGTCTTTTTCTCTGGGTCAGGATTGCCAAGAACCGCCTCCAGCAGTTCTGCGTCCATTACCAGGGTATCAAGGTCGTCTCTCACCGCATCGACGTGCACGTTCTCGTGGATCAGCTCGATTGTCTTGGCGCCCAAGCGGTGCCAGAGTAGTCGCCCGGTACCGGTAGACGGCTTGAGCGACTCGTAGACCTGCGCTAGCCAGCGATAATCCTTCTCGTGAGGTTTCAGAACCGGGTCTGGCGATAGCGCCTCCCAGATACGGCTGAGGATACTGAAGTCGGATGCGAAAGCATCGCGCCGCTTGTCATTGGGTAAGCAATCCTGCGCGGCGATCAGGCCCTCGTAACCGGTAGGGTTTCGGTCGACGCCAGCGAAGTATTCTAGGCACTTCTGGATGGCCGAGGGCAGCATTGCGGCCAGTTCCGAAATGTTGGAAACGGCTTTCTGAACGCCTTTCTCGTCGAATTTTAGCGCCTGCGCGACATCGTCGAAGATCCCGAGGTAATCCACGATCAAACCGTGGGTCTTCTGCTCGCCGTAGGGGCGATTCGTCCGGCAGATCGCCTGCAGCAGCGTGTGATCGCGCAGAGGCTTGTCGAGGTACATCGTCTGCAGGATCGGCGCGTCGAAGCCGGTCAGAAGCTTCGATGTGACGATGATGATCTTCAGGGGGTCTTTGGGGTCGCGGAACCGGTCTAGCAGCTTTTCTTCGGCATCCCTGTCGCGCCGGTAGGCTGCATACTGATCCTCGCCGCTGTTGACCGACATGACGATGTCAGACGTCTCAGGCGGCAGGTGCTTGTCGAGTTCCTGCTTGTAAAGCAGACAGCTTTCGCGATCGAAGGTCACGACCTGCGCGCCGAAACCGTTGGGTGCGACCTTTTCCAGATAATGCTTGGCGATGTCGCCACAGATTGCCCGGATGCGCTCGGGGGCCTTCACGAGAATCGACATCTTGGCGGCGGCACGGCCGAGCTTGTCCTTGTCCTCGTCCGTCAGACCATCGGTCAGTTCGGCATAGGCCGCTTCGATTGCCTGCTGGTCGATATGCAGATCGACGAGCCGCGGCTCGAAATGCAGCTCCTTGGTGGCGCCGTCCCTGATCGAGTCGTTCAGGCCATAGCGGCTCATGTAGCCGTTCTCGTCGATCTCAGCGCCGAAGGCGTAGAAAGTGTTGCGGTCGGCGCGGTTAATGGGCGTGCCGGTCAGGCCGAACAGGAACGCGTTCGGCAGCGCCTCGCGCATCTTGCGACCCAGGCCACCTTCCTGCGTGCGGTGCGCCTCGTCGACCATGACGATGACGTTGTCGCGGTCGTTCAGAACGCCATCCGCCTCGGCGAATTTGTGGATCGTGGTGATG
>OJEN01000349.1_pt1 | contig 16102 bp, 18 predicted proteins | sample 1593351 | NCBI WGS metagenome assembly OJEN01 (sample SAMN05416777, study PRJEB24817) | seawater metagenome | isolation source: Sea water | place: Canada:Atlantic | collected 2013-11 | reverse complement strand
GTCGGCAGCGTCAGATGTGTATAAGAGACAGGCGTCAGGGTCGAGGGCAGGGTGAGCGTGTCAAATGTCTCGGCCGCGCCTTCGGCGTTCACCCCCACTTCAAGCGGCCATGACTTCGCATCGGTCAACGTCCAGATACCATCTTCCAGCGCGGCGCTGTCCGCTTCGATCCGCCGTGCGGGACCGCTCTCGGGGGCGTAGCTGAGGAATGTGACATCATAAAGCACCGAGGCGTCCTTGTTTGACCGCCATGCGCGGATCACGGTCTGCCCCTCGTCGCTGCCTTGGCGCAGCCACAGCCCTTCGTCGCTGACCGACAGGACAGAGGTCCCGCCCGCGCGAATGCTGTCGCTGAGTTGAATGTATCGTTTCGCGGTCGCCGCAACGATGGGGTTCAACATGCCCACAGCCATCACGCCAATGATGAACGCCACCCAGATCGGGGCCTGCAACGCGCTGAGCGCTGAGCGGCCGGCGGCACGGGTCACCACCAGTTCTGACGAGCGTGCCAGCGACAAAAACAACACCACAGTCGCAAGAATCATAATCAGCGGCAGGATCAGGTTCATGGTTTCGGGCGTCTTTAACAACGTCATCCCGAAGAGCCGCAGCCAGCCGATATCGTAGCTGCTGAACCGGCGCGCTTGATCGACCATATCCACCAACACGAGCAGAGAGAACAGCACAGCGGAGATGAGGATAAACCCCATAATAAAGCGGCGCGCGAAATAGAGATGCAGGATCATGCGACGCCCCTTTGCTTGCCCATCCGTTTGGTCCAGCCCGGATGGGCCGTTTGCCAGATCATCCCGATCACAATCACAGCGCCAATCAGGCTGGGCAGGAACAGCAGCGGCCAGCGGCTGGCATCGTCGCGCACCGTATCAACCAAAGTGCCGCGCAACCCGTCAAGCGCGATGAGCAGACCAAAGGCGATCACGATCTCGCGCCAGACTCCGAAGCGCGAAAACCCTCCGAGCACCAGTGTCGCATAGCCGATCATCGCGGCGATCATGCAAAAGGCTGCCGAGGAAAAGCGCTGCGCCAGCTCTTCTGCGATGTCACCCGCGCTGGATTTGGTGATCGTCTCAAGCTGGTCCCACTGGGCAAACATCTCGGCCGTGGTCATGGCGTCGATGGATTGGGTGCGGGGTTTGTCGCTGCTGACCAAGGACGAGATATCGAACGAGAAATCGCGGAACTTGGCTGTCGACAGGCGTTTGCCTGCCATCTCAAGCCGTTGCGCCATGCCATCGACCATGATCAGCGTCGTACCATCGCCATTGCGGATCAGATAGGCTTCGGACGCGGTATAGATCACGCTCTCGTCGGGGTTGCGCCGGTCCGAGAGAAACACATCGCGCAACACCCCGTCGGCGTCGATCACGCGGGTATAGAATGTAACCTTAGAGGTCGGATGCAGGAATGTGCCTTCGGTCAGCAGCCGTGCGGTGACATTCTGCGAAATTTCGGCCTCGCGTTCAGACAGCTGTCCGTTGGACAGGGGCAACAGCAGATGGGTCAGCACCGACATCATGATCGCGACGCAAAGGCCATAGACGAACACGGGCCGCGCCAGACGCCAAGGGCTGGTGCCCGTCGCCTGCAGCACCGTCAGCTCGGATTCGCTGGTCATCCGGTTGATCACATAGACCGATCCCGCAAAGGTCGCGATCGGCAGGACGGTGGTGATCAGCTTGGGCAACCCCAACACGGTAAATTCTAGAAACACAAGCGCCGTCTGGCCGTCGCCAATCAGCCGGTCAAACAGCACCACAGCGCGGTTGATCCAGAAAATCGCCACCAAGATCAACGCAAAGAAACTGAACAAAATCAGGAACTGGGACAACATATAGCGGTCGAACTTGGCCAATCTGCATCCCTTGGGTATCAACACGGGTGAACTTTCGCCCGACGATAAAGTAAATTTCCGCCCACGAAAACTGCTATCTGGCCTTAACGGCGCACGCAGGATACGTCTAAGCGAAATTCAGACAAAAGGGGTTCACCTGATGACCGCATTGACGCCAATGACATTTACCGAAACCGATATTGACCAGATCGCGGGTCACACGGGCCGTGTGGCTGTGACTGTGGGCGCGGATGGCAAGCTCAACCCCTCCGCGCGGCGCATCAACAAGCTGACCAAAGGCGCGTTGGAACGTCTGGTGGCCAGCGACAGCTTCACGAAATTGTCAGCGGGCGATGCGGTCAGCCTCGGTTTTCCCACCGGCATGGCGGCCGAGGCCGTGGATGTGGTGCAATTGGCGAATAACGCCGATCAGGAAGCCCTGCGCGCAGCCGGTGCGGCGCTTGCGAAACGGCGCGGCGATGCGGATCTGCTGGTGTTGACGGGCGGTTTGCGCAAAGCGGCCGAGCTTTGCTTTGGACTGGCCATGCGCGACTACACGTTCGAGGATCGCAAAAGCAACGGCAAGCCACGCAAGGGGCAGGTCGTGATCATGAATTCCAAACCCGAAGAGGTCGAAGCCGCTGCGGCACCCCTGCTGGCCATCGCCGACGGCGCCTTTATGACGCGCGACCTGACGAACGAACCCGCGAATATCCTGACCACCACCGAATTCGCCGACCGTCTGGCCGAGATGAGTTCAATCGGCCTTGAGGTCGAAGTGCTGGACGAAGCCAAGCTGGAAGAACTGGGGATGCGCACCTTGCTCAGCGTCGGGCAGGGGTCGGCCAGCCCGTCCTACGTCGTGGTGATGAAATGGAACGGCGGCGAGAAAGACGCGGCCCCGCTGGCGTTGGTCGGCAAGGGCGTGGTGTTCGACACCGGCGGCATCAGCCTGAAACCGGGCGCGGGCATGGAAGACATGACCATGGACATGGGCGGCGCAGGCGTTGTCTCGGGCGTGATGCGCAGCCTTGCCCTGCGTAAGGCCAAGGCCAATGTCGTCGGGCTGGTCGGTATCGTAGAGAACATGCCATCCAGCACGGCAACCCGCCCCGGTGACGTAGTCAAGACGATGAAGGGCGACACGGTCGAGGTGATCAATACCGACGCCGAAGGCCGTTTGGTGCTTTGTGATGTGCTCTGGTATGCGCAAGAACGGTTTAACCCCGCGGGCGTGATCGATTTGGCGACGCTGACCGGCGCGATTATCATCGGCTTGGGTCATGACAATGCCGGGGTTTTCTCGAACGACGATACGCTGTGCAACGCCTTCCTCAAGGCCGCGCAAACCGAGGGCGAAGGCGCGTGGCGGATGCCCTTGGGCGCGGGGTATGACAAGCTGCTGAAAAGCCGCATCGCCGACATGAAAAACATCGGCGGGCGGCCTGCCGGGTCGATCACGGCGGCGCAATTCCTGCAACGGTTCATCAAGGACGGCACGCCTTGGATTCACCTTGATATCGCCGGTGTGGCCTCCGTCAAATCCGAGACAGCGCTGGCGCCCGTCGGGGCCACGGGCTGGGGCGTTGCGGCGTTGAACCGATTGATTACAAACCTCTACGAGACAGAGTAAACCTGATGGGTGCCGCGTATTTCTACCATCTGACCCAGCGACCGCTGGTCGAAACGCTAACCATGCTTTTGGGCAAAGCCCAAGGCGCGGGCTGGCGTGTGGCGGTACGCGGCACCGATCAATCCTTGCTGGAACAGCTTGACGTCGCCCTGTGGCGCGGGCCCGAGGATGGCTTTCTGCCCCATGGACTGGCCGGTGGCCCCCATGATGCCGAACAGCCGGTGTTGCTGACCACGGACACCCACGCGCCGAATAACGCAAGCTGCGTTTTCTCGATCCATGGCGCGGCTGTGTCGGCACAGGAAGTCGCGGCGCTGGATCGGGTGTGCATCCTGTTCGACGGGCTGGACGACCACGCCTTGAACGTCGCGCGGGACCAGTGGAAATCGCTGAAAGCCGCAGGAGCCTCTGCGCAATACTGGTCCGAGGAATCGGGTCGGTGGGAGAAAAAGGCAGAGACCTAAAGGCGTTACGCCGTGTTTCAACGGGTGAGGATCAACTCTCCGTTGGTGATCTCGATCCGGCCCCAGCGTTGCAGATAGCCCATCCCCAACAAGGATTGCCGCATCTCTCCTTCGTTCACGACCGCGGGCACATCGGTATCGCGCACCCCGCCCAGTTCAACCTCGTCCAGCCGCACATAGGCAGTGCGCACTTCGCCATTGGCGGTGCTGGCACGGCCCAGATAGTTCAGGCTATCGGGCGAAAGCCCTGCAGCTTCGGCATCGGCGCGGGTCAGCACCATATCTGTCGCGCCGGTGTCCACCACAAAGCGGAGCGGCGTGCCGTTGATCGTCGCCGTCAGATAATAATGCCCGTCGCGGGCGCGTGGCAGGGTGACGCTGCCGCTGCTGGCCTCATAGGCTTGGCGCGGGATGTCGCCTTGCCGGTTGATATCCTCCCACAGGCCGTAGCCCGCGGCGACACCGGTAAAGATCATGGCCCAGACCGCGACCTGTTGCAGCGTCTTGTTCCAGCCCTGACGGCTTTGCATGAAGAACCAGCCCGCGACCATCGCCATGAGCACGATCAGATAGATCAAACGTCCTGTTTCAATGTCCGGCATCGTATATCCTTTGGCAATCTTCCAAAGATATGGGGGCAGGGCACGGAAAAGTCAGCCCGGACCCGGCCCGAAACCGAAAGCGCTAAGCCCGTCGAGCACGAATTGCACCGACAGCGCGGCGAGCAGCATACCCAAAAGCCGCGTAATCACGTTGATCCCGACCTTGCCCAAAGCGTTTTCAAGGTAGCCGCTGGCCTGCATCGTGATACCCATGATGATCAGGACGGCAAAAGTGATCGCGACGACGGTCACCAGCCCTTCAAGGCCCGGTTTCTCGCCCGTCAGCAGGATCACCGACGCGATAGAGCCGGGGCCCGCGATCAAGGGAATGGCCAGCGGAAATACCGATGGGTCGTCGTGATCGTCATCCGCCTCGGCATGGCCCTCGCGGCGTTTCGTGCGGCGGTCGAACAACATATCAAGCGCGGTCAGAAACAGCAGCACGCCCCCCGCGACACGGAAGGCGGGCATGGAGATGCCGATAAAGCCAAGCACAGCCTCGCCAAAGGCGGCAAAGACCAGCAGCAGCAGCCCCGCGATGACCACGGACCGCCACGCAATCAAGCGGCGCTGGCGCGGGGTCATACCGGGGGTCAGGGCCAGAAACATCGGGCCAATCGCAAAGGGGTCAATGATCACGATCATCGTCGCGAACGCGGTGATCATGAATGCCAGATCAAGTGCCATCATAAACTGTCACCGGGGCCAGCCCCGTCCTTATCCCTTGCGCCGCGCGGGCGTTACGCCGACGCGGTTTCCAGTTTCTCCAACGCGCCCATCCAGATCGCCTCTGCCCGTTCAAGCGCGGCCATGACTTCGGCGTATTTCTTGTTCCAGACCTCAAGTTCGCCGACTTTGTCCTTTTCGTAAAGGGCAGGGTCCGCGAGCTTTTTCGCAAGCTTGTCGCGCATGTCGTTGATCTTGGTCACCCGCGCCTCGGCCGTGCGCACTTCGGCGCGCAGGGCAAGGATGTCTTCGCGGTTGGCACGTTTGGGTTTTGGCGCTTCCTTGACCGGTTTGGGGTTCTTGCTGACGGGCTTTTCCACGGTCAACAGCATCTTGCGATAGGCTTCGAGGTCATCCTCATAGGGCTTGACCGTGCCGTTCGACACCAGCCACAGACGGTCCGCGACCATCGACAAAAGGTGCATATCGTGGCTGACAAGGATCACAGCACCGGAATAGCGCGTCAACGCCTCGACCAGCGCTTCGCGCGATTCGATATCAAGGTGGTTGGTCGGCTCATCGAGGATCAGCAGATGCGGTGCGTCCAATGTGGCGAGCAGCAGTGACAGACGCGCCTTTTGCCCCCCGGACAGACGCCCCACTTCGGTATCGGCCTGATCCGGCCCTAGACCGAACCCCGCCAGCTGTGCGCGCAGCTTGGATTGCATCACACCGGGGCGCGCGCTGATCATATGCTGCAGCGGCGTTTCATGGACGATCAATTCGTCCACCTGATGCTGTGCAAAGAACCCGATGCGCAGCTTGCTGGAGTTGATTGCCTTGCCCTCGAACAACACCAAACGGTTGGAGAGCAGCTTTGACAGGGTAGATTTACCCTGACCGTTTTTGCCCAACAGCGCGATGCGGTCGTCTTGGTCGATCCGCAGGTTCAGGCGCGACAGGACGGGCTGGCCCTCGGTATAGCCGGTCGATCCGCCTTCGATGCTGATGATGGGCGGCGAAAGCTCATCGGGCTGCGGGAAGGTAAAGACCTTGCGCGCGGCTTCTTCCGGCGGCGTGATTGTCACCATCTTCTCGATGGCCTTCATCCGCGACTGCGCCTGTTTCGCCTTGGACGCCTTGGCCTTAAAGCGGTCCACAAAGGCCTGCATATGCGCCTTATGCGCTTGCTGCTTTTTCGCCTGCGCGGTCAGCTGCGCACGCTTTTCGGCCCGCATTTTCGCGAATTGGTCGTAATTACCCTGATAATACGTGAGCTTACGGTCTTCGAGGTGCAGGATACCACCGACGGCACGGTTCAACAGACCACGGTCGTGGCTGATGATGATCACCGTGTGCGGGTATTTCGACAGGTAGTTTTCCAGCCACAACGCGCCTTCAAGATCAAGGTAGTTGGTCGGTTCGTCCAACAGCAGCAAATCCGGCTGCGCGAACAGAACGCCCGCCAGCGCCACGCGCATCCGCCACCCGCCCGAATAGGCCGAACAGGGCTGCTGCTGATCATGGTCGTCAAAGCCGAGCCCCTTGAGGATCGCGGCGGCACGGCCTTCGGCGGACCAGGCGTCGATATCGGCAAGGCGGGTCTGCACCTCGGCGATGCGCGCGGGATCATCCGTTGTCTCTGCCTCGTGCATCAAGGCGGCGCGTTCGACATCGGCGGCCAGCACCGTATCGATCAGCGACACGTCAGAGGACGGGACCTCTTGGGCGATGCCCCCGATCTTGGCGCGCGAGGGCAGGCTGATGTCGCCCGCGTCCAGCGACAGCTCTCCGCGAATGATTTTGAACAGCGTGGTTTTACCCGCACCGTTTTGCCCGACCAGACCCACTTTGTGGCCTTCGGGGATGACCGCGCTGGCTTCCTCGAACAAGGGACGGCCTTCGACGGAATAGTTGATTTCTGAAATGCTTAACATGGACGCGGTGTGAACCATGTCTGGCCCCGCGTCAATCGCGGCTTTTCACGGGGCATGACCCATGCTAGGGAGCGGCCAAATCAACCCCACCTAGGAGAGCTATCATGGCCCTTGAGCGCACATTCTCGATCATCAAACCAGACGCAACACGCCGCAACCTGACCGGCAAGATCAACGCCAAATTCGAAGAAGCCGGCCTGCGCATCGTCGCACAAAAGCGTATTCACATGACAAAGGCACAAGCCGGCGTTTTCTATGCCGTGCACGCCGAGCGTCCTTTCTATGACGAACTGTGCGAATTCATGGCGTCCGAGCCTGTTGTTGTTCAGGTTCTCGAAGGCGAAGGTGCCATCGCGAAAAACCGCGAAGTGATGGGCGCAACCAACCCAGCAGACGCAGCCGAAGGCACGATCCGCGCAGAATTCGCCGAATCCGTTGGCGAAAACTCCGTTCACGGGTCCGACGCGCCTGAAACAGCCGCCGTCGAAATCGCGTATTTCTTCTCCGGTCTGGAACTGGTTGGCTAAGCCTTCACAGGTTTGGACAGAGGAAAAGGGTCGCAGGCAACTGCGGCCCTTTTTTCATGCAACGGGGACCACATAGCGGCGGCCGATCTGTTCACCCTTTGAGGGTCGGATGATGTGACGACAGTTCACCGTCCACAGGGCTCACGGTTTTCATCGGTGCCGTTTGTTCAAGATGACGGTGCAACAGATCGACGTTGCGGATGTTCGCCTTCCAGCCCACGTCAAAGATGTCACCGATCAGGGGGATCGCACCGATCGCAAGGTCGATGCCCACATTCGCCCCCATACGCGCCAGGACCGAGCGGCTTGCGCCCATGCGATGCGCTTCCTTCAAGATATAGCCCGCCGGTGCCAAAGCCAGAACGTCGCCAACACCGGGTATCAGGCCAAGGATGCTGTCCCAGCCCAGCCGAATGCCCAGCACAGGCACCCGTAGGGCGCTGTCCATCGTACGGGCAAGGCCACGCAGCCGGTCAAGGTCGTGTTGAACATCGGGGGTATGTGGCATGGGGCAGGGTATCCTGTTGGGGCTACGTTTGCGACCCAACGCCTATGGGCGCAGTGCCGTTCCGCTGGCGCCTTCAGGTGTCGCAGGGACGCATTACGCCTCGCGCACACCGATCAGGTTCATCATGCGTTCGAATTCAGAGCGTCCGGTATCATGGGCACGGGCCTTGATTGCGTCGAACTTGACCCGCAGGGCTTTCTTTTCTTCCCCCTTGCAGTCGTTCCACGGGCGCCCCTGAAGCCCCATCACCAGAACATAGTACCCGATGAAGTGGGGGCGCTGACCATTGTGCAGCAACCTCTCGTAGGCCGCATCGGCACCAAGATCGCGCAGCTCTTGCGCAGAGTGGATGCCAGCACGGGCGCAGCTTTCCTCGAACGCGGGGCCGAGATTGCGGATGGAAGAAACAGGGTCGGTCATACCGGGCTGTTTATACCGCAGCGAGCCGCCTGTCACTTTCAGATGCTGGCGTAATCCGTAAATATCACCGGCTGGGGTTTTTCCGGCGCGGGTTTGGGTGGGGCGGATTGTTGCTGCTGCGGCGATTGCTTGGTCATGGGTCTTCTCCGGCTTGTGTTGGTCTCTCCGTTTCAGGGGCTACCAACGTTCGGGCGGCCCTTTCGTTCACGGTGAAGTCGAAAACTGCCGGTTTAGGGGCCGGATATGGGCGATATTGGGGCGAAACTGTGCCATTTAAGCCATGCATTTTCCGCATATCCACTATGGTTTGCACCTTTGCTGCACCACGCACATATGACGGTCACGGGCATTGAAGCCCTGAAATGGAAAGCTGGAAAATGAAAACCGAAGCTACATACAAAACCGCCACTCCGGTCGAAGTCGACCGTCTTCTTGCCGAAGCCAACGCGCTGCGCAGTGCCTATATCTCTGCCGCTGTTGCCAAAGCATCGCGCAAGTTTACCGGCCTGTTCCGCACCGCACCCCGCGGCACGGCAGCCGCCTAAACCGCCAGCGCTACGCTGACGGAACATACCAAACCGAATGCGGTGGATAGGCCGCCGCATAGACGTGAAAGAGAGAATAAGAAATGAGCTATACATCCACATATACCGCCGCACCTGTTGCGGGTCTGATGCCCAAGCTGCGCCAGTCGCTTGATGCATTCCGTGCCTACAGCGCTGATCAACGCGCCAAACGCCAGACCTTCCGCGAGCTGTCGGCGATGAATGACCGGGATCTGGCAGATATCGGTGTTGCACGTGGCGAGATCCGCCATATTGCCTCGCAAGCGGTTGCCCTGCGCTAACCACGACGCCGAAAGCCACAAGAATTTTCCCGCCGCAAAGTCCTCCCACTTTGCGGCGGTTTTATTTTGTCCGATCAGATGCTTATGCGGTGCAATCCGGCGCTGGTGATTCCCCCGATTGCGCGCTAATTCGCTTGATATCTTCCCCCAAAACCCCTTCCGTCGCTGCGGCCCCCGAAACAGCGTTTCGCGATCAAAGCGCTTGCCAGAATTATATTCCTGACCAAGGATGAATGACACCACCTCGGACTTGCTTGACGCTGCGCCATTGAAGCGCGGCTGCGTCATGTTACCTCCCCCTTAGACGTAACGGAGAATATCATGATCAAACACGCCACACTCACCGCAATCGCCCTTGCTACCGGCGTCAGTGCTGCTCAGGCAGAGACGCTGAATGTCGGCATGTCGGGCGGGTACTTTCCCTTTACCTTCGTAAAGCTTGACGAGCTTCAAGGGTTCGAGGTCGATTTCATCAACGCCGTCGCCAAGGAAACCGGCGACGAAGTTAACTTTGTCACCATGTCCTTTTCCGGCCTGATCGGCGCGCTGGAATCTGGCCGCATCGACACGATCGCCAACCAGATCACCATCACCCCCGAACGCGAGGCGAAATTTGCCTTTTCGCAGCCCTATGTCTTTGACGGGGCGCAGGTCGTGGTGAAAGAGGGCAACGAAGACACCATCGGCAGTGTCGAGGATCTGAGCGGGAAGACCGTTGCGGTCAACCTCGGCTCCAACTTCGAGGAACTGCTGAACGAGCTGCCGAACGCGGGCGAGATCGACATTCGCACCTATGAAAGCAACATTGCGCAAGACACGGCCCTTGGTCGCGTGGATGCCTTTGTGATGGACCGCGTTTCTTCGGCCCAGCTGATCGCGGAAAGCCCGCTGCCGCTGGCGCTTGCGGGCAAACCCTTTAGCGAGATCCGCAACGCGCTGCCTTTCCGTAACGATGACGAAGGTCAGGCCCTGCGTGACCGGTTCGATGCCGCGATTACCAAGCTGAAAGAAGACGGCACCCTGACCGAGATTTCGGAAAAATGGTTCGGCTCTGACATCACAACAGCCGAGTAACACAAGATGCGGGGACTGGATTTCGAATATATGTGGGGCCTGCTGCCCGTGTTGCTGGGCTATGTCCCGCTGACGCTGTTCATGGCGTTTGTGGGCATGGTCTGCGCATTGGTGCTGGCCTCTGTGCTCGCGGTTGAACGGGTGTTTCGGGTTCCGGTCCTCGACGTTTTTGTGCGGCTGTTCATCAGCTTCTTTCGCGGCACGCCGTTGTTGGTGCAGTTATTCCTGTTCTACTACGGCCTGCCGCAAGTCCTGAGTTTTCTGGGCAAGATCGACGGCGTCACCGCGACCATCATGGGGCTGACGCTGCATTTCTCGGCCTATATGGCGGAAAGCATCCGCGCCGCCATTCTGGGTGTGGACCGTAGCCAGTGGGAGGCCGCGCAGGCCGTGGGCATGACCCAAGGCCAGATGATGCGCCAAATCATCCTGCCACAGGCCTCGCGGGTCGCGGCACCGACTTTGGTGAATTACTTTATCGATATGATCAAAGGCACCTCGCTGGCCTTTACCCTTGGCGTGACCGAACTGATGGGGGCGACCCAGAAAGAGGCGGCGGGCAGCTTTCTCTACTTCGAGGCCTTTCTCGTCGTCGCCGCGATCTATTGGGTCATGGTCGAGACATTGGCCTTCGCACAGCGTCACCTAGAGGTTTATCTGAACAAGGCACATGCGCGATGACCGATACACAGAGCATTCCAGAGACGGGCAGGGCGACAGGTGACGGGATCACCATATCCGGCCTGACCAAATCCTTTGGCAGCACCGCCGTGCTGAAAGACATCTCGCTTGATATTGCCCAAGGCGAACGGGTGGTGATCATCGGACCGTCGGGTACGGGGAAGTCCACCTTGCTGCGCTGCCTGAACTTTCTTGATGCGCCTGACGCGGGCATTATCCGCATCGGCGATATGTCTGTCGATGCAGCGACGGCGAAACGCGCCGATATTCTGGCGCTGCGGCGGCGCACGTCCTTCGTGTTCCAGAACTACGCGCTGTTTGCCAACAAGACCGCGCGCGAGAATATCACTCAGGCGCTGATTACCGTTCAGGGCTATAGCAAGGCCGAGGCCAACGCCCGTGCCGATGCGACGCTGCGCGAAACCGGTCTGTTCGAGAAAGCCGATAGCTACCCCGCTGCACTGTCGGGCGGCCAGCAGCAACGGGTGGGCATCGGCCGCGCGATGGCGCTGGATGCGGATCTGATGCTGTTTGACGAACCGACCTCGGCGCTCGACCCCGAATGGGTGGGAGAGGTGCTCGACCTCATGCGGCGCGTGGCCGAGAAACGACAGACCATGCTGATCGTGACCCACGAGATCCAGTTCGCGCGCGAGATTGCGGATCGGATCGTCTTTATGGACGAGGGGCGGATTGTCGAACAAGGCCCACCGGCAGAACTGCTTGATGCGCCCAAAGACCCGCGCACCCAATCCTTTCTACGGCGTGTCACGGGGTAGGGATCAGACCTTGATTACCGTGCACCCATGGGCGGCGGCGCGGGACAGCAGATCGGGCGACAGCACGGCCCCTGTAACAAGGTAATCATAAGCCCAGATCTCCCCGTGCTGGCAGGCAAGGTCCAAATCCGCCTTGCCCTGATCGGCCACCAGGATCGTTGTCTTGGCGCAGCCCGCAATCGCCTTGCGCGCCAGCACCTCGTCCGAGTTATAGTCCATCACCGCGCCCGACCCCGACAGCCCGCCGCAGCTGAAAACCGCGTAATCCATGCGGTAACCCGCAAAAAACGCCAGCGCCGCAGCGCCGATCAGATCCAGATCGCGCATCCGTACATTGCCGCCCGCCAGCTCCACCATCACGCCCGCGGCATTCTGCAGGGCGCACACCGCGTGGATGCTATTGGTCGCGACGAACAGGTCTTTGTGCGACGACAGAAACCGCGCGCAATGCTCAACCGTGGTCCCCGTCCCAAGCGCCACCCGTGCGCCATCGGGGATCAGGTTCTTGACCGCCAAGGCGATGCGCTGCTTTTCCTGTCGCGCGATGGTTTCGCGGGGCAGGTAGCCGATATTCTCGCTTTGCTGGCGCAGCTGCACCTTTCCCTTGCGGCGCTGCACCAGCGCCGCGTCGTCAAGGTCGCGCAGGTCGGCGCGGATGGTCTGCACCGAGACGTCTAAACGCTGCGATAGTTCGGCAGGGGACAAAGCGTCGTTCTGCGACAGCAGCGCAATGATCCTGTCGCGCCGGTCGGTCAGAGTAGGTCGCGCCATCTATTTTCCTTCGAAAACAACTCAAGGTTAGCCGGACCCTAGAGCGACCCCGTCCACGGCGCAATATAATTAAATCTGTTACGCAAATGTCATAAATCTGTAGCGTAAGATGGGAATAAGGCGAGCGTGAAATGCTTTCGTACGAAAGCTACCTTTTCAGGAGAGCCCCATGAAAACCATCCTCACCACCACCGCTTTTGCCCTGATGGCCAGCACGGCCCTTGCAGATACAATCACACTTTACACCTCGCAGCCCAATGCAGATGCGCAGCAGACTGTGGACGCCTTCAAAGCCGCCAACCCCGATACCGATGTCGAATGGGTCCGCGACGGCACGACCAAACTGATGGCCCGTCTGCGCGCCGAGATCGAGGCAGGCAACCCGCAGCCCGACGTGCTGCTGATCGCCGACACCGTGACGCTGGAGGGCATGGCCCAAGACGGTCTGCTGACCGCCTATCAATCCCCCGAGGCTGCCAATTATGACAGCGCGCTGTATTCTGCCGACGGCTTCTATCACTCGACCAAGCTGATCACGACAGGCATCGTCTATAACACCGGCGTCGAGACGGCTCCGACATCGTGGAACGACCTGAGCGATGCGGCTCTGAAAGGGCAGGTGGCCATGCCATCCCCGCTGTATTCCGGTGCGGCGCTGATCCATCTGGCAACCCTGACCGGCGATGACAGCCTTGGCTGGGGCTATTACGAACAACTGGCGGAAAACGACGCCCGCGCCCAAGGCGGCAACGGCGGCACGTTCAAGGCTGTGGCCTCGGGCGAGAAACCTTATGGCATGGTCGTCGACTTCCTCGCGATCCGCAACAAGGCCGAAGGGTCGCCTGTCGAATTCGTCTTCCCCACCGAAGGCGTATCCTATGTGACCGAGCCTGTGGCGATCATGTCGACCGCCAAGAACGTCGAAGGCGCACAGAAGTTCGTCGATTTCCTGCTCAGCGCGGAAGGTCAGGATGTGGTGCTTGAGATGGGCTATATCCCCGCACGCGACGGCATGGGCGTGCCCGCCGGCTTCCCTGCGCGCGAAGACATCAAACTGATGGATTTCGATCCCGCGACCGCGTTGAAAGACGCCGAAGTCAACAAGGCCAAATTCACAGAGCTGTTTGGCGCCGAGTAATGGGCGTTCTGACAAAAAACGGGGGCAGCCGGTCCGAGGGGTGGCTGCTCTCTACCATTTTGATTGTGGCGATCAGCCTGACCCTTGCGCCGGTGCTGCGCCTGTTTGTCGAAGGGGTGACGGATCAGGGCGCGGTTGGCCTGTCGCTCGCGGGCGAGGTGCTGCACCAGCCATCGACGCTGAGCGCGCTGAAACATTCGCTGGTGACCGCAGGGTTCGGCACCCTGGTCTCGGTGGTTCTGGGGTCTGCCTTTGCGTTTCTGGTGGCGCTGACCGATCTGCGCGCCAAGGCGGCGCTGGTGTTCTGCCTGATGATCCCGATGATGATCCCGCCCCAGATTACCGCGCTGTCCTGGACCCAGATCATGGGGCCGTCGTCTGTGTTGCTCAAGACCTTGGGGCTGGCGCCGCCACTGGGGTCACCGCAGCCGCTTTATTCGGCGCAAGGTATCATTTTGTTGCTGGGCATCCAGCATATGTCGATCATTTTCCTGACCCTGCGTGCAGGTCTGCGCGCCATCCCGCAAGAGGTGGTAGAGGCGGCGCGCATCAGTGGCGCGCGGGGGCTGCGCACGTGGTGGCAGGTGGTCATGCCCCTGACCCTGCCCAGTTTGGCCGCGGGAACGGCGATCACCTTTGTCACCGCCCTTGGCAACTTTGGCATTCCCGCGATGCTGGGTATTCCGGCGGGCTATGCGACCCTGCCGACACTGGTTTACCAAAAGCTGGCGGGCATGGGCACCAGCGTGCTGGCCGAGGTATCGATCCTCGCCATGCTGATCGGTGCGGTGGCTGTAACGGGCATCCTGACGCAACGGTTCTTCCAATCGCGCCAACGGGTCTATCTGGTGGGGGCCACGTCGCGCCCCTTGGCGATCCCGCTCGGGGCGGCGCGTCTGCCGGTCGAGGTGTTGCTATGGGCCGTGGTCTGCACGATCCTTGTGCTGCCCATGTTCGGCCTGCTGGCGACGTCGCTGGTGCCTGCCTATGGCGTGCCATTGCGGCTTGATACTGTAACCCTTCAGGCGTGGACCGAGGTGCTGCTGCGCCAGCCGGTCACGACGCGGGCCTTTGCGAATTCCTTTGGTCTGGCGATCGGCGCGGCGGTTGTGCTCATCCTGCTCTGCCTGCCGCTGGCGTGGTTGATGGAGCGGAACCCGACGCGGCTGTCGCGGCTGTTCGACAGCCTGCTGGATCTGCCCTATGCCCTGCCCGGAGTGGTGCTGTCGATCGCGATGATCCTGCTGCTGATCAAGCTGCCGTTCACTGATGCGACGCTGTACGGCACGATCTGGATCATCTTCCTGGCCTATCTAGCGCGGTTCTTTGCGGTGATGTTCCGCCCCGTGCAAGCGAGCCTCAAGCAGTTGGACCCTGCCATGGGCGAAGCCGCGCAATCGGTGGGGGCATCGCTGTTCCAGCGGCTGCGCGATGTGATCGTGCCGCTCTCGGCACCGGCGGCGGCGGCAGGGGCGATCCTTGTGTTTCTCACCGCGTTTAACGAGCTCACGGTTTCCGCGCTGCTCTGGTCCTCGGGAACCGAGACGTTGGGCGTGGTCATTTTCAATCTGGACGACAGCGGCGAGACCGCAATGGCCAGCGCGCTGGCGATGACCATCGTGCTGGTGGTTATGGCGCTGATGGTGCTGGTGCAGCTGATGTCCCGACGTTTCCCCAAAGGAGTAGTCCCATGGCAGACATAAGCCTGTCCGCGCTTGGCAAATCATTCGCCGGCGCCCCCGCGCTGCATGACATCACCACCACGTTCAAGGATGGCGAATTCGTCGCCCTGCTGGGGCCGTCGGGCTGCGGCAAGACCACGCTGCTGCGCCTGCTTGCGGGGTTTGAGATGCCGACGACGGGGCAGATTTCCATCGGCCCGCGCGAGGTCGCGCATGTGGCTGGCAACCGCATGGTCCCGCCCGAGGATCGCAACATCGGTTTCGTATTCCAGTCCTACGCGCTTTGGCCCCATATGAACGTGCGGCGCAATGTGTCCTATCCTCTGGAGATCCGGCGTTTTTCCAAGGCCGAGATCGCCGCGCAGACCGATCAGGCGTTACAGGCGACGGGGCTGACGGACTATGCCGACCGGATGCCCTCCGAACTGTCGGGCGGGCAGCGTCAGCGGGTCGCTTTGGCGCGCTGTCTGGTGTCTGTCTCTTATACACATCTCCGAGCCCACGAGACCGTACTAGATCTC
>OJEN01000344.1_pt1 | contig 16255 bp, 16 predicted proteins | sample 1593351 | NCBI WGS metagenome assembly OJEN01 (sample SAMN05416777, study PRJEB24817) | seawater metagenome | isolation source: Sea water | place: Canada:Atlantic | collected 2013-11 | reverse complement strand
GGCAGTTTATGAAAACTGCCTCTTAACTTGTGACCAAATTTAGTTGACCACAACAAGTATAAATCCCACTTATCTTTGAATTAATAAACCACGTATTGTCATTCCTAGTAATCACTTGGCTATAACTAATATAAGCACTCATGATTAGGGTAAGTATTGGATTAAAGTAATAAGGATTAGAGTAATAAAGATTAGAAAGATAAAGCACATAGATATTATTAAAGACCTAGCAGCCTTAGCGCTATAGTTTTGGATAAAGTCGTTATTCTTCAGTAGGTTAGGTTGATTTTCGTAGTTATTTTTAGGGTGAAAAACCTGTAAATGTTGTCTTTTAACGTCCACACTATAAAAGATAGGCCATGAGCAGTGTGCGACCACTAACAGGAAACTGATAGATTGGTAAGAGTTCATTGTTATATACTCGATATTGTTGCTGGTGGTGACATCCGGCAAGATAGACCGCCAGCATGGTTAGATAAGCCCGCTTAGGAAAGCTCTTAAGCGGGTTTTTTAGTACAGTAAAACTTATTCAGTTGTTTGCGATTATCTTCTAATGATTGAACTAGCAGTTTAATCTCATCAGCCGGTTGCCCAGCTATCATTGCGGCAAGTATCTGTTCATTCTCTGTTGATAGCCAAGCCACAGCTCGTAAACCAAGAGAAATTGGCTTTGGCCATAGACCTTGTTCTATTTTTTTATAAAGAGTTGAGCGGGAGATTTGAAGAAGCTCTAAAACTTCAGGGCGACGTACTAGTTTTGGATAGTTCATTTCTCACCTATACCGCTGTATTGTCTGTTGAGCAGCTATCAGAATTAGCGGCTTGCTCTTCAATCCATTGCTGAATATCTGAAAGACGCCATCCCACCATGCGACCTCCTCCAAGAGAAATTGAACGAGGGAACTTATTAAGTGCCATATATCGATATAAGGTTGAACGCTTAAATCCTGTTAAATGCTCTACTTCTTTTCTTCTTATGATTCTGTCGGTCATGCTTAATACTCCAGGGTTTTAATAAGACCTTAATGGTCTTGGTGGGAGTATTCTTGCTTTAAATTAAGGGAAGTTCTATGAGGGTAGGTTTCGAAAACCTAACCACTATTTACCTCTTTGGGCGGGTAGGTTTAGATCTTAAAATGGATAACAATTAATAGATTACTAATATCAAAAGCCATAGAGCCCCCGCATTCAGGAGCTTTCACTGTGGGGGGGAGGTTAGCTGGTAAGGTGGGTAGGTTTTTCATATTGGAAGGAAAATAATAGTTATTGTTTTTGCCATTATTTGTTTGCACTGCCTATGTTTTTGGTGCACCACCTGCTGGACTCCAGTTTATAAGTGTAGAAATTCTTTCTTTGCTGTTTTCTGATAGGTTTGGATATTTTTCACTAAGAAAGATATACGCTGATTTTTTTGGGCTTTTCTTTTCTGTTAGTGAAGGGTTTTCTGCAAGTGCAGTCCATACCTCAACGGCTATTGCTAGTTCTTCTGCATAGTGTGCATGATCTTTACTTAGGTATGGGACTTTGCCATTTTCTGTATTTGTGAAGAACTCGGGGTATATTCCTCTTTCATCTAAAAAGGTTTTTAGTTCTTCGCGGGTTATTGCATTTCTAGTGGTTGGATAACCTATTTGGCTGTTATCGCCTGGGAATGCTGATACTAGTGCGTTTCTAGTAGCGTCAATTGTTGCTGCCATTTCTTTCTCTGCTATGTTAAAAAATGTCAGTATCTTTTCCTTAATATTGTGTTGATTAATAGTTTCTGGATTGCCTTTTTTCTTAGCTTCTTCTAGTGCATGATCTAAAATAGGTTCACGGTAATGTCGTAGCAATACCCAGTAAAAATCACCATCAAAATTATCTTGCTCAATCACGGAAGGCTTTATTCCTAAGGCAATCATAGCCGCTGTGTAAAAATCAAAAGAGTTATTTAGCCTTAGCGCTTGTCCCTCTGATAATAAGAAGCCTTTTGGGGAATAGTCCAGCTGAATTATCTCCTGGATCTTATTCCTGACAATGCTTTCTATCTCTTTGATATCTTCCATAAAATTACTCTATCACTTTAAGTTATTGTTACCTCAAATGAGGTGCGCCAAATATGCTGATTAATATTATAAGACTACCACTCACCACCTTCTGCGTTTCTAAAGTTTTGAGAGAACTTTGGGTGGATCCGATCTCATTATTATTCACTTCTAATTAATACCGTTAAGTGATAATTAAAAGCTAATAAGTTAGCCGTTCACTAGTTTTAATGGGGTGATTCGCTTACTGGAAGAGAAACCTTTTACGGTAGACTCTTCGATATGCGCAGACCACCATTCCATCATGGGGATTCGGCGTTTGATGTAATCAGCTCGGTTGTATGCGGCTCTTACTTCGTTCTTATCGACATGCGCTAAAGCCGCTTCTATTAAGTCATAATCAAAGCCATGTTCATTTAGAATGGTGCTGCCAAGAGCACGAAGGCCATGAGCTACTAACTTGTTCTCATATCCCATTCGTTTAAGTGCCATGTTAGCGGTTTGGCTATTTATATGAGTTCGTGGGTTTCGATCAGAGGGGAATACATGTTCCCGATGTCCACTAATGGGCTTTATTTGTTCAAGTATTTCTAAAGCCTGGACGGTTAAAGGAATGCTGTGCTCTCTGCGTTTCTTCATACGTTCAGCAGGTATAACCCAGACTGCATTATCGATATCTATTTCATCCCAGCGAGCACCAGCAGCTTCGCTTGGCCGGGTAAGGGTATGCAGCTGCCATTCAATTAAGTGGCGGGTTACTCGTTTTATGCTTGCACGATTAATAGTCTGCATTAAAGCAGGTAGCTCTTCAGGTTTGATAGTTGCTAGGTGTTGCTTCTCTGGTGTTTTGAAGGCTTTGCCTATGCCCGATAATGGGTTGCTTTCTATTAGTCCAGTATTCACAGCAAAGATCATGATTTCATTCAATCGCTGACATAAGCGCTTTATTGTTTCTAGGCTTCCTTTAGCAGCAATAGGTGATAGCTGTTCGATAACCTTTTTGGCAGTCAGCTTATCAATTGGGTATTTGCCTAGGCTGGGGAAAATATGCAGTTCAATTGAACTCCAGGTTTTGTTGGCATGGTCTTCCGATACGGTACTTCTCTTAATATCGATCCATTGCTTTGCTATATGTTCAAGGGTATTCGCTAAAGCTAACCTCTGAATATCAGATTGCTGTTCTCTATGGTCAAGAGGGTCAATATTATCAGAAACGAGTTGGCGGGCTTCACTTCGCTTTTTTCTTGCGCTCGCTAAAGAAACATCAGGGTATTGACCAAACCCTATGTTTTTTCGTTTCTTAGTGAATGGCTGATAGTAGTTGAAGATCCAGAGTTTTGAGCCAGTAGGTTTGATTCGCAGCGCTAGGCCCTGGCCGTCATTAAGGCTGTACTCTTTCTCTTTAGGCTTTGCCTGTTTGATTTGGGTATCTGATAGTGGGGTAGTGATTCTGGCCATGTTAGTAACACTGAGATAGTGCCCGGTAGTTGGTGTTACTAACGATGTTACTAAAAAGTACGGATCTTACAAGACCCTATGAGACTGTAACGGACAAAAAAAAAGGCCCACAACCTAGTGGTTATGGGCCTTTCCGGAGTTTCTAGGACTTACTAGGAACTCAATATGGTGGAGACGGCGGGAATTGAACCCGCGTCCGTCAATCCGCCACTAACGGATCTTCACATGTTTGGCCACTTTATTAAGTTAACCCGTCACGGCCCAAGAGGCAGGGAGTTTAGGGCGAGCTCGATTAGTTTTAGACCTTAAGCTACGAGCGAAGCCGCCAGTCGATCCTATTTTGCGTGCCCTTATCCGATGGTAATAGGCAACCATCTTCAAAGGTAAGCAGCCTAAGCTGCTAGTGCGTAGTTTTCGTCGTTTGCGACTATAATTTTGTATGACATTTATTTACGAGATTATCATACCCTCTCGACATGCACCTTTAGCTTTGTAACCAACGTCGAATCCAGAACGTCCCCGAATTCTTATCGCTACGGGTACTGTTTAAAATACGTTTAAAAACAGTATCTTGTTCAGTACCTTTGCTAGGTAGAGCTAGTCTACTCGATGTGTTTCTTATTTGCTATTTAACTTACAGCTAAATGTGCAATTTCGACACATTTTTACTTAACGCACTTAGTCTTCTGTTGTTTATCTAACAGCGTGTTTCATGGTGCGTTCTTTTTGTTTAGCCCAATCTCTATCTTTTTCGGTATTTCGTTTGTCGTGATCTTGCTTACCTTTGGCAAGTGCGATCTCGGCTTTTACGATGTGACCTTTCCAATAGAGGGCGGTACAAACGCAAGTATAGCCTTTAGCATTAATTTGCTGTTCTAGCTTTTCAATTTCGCGCTTGTGTAATAGTAATTTACGGTCGCGTCGCGGCTCTGTTACTACATAAGCTGCTGCGGTTGTTAGGGGTGTAATTAAACAGCCGTATAGCCAAGCTTCGCCTTCGCGTATGAATACGTAGGAGTCAACGAGTTGACAGCGTCCTGCTCTAAGGGCTTTTACTTCCCAGCCAGTAAGGGCAACTCCACATTCCAATTTGTCAGAAAGGTGGAAGTCGTGACGTGCTTTTTTGTTAAGGGCAATGGTATTGCCACTGTTTCCAGATTTTTTCTTTTTAGCCATGTGTCTATTGTAACTGAATCTATACCTGAATCGAAGAATAAAAAGCACGGCTCTTGTGGCATTGGCAAAAATTTTAGACAATGGTCAGGTTTTACACCTCCCTTAAACATGAGATCAAACTATGTCAGAACAAAAACGCGGAATGCACGGCATTTGGACGGGTCGCTGGACCTTTATTTTAGCGGCAACCGGATCAGCTGTCGGCCTGGGTAATTTATGGAAGTTCCCTTATATTACTGGAGAGAATGGCGGCGGAGCGTTTGTGTTAGTTTATCTAGCATGTATTCTTCTTGCGGGTATCCCCGTGATGCTAGCAGAAGCCATGATGGGGCGTAAAAAACGCATGAGCCCAATTAATGCGATGAAGGAGTTAACGACAGAGGCAGGATCGCCGAGTTTCTTTAGAAGTATTGGTTGGATGGGAGCTTTATCGGGCTTCTTTATTTTATCTTTTTACAGTGTTATTGCCGGTTGGGCTTTAGTTTATGTGGGTAAGTTGGCTTCTGGGGCTATGGCGGGTATTACCGCAGATGCTTCTGGTGCTGCTTTTGGCGCTATGCTGGCTGACCCTGCAGGCTTAACAATTTGGCATACGGTATTTATGTTTTTAACCGGTGTGGTTATTGCCCGCGGTGTAAACAAGGGCTTGGAATCGGCACTTAATATCTTAATGCCTATTTTGTTTGTCTTGATGCTGATTTTGTTCGGTTATAGCTTAACAACTCCTGGCTTTATGCAAGGTTTCCACTTCTTATTTGATTTTGATTTTTCTAAATTAACCACAGAAAGTATTGTTGTTGCCTTGGGTCACTCGTTCTTTACCTTGAGTTTAGGTATGGGTGCGATCATGGCTTATGGTGCTTATATGCCTGCTAAGCAGTCTTTGGGTAAAACCATTATGTGGGTTGGTTTTTTAGATACCTTGGTTGCTTTAGTGGCCGGCATGATTATTTTCGCGATCGTTTTCTCTAACGGTTTAGAGCCTTCTTCTGGCCCAGGTTTGATGTTTGTTAGTTTGCCAATTGCCTTTGGTACTATGCCAGGAGGTATTTTCTTCGGAACGGTATTCTTTATCTTGGTGTCTATTGCTGCACTAAGTTCGGCTATTTCTATTGCTGAACCTGCTGTTGCTTGGGCGGTTGAGAAGGGTTTTACTCGTGTTAAAGCGACCATGGTTATTTGTAGTGTGGCTTGGCTTATTGGTTTAGGCACGGTGTTGTCTTTCAATGAGTGGGCCGAGTATAAGTTGTTTGGTAAGACTTTCTTTGACTCTCTGGATTTTGTTACGTCTAACGTAATGTTGCCATTGGGTGGATTGTTAATTGCAATTTTCGTGGGTTGGTTTATGTCTAGTGATATGATCAAAAACGAATTGAAAATGAAAAATGACACTTTGTTTGCTGTTTGGCGCTTTGTATTACGTTTCATTTCTCCAGTAGCTATTGCGTTAATCTTTATCAATGGTTTGGGTTTACTTTAACGCCTTATAAGATGGGAAAAATAAAAGTATGACTTCTATTACTCGCAGTGCGCTGGTTATGTATAGCGCCGAGCAGATGTATGCCTTGGTGAATGATGTGGAAAGTTATCCGCAATTTTTGTCTGGCTGCACTGCTACAGAGTTAATATCTAAAACGGATGATGAATTAGTGGCCAGTTTGACCATTAGTAAATTAGGCGTTAATCAAACTTTTACGACTCGTAATAAGCTTCATTATCCAAATCGCATGGAATTGACGCTGGTGGATGGGCCTTTTGTACGCTTTGTGGGTGTATGGCGTTTCCAGCGTCTTTCGGAGGTTGCTTGTAAAGTAACCTACGATATGGATTTTGAAGTGAGTAATAAATTAGCAGGCGTAGCAATAGGATCTGCTTTTAAGCAAATGGCTTCTAAGATGGTTGATTCATTTGTACTGCGCGCTAAGCAAGTTTACGGTTAGGGAACAATAGAATGAGTGCTCAAATTGAGATAGAAGTTGTTTATGGCTTGGCTCACAAGCAAAAGCTTGTCAGCATTATGGTGGACCAAGGAACTACGGTTCGCCAAGGTGCTGAATTGTCGGGTTTGGATAAAGAATTTTCTGATTTGAATATTGCTGAATCTAAGCTCGGTATTTTTGGTAAGGCGGTTCGCAATCCAGATACCGAGTTATTAAAAGCAGGCGATCGTATTGAGATATACCGCCCGCTATTAATTGATCCTAAAGCCGCTCGCGCTAACCGTGCAGCAAAAGCTGGTAAATAGTTAGTCACTGACAACCTTCTCAATTATTCTGATGGAATATCGAGTAGGTTGTTTTCTTTTTTATCTTCTAATACTTCTTGTTGTACTTCTGGTTTTTCTTCTGAGGGTACTTCACCTTCAAAATGGGTGTATAAGTCATCTTTAAAAAATACGCTAATTTGGTAACTTTTAACGATCTTATCTCGGCGCTCAAGGGTGTATAGATAATCCCAGCGCTCTTGCTGGTAGGGTGATTGAATAAGTGGAGTTCCCATTACATAGGCTACTTGTCGCTTGGTCATACCTTCTTTTAGCTGATTGACCATGTCTTGAGTAACAATGTTGCCTTGTTGAACGGTTAATTTGTAAACTTGTGGGATACTACAGGCTGAAATAAAAATAAAACTGAGTAAAATAGTAAGAAATTTAAATTGCATGGTATTGGCTATTGGCTTTGTCGTTAGAAGTCTTGATAATACCTGATAAAGTAACTTGCTGTAAGCCGCTGCTAAATATTCGAGGATGCAATGTCAGATCAAAATGCCGAACTGCGTAAAGTAGGATTAAAAGTGACTCTGCCAAGAGTTAAAATTCTACAAATATTAGAAAATTCTTTGGACCGTCATTTAAGTGCAGAAGATGTCTATAAAGCACTTATTGAAGCAGGTGAGGATGTTGGCCTTGCAACTGTGTATAGAGTATTAACTCAGTTTGAAACAGCAGAACTAGTGACTCGTCATAATTTTGATGGCGGCCACTCTGTGTTTGAACTTGACCGTGGTGATCATCACGATCATATGGTGAATATGGACACTGGCGATGTGATTGAATTTACCAACGATCAAATTGAGCGCTTGCAGCACGAAATTGCTGAATCTCATGGTTATGAGTTAGTTGATCATAGCTTGGTGCTTTACGTGCGTGCAAAAAAGTAAGCGCGATTTATAATAAAGTGTTCAGCTTATAAAACAGCCCTAAGTTATTGCTAATTTAGGGCTTTTTTGTTGCTCATGTTTAGCATTTCTTGGGCGTGATCTAGTGTGTGCTGTGTGATTTCAACGCCTCCTAACATACGAGCAATCTCTTCGGTTCGCTGTTTGTTGTTTAACGGGCGAATATTAGTGAAGGTTTGCTTATCTCCGGCAATTTTACTGACCTGCAAATGATTTTGAGCTTGAGCGGCAACTTGTGGTTGATGAGTGACACACAGAACTTGGCTGTGTTGCCCTAATTCATTGAGTAAACGGCCAACACGTTCGGCGGTTCCGCCACCAACACCAACATCTACTTCGTCAAAAATTAAGCTGGGGATATTACTGGTTTGAGCGGTAATCACCTGAATTGCTAGGCTAATACGCGATAACTCACCCCCAGACGCCACTTTGCTTAAAGGTCCCATTGGCATGCCGGGGTTGGTTTGCACCAGTAAGTCAATTGCATCTATCCCGTGATTATTCATTTTGGTTTTATCGCTTATGATCTGTGTTTGTAAGCGAGCATTACCCAGAGCCAATGCAGTAAAGTGAGTGTTTATTTCTTTATCGAGTTTACTGGCCGCTTTGTTGCGTTTTTTACTCAATTGAGTGGCTAGTTTTAGATAATTTTGTTCAAGTTCGATAACTTCTTGAATAAGGCTCTCCATGTCGTCGTCACTGAAATTTAGGGCATCGAGTTGCTTAGTTAATTCTTGCCACTTGTCATACAGTTCTTCTGAGCGAACATGATGTTTTCTTGCTAGGTCGTAGATAGCACTCAAGCGCTGGTCAATTTGTTGCAAGCGTTGCGGGTTAATCTCTACCTTATTAATGTAGTTGTGTAGTGAATCGTTGGCTTCTTCAAGCTGAATTTGAGCTTGATTCAGAAATTCTATACTTTCTTTAAGGACAGCGTTATCGTCATCAATTTTTTCCAACTGTTGGATGGCTTGTTGGATTTGTTGCAAGGCGCTGTTTTGTACTTGTGCGCTTCTAGAGCTGCTGTCATCGCCGCCCTCTGAACATAAAGTGAGTGCTTGTTGCCCCGAAAACATAATGGCGTCGGCGTTACTTAGGCGTTTAAGTTCAGTTTCTAATTCAGCAACTTCACCAGCAGTTAATTCTAATTGATCCAGTTCTTGTACTTGATAGGTTAGCAGTTGGCGCTGAGCCTGTTGTTCGGCGCTGTCTTCTTGCAGGGCGTTTTTTTGTTTTAACTTATCTTGCCAGGTTTGAAAAGCTTGCTTGGTTTTGTGGCATAGGCTTTGGGTACTGGCGTAATTATCGAGCAGTTTTCTGGCAGCGTCTTTTTGCATCAGTGATTGATGAGCGTGCTGTCCATGAATGTCGATTAGTTGGTTTGCTAATGCTTTAAGTTCGGTGGCGCTAGCATTGCGGCCATTAATATAGCCACGGCTGCGACCTTCTTGAGTAATTACGCGGCGTAAAATACAGCTGTCATCTTCTAGCGGGTAGTCGTGTTCGTTTAGCCATTTGCTGACTTTTTCATTAATGATAAAGGTGGCGCTAATGTCTGCTTTTTCTGCACCATTGCGCACAACATTGCCGTCTATGCGGTTGCCTAATGCTAAACCTAAAGCACCAAGTAAGATGGATTTACCGGCACCGGTTTCACCGGTAATGGTGGTCATACCAGCTTTAAGTTCAAGTTCTAAGTGTTCGACCAGAGCAAATTGTGAAATCGATAAATGAACGAGCATGTTAGACCTCCTTTACACAGTCTTAATTTTTGCAGCTTTTAATTTTATACAGATAATTTAGTCTCTTTTTTATTGTATGTCTATACAGTGTTTTTATATACAGTAAAAAATATGTTTACTTTTTACCCTTGAAAGCTTTCTTGCTAGCCCCATATACAAAAGCACGTAAAGAAACCCGTATTAGTTTTCGGGTTATTAATTGTTTTGCGAGTTATTAATCGTTTAGAGGAATAAAACATGTCACAGCAGAATGACGAAAATATAGAAGCCACTACTGTTGATGTGGAAGAACAATTGAATACATCTGAAGAGCAAGCTACAGAAGGCGCTGCAGAAGATACTTTGGCTGCAGAATTGGCTGTTGCCCAAGAAGAAATTGCAACACTTAAAGATCAGATGCTAAGAGTGCAAGCTGAAGCTCAAAATGTTCGACGTCGTGCAGAGTTAGATGTTGAAAAAGCACATAAGTTTGGTCAAGAGAAGTTGTCACTTGAACTGTTGACTGTGCTAGACAATCTAGAGCGTGCATTAGCAGCAACCCCAGAAGACGAAGCGACTAAAGCTTTGCGCGATGGTGTGTTGTTAACTCAGCAAGGGTTTATTAGTACGTTAACTAAGTTCAATGTTTTGACAGTTGATCCTCAGGGTGAAGCATTTAATCCAGAGCTGCATCAGGCAATGGCGATGCAAGAAAATGCAGATTTCCCACCCAACACTGTTATGGCTGTTATGCAAAAAGGTTACACCTTGAACGGTCGTTTATTGCGTCCAGCGATGGTGATGGTTTCAAAAGGTGCGCCGACTATTGATGAGAATGCATAACCTTTGTTGAAGCACCACTTCGCTAATTAAAGGTTAAAAAGCGACTAAAAAATGCACTTTTAGCCTTGAAATAGTAAAGATAAGACTCATATAGGACTTATCGAAAGAAAAAACTTTTTAACGATTTTGAATCGTTTGTTGAATTAAAAACTGGCACGGCCAGATAGATTGGAGATAGACATCATGGGTAGAATCATTGGTATTGATTTAGGTACTACAAACTCTTGTATTGCTGTACTAGACGGCGATAAGCCAAAGGTTATCGAGAACGCTGAAGGCGATCGCACAACTCCGTCGATTGTTGCTTATGCACAAGATGGCGAAATTTTAGTGGGCCAGCCTGCAAAGCGTCAGGCTGTGACTAACCCAGCCAACACGATTTTTGCTGTTAAGCGTTTGATTGGTCGTAAGTTTAAAGATGATGTTGTGCAAAAAGACATCTCTATGGTTCCTTACAAGATTATCGCAGCGGATAACGGCGATGCTTGGGTTCAAGTGAACGATAAGAAAATGGCGCCACCACAGGTATCTGCTGAAATCTTGAAGAAGATGAAGAAAACAGCTGAAGATTATTTGGGTGAAGCAGTAACAGAAGCTGTTATTACAGTTCCTGCTTACTTTAACGACCAACAGCGTCAAGCTACAAAAGATGCGGGTAAAATCGCGGGTTTAGAAGTTAAGCGTATTATTAACGAACCAACTGCGGCGGCTCTTGCTTATGGTCTAGATCACTCTAAAGGTGATAAGACGGTTGCAGTTTATGACTTAGGTGGTGGTACGTTCGATATTTCTATTATCGAAATTGCCGATGTAGATGGTGAAACTCAGTTTGAAGTATTAGCAACCAACGGTGATACCTTCCTTGGTGGTGAAGATTTCGATATGCGTTTGATCGACTATCTTGCTGAAGAGTTTAAGAAAGAAAGTGGTATGGACCTTAAAGGTGACCCACTAGCGATGCAGCGTTTGAAAGAAGCCGCAGAGAAAGCAAAAGTTGAACTGTCTTCTGCACAGCAAACTGACGTTAACTTGCCTTACATCACTGCTGATGCAACAGGTCCTAAGCACTTGAACGTTAAAGTAACGCGTTCGAAGCTAGAAAGCTTGGTAGAAGATTTAGTTGCTAAGTCTATCGAGCCTTGCCGTATCGCTCTTAAGGATGCTGACTTGTCAGCTTCTGAGATTGATGAAGTGATTATCGTTGGTGGTCAGACTCGTATGCCTTTAGTACAAGCTAAGGTTGCTGACTTCTTCGGTAAAGAACCACGTCGCGATGTGAACCCAGATGAAGCAGTTGCTGTAGGTGCTGGTGTTCAGGGTGGTGTATTGTCGGGTGACGTAACAGACGTTCTACTATTAGACGTTACGCCTCTGACTCTAGGTATTGAGACTATGGGTGGCGTTGCGACGGCAGTGATCGAGAAGAATACAACGATTCCTTCTAAGAAATCGCAGGTGTTCTCTACTGCAGACGACAACCAGAGCGCGGTAACGATTCATATCGTTCAGGGTGAGCGTAAGCAAGCGGCACAGAACAAATCTCTAGGCCGTTTCGATTTGGCAGACATTCCACCGGCTCCACGCGGTATGCCACAAATTGAAGTAACGTTCGACATCGACTCTAACGGTATCTTGAACGTTTCTGCAAAAGATAAAGCGACAGGCAAAGAACAGTCTATCGTGATCAAGTCTTCTTCTGGCTTAAGCGATGAAGAGATCGAGAAAATGGTACAAGACGCTGAAGCAAACGCTGAAGCAGATAAGGCTTTCGAAGAAATGATTCAGGTTCGTAACACGGCTGATGGTCTTGTTCACGCAACTAAGAAGACGTTGGAAGAAGCGGGCGATAAAGCGACAGCTGAAGAAAAAGAAGCTATCGAAAAAGCCATTGCTGATGTTGAAGAAGCTATGAAGGGCGAAGACAAAGCGGCTATCGAAGCAGCAACAACTGCTTTAACTGAAGCATCTTCTGGTTTAGCGCAGAAGCTATACGCCGAGCAAGCAGCAGCAGAACAAGCTGGCGGCGAAGCGGGCGAACAAGCACAAGAAGCTGGCAAAGACGACGATGTTGTTGATGCTGAGTTCGAAGAAGTTAAAGATAAGTAAACTTCTATCAGTGTGTTTTTTGCATTGATTTAATCGACGCGGCACTCTGAAATATGGGTCCCGCGTTTTTTGCGTCTTATTAGAAGTCGTTAGGTTAGTCAGTTACAAGTTAGGTCTGGAAAATGTCTAAAAGAGATTATTACGAAATTCTTGGTGTAGCCAAGGATGTTGATAAAAAAGAGTTAAAGAAAGCGTACCGTAAAATCGCGATGAAACATCACCCTGATCGTAACGAGGGTAATAAAGAATCTGAAGAGAAGTTTAAAGAAGCTTCAGAAGCGTATGAAATTTTAAGTGACGACCAAAAGCGTGGTGCCTATGATCGTTATGGCCATGCTGGTGTTGACGGTAGCCAAGGTGGTTTTGGCGGCGGCGGTGGCGGTGGCGGCGGCTTTAGTGATATTTTCGGTGATGTATTTGGCGATATCTTTGGCGGTGGAGGCGGCGGTAGCGGTGCTCGTCGCGGTGGCCCTCAGCGCGGTAGTGATTTACGTTATTCCATGACATTAACGCTTGAAGAGGCGGTTAAAGGTTGTGATAAAAAAATTACTATTCCAACTTTATCACCTTGTGAGCCTTGTGACGGTTCCGGTGCCAAGCCTGGTACGTCGGCTAAAACGTGCTCTACTTGTGGCGGCCAAGGTCAGGTTCGTATGCAGCAAGGTTTCTTTGCTGTGCAGCAAACTTGTCCTTCGTGTCGAGGGCAAGGCACGACTATTGAAAGCCCTTGTGGAACTTGTCATGGGCGTGGTGTTAAAGAAGAAACCAAAACACTTAACGTTAAAGTGCCAGCAGGGGTTGATACCGGCGATCGTATTCGTTTAACCGGCGAAGGCGAAGCAGGTGCTATGGGTGGCCCAGCGGGCGATCTGTATGTTCAAATGAATGTGAAAGATCACGCCATTTTTGAGCGCGATGGTCCAAATTTATACTGCGATGTGCCTATTAGTATCGTTGATGCTGCATTGGGTGGTGAGCTGGAAGTACCAACGCTGGATGGTCGTGTAAAATTAAAGATTCCACCTGAAACCCAAAGTGGCCGTATGTTCCGCTTGCGGGGTAAGGGTGTAACGCCGATTCGTTCTTCTAGCGCTGGTGATTTGATGTGTCGCGTGCAGGTCGAAACGCCGGTTAAGTTAACAGAACATCAGAAGAAGTTGCTGAAAGAATTCCAAGCGTCTTTGAAGGGTGAAAAGCACTCTCCACAAAAGAAGACCTGGTTTGACGGTGTTAAGAAATTCTTTGAAGAATTATAATTAAAGAATTTACGAAAACCATTCAATGAGAGTTGGATGGCCGAGGCTGAAGGGCATCGATAGCAGGGATGCTATCGCTGAGCGTACATGGATGTATTTACCGCGACCTGAAGACACGACTAGCCAACTCTAATGTCAGTTTTAGGAATAGATATGACTCGTATAGCAATTACAGGTGCAGCCGGCCGCATGGGCCGCATTTTGATCGAAGCGGTTGATGCAGCCGAAGGCGCGCAGGTAGGCGCTGCGATCGTTTTACCTAGCGACCCAATGGTTGGTGTTGATGCAGGCGCTATCGCTGGCCTTGGCAAAAACTTAAACGTAGTCGCAGTAACCGACGTTGCCGCTGCTGTTGATAATTTTGATGTATTAATCGACTTTACTGCACCAGAAGTTACCATGGCGAACGTTGAAATTTGCCGTAAAGCTGGCAAAAAAATCGTTATCGGAACTACGGGTTTAACGGATGAGCAAAAAGCCGGTCTTGAAGCAGCTGCTAAAGACATGGGTATAGTCTTTGCGCCCAACTATTCGGTTGGCGTGAATCTTTGTTTAAATCTTTTACGCATGGCCGCTTCGGTTATGGGCGACGACAGCGATATCGAAGTTATCGAAATGCACCACAAGCACAAGGTAGATGCCCCTTCGGGTACCGCTTTGCGCATGGGTGAAGTGGTTGCAGAAACCATGGGTTGGGATTTAAAAGAAGTCGCTTGCTATGGCCGCGAAGGACAAACCGGCGCACGCCCGCACAAACAAATTGGTTTTGAAACCATTCGTGGTGGTGACGTAGTTGGTGACCATACGGTGATGTTTGCAACCGACGGCGAACGTGTTGAAGTCACTCATAAAGCACAAAGTCGAATGACGTTTGCCAAGGGCGCTGTACGTGCTGCTAAGTGGATTGGTTCGCAAGAAAATGGCTTGTACGACATGCAAGATGTTTTAGGTTTTTGAGCGGCTTTTTACGATAAATTATAAAAAGCAGTTATAAAAAAACCAACATTCACCTTTAGCAGTAAAGGTGGATGTTGGTTTTTTTTTTTTATAGCTTAATTTTTTACTGCTGCTTTATAAGCAATTACAAAGCTAAACAGCACCAAGTAAATGGTTAACTGCGCGATCAATGATGTCGTTCATGCCCACTGGTTTACCATCGGGGTCAAACGCCATTGATACTAACATTTGGCTATTGCCTAGTAACCAGCGAGCACGCTCTTCAGCGGGTAAGCCAGGTTGAAGGTCGCCGTCTTTTAAAGCTTGTTCTATTTGTTCGCCAATCATTTCTAATAGCTTATTTTGAAACGCCGTATATTTAGGCCAAGTTTCTTCACGAATCGAACAACTCCATTCTAACCATACCTTAACGTGAGCGGGTTTGGTTTCACACATGTCCAAAAAGGCTTTGATGTGGTTATTGATCGCTACTAATGGCTTTTCGCCCTTAGCATAAGTTTCTTCGGCTAGGCTAATAAAGGTATATTCGATTTCGTTTAAAACGGCTTCAACCAAATCTTCGCGGGTATTGAAGTAGTTAAAGACAGTAGCAACGGATACGCCGCCTAATTCAGCAATCTCTGTATGACCGCCTCGACCAATGCCTCTCTGAGAGAAGATTTCTACGGCATCATTTAGAAGAAGGCGCTTGCGCTCTTCTGGCGCTAAACGGCGTCGGCCATCAACAGCAGTGGGCATAGGTTAATTCCTTAATGGTAATAATTATTTTTTGATAAGAATATCATGATATTTTGTATAAATTTCTGTTATTAGATACGTAAAAAAAAAGCAGGGCAAGTACTAGAGAAAAAAAAATTATTTAAAAATAAAAATTTTATTAGAATGTAAGTGTTTTTTACTTAAAAGTAGAAAAATACTATATATACAGTGTAAAACGAGATTTAGAATTTATTTTTTAATACTAATAAAATAGCATTAGTTAATAACACTTTTAACTTTATTGTAATTTTTTTCAGGTTTTGTCATGATTTTCAACGGATGTACTCGCTTGCTTAACTATGCTGTTTTAGTGCAATTTCGATCTTTATGCAGGCTCTGTTAATTGTCCAGTTTGTCTATATTATTCATGATGTTAAAAATATAGACATTGACTGTTCAGTTTTTGACAGTTTCTAGTGTGTTATTTATGATGCTTTTCATCGTTTAATAGTCAATTTATGGTTGGACTCAGGCGGGCCTTTTCGGTATAGTTTGCGACCAGTTTACAGGTGTTCGTCAAGCTTCAATGCATTGCTATATTGTTTAATCTTTTAGCAGTTAATGAAGCAGGCGGATGCCAGCGTCTAATCTTATTTAAGCTCTTAGATTATCAGTGCAGATTATCGAAAGCGGGTGGAGCTCAGCTCCTCCCGCTTTTTTGCGACTAGACGCTTGGTAAATCATGGTTAAGTCTTTGATTTGTAAATTAAAGAATATGCCAGCTTTACCCTCAGATACTCAGCATTGAGTATTCTACAATGACCGTATTAATTGATTA
>OJEN01000329.1_pt1 | contig 16695 bp, 16 predicted proteins | sample 1593351 | NCBI WGS metagenome assembly OJEN01 (sample SAMN05416777, study PRJEB24817) | seawater metagenome | isolation source: Sea water | place: Canada:Atlantic | collected 2013-11 | reverse complement strand
ACGAGATCTAGTACGGTCTCGTGGGCTCGGAGATGTGTATAAGAGACAGAGCTTTTCCTCGACCCGCGACACCACATAACCCGGCGTGTCGGTCGGCACAATAAAGGCGGAAATCCCGCGTTTTCCTGCGTCCGGGTCCGTGACGGCAAAGACGATGGCAATGTCGCCTTCACTGCCCGAGGTGATGAATTGCTTGGACCCGTTGATGACCCAATGATCGCCATCGCGCACCGCACGGGTTCGAAGGGCACTGGCGTCTGATCCGGCCTGTGGCTCGGTCAGGCAGAACGCGCCGATCTTTTCGCCCTGCGCCATGGGCACCAGGAATTTCTGCTTTTGATCTTCGGTGCCAAATTTCAGGATCGGCATACAGCCGACCGAGTTATGCACCGACATGATGGTCGATGTCGCCCCGTCGCCTGCCGCGATTTCTTCGAGTGCCAGCGCATAGGCGACATGATCCATGCCCGCCCCGCCATACTCATCGGGGACCAACATGCCCAGAAAGCCAAGCTCACCCAGACCGGCTATCGCCTCGGCCGGGAAGGTATGGTGAATATCCCATTTTGCGGCATTGGGTTTGAGTTCATTTTCGGCGAACTCGCGCGCGGTATCGCGCACCATGATCTGATGATCTTCCAACCGCATGGCGGCACGTACCCCTTTACTTGGGCGAAAGCACCGGCCATGCGATCAGATAAAAGCATTCAGCCGGGCCTAAAGCCCCTGAACAAATTCTTCTTTGGCATCATCATATTGCCAAAGAATGCCTTCTTTCATGCCGTACCACCACCCATGCAGGTGAAGGTTCCCGGCATCGACCCGATCCTTGATGAAAGGAAAGGTCATAAGATTATCCAGCGAATTGCGGATCGAATGGCGCGAGACTTTGTCGACATCCGGGCCATGATGCAGGCAACATTTCGCCATGCTGACCCATTCGCCGATAAAGTCACGTTCGGGCACCTTGCCAGCTTCGCCGTGCTCGACCAGTGCCTCCATCCCGCCACAGCCGGAATGCCCAAGAATCACGATATCCTTGACCTTAAGGTCGCGGACCGCAAATTCAATCGCGGCTGACGTCCCGTGATAGTTTTCATCGGGCTCATAGGGCGGGACAAGGTTGGCGACGTTGCGCACCACAAACATCTCACCCGGCTCGGCATTGGTCAGGATCGCCGGATCAACGCGCGAGTCTGAACAGGCAATCAAAAGCACTTCGGGCTTCTGGCCCATGTTGACCAAGTCTTCGACGCGTTCAGGGCGCTGCTCATAATACATCGCCTTGAAGCTTTTAAACCCGGCCAGCATCCGGTCAACGGTCGGCTTTGACATCGCGCGAATTCCCCTGTTTTGATCAATCACTCTGGCGACAAAATAGGGGGAATTCGCACAAGTTGGTAGCCCCAAACGCAACTTTTTAGAACGGATTTAATCTGCGTTAAATAAGCTCAATCGCAACGGCGGTGGCTTCACCCCCGCCAATGCATAGCGATGCCACCCCTTTGGTCCCGCCACGGGTTTTAAGCGCATGGATCAAAGTCACCAGCAAACGTGCGCCCGTCGCCCCAATCGGATGACCAAGGGCGCAGGCCCCGCCATGAACATTGACCTTGGCATGATCAAGCTCAAGATCGCGGATCGCAGCCATGGCCACCACGGCAAACGCCTCGTTGATTTCCCAAAGATCGACATCACTGACCGACCAGCCAGCCTTGGCCAGAACCTTTTTACTTGCATCAATCGGGGCGGTCGTGAACCAGCACGGCTCCTGCGCATGGGTCGCTTGGCCCACGATTTTGGCAAGGGGTTTCAACCCGCGCTTTTGGGCTTCGGATGTGCGCATCATGACAAGGGCCGCTGCCCCGTCGGAAATGGATGCCGAATGGGCGGCGGTGACTGTGCCGTCCTTGGCAAAGGCCGGACGCAGGGTCGGGATTTTTTCCGGTTTGGATTTTGGTGGTTGCTCGTCGGCATCAATGGTCACATCACCCTTGCGCGTGGCATAGGTCACCGGGGTGATTTCATCGGCAAAATGGCCCGAAGTTGCAGCATTTTGCGCGCGGGTCAGCGATGTGATGGCGTAGTCATCCTGCTCTTTGCGGGTAAAGCCGTATTTTTCCGCGGTCGCCTCGGCAAAGGTGCCCATGGATCGGCCCTTTTCATAGGCATCTTCCAGCCCGTCGAGCGCCATATGGTCATAGACCATGTCATGACCGTATTTATGGCCCGACCGCATTTTGGGCAGCAAAAATGGCGCATTTGTCATGCTTTCCATGCCGCCCACCACCATGACATCCGAACTGCCTGCGGCCAGAATGTCATGGGCAAACATCACAGCCTTCATGCCCGATCCGCACATTTTATTGATCGTGGTGGCCCCTGCTGCACGCGGAATACCGGCATGCCATGCTGCCTGACGTGCGGGTGCCTGTCCCTGACCGGCGGGAAGCACATTGCCCATGATGACTTCGTCGATATCATCGCCTGTCACACCACCGCGCTCAAGGGCGGCCTTGATCGCGACACCGCCAAGCTCGGCGGCGGTAACCGGGGCAAAATCCCCCTGCAAACCGCCCATCGGGGTGCGGGCACAGGAAACGATAACGATGGGATCAGACGTATTCATGATATTTATCCTGTTGTCTTTAGGTCTTAAGCGGTTTCGCCAAACAGTTCGCGGCCAATCAACATGCGCCGTATTTCACTGGTCCCCGCCCCGATTTCATAAAGCTTGGCATCGCGCAGCAACCGGCCCGTGGGATATTCATTGATATAGCCATTGCCGCCCAGCGTCTGAATGGCTTCCAGCGCCATCCATGTGGCCTTTTCTGCCGCATAGAGGATCACACCAGCCGCATCCTTGCGCGATGTTTCCCCACGATCACAGGCCTTGGCGACCTCATAAACGTACGCCCGACAGGCATTCATCGTGGTGTACATATCGGCCATTTTGCCCTGCATCAGCTGAAATTCGCCAATCGCCTGACCAAACTGTTTGCGTTCATGGATATAGGGCACGACCACATCCATGCAGGCGCGCATGATCCCGGTGGGGCCGGCGGCCAGAACAGCGCGTTCATAGTCAAGGCCACTCATGAGCACGCGCACCCCGCCATTCAGCTGACCGAGGATGTTTTCTTCGGGAACTTCACAATCGACAAACACCAGTTCGCAGGTGTTTGAGCCGCGCATGCCCAGTTTATCAAGCTTTTGCGCGGTTGAGAAACCCTTGAACCCCTTCTCGATAATGAAGGCGGTGATGCCCTTTGGCCCGGCATTGAGATCGGTTTTGGCATAGACCACCAAGGTATCGGCATCCGGGCCGTTGGTGATCCACATTTTGTTGCCATTAAGGATATAGCGATCGCCTTTTTTCTCAGCCCGCAGCTTCATCGACACCACGTCCGAGCCAGCGCCCGGCTCACTCATGGCAAGTGCGCCGACATGTTCGCCACTGATCAATTTCGGCAGGTATTTTGCCTTCTGATCGGCGTTCCCGTTGCGTTTGAGCTGATTGACACACAGGTTCGAATGCGCACCGTATGACAGAGCGACCGAGGCTGAGGCGCGGCTGATTTCTTCCATGGCGATGACATGCTCAAGATATCCAAGGCCCGTACCGCCGTCCTCCTCGGAAACCGTCATGCCCAAAAGGCCCAAATCGCCGAATTTGCGCCAGAGATCGTTGGGAAACGCGTTCTTTTCGTCGATCTCGGCGGCGCGCGGTGCGATTTCGGCCTCGGCAAAGGCGGAAACGGTTTCGCGGATCGCATTTGCGGTCTCGCCAAGATCAAATTTCAATCCGGGAAATTCGAAAAATGCCATGATTTCTATCCTGCCCTGAGTACGATTTGATTATTCGCTTAAAATGAAGAATGCGCCGAATTAGTCAGTTTCATGCAATAATTCAGGCGGCAGCTTCATCACCTTAAGCGTCTGAAGTGCGGTCGTGCACAACACCGGTTTTTCATTCCTCATACCAAAGATATCGATACGGGTGACAATGATCGACCGACCGCGTGAAACAACTTCGCCAACGGCCCGCAATTCATCGCCCAAACCGGGTGCAACGATGTTGAGTTTATATTCAATCGTCAACATCCCCTGATCGGCCTCCACCAGACTCCATCCGGCAAAGCCCCCGGCGATATCGGCCAGACCGGCGATGAGCCCGCCGTGGAAAAAGCCATTGTGCTGCACCAGATCAGAACGGGTCGGTACAACCACCTCCACCCGGCCCGGTTTGACATCGGTGATGTGCGCCCCGATCGACAGATTGTAGGGCTGCTGGGCAAAACGATAGCGGACTTCGGCATCGTAGTTGGGGTTTTGTGGTTCGAACTGTGCCATTCGCGATCCTGATGATAAAGCGATGCACATTTTTAAGCGCACCGGGATATGACGCAGCTCTGTTGTAGTTAACGTTTACGTTAACGTCAAATCAAATCCGCATAGGGATGCGGATTTATCTATCATAGACCATCCCCCACCATTTGAGTCGATGCCGCCACCCAAACCGTCCCCAGAAACACCAATGGCGCGTCAAGGACGCGCCATTGTGGCATAGGTGATCTTGATCGATATCCGGTCGTTAAAGCTTTTTGTCTTTATGATCAGCTTTAAACCACGTTGGCTTAGACCTGATAGCCGAGCATTTCCGGCAACCATGTCACCAGTTGCGGGAAGACAATGACCAGTGTCATCGCAAGCGCCATGGAAAAGACCAGATACAACGTCCACGGAATGGTCCGTTCGAGCGGAATACCGGCAATCCGTGACGTCACCATCAGGTTGACCGCAACCGGCGGGGTGAATTGACCGATGGCAATATTCATCGCCATGACAACCCCGAACCAGACCGGGCTCCAGTCAAAGGCGGTCATCACCGGCATCAGAAGCGGCAAGGTAATCAGATAGATCGAAATCCCGTCGAGCACCATGCCCGCCAGCAGCAGGAAGACCATGATCAGCGCCAGCACGACATGTTCGTTATCTGACAGCCCCAGCAATGCATTGGCCGCCATATCAAACGTGCCCAGCGTCGCCCCGGCCCATGCAAAAATACCCGCCAGCGTCATGATCAGCATGATCACGCCCGACGTCACAGCAGAATCGACAAACAACTGATAGAGATCACGAATATGCATGCTGCGATAGACAAACAGACCAATGATCAAACCATAGGTCACGGTCACAACAGCGGCCTCTGTCGGGGTGAACAACCCGGTGCGCAAACCGCCCAGCACGATCACCGGCGCAAACAATGCAGGAATGGCGCGGATAAATGTCGGGCCAAGCGGCAGGCGCTTGGTGTCTTCGGCGCTACCGAAATCATGCCTGCGCGACAGCAGAAGGGCCGGAATGATGATCGCGACACCGGCCAGAATGCCCGGAATAATCCCCCCGGCAAACAAGGCGCGCAGGTCCGTCCCCGGCACAATCAGGGAATAGACAATCAGTGCGACCGAAGGCGGGATCAAAATGGCGGTTGATGCCCCCGCCGCAATCACACTGGCGGAAAACTCACGCGGGTAGCCTGAGCGCATCATCGACGGGATCATCACCATGGCAACCGCCGCTGCATCCGCCGGTCCCGACCCGGACATGCCGCCCATCATCATGCAAACCAGAACGGCAACCACGGCCAGACCACCACGACGCGGGCCGACAATCGCACTGGCAAAATCGACCAGACTTTTGGCAACACCAGATCGTTCAAAGATCATGCCGGTCAGGATAAACAGCGGGATCGCAATCAACGGGTATTTGGCAATCCCGTTATAGGTGTTGGTGCCGACGGTCGCCAAAGCATAGACATCCAGACCGAAATAAATCCCCACCACCCCGGCAAACCCAAGCGAAACCGCGATGGGTGTGCCAATGATCAGCAGAACAACAAAGACGGCAAGCAAGGCAAAACTGGCGGTCATCATGATACATCATCCTTGTGCATGGATGATTTTTTTGCCCGCACAAGACGCCAACTGCGCCCGACAACCCGGACCAGAATGATTGCCGCAATCAGGGGCAACCAGATCGAATAGATCCAGCTTGGATAGCCAAGACCGGCCGATATTTCGTCGTACTGATATTCGTCAAACGTGAATAATGCGCCGTAATAAACGATCATTGAAAACAGCAACGTCGTGACGGCCAGTGTCATGAGTTCGGCCACACTGCGGACAGGCCGGGGAAACCGTTCAAGGAAAAAGGTAATCCGAATATGTTCGTTGCGCGCAAAGGCAATTGAGGCGCCAAGCAGCGTCATGACCACCAGCAGAAAAACGGAAAATTCCTCGGTAAAGGCAAAAGAGGCATCCGTCATATAACGGACCACCACATTGGCAAGGCTGATCAGGCAAATCAACGCCATCGCCAAGGCTGCCAAGGCTTCCTCAATTTTAATGCTTTTGCCCGGCCCACCGGCGTCGGGTCCATTGCCCGGCCCATCTTCGACAGATGGTTTGGCCGGGAAATCAATCGGAATTCCGTCTTGATCCGCCACGGTGGGACCTTTCAAACAATCAGGTATCTATAGAGGAAAAAGGCGCCATACCCGGCCAACGTAAGTTGGCGATGTATGACGCCTGCTTTTTATGCCCGGATTTACTGCGCCCGATTGGCAATCGATTCTTCGGCCAGATCGACCAGATCGCTTCCAATGCGGTCTTTCCATTTGCCGTAAACTTCACGGGTCGCATCGACAAATTTCTGACGCTGCTCATCGGTCAGTTCAGTGAACTGCGCACCGCGCGCCTCAAGATCCTTGATCAGGGATTGATCATCAGCAGTGGTTCCCTTGCGGGCGAGCTCAATGCCATAGGCACCGGCATCAACAGCAGCCTGTTTGAGGATCGCCTGATCTTCGGGGGTGAAGTTTTCCCAAACCCGTTCGTTCGAGGCAAAGATCAATGGATCGGCAACATAATGCCACTGCGTAACATAGGTCTGACCCACGGTTTCGATTTTTGCGACATCATATACCGTCAGCGGGTTTTCCTGCCCATCGACCGCACCAGTGGTCAGGGCCGGTTTTGCATCCGCCCAGCTCATCTGGGTCGGGTTCGCACCAAGGGCGGTAAAGGTATCATTATAGAGCGGCGACCCAACGACACGCATTTTCAGGCCTTCAAGATCGGCCGGCTCGGTGATCGGGCGTTTTGAGTTGGACACCTCGCGGAAGCCATTTTCCGACCATGCAATCGGCATGATGCCCTTATCTTCAATCGCGTCGAAAATCTTTGTGCCCACCGGCCCCTGGGTCAGGGCATCCATGGCGGCGTAATCAGGCATCAGGAACGGCAGGGAAAACAGGTTGAGTTCCTTGACCTGCGGGGACCAGTTGATGGTCGAGCCCACAGCCATGTCGATGATGCCCTGACGCATCGCCGTGAATTCCTTGGTCTGATCCCCAGAAACCAACTGCGCGTTGGGATAGACTTTCAGATTGATGCGGCCTTCGGTACGCTCGGCAACCAGTTCGGCCCATTTTTGCGCAGCTTCCCCCCATGGGAACGGCTGGCCCAGAACGGTCGAAACTTTGTATTCGGCTTTGTAGTCACTGGCATAAGCCGTCATCGAAAGCGACAAGGCTGCGCCAAAGCTAAGGGCTGCCACTAATTTTGTGAGATTCATAATAAGTTTCCTCGCCAAACATTTTGTTTGCTTATGAAATTAAGTTTCCTTGGGTGCCGAACTTAGTATGACTTATGTCGCCAAAACAACACAAAATGGGCGGAATATTGCGTCACCCACGCGCAAAACAACCCATAGATTACATATGACACAGCACCAATCACACGTAGGTTGCGATCAGGGTGGAGCCTGTTTGGAAACGTTTACATAGGAGGAATTAATTGGTGCTCGATCCCCAGCGGGCGATGTTGGCATCAACCATTTCGGCCATGACATCATCGGCCACCAGCTTGAACAATGCCTGCGCAATCTTGCCGCGCAGCTTGCCGGTGTTGCAGTCGGATTGATGCGACATGGTCAGATAGAGGTTTTCGGCACTGACCGGCACGGTATAGCTTCGGATGTCTGTGACTTTCTCGCGCGCGGCAACCGCCTTGGCGGGGAATTCTTCGTAAATCAGATATTCCGCCCGATTAAGGGCAAGCATCTGCAAGCCCTGCTCAAGCGTTGGCACTTCACGGATGTTAAGGTTTTCGGCCGCATAGGCGTCAAAGCGCTGACCAAAACTGTTGTCAATGACAGTCAATCCTTCGAGCCCGATCAAATCAGACCATTCGAGATATTTCAGATCAAGGTTATCGCGCGTCCAGATGACGGTTCGTGTCCCCTGAAAGGCCGGATAGAAATAATCCATATAGTCCATACGCGGCACGGTTAGAAATGCACCCGCAATCAGATCGATTGATCCTTCGCGCATGGATTGCTGAACCCGCCCCCAACTGCCTGCATGGATCACTTCGATCTCAACACCGGCAAGTTCGCCGACGCGCTTGATCATGTCGGCGGCCGCACCAAGAAGATGGGTCCCGTCTTCGGATTGCCAGAGATACGGCGGATAATCTGGATTTCCCGATGCGACAAGATGCGTGCAGTCGCGGCTGCCATCTGCGTTTACAGTAAACTGCCCCGACACATCCTGTGCCTGTGGGGCGCCTGAAAACAACGTCCCGGCCACCACTGCACTTAAAACTGTGATCGCCCATTTCATCGGAAGCAAACTCCCTGCCCAGTCACCATAGAAAACATAGTCTATCTGTTTATGTGGGATGACGTTACGGACAATTCACCCTTGCGGATAGGCCGAAAGTTTAATTTTCAGGATCGCGGCCATCGCAGACAGGCCATAAACACGAAAAGGGCCGGCTGTTTCCAGCCGGCCCTTTGGTATCTTTTGTCCGTCGTTATAGGGGGATATCCCGCCTATAAGATGTCAGCTTAAGCTGAACGACGTTTCATGCCCTGGTTGCCACCGCGACCTTCGCTGCGGCCTTCACTGCGACCACCTTCTGCACGGCGCGGACGGTCACCGAAGTCACGGCGTGCGCCGCCATCACCGCGGGCACCGTCACGACCGGCACCATCACGATTGCGGAAGTTCGCAGCGCGTTCAGCACGCGGCTTGTCTGCACCACGGCGTTCGCCACCATCACGGTTCGCACCATCACGCGGGGCACCTTCGCCACGCGGGCGGAAGTTACCGCCACGACCGGCACTGCGGTCTTCGCGATCACCGCGCGGGGCACGGTCATCATTGTCAAAACGCGGTTTGCGATCGGCACGGAATTCACCGCCATCACGGCGCGGACGATCAGAGAAATCACGACGTGCGCCATCGCGGGCACCATCACGACCACCGAAACCACGTGCTGCGCGTTCACCCTGAACACCATCACGGGCACCGTCACGACCGCCGCCGAAGCTGCGACCACGACCGGCATCACGACCACCGTCACGACCGCCATCGCGCGCACCATCACGGGCGGCACCATCACGACCACCGCCGAAACCGCCGCGACCGCGACCGGCATCACGACCGCCGCCGAAGCCACCACGACCACGACCAGCATCACGACCGCCGCCAAAGCCACCACGACCACGACCGCCATCACGACCACCGCCGCCGCCAGCCGAACGGGCCGGGGGAGCTGCATGGAATTCGTGATTTTCGTCGATGGCAATGTCCTGTTTGATCAGGCGTTCGATGTTGCGCAGCAAGCGAATGTCACGCGGTTCACAGAACGCAATGGCAATCCCTTCGGCAGAACCACGACCGGTACGACCGATACGGTGAACATAGCTGTCGGCATCTTGCGGAAGGTCATAGTTCACAACGTGGGTGATGCCCGGAACGTCAATACCACGGGCCGCAACATCGGTTGCGATCAGAACCGGGAACTGGCCATTGCGGAAATTGCGCAGGATTTTCTGACGGATGCGCTGCTGTTTATCACCATGGATGGCATCGCTATCAATGCCTTCATCGCGCAGCTGGAACGACAGTTCGTCAGCATCTGCCTTGGTTTTGGTGAAGACCAGAACGCGTTCGGTGTCATCACGTTTGAGGATCTGAACCAGAAGCTTGGTTTTGTCGTGACGTTTCACGAACATACCAATCTGGGTCACACGTTCGGTGACACTTGCCTGCGGTGAGGTTTCAACCTTGACCGGATCGCGCAGAAGGCGGTCGGTCAGATGTTTGACTTCTGCTGGCATGGTTGCCGAGAACATCACGGTCTGATGTTTGTGCGGCAGCTGCTGTGCAACAGTCAGAACGTCTTCGGAGAAGCCCATGTCGAGCATACGGTCGGCTTCATCAAGGATGAAGACTTCGACGTCGTCGAAACGGATCGTATTACGCGACATGTGATCAAGCAGACGACCCGGGGTCGCAACCAGGATATCAACGCCACGGCGCAGTTCCTGAATCTGCGGGCCCATCGGGGAACCACCGAAAACAACAGATGAGAAAAGGCGGATGCCTTTTTTGAAATCGCGCAGGCACTGGCCAATCTGAGTTGCCAGTTCACGGGTCGGCGCAAGGATCACTGCGCGCGGCTGGCCCGGTTTTGGACGCTGCGGATTTTCAGCAAGACGCTGCAGCAATGGAAGGCAGAACGCAGCGGTTTTACCGCCACCCGTATGGGAAATACCCATAAGGTCGTGCCCTTCGAGAAGTGCCGGGATCGTAGCAGCCTGAATTTCAGTCGGTGCGGTGAAACCGGAAGCTTCAACATTGCGCAGCAGGGGCTCGATAAGCTTGAGCCCTTCAAAATTAGTCATAAAAGGAATATCCTTACGTTATCCGGTGGCGACATGTTAACGCCAATGATGCCTGCTCAAACGCAGTCATGACCGGTAACGCGGCAAAGAAGCCACTGCGTCGGACCCTGCAAGAGAGGCAAATGATGTGAGGCCACAACGTCATCACGTTGTAACCACCCTCCTCGCCTTTGATACAGTTCCTGACAGCTGATTCTGTCTTTGCAAGCGAAGGAATGAGCCGGGTGATACAGGCCCTTTGAAACAATGTCAATCAAAGCCAACGCCGATCAGCCATGCAAAAACGCATTTGGACGTAATATATCTTCGAGAATTAACTGTTCTGTTTACAATTCATGGTCCCATAATCGTTATGTGACATGTGCTTAACAAGGGGACGGACATGCGATTTCGTGTTGTGACGGGGATTTTTTCAATCCCGGCAATTTGTCTACTGACGCTGCTGGCGATTATTTTCACGGTTGCGCTTAATTACCAGACCAGCCTTCGGAACGGGAAGTTCGAACAGATTTCGCATCTGACCGAAGGGGCGGTCACGATCGTCAATTCTTATGTTGCCAAGGCAAAATCAGGTGAGATGAGCGAAGCCGATGCCAAGGCAGCCGCCCTTGGCATTCTTAATGCGTATCGCTTTGACGGTGCCAACTACATCTTTGCCAGTGACTATGGCCACTGCATGGTTCTGGATCCACTGAGCCCTGAAGACGTTGGTAAATGTAATCCCGACAGCAAAGTGCGCACCATGATCGTCAAAACCGCACAGGCCGGTGGCGGGATCATCACCTATGAAACCAAGAAACCCGGTGAAGGTGACAGACTGATTGAAAAGGCGGCCTATGTCCGCCCGATCAAGGAGTGGAACTGGGCGCTGGGGGCTGGCGTTTATATGGATGACGTACAGTCGGAATTCCTGACCATCATGCAGCGTATTGCGATTATTTCGGTGATCGCCATCGTGATTGCCGGAGTCATTTCCTGGTTCGTCGGGTCACGTATTGCCTCAAGCATCAAGGGCCTGAACACGTCCATTCGGACCATTGCGGAGGGCAACTACACCGCCGAGGTCGATGGCAACTCTCACTTCACCGAGATTAGCGACATGGCGGCAGGTGTTCTTGCGCTGCGCGATAAATCGGCACAGGCCCAGCAACTTGAAGCCGATGCGGCCGTTCAGAAACAAAAATCCGAACAGGAACGCCGGTCGAACATCCGATCCATTGCCGAAAAACTTGAAAGCGAAGTCGGCGGGATTGCAGGTGCGGTAAACACGTCGGTAAAACGCAGCAACGATCTTTCGGTCAGCATGGCGCAAAATGCCGATGGTATCCTTGGCCAGAGCCAGCAGGTTGCATCGGCCGCCGGTGAGGTTTCGCAGAACGTTGACGCGGTTGCGGCCGCGACCGAGGAGCTTTCATCCTCGATCACGGAAATCAATGTTCAGATTTCGCAGATGTCAAACACGGTGGAACGTGCCACCGATGAAAGCCAAAGTGCGTCAAACGATGTCGCGGGCCTGTCCGATACGGTTGAAAAGATCAAGGAAATCATTGGCCTGATCAATGACATTGCCGGTCAGACCAACCTTCTGGCCCTGAACGCAACGATTGAGGCGGCGCGCGCGGGTGAAGCGGGCAAAGGCTTTGCCGTGGTGGCAAACGAGGTCAAAAACCTTGCGACCCAGACCGCAAAGGCAACCGATGAAATCGCCGCCCAGATCAACGACATTGTCGATGGTACCGAACGTGCGGTAACGGGTATTTCGCGGGTTTCAGAAACCATCGAACAGGTGCGTGGTGCCTCCACCGCGATTGCCGCGGCCATTGAAGAACAGGGTGCGGCGACACAGGAAATTTCGGGCAATGCCAACCGCAGTGCGGATGGTGTGAAACAGATTTCGCACAGTGTTGATGAAACCATGAAAAGCGCGCAAAGCACGACCGAGGATGCCGCCGAACTGAAATCGGCATCGGAAGAACTTTCAAGCCGTTCGGCCGAACTGACCCAGATCATCAAGCGGTTCTCAAGCGATCTGATCAAACAGTCGGAAAGTTAAGTCCGTCGGACGTCTGACATTTTAAAGGGCCGGTCTTGCAAAAGACCGGCCCTTAATAACAACGGCTCTCAGCCGAAGCCGGACGTTGCAGCGATGTTGTTTCACTGGCCGGTTTATCCGGGCATTCGCGCGAATTTCTGCAACGAGGGATCAATCGTATCCCAGACATGACCGCAGATGCTGTAGGTGACCACCTGCGGATTAAACTGGCCAGGGTCATCAAGGCTTGCCGCGTGGATCACGATCAATTCCGGCATTGCCGCGAATGTCAGGTAGACCGGTGTTCCGCAGGTCGGGCAGAAGGCGTGGATCTTTTCGTTCCCACTATCGGCCGTTACCCGCCAGGTTTTCGCTTCGCCGATAACTGTCACATCGGCGCGCTGCGGGAAGGTCAGATAGGACCCATGCCCTGTACCGCTTCGTTTCTGGCAATGCACGCACTGGCAGTGGCTCTCGAAGACGGGTTCGCTGCTCGTTTCAAAACGGATGGCACCACACGCGCATCCGCCGGTGTAATCTTTCGCCTTGCTCATTACATTCGCTCCGTTGACTGTGGATGTGAGTGCTGCACACGATTGCGCCGTTCGGGACGACGCCCGGTGGGTCACGCGGCTTTCGGTTTGGCGAAGACGTCGAGCCCAGAGCCGGTTTCCAGATAGGATTTCAAGCTGGAGAGGACGACCGGCCAGCCTTTGCTGATGCCCTTCGCCATATCGCTGTCCGCTTCGAGTTCGTCATGCGCAACGGTCAGCCGAACCATGTCTTCGTATTCCTCGATCTCGAAGGTCACCCGACTGTGGCTTTCCGGATTATCGGCCCGTGCGGGACTCGCCCAGGATATGACCAGACGGTTCGGCGGCGAGAACTCGATAACCTTGCCGACAATATTAACGGTCCGCTCGTCATTGGCGCGGATATGCTCCCATGTCGATCCGGGTTTCCAGTCGGATACATTCTCATGGCCCCAGTAGCGCCGTGTGATCTCCGGATTGCTGATGGCTTCGAACACTTTCTCGGGTGTCGAGGCAATATAGGTCACGTAAACAAAGCTGGTCACTTCTTTGGTCATGGTCATTCTCCCTCGAGTTCCTTTTTCAAATCGTGCAGCAGGCTGAGCCGCGGTGCTTCAAATTTCCGCACCCACCGCTCGTAGACCTCTTGCAGCGGCACAGGGTTGATGAAATGCAGCTTTTCCCGACCCCGCCTGACTGTGCTCACCAGACTGGCCTCTTCCAATATCCCGAGGTGTTGGGTGGCGGATTGCCGGGCCATATCGAAATTTTCGCAAAGCTGGCCGAGCGTTTGCCCGTTCTTCTCATAAAGACAGTCAAGCAGCTTCCTGCGTGTCGGGTCGCTCAGCGCTTTGAAAACCTTATCAGTATCCATCGTTCTCGCTCAGTTTGTATAAGAGCACATTATGCAGGCTAAAACCTGCATGTCAAGAGCAGGTATTTACCTGCATATTAGCGTTATTCAGCTTCAGCACCAGTTGGACAAATCCCCCTTCTGGGCAGAGACAAGCGCAGGTCTGGAATTGATAATTCATTGAAATAAAGATGTATTCCAGCCTTCCCGGGAATGACGATCAGGGTCGAAAGGGGTGGAAACGCTTTGCAACAGACAAGGGCCGGACATCAAAATGTCCGGCCCTTGTTGCGTTTGGATATCGGCCAAAGGTTATTCTGCGGGAAGGTCGTTTTCCCGGCGGAATGTATGGGCCGGATAAACACCGAGAATGCGGACTTCATGCGAGAAGAATTGTAGTTCTTCAAGCGCGTGGCGCAGGCCAAGCTGTTCGGGATGGGCTTCGACCTCGGCGAAAAACTGGGTCGCGGTGAAATGGCCTTCGACCATATAGCTTTCAAGCTTGGTCATATTGATGCCATTGGTGGCAAACCCGCCAAGCGCCTTATAGAGCGCAGCGGCAACGTTGCGCACCCGAAAGACAAAACTTGTCACGACCGGGGTGCCGTCATTGGCGATATTGAGCGGATCGCGGGCCAGAATGATAAAGCGCGTTGTGTTGTGTGCGGCGTCTTCGACTTCGGTGCGCAGGATATCAAGGCCATAAATCTCGGCCGCCAGGGCCGGGGCGATGGCGGCAATCGATTTATCACCAAGATCGGCAACTTCCTTGGCACAGCCTGCCGTATCGGAACCGACAACCGTATTCACACCCAGTTCTTTGCGCAATTTGCGGCATTGGCCCAGCGCATGAACGTGGCTGCGGATTTCCTTGATCTCTTCGATCCTGGTTCCCGGCACGGCCACAAGGGCGTGATTGATCCGCAGGAACGTCTCGCCAATGATGTGCACACCCGACTCGGGCAAGATATGGTGCACATCGGCCACGCGCCCGGCGAGTGTGTTGTCAATCGGGATGACGGCCAGCTCAACGTCGCCGTCTTCCAGTGCACTAAAGGCGCCTTCAAAGGTCCGGTAGGGTACGGTTGCGGCCCCCGGAAAGGCACGCCGGGCAGCCTGATCGGAATAGGCCCCGTGCATTCCCTGAAAAGCGATCCTTTGTTGCGCAGTCATCTGGTTGTTTCCTGATACGTCAAAAGTGTTTTTGTCACGAACTTCAAGTATTTGGGATAGAAAACCCCAATTACGCGCCCAGCACAAGGCGTGCGCGTTCAAGGTCCTCTGGCGTGTCCACACCCAAGGGCACGCCATCGACCAGTGCGACCGCAATCACCATGCCATTTTCAAGGGCGCGCAACTGTTCAAGGCGTTCGCGTTTTTCAAGTTCGGCCGGGGGCAATGCGACAAAACGATCAAGGGCCGCACGGCGATAGGTATAAAGACCGATGTGATGATACAGCGGACCATCACCAAACGGTGCGGTCGCGCGGGTGAAATAAAGTGCACGTGCGACACGCTGGCCGTTAAAGGCAACGACGGCCTTGACCACGTTGGGATTGTGGCGTTCTTCTTCGCGTTTGATTTCAGCCGCCAGCGTTGCGATATCGACCATCGGATCATTGAGCGGTTCAAACACCGCCCGGATATCGGCCGGTGCAATCGTCGGAAGATCGCCCTGCACATTGACCACCGCATCATATGTGCCGTCAGGATCGAATGTCTGAAGCGCCTGATGCACACGGTCCGAGCCACTTGGCAAATCGGGATCGGTGAGAACCGCGATGCCGCCTGCGGCCTCAATGACATCGACAATTTCCTGTTCGGCACAGGCGACCAGGACCGGGCCGATTTCGGCCTCCATCGCGCGGCGCCAGACCTGCACAATCATCGGTTCACCGCAAATGTCGGCCAGCGGCTTGTTGGGCAGTCGCATGGACGCCATACGGGCGGGAATAACAACAACAGGATTGCGCGGCGTCGACATTTTGGAACTCCGGTCAGGCAGCAGGGCCATATAGCTTGCCATATAGTTAGCCACATTTTGATTTCGCGCAAAGCATGCATGTTGCGCAAGATGCCAAAACATGGCTGTGAATCGGCGGGACAATAGCCGGTTTCAGGGAATAGGCAAAAGACAGAATCGTTTTTGCGGCAATCACGCGGGCCAATGCCCAAAATTGTGCTAAACGAAAGTCTACTGCTTTTTGTTTTCGCCTTTATGTTTAAGAAAGGTTGATGCAAATCTCTGAAACGTATAGTTTCCCACCGATCAGTTTTGCCTGCTGTCACATGCGTGTTGCGTAAATTGGCGCAACACTAGGGGGACGCATGGGCAATCTGGTCTATATTATATATAAAAAACCTGAGAGTGATTAGGCTGTAACGGGGTCCCGTCATGAACACGATGGAAATCAACAAGATCGTCGCCGGCGTCATTTGTGCCGTGCTTTTGGTCATTGTTGTCGGAAAGATTGGTGGCGCACTTGTCCCTGTCTCTTATACACATCTGACGCTGCCGA
>OJEN01000322.1_pt1 | contig 16849 bp, 13 predicted proteins | sample 1593351 | NCBI WGS metagenome assembly OJEN01 (sample SAMN05416777, study PRJEB24817) | seawater metagenome | isolation source: Sea water | place: Canada:Atlantic | collected 2013-11 | reverse complement strand
GGGCACAGGCGCCGACGGAAAGACCTGCTCCAGCCGAGCCACTTCCTCTTCCAGCCACTCACGGCTGACCGGCTGGCTCTGGGGGGAAATGGCGGCGCTCACCTGGCTGGCATAAGGGCGCGACGCGAAATAACTGTCGGACTCTTCCCGGTCGACTTTGTGCGCTTCGCCGATAACGATCATCTGGCGATCAAAGGGCTGCCAGAACATGGTGAACGATACCTTCGCGTTGGCGGCGATTTCTTCACCCTTGCGGCTGTCGTAATGGGTGAAAAAAGTAAAACCGCCGCCCTCTACTCCTTTTAGGAGGACCACCCGACTGGAGGGCTGCCCGGCCGCGCTCACGGTGGCCAATGTCATTGCATTAGGCAGTGGCAAACCGGCTTCAATGGCTTCATCCACCCAGCGCTGCGCCTGTTCCAGTGGGTCGTCGTGAAGGCTGGCATCAGTGAGGCCCTCAGCGTGATATTCTTCGCGCACATCTTTCATGGTATCCCCGGCGGGCTGCAAGAGCCTGTGTAGAGTCATACAATGCCGGCAGTATAACGCCCACTCGCCGCCAACCACGAACCTGAATCAAGGAGCTGGACAGTTAGTCATGCTGGACACCGCCGATGAAAATCGCCGCCGCCACGATCTGCACCCGGACCATCCAGTGTGGCTGTTCGGCTATGGCTCCCTAATCTACAAGGCTGACTTTCCCTATCTGGCTCGGCGCCCGGCCTCTATTACCGGCTGGGCCCGGCGTTTCTGGCAAGGCTCCCACGACCACCGCGGCACGCCGGAAAAGCCTGGCCGGGTGGTCACCTTGATTGAGTCGCCCGGCAGCCAGTGCGCCGGCATGGCCTACCGCATCACCCCGGATGTATTCGAGCATCTGGATCACCGCGAGAAAAACGGCTACCTGCGCGTCACCACTCCACTGACTTTCGACGACGACCAGCACGAGCAGGGGCTGGTGTATATCGCCACTGCAGACAATGCCGCCTTTCTCGGTGAGGCCAGCGAACAGAAAATTGCTGATCATATTGCGGCGAGCCATGGCCCCAGCGGCAGCAATAGTGAGTACTTGCTTAAATTGGCTCAAGCCCTGAGAACGATGGGCCATGACGATGAGCACATCTTTACCATTGAGCGACACTTGCTGGCGTTATCTGACAAGCCCCCTGGAGACGACACATGAGCCTTTGCCCTTGCCAATCCGGGCTGGACTACGCCCAGTGCTGCCAGCCCCTACATCAGGGGCAGCCCGCGTCGTCACCGGAGGCGTTAATGCGTTCCCGCTATTGCGCGTTTGCTCTGGGAGACACAGATTACCTGTCTGCCAGCTGGCACCACAGCCAACGACCCGCCACCCTGTCATTGCACTCAAACGAAAAATGGCTGGCTCTGGAGATAGTCGACAGCAACATCGACGGTGACATCGGCGCGGTCCATTTTCGCGCCACCAGCAAAGACCGCAACGGCCTCTCGGTACTGGAAGAACGTTCACGCTTTGTCAGAGAAAATGGCCACTGGTTTTATCTGGACGGCACGCCAAACGTCACCGCACTAAAACCTGGCAGGAATGATTCCTGCCCCTGTGGCAGCGGAAAAAAATTCAAAAAATGCTGCGGGTGAGAAAACCAGCAACAACCGGCAAGGCTCTACCCGCCTTTGAACTTTGAACACCTCACCTAACGAAAGGCCAAAAAGCCATCTTCCACCGGCTCCTCTAACAACATATGAGAATCCCGGGCGTAGTGATTGGTCACTTTCCAGGGATGCCCCTGCCCCTGCCGGGGTAGCAAATGACTGGCGCGCTGCACGTAACCGGAACCCAACGCATCCATGATGGAATGATCCTGCTGCGGCTGCGCGCACTCCGCCTTCGGCATGGCCACCGCAAGCTGGTTTTCTTTCATGTAATTGAGCAACCGGCACACATAGGCGGCGGCAATGTCGGCCTTCAATGTCCAGGACGCATTGGTATAGCCGAACACCCACGCCATGTTCGGCACCCCCTCCATCAGCACGCCTTTGTAGGTCATGTGCTCACTCACATCCAGGGGCTCACCGTTCAGCGACAGCTGCATGCCACCAAGCACCTGCAGGTTCAAGCCAGTGGCGGTAATAATGATATCCGCTTCCAGCTCCCGACCGGATTTCAGTAAAAGCCCCTTTTCCGTAAACGTCTCGATGTGATCGGTCACCACAGAGGCCTTGCCGTCGCGCAGGTCCTTGAACAGGTCCGCATCCGGCACCGCACACAGCCGCTCATCCCAGGGCATGTACGACGGGCTGAAATGGGCCATGTCAACGTCGTCACCCAGATGGCGCTTAACGCTGCCCAGCAATATCTTCCGCATCACTTTCGGGTACTTCTTCGAGGCTTTATAAATCAACCGTTGGAGTTTTATATTGCGCCAGCGCGCCATACCGAACACCCAATCCGAAGGCATCACCTTATCCAGCACTTCGGAAAACTTGTCATAACCGGGAATAGAAAAAATATACGACGGGGAGCGCTGCAGCATGGTGATATGAGCGGTATCATCCGCCATGGATGGCACCAACGTTACCGCCGTGGCGCCGCTACCGATCACCACCACTTTTTTATCTTTGTAATCCAGATCCTCCGGCCACTGCTGAGGGTGTACACAGCGGCCCTGGAATCGCTCCATTCCCGGAAAATTCGGCAAATACCCCTTGTCGTAATTGTAATAACCCGTGCAACCCACCAGGAAGCGGGCGGTCAGCGTTTCCGTTTCACCGGTTTCTTCTCGCAGCACCGTTACCGTCCAACGTTGCGTACTGTCCGACCAATCCGCGCCAGTGGTTTTTACCCCATAACGTATGTGCTCCGTTACCCCAAAAGCATCCGCCGTTTCACAAATATAATGACGAATAGACGGGCCATCGGCCAGCACCTTTAATTCATTCCAGGGGCGAAACCCGTACCCAAAACTGAACATATCGGAATCCGAACGAATCCCCGGATAGCGAAACAAATCCCAGGTTCCACCCATTGCCTGGCGGCGCTCCAGAATCGCGAAACGCTGATCCGGGCAGTCCTTGCTCAGGTGGCAAGCAGCACCAATGCCGGACAGCCCCGCGCCGATAATTAGCACATCGAAATCATTGTGGGTTTTGTCATCCGGATTATTGTTTTCTTTTTGGCTAGCCATAGAACGCTCTCCCGGTTGAAATCGATGCAATGCGTCAGGTAAAAATCATGACTTGCATGTTTACCTTCTCACCGCACCCCCCCGCCAGGCAACCGTCTTTTCTTCACTACAGTAACCCGGCATTTTTCTCACAAAGCGATTTTTAAATGCAATTCGTTGCCCCACCGATTTTTATTCTACAAAACGCAAAACACGGATTTTCGTTTCCAAGTTAATACAAAGCAATGCTTGGCCCCATATAGCCAGAGGTATAGCGTGAAATGAAAAGCAGAACAAAGGTGACACCATGGCGACACCTGAGCACACCACCACACTGTCGAGCTGGCATGACGGAAAACGTTACCTTTGGTTACTAAGCCCCGCCATTCCGATGCTTGCTGTTTCATTTCTTCTCATTTACATGTTCGTCTGGTCTTGGCCGGGGTTACTCTGGGGCGGGCCTTTGCTGGTCTATGTGTTGATCCCCCTTGCCGATTGGGTGGTTGGTACCGATAACAACAACCCACCGGAATCCGCCGTACCGCAACTGGAAGAAGACACCTATTACCGACTGATCGTTTACGCCTACATACCTACCCAATACCTCGCCACGGTGCTCGGAGCTTGGCTCGTGGCCAGCGGAAACGCTCCCCTGTGGGGGCTGGCTGGCCTCGTGTTCACGGTTGGGGCCGTAAACGGTATTGCCATCAATACCGCCCACGAACTGGGCCACAAGAAAACCCGCAGTGAACGCTGGCTTGCCAAGATCACACTGGCGCCTGTCGCGTATGGACATTTTTTCGTGGAACACAACAAGGGGCATCACAAAAATGTGGCGACCCCGGACGATCCCGCCAGCTCTCGCATGGGGGAATCCTTCTGGGCATTTTTACCGCGCACCATGATTGGCAGCATACATTCCGCCTGGCAAATTGAGGCACAACGCCTGCAACGCTGTGAACAGCCACGGTGGTCCTTAAAGAATGAAAACCTGCAAGGCTGGTTGATGACCGTTGTGCTGTTCGGCCTGTTGACGCTGTGGCTGGGCTGGATTGTGTTGCCCTTTCTTCTACTGCAGGCTTTCTATGGCGCGTCCCTGCTGGAAGTCATCAACTACATGGAGCACTACGGGCTGCGCCGCCAGAAGAAAGCCGACGGTCGTTACGAACGTTGTGAGCCCCGACATTCCTGGAACAGCAACCATATTGTCACCAACCTTTTTCTGTATCAGTTGCAACGCCATTCCGATCACCACGCTAATCCGACCCGGCGTTTCCAGGCCCTGCGCCACTTCGATGACAGCCCGCAGTTACCCTCTGGCTACGCCTCCATGCTGATTCCTGCTTACCTGCCTTTTGTCTGGTATCAAAAAATGGATCCATTGGTATACCAGCACTACAAAGGCGACCTGACCCAGGCCAACCTGCAACCAGGAAAACGCGGCGCCCTGCTAAAAAAATGGCAACAACCCACCGTCAGTTATCGCAGTGCCGATTCCGAACCCCACGTTCAACAGGAATCCCTGGACGCAGCACGACGGGCAGAGCAAGACATCGACAGGCCACACCAATTCCAGTGCCCTAACTGTGGCTACACCTATGACGAACGCCAGGGAGATGAGAAAGAAGGGTTCCCGGCAGGTACGCGCTGGCTACAAATCCCGGATGACTGGCCCTGCCCGGACTGTGCCGTACGGGAAAAAATCGATTTCGTCCTCAAGCAACACTGACGGACACCCTCCGGCAACTCCCCCCCTGTAGCCGGAGGGCTTTTTATCCGCAGTCTCGGGAGCGAGATCGCCGAACCCGAAGCCAGATGCAGTAACGAGGAATGAAGTAGCGATAATGTTCAGCCTACTCTGCAATACCCGCTTTCAACCCTAACGACGGCCACTCCCTTGGCCACCATCTTTGCGCATGGCCAACGGCGTGATGCCGAACCAGCGTCGAAAAGTACGGCTAAAATTGGAGGTATCCTGGTAACCCAGTTGCTCGGCGATACGCTCCACCGAATCGCCAGTTTCCATCAGCAGCCAGCAGCCAAGCTCGCGGCGCACATCATCCAGTAATTGCTGATAGCTTGTGTCTTCTGCTTTGAGTTTACGAATCAGTGTTCGCGGCGACATGGCGAACGCACTCGCCATTGTTTCCAGTGTCGGAAAGGCGCCAGGCTTATCCAATAACAGCAACCCTACCTGCCGGCTAAACGGCCCACCGTGCTCTAATTGCTTTCGCTGATGCTCACAATCGCGTACCGCGGTCCGATGCATGGCCGGATCTGCCGTAAGGCAACGGCGGTCCAGATAATGACCGGGTATCACAACCTCGAATTTTTCCGTACCGAACGCCACCCGGCACCCCAGCTGCTGCTCATACTCCTGCGCCCACGCCGGGCGTGGCAACGGTAACAACACCTGAATATCGCGAATGCGCTGAGGCGACACCGCATCGAGCATCTGAAAATAGGTCCCCAGCAAGGACCCGTAGAGAAACTCTCTCGTTTCCCCCAGAGGCTGCCGTTCGGTGATAATCAAGCGCCCCTCTTTATCCTCACCCCCTTCGCTGCCTTCAGGCCCGGTTTCCACGAAAGCTAACGCCGTCAATTGCAGGCGCACCGAGGCGTAACGGGCAACCACCTGATGCAGGGCTCGCAGGTCCGGCGCTGACACCACCGCATACCCCAGCGCCCCATGGGCAGAGACCGAGATAGCGCTGGCAATATTTAGCCCGATCCAGGGCTGGCCGGTCAGCGCCACAGCCCGGCGGATTAGCCGCGTCAGCTGCTCCTGGCTGAGATAGCGGTGTTCGCTGAGTAGCTGCTGCCATTCCAGCCGGGTGCCGGCAAAAATATCCGCATCGTCAAACCCCTGCCCGTGCAGATGAGCACACAACAGCCGACTGTAGGTTGGGTGAATAGCCGGGCGCAGCCGCTCCACCATGACCTCGCCTTGCTCCTCTGCCATCACCTTCCTCACGTTTGCTGGGTAACACCCACCTTACCCTGAAACAGACTGTTTAACCTGTCACTTTATGACGATTTATTGCCACATTCTGCGGTGCCCTTGCTGACAGCCACGGCGCAACATGGCAACAACACATAGATTTCCCCACAACAACAATGAGGCCTTTTTATGAATAAGGCAGGCGTATTTATCGGCCCCTCTGGCGTCGAGTACCGAGACCGCAAACGTCCCCTGTGGATGGTTTCCCTGTTTGTCCCGGCCAGTGTGTTCCTTGGCCCTTTGCTGTATCTGGCCACCGGCAACGCCCTGTTGCTATGGCTACCGCTGGCGTTCTATTACATCACCGTTCCACTGCTCGACATGCTCATCGGTGAAGACCAGAGCAACCCGCCAGAGGAGGTGGTGCCACAGCTGGAGGCGGATCACTTCTATCGCCGAATGACCTATGCCCTGGTGCCAATCCTGCTCGGCGCCTACCTGTTCGGTATGTGGTTTGTAGGCACCCACTCACTTCCTCTGCACGGTGTCATCGCCATGGTGCTGTTGACCGGCACTATTTGCGGCGCTGCAGGCCTTAATCTGGGCCACGAATTGGGCCACAAGAAAACCCGTATTGAACGCTGGCTGGCAAAACTGGTTCTGTCGCCGCTGGGCTATGGCCACTTCCCGATTGAACACAACAAGGGCCATCACCGGGATGTGGCGACCCCCGAAGATCCGGCCTCATCACGGCTAGGAGAAAACATCTGGATGTTTGCCGTGCGGGAAATTCCCGGCACCTTCAAGCGCGCCTGGCACCTGGAAAAGGCCCGCCTGCAAAAAGCCGGTAAACCGGTATGGTCCATGCACAATGAAATTCTCCAGCCGGGCCTGCTCAGCCTGATCATCTGGGGCAGTATCATCGCCCTGCTCGGCTGGAAAATGGTGCCGTTTATTGCTGCCGTCACGCTGTGGTCCTACTTGCAACTGACCTCGGCCAACTACGTTGAGCACTATGGCCTGCTGCGTCACAAACTAGCCAATGGCCGCTATGAACGCACCCAACCTCACCACAGCTGGAACAGCAACCATATGTTTTCCAACTGGGCGTCGTTCCACCTGCAACGCCATTCCGACCACCATGCCCATCCGGCACGTCGCTACCAGAGCCTGCGCCATTTCGACGACCTGCCAACCCTGCCCAATGGCTATTTTGGCATGTTCCTGATCAGCTACATTCCGCCACTTTGGTTTCGAGTGATGGACAAGCGCTTGCTGGAGAATGCGGAGTACAACGCCGCCAATATCAACTTCGACCCCGCCAAACGCGCCGCCCTGATCCGCAAATACGCCATCAAGGAGTCCACCCCGGCACAACAGGCCGCGTAGCCCCTCTTCCCCTTTCGCGCGCCCGCCCTGAGGGCGCGTTCTTTTTTGCCCTGCACACGTCCTATCTCACCGGTTACGTATTAGCCCTCCAATGGCTTAGGATACGGGCACAGTCAGACTTTCCATTGCGCTGATCCATTTCGCTGATTCTTCAAGGAGTCCCCATGAGCGATTCACAATTTGATGTGGTGGTGTTCGGTGCCACCAGTTTTGTTGGGCAGATTCTCTGCCAGTACCTTTTTGACACCTACGGAATCGATGGTGAATTGAAGTGGGCCGCTGCCGGGCGCTCCCAGAACAAGCTAGAGCAGGTAAAAGCCAAACTTGGCGGCACCGCCAGCGCCCTGCCCCTGATCACCGCAGATGCCAACGATGCCAGCAGCCTGGACGCCCTATGCGCACAAACCCGTGTAGTGATTTCAACCGTGGGCCCTTATGCGCTGTACGGCGAGCCCATGATCAAGGCCTGCGTCAACAGCGGCACCGATTACTGCGACCTCACCGGTGAAGCTCAGTGGATTGCCGAAATGCTGGAACGCCACGAAGCCACTGCCAAGAAAAATGGCGCACGCATCGTGCACTGCTGCGGCTTCGACTCGATTCCCTCGGACATGGGGGTCTACTTCCTCCAGCAACAATCCCAGGCCCGTTTCAGTGCACCTGCCAGCACGGTGCGCATGCGCGTAAAAGTGGCCAAAGGCGGCGTATCTGGCGGCACCGTGGCCAGCATGATGAACATCGCCGAAGAAGCGGGGAAAGACCCGGCACTGCGCAAAAAGCTGGCCAACCCCTACCTGCTCTGCCCACCGGATCACGGCTTCAAAAGCCGCCAGAGCAGCATTGGCCTGGCCAACTACGATAACGATTTCAACGCCTGGGTCGGTCCCTTTGTCATGGATGCCATCAACAGTCGCGTAGTCCATCGCTCCAATGCCTTGTCCGGCCAGGCCTACACGGATCACTTCACCTACAACGAAGCCATGCTCACTGGCGATGGCATGGGCGGGCGCATGAAGGCCATGGGCATTGGTGTCGGCACCGGTCTATTCTTTGCCGGCGCCGCCATCAAGCCCACACGCTGGGCCCTAAACAAATTTGTGGTTCCCCAGCCAGGTGAAGGCCCCAGCCCGGAGGCCCAAAAAGCCGGCTTCTACGACATCCGCTTTGTTGGCCATACGGACAATAAGGAAACCCTCAAGGTGAAAGTTACCGGTGATGCCGATCCCGGTTACGGCTCCACTGCCAAACTGTTAGGTCAGGCTGCTGCCTGCCTGGCCCAGGATGTGCCTGAAAGCGCTCCCGGCGGCTTCTGGACCACCGCGACGCTACTCGGCGAGCCGCTACTGAAGCGCCTGCAGGAAAAAGCCGGCATGACATTTACTGTCATTGAGTAAGAGTAACGCCCGGCCTGTGACCTCGGTCACAGGCCTCAGCAATTTCCCGCGCCAGCGGATGCCCGCCCCAGCAGCAGTCCGTATCCTCCCCGCTTCCTAACAGGCTGTTACACAGGACCGGGTTGCTATGGAAGTGCTAGCCATACTCAAAATTCTACTCATTTTATTTTTGCTCGGCTCGACGATCTACAGCGCCATTGTTTATCAGGGCCGCAAGAAATCCTCACTGAAAAGTTTGGCAGCATTCCGCCAGGAAAGCGCGCCTCAGCGTAATCTCGACGCCATAGAGCATCGCCTGATAGAGACAGTGCTTGCGCAGGCAGAGAAAAAAACGCTGGGCACACTCACCGGCAACGACGTATTTGCACTCAGTGGCCCATACCTGCGCCACGGCCTGACCACCAATGGCAATACCGTCTGGCATGACACGATTGACGGCGTGGAAGTATTACTGCCCTATGACGCCGACTATTTTCTTCGCGAGCACAACGAAGCACTGGTTGTGTTGGCCGAGAAAAAAGCCATCGTCGTTGCCCTCAATGACGATTTCACTCTCGCCGGCGGCGAAGAGCGTGATCAGCGCCGTGAACAAAAACAGCAGCAGTGGGAAAGCGGCGGTTACGGCGAGCTATCCCGTATCGTCGATGAACAGGAAACCAGCGAGGATACCCGCAGCGACAGCCTAATCATTCGTGAGCAGCGCGATGAAACCGATGCGGAAATTCAGGCTCGCCGCGGGCGAGGCATTGCCTTGCTGCCCGCCTTTCTTTGGGCCATCGCCTTTATCTGTCTCAGCGTTGCCACACACAGCGAGACCGGGCTGTTTCTGGCGACTTTTCTGTCAGCCGGTTTACTCGCCGTGCTGCTCGCCCTGTTTACCTTTTTCCATCGCCGGTCGCTGGGCGCCCCACAAAAAATCAATCAGGTGTCCGGCCAGATTCGCTTGACCCCGGTCGCCGTGGATGAACATAACAACGTGCAGGTCTCGGTCACTCTGAACGAAAGCATCGGCTTTGATTTGCCCGAACACTGGCGCCCCTTCATCCAGTATGAAGATGGCCAGAACCAGGAAATGGCCGTACGCGTGGACGATTACAGCGTGGTCAGCTACGGCAACCGCATGTCGCTGGACGAAGAAGTGCGCCGCTTTCCATTAGTGTACTGGGGGCGGCATCTAACACTCACCATAGTGGGCGCCATCGCACTGTTGTTTCCCCTAAGCAGCGTCACCCAGTTTTCTCGTGACATCCTTCTTACCAGCCAGTCATTAGTCGGCGCGCCAGAAGCACTGCTGCTGCATGCCGACGATGTTCGCAAAGCTCCCCCCAGCGCAGGCACACTGGTTCGCATCACCGGAAATGCCCAGTGCGCCGTCACCGCCGACGGCCATTCCCCGACCCTTGATTGCCGACAACTTTACTGGGGAAGCAGTGCGCCCCGGTCCAGCCACCTGCAAGCACCGGAAATCATTGAGCGCTTACAAAACAAGGACTTGCTGCAAGCACAAAGTGACAGTTACCTGACGCTGATGGCCACCATGAAAGGCTGGGATACCTACCGCAATGGCAAGCCGATGATGCTCACCGACCTGTCACACATCATTGATACCGTGGATTCGGCCTGCGCACAGAGCAGCACCGACAGGGATAGCGATTATCGGTGCCAACGCATTCACCGGCACATGCTGGAACGGTTGGTCTTCACTCTGGATCCCCAGCCAGACAGCTGGCGCTTGCTGCGCGAATCGGTCCAGCAACGCAAAAACACCGACGAGCCGGTCACCGCCATCACCAACGGGGCCCAGATCAAGGGCCTTCGCCAGCGGATAAACCAACTGGCTCAAGCGCTGGACACGGGGCGCAGTATTGAAATCGCCAAGGACATTCTCGAGAGCCAGCACGGCGGGGTACTGATCAGGCTGGTTCAGGGCCAGCTACCCGATTCGCTGCAGGCCATGGAAAGCCATGAGCAAGGCTCCATCATCGATAACCTTCAGGCGATGATCGACAGCCCCGCCGGTCACGATATTGAGCTGCATGGCATGGTGACGGCATCCCGGGCGGGCAGCGGCGACCAGCCAGCCGAACTAGGCCTGGACCTGACCCGACACCGCGAGACGATAAAATACGCCGCGATCAATGTGCTCTGGGCTGCGCTGGCCGCCGGCCTTCTGCTTGGGCACGGGCTAATGACTGTAGTGCGATTTCGGCAGCGCCAAAAAAGAGCACAGGCCATCGCTGCCCTGTACGCCTGATCACGCCGGGGAACAGAGAACAGATTTGAACCGTGAGCCGCCCCCTTACGCTCAAAAAGTCGGGCGGCTCAAATTACGCACAACAAAAACGTGGCAACCTGAACCTAGCTCTTCAATTTATACCCGGTTTTGAAAATCCACCACACCAGCCCCATGCACAGCGTCAGGAATAACAGGGTCATCCCCAGGCTAACGCCAATGTGCACATCGGCCACCCCAAAGAAGCTGTAGCGAAAACCACTGATCAAATACACCACCGGGTTAAACAACGTCACCGTCTGCCAAACCGGGGGCAACATATCGATGGAGTAAAAACTGCCACCCAGGAAGGTAAGTGGTGTAATGATCATCAAGGGAATGATTTGCAGCTTTTCAAAGGTGTCGGCCCACACCCCGATAATAAAACCGAACAAACTGAAGGTGATCGCCGTCAACAACAAGAAGCTCAACATCAACACCGGATGTTGCACGTCATAGTCCACAAACAACCGTGCCGTCAGCAGAATCAGCAGCCCAAGGATCGTGGACTTGGTGGCCGCGGCCCCCACATAACCGATCACAATCTCCACATAAGAGACCGGCGCTGACAGCACCTCGTAGATGGTTCCGGAAAAGGTCGGCATATATATGCCGAAGGAAGCATTGGAAATACTCTGCGTCATCAGTGACAGCATGATCAGGCCGGGGATAATAAAAGCCCCGTAGCTGACTCCATCGATCTCCACCATGCGTGAACCGATGGCAGAGCCGAACACCACAAAATACAACGATGTGGAAATCACTGGCGACGCCACGCTCTGCATCAGGGTGCGCCAGGTACGAGCCATTTCAAACTTGTAGATAGCCCGAATCGAATGAACGTTCATCCCGCGTCTCCCTGTCTATCCTGCGTTGCGTGGTTATTTTTCGACCTGCCGCCATGTACCAGGTCCACAAAAATATCTTCCAGCGAACTTTGCCGGGAATGCAGATCCTTAAAATCGATACCCTGCTCGTTCAGGCTACGCAGTAGCTCAGCAATCCCGGTGTTTTCCTGGTTAGCATCATAGCTATAGACCAGCGAAAACCCTTCATCGGCCAATGCCAGATCCTCGCCCGCCAGCGCTGGCGGCACGCTCGTTAACGGCTCCGCCAGATGCACAGTCAGCTGCTTGCGGCCCAACTGCTCCATTAAACGGGATTTCTCATCCACCAGAATAATTTCGCCTTGGCTGATAATGCCCACCCGATCCGCCATTTCTTCGGCTTCCTCGATGTAGTGAGTCGTGAGAATAATGGTCACGCCCTGCTCGCGAAGCTGACGCACCATTTCCCACATTTCCCGTCGCAGCTCCACGTCCACACCGGCCGTGGGCTCATCCAGAAACAGAATCTTGGGTTCATGGGACAGCGCCTTGGCAATCATTACCCGGCGCTTCATGCCGCCGGACAACATCATGATCTTGCTGTCTTTCTTGTCCCACAACGACAACGCCTTGAGCACTTTTTCAATATGCGCATCATTTTGTGGCTTGCCGAACAGACCCCGACTGAAACTCACTGTTGCCCAGACCGTTTCAAAGGCGTCGGTGGAAATCTCCTGGGGAACCAGTCCAATGGCACTGCGGGCCGCACGAAAATCGCGAATGATGTCGTGGCCGTCTGCCAGCACCGTTCCCGACGTGGGGTTAACAATGCCGCAGATGATGCTGATCAGGGTGGTCTTGCCGGCGCCATTGGGCCCCAGCAGAGCAAAAATTTCACCGCTGCGAATATCCAGATTCACGCCTTTTAACGCCTGAAATCCGGATTCATAAGTCTTGTGCAGGCGACTAACAGAAATCACTGCATCCACGTTCTTTCTCCTTCAAGGCAGACCCTCGCCGCACTCTGGTCGGATCGAGAGACACCACTTTACTGCGCGGGTTCGCGCAGGGTGCCCATTATGCACAACCGACACGTCATTGGGGCATCAATGCAGCGATCTTCATTGGCCCAATGACTGGCTCAACACAGAGGCCAGCCCACAGTGGCTTGATGAAGGCAGCAGCGCTGCGACCTTGGTCGGCATTCATTTTTCGGGCCTGCGCATGGCAGAATAGGGACCCTGCTCTTTACCCAGAGCGGCAGCGCCAAGCACCGTCACGTGTTATCAATCGCAATCAGGAGGCAGTATGAACGAGAACACCGTAACCGTTATCCCCGGGGACGGGATCGGCCCGGACATCGTGGATGCCACGGTACGAGTGCTGGAAGCACTGGATTGCGGCCTGAATTTTGAATATGCCATTGCTGGGCAAACCGCCCTGGACAAAGGCCTGGAGCTGGTTCCGGAAGAGACTTTGACCATTCTCAAACGCAACCGGCTGGCCCTTAAAGGCCCCATCACCACCCCGGTGGGCGGCGGCTTCACCTCCGTCAACGTGACCCTGCGTAAAACTTTCGACCTGTTTGCCAACGTGCGCCCGGCGCTCTCTATTCCTGGTGTGAAATCCCGTTATGACAACGTGGACATCATGACCATTCGGGAAAACATCGAAGGTATTTATTCCGGGCTGGGGCAGACCGTCAGCGACGACGGGGAAACCGCCGAACTGCGTAGCCGCATTACCCGCACGGAATCCGAGCGCCTGCTACGCTTTGCCTATGAAACAGCCATGAAGCAGGGCCGCAAGAAAGTCACTGTGGTGCACAAAGCCAACATCATGAAGTCTACCTCCGGGTTATTTCTCGATGTGGCTCGCAAGGTGCGCGAGGACTATCCGGATCTGGAACACGAGGAAATGATCGTGGACGCCTGCGCCATGCAGCTGGCCATGAACCCTCACCGCTTCGATGTGCTGGTTACCACCAACCTGTTTGGCGACATTCTTTCCGACCTCTGCGCAGGGCTAATCGGCGGGCTCGGCGTCGCACCGGGTGCCAACATTGGTGAACACGGCGGGTTATTCGAAGCGGTGCATGGCAGCGCCCCGGACATCGCAGGCAAAGGCGTCGCCAACCCCACCGCCATCATTCTGGCCGGGGCCATGATGCTCGATTACATGGAGCAGCACGACAAGGCCAAACAGCTTCGCCGTGCCGTGCGCCATGTGGTGGGTCAGGGCGAGGTGGTTACCCCGGATCTGGGAGGCCGCGCCAGTACCACCGAGTTTACCGACGAGCTGATTCGCCATTTAGCCAACCAGTAAAGGGAAAAGGGAGCCATGGCTCCCTTTTTCTTTCCTTCTTTAACGCGCTAGCGCAAAACACCCCGGGGCAGGTCTACGTGACACCAGGCGGACGCCTCGGTCATTCCACCATTCGGAACTGGCCGCCGGTGGACAAGCAGGCCTGCTTCACTTCCTCCGGCTCCGAACCATAGAGGTAATCACGGGTATCCGTATCGCCAACGTCGCTTTTGTGATGACAGACAGCCTGGCGGGTCGAACTGTCACAACTGGCGACCACTTCATTGCGCCCCTGAGAACATTGCGCTTTGAACTGCTCACTCTTGGTTCGACTATAAAGGGTATAGTCAACGCAGATAAAGTTGCCGGGGTCGTAACAACTGAACTGAAAGACCCCTTTGTCATCATCACCACCAGCATGACCCGCTGACCCACCACCCTGAGCAACCTGCTGACGCATTGCATTAACGTTCTTGCCATCGCCACCGGCCAGTACATCCGCTGCAAAGGCACTGCCAATATCCACCTTGGCCGTATCTGTAATCCCCGATGAGCCAATCACGGCTGCACCACCAGCGAGTGCAACAAATTTTCCAAATCCATCACCACTGTTTGCTTTCTTCTCGATGCCGTCATCGATCATTTCGCCATCGGCGTAAACCTCAATAAACTCGCCTTTTCCGCTTCCCATCATGGCTCGTCGCTGTACCCTGAAAACCCCTTCTCGCTTGCCGTTAACATAGATGCCCGCGTAGCTTTCATTGTTGTCGTCCGCGCTGGCGTACTCCCCATATGTCTTGCCGTTGCGTTCACCGTCCTTCCAGTAACCAACACTCAAATTCGCCAAACCATTAGTCCACGCCGCCGGGCCGCTGGGCTTGCCGTCTATAAAATAGCCAATCCACGTATTCCAGATCTTGCCATCGTGCCACCAGGATTTTAATTCCTGCTTGGCAGCAAAGCCGTCGAGCCGGTGATCTTTCCAGTGGCCAATGGATTTAACGACCATGGTGTTGGTGTAGCCCCAGATATTGACACCAAAACCGTGCATTTTCCCTGTATCAATAAAGTCACCATAGCGAAGCCATTGATAGCCACTTTCTTGGATTTCAGTAACGACCAGGCGGGCGACCTTGTCCTTACCCGGAGCCTCGCCAAACTGAACAACCTCCCGGCCATTTTGTTGGCGCAGACCAAATACACCCTCGACCATGACTCCGCGATCAAATCGCCCGACAAAGTGTGCACTCAGCGCTTTATCCACCGCCTTGCCAATGCCATGGGCAAGGCCGTCAACACAGTCGCCCTGAACAAACTGCCATTCAAACTGCTCGACAGGTGCCTCCTCAGTCACCACATAAGCACCACTGTCCACCAAAGCACAGCCCGTCACTGAACCGATATTCGGATAGCGGGTTGCCACCGCCGCGTCAAACCCGCCCCGCACCAGGTTGATAGACTCCATCATCTCCCGCTTGCTGAAACGGTCCTGGAAGTTGCTGATGATGGCGTCATTACGAGGATCAAAGGTGAGGCGGTAGGACTCGTCCAGTGATCTTTCAGCCATGGCAATGGCACGTATTCTTTGCTCCAGATCTTTCAGCTCTGGCTCAACGATATAAGGGTTGCTCCCCTGGTTCTGGAGGTCAGACACAAAGTCTTCATGGTAGGTCGAACAGCCCCACAACATTAGTGATGCGAGCAGCATCAGAATGACGGCAATAGCTCTGGACATCTTCCCCCCTGATAACAAACAAGAGCCAACCCTGTGCATAAGGCACAGAACCTCTACTTAAAGCATAACAACAGGGCATAGCTTATTGCATACCCTAGGTGAGGTATTCAGCCCCGCAGACGACACCGAGGATAACTAAATGACCGCATAATGCGGTCGTCACTCCAGTTTAAAAAGTACTATCTTCGGGATGAAACCCTCTCAAACGGTTCATATAAAAGCCTTTTCTCACGAAATCACTTTTGAAATCCTGGAGATCGCGAGACACACCGGATGGAGCATCCCCATTACATTCGCAATCCGACTTAACCCCGATGGTATATTCATAATACTCCCTGACCTCACTCTTGAAAAAAGAGTGCCACTCATTCTCTATATGCGCCCGGTGACCACCAAGCGAACAGCTATTGTTTGTTTTATAGTTAAAACTAACCTTCCTTGACTGATAAAACGCTTCTTTATCATAGCTGTAGGCATAACCTATTGCCTCACAATCCAGATTGTAGGTTTGCGCATAAGCCTTCTGCCCAACAACAAGCATAAGAGCCGACAGGAAGAGAGCTCTCATATTTCTCTCCTCATAATTTTTCACAACGGGCCAGAAAAAATCACCCATAATAGTTCTTGATTTCCAGATCCTGCTTCTTCTTCCTGATGCAGGAGCGAATGTCATCAACAGTCGGCTCATTAGGTGCCCTGACACCACGAATCGTGCCATATGAAGAGTAAATATCCGGCCAGATGTCCCTTCCTTTCGGAGTATCCGCCCTCATCACCCGCACATCGCCATGTCTCAAACGGTCAAACCGGTCTTCAATACACGAAGCCACAAAATCCAGCG
>OJEN01000318.1_pt1 | contig 17018 bp, 15 predicted proteins | sample 1593351 | NCBI WGS metagenome assembly OJEN01 (sample SAMN05416777, study PRJEB24817) | seawater metagenome | isolation source: Sea water | place: Canada:Atlantic | collected 2013-11 | reverse complement strand
ACGAGATCTAGTACGGTCTCGTGGGCTCGGAGATGTGTATAAGAGACAGGGTCCAAGAATGAGCACAATCGACAACCTGCCGCCCCTGCGCGAGGTGATCAATACCCATGACCTGAAGGCGCGCAAATCGCTGGGCCAGAACTTTCTGCTCGACCTGAACCTCACCGCCAAGATTGCGCGACAAGCGGGCGATATGACCGAATGTGATGTGCTTGAAATCGGGCCGGGCCCCGGGGGGTTGACGCGCGGGTTGCTGTCCGAAGGCGCGCGCCGCGTGCTGGCGATCGAGAAAGACAAACGCTGCCTGCCCGCTTTGGCCGAGATCGCCGAAGCCTATCCCGACCGTCTGACGGTGATCGAAGGCGACGCCCTTGAAATCGATCCGCTGGCCCATCTGACCCCACCGATCCGTATTGCGGCGAACCTGCCCTATAACGTGGGGACAGAGCTGTTGGTGCGTTGGCTAACCCCGCAGGAATGGCCACCCTTCTGGCAAAGCCTGACGTTGATGTTCCAGCGCGAAGTGGCCGAGCGGATCGTGGCCAAGCCCGGCTCCAAGGCCTATGGCCGTCTGGCGCTGCTTGCACAGTGGCGGGCCGATGCGCGTATCGTGCTGAACCTGCCGCCAGAGGCGTTTACCCCGCCGCCCAAAGTCTCCTCTGCTGTGGTGCATCTGACGGCCCTGCCCGAACCCCGCTTTCCGGCGGACCCTGATGTGTTGAACCGCGTTGTGGCGGCCGCCTTTAATCAGCGGCGCAAAATGCTACGCTCTGCCCTCAAAGGAACCGCACCGGATATCGAGGATCGTTTGCGTGCGGCCGGATTGAAACCGACGGAGCGCGCCGAACAGGTGCCGCTGGAAGGCTTCTGCGCGCTGGCCCGCGAAATCGCCAAGGGCTAAGGGCTAAGGTCACCACAACACACCCACCGTCCGAAACGCAAAAGGCCCCGCAATCGCGGGGCCTTTGTTACGATGTCAAAGCGTTTATTCAGCCGCTTCGGGCTGGTCGCCACTGCTGTCCTTGGCCGGTTCGCTCGTCTCTGCCTTGGGGGCAGGTTTGCGGCGCGGCGCGCGTCGGGGCTTGGGCTTGTTCTCGGGCGTGTCCACCAGATTGTCCTCTGCCGCACTGCCATCTTGCGCGTCATCGCCATCCGACTTGGGCGCGCTGTCCGACTTAGGAGCGTTGTCATTCTGGTTGTTGTTGTTGTTGCTGCGGCTGCGGCGGCGCTTGGGGGCATCACCCTTGGTGTTGTCCTGCTGGGGCGCGTCGGATTTTTCGCCCGTATCTGTTTCCGCAGCAGGTTGATCCGCAGTGTTCTGACCGGCTTGGGCAGCTTCGCGTTCCTGACGCTCTACCCGCTCGCGGTCCCGCTCTGCCTGACGTTCGCGGTTCTCGCGTTCTTGCTGATCGCGACGCTGGTCAATCTCGCGTTGCGCTTCGGACAGCATCCGCAGGTAATGTTCGGCGTGCTGCTGGAAGTTCTCTGCCGCCACGCGGTCGTTGCTCAGCTGGGCATCACGCGCCAACTGGTTGTATTTCTCGATAATCTGCTGCGGCGTGCCGCGGACCTTGCCTTCGGGGCCAGAACTGTCGAAAACGCGGTTAACGACGTTGCCACCTTGCGGCTGACGGTTGCGATTATTCTTGGACCGGGACCGTGATCTGGAAGATTTCATGTAATCAGTTCAGCCTTGTTATGCTGGGCTTCGGAATAAGCTGCCGGACGCAGTCGCGTCCCTGAAAAGCTAGCTTTACGCTCTGTTGGGCTTAACGCCGCGCGGGACCGCCCAAAAGGCATCCACCGCTGCAACATCCTTGAATAAGCACGGCAAATGATTTGGAGCAAGTGGAAATTGGCGAAAAACACCCCGAAATGACAAGTTTTGGCGTGTTTATGCTGGCGTATCGGCCCAAAGGACACGGTCGCGCCCGCCCAGATCGGGCAAGATGCGCACCCGGCCCCAACCGGCTGCCTCAAAGATCGCTTTCACATCGGCACCCTGTTGCCAGCCGATCTCTGCCAGAACGCGACCTGTGGGGGCCAGATACCCCTGTGCCTGCGCCGCGATGATACGGTACACACTCAACCCGTCCTGCCCGTCGGTCAATGCCATCTCGGGTTCATGCAGGCGCAGTTCGGGCGAGACATCCGCCATCTCGCTTTGTGCCAGATAAGGCGGGTTGGAGACGATCAGATCGAACCGCCCCTCCGCCGCGCTGAACCAATCCGATTGCGTGATCTCCGCGCGTGCCTGCACCCCGTGCAACACCGCATTGGCGCTGGCCTGCAGACAGGCAGCTTCGGACAGATCAAGGCCCACGCCGCGTGCGTCTTGCTGTTCGGCCAGAAGCGTCACCAGAATACAGCCCGATCCGGTGCCCAGATCAAGCACCCGTTCAAATGGCTCGGACAGCGCCAGTTCAATAAGAGATTCGGTCTCGGGCCGCGGGTCGAGCACATCGCGGCTGACCTTGAAGTCGCGCCCGTAAAACGCCCGCTGCCCCACCAGATGCGAGACCGGCACGCGCACCGCCCGCAAGGCGATCAGCTTTTCATAGCGTTCGGCAATATCCGGTGCGATTTCCTCGGGCGCGATCAACGTCACCCGCGCCGCATCGACTGACGCCGCATGCGCCAGCAAGATCCGCGCATCCCGTGCGGGGTCAGGCACGCCCGCCGCGCGCAATCGCGCTGTGGCGGCGACCATGGCTTGCGCGGCGGTTGGCGCGCTCACTGCCCCATCTCGGCCAGCAGCTGCGCCTGCGCATCCGCGGTCAACGCATCGACAATCTCGTCCAGATCGCCCTGCATCACGGCTTCAAGCCGGTAAAGGGTGAGGTTGATCCGGTGGTCGGTCAGGCGCCCTTGCGGGAAGTTATAGGTCCGGATCCGTTCAGACCGGTCCCCCGACCCCACCTGCGCCGCACGGCTGGCCGACCGTTCACTGTCCACCCGCTGACGCTCCATATCATAAAGCCGCGCTTTCAGCACCTGCATCGCGATCTCGCGGTTGCGGTGCTGCGATTTCTCGGAAGACGTCACCACCAGCCCCGTCGGCAGGTGGGTGATGCGCACGGCAGAATCGGTGGTGTTGACGTGTTGCCCACCCGCCCCTGAACTGCGCATTGTATCGATCCGCAGATCATTGGCGTCGATGTGAATATCCACATCCTCTGCCTCTGGCAGAACGGCGACAGTCGCGGCAGAAGTATGGATACGCCCGCCGCTTTCGGTAGAGGGCACGCGCTGCACGCGGTGCACACCGGATTCGTATTTCAGACGGGCAAAGACATTCTCGCCCTTGATATGGGCCACGACCTCTTTGACGCCGCCAAGTTCGGTGAACTGTTGTTCGATCAGCTCAAACTTCCAGCCCCGCGCCTCGGCATAGCGTTGATACATGCGCAGCAGATCAGCGGCGAAAAGCGCGGCCTCATCCCCGCCGGTCCCGGGGCGGATCTCCAGCATCGCGGGCTTTTTGTCGGCCTCGTCCCGCGGCAGCAGCGCGAGCTGCAAATCAGCCTCCGCTTGCGGCAAAGCGGCCTTCAGGCGCGGCAGCTCTTCCTCGGCCAGCTCCGCCATCTCGGTGTCTTTCAGCATGGCGCGAGCGTCGTCCATGTCTTGCAGCAACTGGCGATAAGCGTCGATCTGTTCGACCACGGGGCGCAGATCGGCGTATTCCTTGGCCAGCTTGGCAAAATCCGCCCCGTCAGAGCCAGCAGACATCGACGCCTCCAGAAACTGGAAACGTTGGGTGATTTGGGCAAGGCGGTCCATGGGGATCATACCGCTGGATGTCGCTGATGAAGCGGCTATGGTCAAGACCCAGCCTGTGCTATGATGCCCCTATGAAACGCATTTCGCTGGTTTTCAGTCTGATCTGCCTTGCCCCGTCGCTTGCGGCGGACCCCGCGCCCTCGGGGCGCAAAGCGGTGGAGTGCTATTGCACCGACCGCAACGGCCAGCGGGTCGAGCTGGGGCAAACGATCTGCCTCGATGTCAACGGTCGCCGCTTTGCCGCGCAATGCCAGATGTCACTGAATGTGCCCATGTGGCGCGATATCGGCGAGGCCTGCCCCGGCCTCGCACAGCGCCTAGACCCCGGCTTGGGCCAGAACCCGCTTCAAACGCTTGGCGTTCACACCCATATCTGACCGGCCAAAGCGCAGCCGCCCATAGACCACCGCGCGGCTCTGATCCGCCCCGTCAACGGGGGTGACCGCGACGCTGGTGTAATCGGGAAAGCCCCAGAAGGCCGAGCGTGTGACATAAAGCGCCTGACCTGCATTGCTGTCGATCCGCTGGGTTCGGGGCAACGACAACATCGCGTCGTCAAACCGGTTCAAGAACGCCGTGCCATCGCCTTCAACCTCGCGCACGGCCATAAAGCCCCCCTCCGACGGGTAATCGCCGGGGGCCTTGTCGACCGCGCCCAATTCCCAGCGGGCCGCGGGGGCGGGTGCAAGGCGGATGTACGCCTGCAAGGCGACGAAAATCGCCAGTGCGATCCAGAAAAATGCCATCATTATCTTTACCTTCATTTTGCCAAATAAACTCCCCGCGGAGCGTCCTGCCGTCGCAAACTGCGCCGCCAGTGGTTATGCGCGGGCTTTGGTCTGCCGCATGTTCCACCCCAGCAAACACAGGATCTCGGTCGCCACATGGGCCCCCGCGATCGCTGTCGCACCTGTCGTGTCAAAAGGCGGAGAGACTTCAACGATGTCACCGCCCACGATGTTGATCCCCGCAAGATCCCGCATCACGATCGCCGCTTGTGCTGACGTGAGTCCGCCCCAAACCGGCGTGCCCGTGCCCGGCGCAAAGGCGGGATCAAGCGCGTCGATATCGAATGTAAGATAACAAGGACGGTCGCCAAGTACCTGTTTTATTTTGGAAACGGCTGCCTGCGGCCCCTTCTCGTGGACCTCGCGCGCGTCGATGGTGGTCACGCCAAGCGTATCGGGGTTGGTCGTGCGGATGCCCACCTGAACCGAGGTTTTCGGATCAACGATGCCCGATTTCACCGCCTTGTAGAACATGGTGCCGTGGTCGATCCGGTCCATATCATCGTCGGGCCATGTATCCGAATGGGCATCGAACTGTAACAGACTGATAGGACCGTATTTTTCGGCATAGGCCTTGAGGATCGGAAAACTGATGTAGTGATCTCCGCCCAGGGTCACACTCGCTGCACCTGCGTCCAGTATCCCTTTGATATGGCTTGTTAAAGCGGCAGGAAACTGGCTTATGTGACCATAGTCGAACGCCAGATCGCCATAGTCGGCGATGGCGAACTCGCTCAGCACGTCGAAATCCCAGCCATAGGGCGGGTCGTAGGGCTGCAAGGAAGACGCCTCGCGGATCGCGCGCGGGCCCAGACGGGTGCCGGTACGGTTGGTCACGGCCTGATCAAAGGGCACGCCGGTCACGGCGATGTCCACGCCGCGCAGGTCTTTGGTATAGCGCCGCCGCAGAAAGGACGTGGCCCCGCCAAAGGCGTTCTCGAAGCTCGGCCCTTTTAGATCATCGCGGGTAAAGGCTTGATCAACCTGATTTTTCGCGTCTTCCAAACCCATGTTACTTGGCTCCTAATGGTTGGGCCCGCTCGACGATGCGGGCAAAAAAGGATGCACCCACGGGCGCGATCTCATCGTCGAAGTTATAGGCGGCGTGGTGCAGCCCTGCGGTGTCACCCTGCCCGATGAACAAATAGGCACCGGGGCGTTTTTCCAGCATATAACTGAAATCCTCGGCCCCCATCTCGCGGCCATTATCGGCAATAACGCGGTCCGCGCCCGCAATCTCGGTGGCAACGGCGGCGGCAAATCCGGCCTCTTCCGGGGTGTTCACCGTGGCGGGATAGCCCTTTTCATATTCCAGTGTCGCGCTGACATCATAGCTGGCGGCCTGCCCGGCGACGATCTGCTCCATCCGGCGGATCACCATGGCCTGCACCTCTTTGTCAAAGCTGCGTACCGTGCCGTTGATATAGGCCGTTTCGGGGATCACGTTGTCGGTGGTGCCCGTGTGGATCTGCGTGACCGAAACGACAAGATCATCCTGCGCATAGTGGTTGCGGCTGACGATGGTTTGCAATGCCGTCGCAATGCCACAGGCGGCAACGACCGGATCGCGGGTCAGATGCGGTGTGGCACCATGACCACCCAAACCCTTGATGTGGATGTGAAACTCATCGACCGCCGCCATCATCGCGCCGGGGGATGTGTAAAACCCCCCTTTCTCAAAGCCGGGCGCATTGTGCAGCGCATAGACCTGGCCGATGTCGAAGCGATCAAGGATCCCTTCCTCGACCATCACCTCGGCCCCGCCGCCGGTTTCTTCGGCAGGTTGGAAGATCAGCGCCACGCGGCCCGCGAAATTGCGCGTTTCCGCCAGATATTTCGCCGCCCCCAGCAGCATCGTTGTGTGCCCGTCGTGCCCGCAGGCGTGCATCTTGCCTGCGTGGGTGCTGGCATAGTCCAGCCCGGTTTCCTCGGGGATCGGCAGCGCATCCATATCGGCGCGCAACCCGATGGTCGGCCCCTCGGCCTGACCGTTGATGATCGCAACCATGCCCGTGGTGGCAAAGCCTTCGTGCAGCTCGTCCACGCCGAAGTCCCGCAGGCGTTCCGCCACGAAAGCCGCGGTCTTGAAGCAGTCGTTCCCCAGTTCCGGGATCGTGTGCAGATATCTGCGCCATTCTGTCATCTGGGGGGCATAATCCGCGATACGGTTCACGACGGGCATTACTGGACTCCTGTGGGGATGTTGGTCAGGTTGCATCTGACATCAGACACATGGGGGCTGCAATGGCCGAGACAAGAAATGATGCGTTGATCCACGATCGCGACGCCGGGATCGAACGCTTGTTGGAAATCATGCGCCGCCTGCGTGACCCGCAAACCGGATGCCCTTGGGATATCGAACAGGATTTCGACAGCATTGCCCCCTATACCATTGAAGAAGCGTATGAAGTCGCCGATGCGATCGAGCGTCGCGACTGGCCCGAGCTTGAGGGAGAGTTGGGCGATCTGCTGCTCCAGACCGTGTATCACACGGCCATGGGCGAAGAGGACGGGCGGTTCAGCTTTCAGACAGTGGTGCGCAATATCTCGGACAAGATGGTCGCCCGGCACCCGCATGTTTTCGGCGATGAAAGCCGCGATAAATCGGCCGAGCAACAGACCGCGGATTGGGAAAAGATCAAGGCGGCAGAACGCGCGGGCAAGGCCCAGGGGGGAACGCTTGACGGCGTAGCCGTTGGCCTGCCCGCGCTGCTGCGCGCCTACAAGCTGCAAAAACGGGCGGCCCGTGTCGGGTTTGACTGGCCGCAGGTCGATGATGTGATCGCCAAGATCACCGAGGAAGCGACCGAACTGGTCGAGGCGCGTGATACGCTGACCCAGGCCGAGGTGACCGAGGAATACGGGGACCTGATGTTCGTTATGGCCAATTTGGGCCGGCATCTTGGCGTCGAACCCGAAGCCGCTCTGCGCGCTGCCAACGCCAAATTCATGCGCCGCTTCAACGGGGTAGAGGCGCGGTTGGCCGCACGAGGTAAATCCCCCTCGGATAGTGATCTCGCCGAGATGGATGCCTTGTGGGAGGATGTAAAACGGGCGGAACGCAGCTAGGACCGCCCGTGCCTGCTGGACAAGTCGCGGCACTTGCGGCAAGGCTCTGGCACAGCCAAGACAGGAGAGCCCATGACACCGCGCAAGATCATTATCGACACGGACCCCGGTCAGGATGACGCCGTAGCGATCCTTGTCGCTTTGGCCAGCCCCGAAGAGCTTGATGTTCTGGGGATCACCTGCGTCGCGGGCAATGTGCCGCTGGACCTCACCTCGCGCAACGCGCGGATCGTGTGCGAATTGGCAGGCAAACGGGATGTCAAAGTCTTTGCCGGATGCGACCGCCCCCTGGGCCGCGCGCTGGTCACGGCAGAGCATGTGCACGGCAAGACCGGGCTGGACGGCCCCGATCTGCCCGAGCCTACCATGCCGATGGCCGAAGGCCATGCGGTGGATTTCATCATCGACACGCTGCGCGATAACGCTCCGGGAACCGTCACGTTGTGCCCGCTGGGGCCGCTGACCAATATCGCCACCGCGTTGCAAAAAGCACCTGATATCGCCGATCGCATCGCCAAGATCGTACTGATGGGCGGTGGCTATTTCGAAGGGGGCAACATCACCCCAACGGCGGAGTTCAACATCTACGTCGATCCGCAAGCCGCGGATATCGTGTTCAAATCCGGAGCTCCTATCGTTGTCATGCCGCTGGACGTTACCCATAAGGCGCTGGTGACCAAAGCGCGCAACGACGCTTTCCGCGCCCTTGGCACGCCTGTGGGCATCGCCGTGGCGGAAATGACCGATTTCTTCGAACGGTTCGACAAAGAGAAATACGGCTCTGACGGCGCGCCGCTGCATGACCCTTGCGTCACCGCCTATCTGATCAACCCCGATCTGTTCAAAGGCCGCCATATCAACGTCGAGATCGAGACAGAGTCAGAGCTGACCATGGGTATGACCGTCGCCGATTGGTGGGGCGTGACCGACCGCGCCCCCAATGCGACCTTTATGGGCGATCTGGATTCTGATGGCTTCTTTGCCCTGCTGACCGAACGGTTGGCCCGTCTATGAGCGCGGCCTTCACCCTTGCCAAGCCAGAGCATCTGGACCGTCTCGTTGCCCTCGTGGGCAGCTTTCACGCCGAGACGGGGATCGAGCAGACGGATGACGACCGCCGCAACGGGCTGGCACCGCTGCTCGAAGGCACGCCCTATGGGGTGGCCTATCTGATCGGCCCTGCCCGTGCGCCCATCGGCTATATCATCATCACCTTCGGCTGGTCGGTTGAATTCGGCGGTCTGGACGCGATCATCGATGAAATCTACGTGCGCCCCGGCGTGCGTGGCCGTGGCATTGCGACAGAGGCATTGCTGGCCGTCCCGAATGCGCTGGCGGGCGGCGGTCTGCGCGCGATCCATCTTGAGGTCGAGCGTAGCAACGAGATCGCGCAGAAGCTTTACCACCGTGCAGGCTTTCGCCCCCGCGAAAACTATATGTTCATGTCGCGCAAATTCTGACGCGGGCTGGCAAGCTGGGGCCGCGGCCCCTATATCTGCACTATGACAGTATCAGCCCCCTTCGATAACAGCTACGCGGCCTTGCCCGATGGCTTTTTCACCCGCACCACGCCTACGCCGGTGGCCGATCCCAAACTGCTGGCTTTCAACGCGCCGCTGGCCAAGACCCTGGGGATCACCCACGGATCGACCGAGGATCTGGCCTTTATCTTCAGCGGGAACGAACTGCCCGCCGGTGCCGACCCGCTGGCGCAGCTTTATGCGGGGCACCAATTCGGCAATTACAACCCGCAGCTTGGCGATGGTCGCGCGATCCTCTTGGGCGAGGTGCTGGATGCAAAGGGCCAGCGCCGCGATATCCAGCTGAAAGGATCGGGGCGCACGCCCTATTCCCGTGGCGGCGACGGGCGCGCCTGGCTTGGGCCGGTGCTGCGCGAATATGTAGTGTCAGAGGCGATGCACGCCCTAGGCATCCCCACCACCCGCGCCTTGGCCGCTGTGCAAAGTGGCGAGGATGTCTTTCGCGAAACCGCCCTGCCCGGTGCCGTGCTGACCCGTGTCGCCGCAAGCCATCTGCGTGTGGGGACGTTTCAGGTCTTTGCCCATCGGGGCGAGGTCGAAAACCTGCGCCGCCTCACCGACTATGCGATCCAGCGGCACTACCCGCAGGCGGACGGGCCCTTGGGTCTGCTGCGCGCGGTCTGCGCAGCACAGGCGGATCTGGTCGCGGCGTGGATGTCTGTGGGCTTTATTCACGGGGTGATGAACACCGATAATTGCGCCATCTCGGGCGAGACGATTGATTACGGCCCCTGCGCCTTCATGGATGCGTTCCACCCCAACCGTGTGTTCAGCTCCATCGACCGTCAGGGGCGCTATGCCTATGCCAATCAGCCGCAGATCGTCGTGTGGAATATGGCGCAGCTTGCAACCTCGTTGTTGCAGCAGCGTGATGATCCCGAAAGCGGTGTGGCCGAGGCGACAGAGATCGTGCACGCCATGCCCGCGTTGATCGAGCAAGCCTGGCTGAGACGCTTTGCTGCCAAGATCGGGATCACGACGCCCAAGGCTGAAGATACTGCGCTGATCGACGCCCTATTGTCGCTGATGCAAACGGATGGCGCGGATTTTACCAATGCTTTCCGGGCGCTGTCAGGCGATGATGCCGCCGCTCAGTTCACCGACCGCGCGGCCTTTGCCAACTGGCGCGACGCGTGGCAGCAGCGCATCGCGTTTGAGCCTGACCCTAAATCGGTCATGGATGCCGCCAACCCCGCCGTGATCCCGCGCAACCACCGGATAGAGGCGATGATCAACGCCGCCGTTGCCGGTGATATGGACCCGTTCCACCGGCTGATGACAGCGCTTGCCAGCCCGTACCGCGAAACCGACGCCGATCTGCACCGCGCGCCGACGACGCAGGAAATCGTGCCGGCCACCTTCTGCGGCACCTGAGCGGCCAGCGGGTGGCAGGTGCCACCCGTTGTCCCACCGTCAAGCACGTCGACAAGCGGGAACCCCCGCGATCTTTTGGTTGTTTTGCACAGTAAACTGCAACAGACTTGCAGGCGATTTGACCCAAAAGGATTATCGATAATGAGCTTGATGAAAACATTGGCCAAAGTGGCGATCGGCGTGGCTGTGGCCAAAGGGGCGAGCGCCATGATGAACAAGAATAAATCCACGACCGGCAGCGCCAGCAGCGGCGGCGGTCTAGGCGGATTGCTGGGCGGTCTGACTGGCGGCAGCACGGGCGGCTCGGGCGGTAACCTGCAGGATATGCTGGGTGGTTTGATGGGGGGATCGTCCGGGGCCAGCAGCGGCGGCTTGGGCGGTTTGCTGAACCAGCTTGGCGGCGGCACAGGCACAAGCACGTCTGGCAGCTCGGGCGGCCTTGGCGGGCTGCTGGGTGGGCTTGCCGGTGCCGCAGGTGCGGGTGGCTTGCTGTCCAGCCTGAGCGGTGCCAGCCAAAAAGCCCCCGAACGGCCAGAGGCAGACTTCGGCGCGGTGCTGAACTCGCAATTCGATAGCAACCCTGCCCCCGAAATCACCCCCTCGCGCGATCAGGAGGCCACCGCCGCGCTGATGATCGCCGCGATGATCCAGGCCGCGAAATCCGACGGCACTTTTGATGAGAACGAGCGTGAAAAGCTGCTGAACCATCTGGGCGACGTGGACGCCGACGAGGCCGCATTCGTGCAAGGCCAGATGGAAGCCCCTGTGGATGTCGACGCGCTGGTCGCCCAGACACCCGACGGCATGGGCCCGCAAATCTATGCGATGTCGCTGCTGGCGATTGATCTGGATACGCAGGAAGAGGCGCAATATCTGCACAAGCTAGCCAGCGCCTATGGAATGCAGCCCGCCGCAGTGAACGAGATCCACGCGCAGATGGGGGTGCCGTCGCTCTACACCTAAAGCGGCGCGGCCTGACCACAGACGGTTGTGAAAGCCTGATCCGGCAACGGGTCAGGCTTTTGCTTTCTTGGCCTTCTTTTCCTTGGCGATCACATGCTCTGCCAGATCACGGGCGATGGCAAAGGCCCCTTTGATCTTGTCAGCATCGGTTTTCCAGTCGCGCTTGACGACGATCTTGTTCTCTTTGACCTTTGCCAGCCCGCGTTGGTCCTGAATGAAGGTGACCAACCCCTCGGGCGAGGCGAATTTGTCGTTGTGGAACTGGATCGTGACGCCCTTGGGCCCGCCATCCAGCTTGGCAATACCGGCGCGTTTGCACATCGCCTTGATCCGCACGACCAGCATCAGCGTGTTCACCTCTTTCGGCAGCTTGCCGAAACGGTCGATCAGCTCGGCGGCAAAGCCTTCCAGCTCGACCTTGGTGGTCAGTTCGGACAGGCGACGGTAGAGCCCAAGCCGCACATCCAGATCAGGCACGTAATCCTCGGGAATCAGCACCGGCACGCCCAGATTGATCTGCGGTGCCCACTGCCCATCGTCGTCGATTACGCCTTCCAGCTCGCCCGACTTGATCTTGGCAATCGCGTCTTCCAGCATGGATTGATAAAGCTCGAACCCCACGTCGCGCATCTGGCCGGATTGTTCCTCGCCCAACAGGTTGCCCGCACCCCGAATATCAAGATCCTGCGACGCCAGCGTAAAGCCTGCCCCAAGCGTGTCGAGGCTGCCCAACACCCGCAAACGCTTCTCTGCGGTGGCAGTCAGCTTGGCACGGGGTTTGGTCGTCAGATAGGCATAGGCGCGGGTTTTTGACCGACCCACCCTGCCCCTGATCTGGTACAGCTGCGCCAGACCAAACATATCGGCACGGTGCACGATCATCGTATTGGCGGTCGGGATATCCAGACCGGATTCCACAATCGTCGTGGCCAGCAGGATGTCATATTTCCCGTCGTAAAAGGCGTTCATCCGGTCGTCGAGCTCTCCGGCGGCCATCTGCCCGTGGGCAACAAGATACGTCAGCTCGGGCAGTTGCTCTTTCAGGAACGCTTCGATTTCGGGCAGATCTGTGATGCGGGGCACCACATAGAAGGACTGCCCGCCGCGATAATGTTCGCGCAACAGCGCCTCGCGCAGGGTGACGGCATCAAATTCGCTGACATAGGTGCGGATCGCCAGACGGTCGACAGGGGGCGTGCCGATGATCGACAGGTCGCGCACGCCGGTCAGGCTAAGCTGCAGGGTGCGCGGGATCGGCGTGGCGGTCAGGGTCAGCACGTGAATATCCGTGCGCATCGCCTTCAGACGTTCTTTGTGACCCACGCCAAAGTGTTGTTCTTCATCAATAATCAGCAGGCCGAGGTTCTTGAACTTGACCGTCTTTGCTAGCAGCGCGTGGGTGCCCACCACCACATCGACGGTGCCGCGATTGATGCCGTCGCGGGTGGCTGTGGCCTCTTTTGCAGAGACAAAACGCGACAGTTGACGCACCTCAAGCGGGAAGCCACGGAAGCGTTCGGCGAAGGATTTATAGTGTTGACGTGCCAGCAGGGTTGTTGGCGCAACAATCGCCACCTGCAACCCGGACATCGCAGCCACAAAAGCGGCCCGCATCGCGACTTCGGTTTTGCCAAAGCCTACGTCGCCGCAGATCAGCCGGTCCATCGGGTTGCCGCTGGTCAGATCGTCCAGCACATCCGAGATGGCATTCAACTGGTCGTCGGTCTCGGTATAGGGGAAGCGCGCGGCAAACGCGTCCCACATGCCGGGGGGCGGATCCATGACAGGCGCCTTGCGCAGCGCACGTTCGGCGGCGATGCGGATCAGCTTGTCCGCCATCTCGCGGATGCGTTCCTTGAGCTTGGCTTTCTTGGACTGCCACGCGCCACCGCCCAGCTTGTCAAGCAGCCCCTCGTCATGACCATAGCGCGACAGCAGTTCGATATTCTCGACCGGCAGATAGAGCTTCGAGCTTTCGGCGTATTCCAGCAGCAGACATTCATGGGCGGCACCAGCGGCGGTCACCACCTCCATCCCCAGATAGCGGCCGACACCGTGATCCACATGCACGACCAGATCGCCGGGGCTCAGCGACTGTGTCTCGGTCAGGAAATTCTCGGCCCGCCGTTTACGTTTCGGCGCGCGGATCAAGCGGTCGCCAAGGATGTCCTGTTCAGAGATGACAGTCAGTTTCGACGCGCTGCTGCCGCTTTCCCACGGGGCTTCGAACCCATGTTCCAACGCCCAAACCGCCAGATGCAGCCCGCGTTTGCCGATACGGGTGCCGTTCTTGATGGCGATGGTCTCGCCCATGCCTTCGTCTTCGATCAGCCCGGTCAACCGTTCGCGCGCACCGTCGGAATAGCTGGCGATGACCACCGGCCCTTCTTGAAGTTTTGCTTTAATATGCGCGGCCAAGGCACCGAAAAGGCTTACAGTTTCCTGTTGCCGCTCGGGCGCGAAGTTGCGCCCCAAGCGTCCACCCGCATCCAGCACATTCGGACCCGTCGGCTGTGGGAGCGGTTTGAAACTGATCACGCGTTTGCCGATCAGCGCGGTTTCCCACGCGGTGTCGGTCAGGTACAGTCCTTCGGGCGGTGCGGGCTTATAGACGCTGTCCATCTTCGACCGGTTCGCCATCGCCAGCCTGCGGGTTTCGTATTGATCCGCGATACTCTCCCACCGTGACAGACGTTGCGCGGTCAGTTGGTCGTCCAGCGTGATCGTCGCCCGCGGCACATAGTCGAACAAGGTCTCGAGCGTCTCGTGAAAGAACGACATCCAGTGTTCCGCGCCCTGATGCTTGCGCCCTGCGCTGATCGCTTCGTATAGCGGATCATCGGTGCCCGCGGCCCCGAATTCGATCCGGTAGTTCTGGCGGAAACGGGTGATAGCACTTTCGTCAAGAATGACTTCGCTGACGGGGGCAAGCTCCACGAGCTCCAGCTTTTCTGTGGTGCGCTGCGTCACCGGATCAAAGCGTCGCGCCCCGTCCAGCGTATCGCCAAAAAGGTCCAGCCGCACAGGGCCAAGATCGCCGGGTGGGAAAATGTCGATGATGCCGCCGCGGATCGCGTAATCGCCCGGCTCGGTCACTGTCGGGCTCTGGACAAAGCCCATGCGGACAAGGAACCCGCGCAAGGCCGCCTCGTCTATCCGGTCGCCCACACGGGCCGAAAACGCGGCATCGCGCAGCACATCGCGCGCAGGCACCCGCTGGGTCGCTGCGTTCAGCGTGGTCAGCAGGATAAAACGGTCCGGCATTCCATGCACCAGTCCCGCTAGCGTTGCCATCCGCTGCGCCGAGATATCGGCATTGGGCGACACGCGGTCATAGGGCAGGCAATCCCATCCGGGGAAGACGACCACAGGCACATCCGGCGCGAAAAAGCGCAGCGCCGCCTGCATGGCCGCCATGCGTTTGTCATCGCGGGCAATATGCAACACCGGTGTGCCGTTTTTGCCCAGTTCGTTCAGCACCGCCTGTGCGTCAAAACCTTCGGGAACGCCGGACAGCGTGATTTGGGATTTCTCTGACATCAGCAGCTACCTGTATCCGATCGCGGTTTTTTCAACCGCCAAACGGACCTGTATAAAGGTTTTGGTACATGCCCCACATCGATGTGATGAAAATCGAAATCATCCCGATGATCTGGGTATAAAGACGGTGACGGTTCAGCCGTTTGATCAGGCGGTCGCCGGTGCCGGAATCCTCGCGGATCTGCTGCGCGGTCGACACGCTCAGCACCCCTACCAGACACAGCGGAAACGCCAGCAACAGCACGGCTTGGGCGAATTCGAACCGGTAGAAAACCGCCAGCGTAAAGAGCATCGTCATGAAAAAGCAGGTGAACCCCAAAATCCAGATGCCGGACACTTGGGTAATATATAGGATACGGTTCACGTTGATGCGCGCCATATCCTCCAGGTCGACCAGCGCCTGTTCACCGTTGCGCCGCGCGCGCAGCACCATATCAAAGGGCACGCCCAAGACCCAATGGCTGGCAGAAGACCAGATCACCGCAACGGCGATCCAGTACCACAGGTTGGAAAAAGACCGCATGTCGATGACTTCGAAAATTGTCTGATAGAGGGTCAAGGTGCGCTCATCTTTGAAGTGAAATCATTGTGTTCAGACGTGCTGCCCTACAATCGTCTGCCTGTCATAGCGGCGCGTTCGCGAAATTCCTAGCCTTGAGCCGTGCAAAAATACGTGGCAAGCCTTGCCCGATAGCATCTGAGGTATTTTTGCATGAGACCCCAACAAGCCCCCTTTCCCGCCACCCGCCTGCGCCGCACCCGTCAATCCGAGGGCGTCCGCGCATTGGTCCGTGAAAATGCGCTGTGCTTGGGGGATCTGATCTGGCCGGTGTTCGTGCGCAGCGGTGAGGGCGTGGAAGAGCCCGTCCCCTCCATGCCCGGCGTCTATCGGCGCAGCGTTGACAAGCTGGTCGATGCCGCGCGCGAGGCTTCTGATCTGGGGATCGGGGCGATGTGTATCTTCCCTTACACCGGTATCGAGGACCGGACAGAGGATTGCGCCGGTGCCTGGGATCCTGAAAACAACGCCAACCGCGCCCTTCGCGCGATCCGCAAGGCGGTGCCCGATATGGTCCTCATGACCGATGTCGCGCTGGATACCTATAATATCAACGGCCATGACGGCTTTGTCGAAGACGGGATCATCGTCAACGACCGCACGGTCGAGGCATTGGTCAAGATGGCGCTGGCACAGGCCGACGCGGGGGCGGATATCATCGGGCCGTCCGATATGATGGACGGGCGCATCGCCGCGATCCGCGCGGGCCTTGAAGGGGCAAGCCATTCGGATGTGATGATCATGAGCTACGCGGCGAAATACGCCTCGGCCTTCTATGGTCCGTTCCGCGATGCTGTGGGGGCCTCGGGGGCGCTGACCGGCGACAAGAAGACCTATCAGATGGATTACGCCAACAGCAACGAGGCGATCCGCCTGATCGAGCGTGATCTGCGCGAAGGGGCCGATATGGTCATGGTCAAACCCGGCATGCCATATCTTGATATCTGCCACCGCGTGAAATCCAGCTTTGGGGCGCCGACCTTTGCCTATCAGGTCTCGGGTGAATACAGCATGGTGAAAGCCGCCGCCCAGAATGGCTGGATCGACGAAGAACGCGTGATGATGGAGAGCCTGATGGGGTTCAAACGCGCGGGCTGTGACGGGGTCTTGACCTATTTTGCCCCCGCCGTGGCGCGGTTGATGAACGGATAACGCGGCTTCGATGCGCAAATAACATGGCACTTGTGGCAGATCACCGCCGATTCAAGCCCTAAATTCGTGACACCCGCGGGTTTTGAGCATAAGATCGCGCAGAAACCGGATGAACCGGCACAGGCAATTACAGGCAGAAGACTATGACAAACAACACTTTCTCGCGCCGGGCTTTCGCTTTGGGTGCGATTGCAAGCGCGGGTGCCGTTGCGGCATGTGGCAACGGCTGTCTCTTATACACATCTGACGCTG
>OJEN01000303.1_pt1 | contig 17503 bp, 12 predicted proteins | sample 1593351 | NCBI WGS metagenome assembly OJEN01 (sample SAMN05416777, study PRJEB24817) | seawater metagenome | isolation source: Sea water | place: Canada:Atlantic | collected 2013-11 | reverse complement strand
CGGCATACGAGATCTAGTACGGTCTCTGGGCTCGGAGATGTGTATAAGAGACAGGGAGGAACGGTTGCGGCTTTGCACCCATGCGCCCTCCCGCGGGGTGTTGGAGGCCGTGGGCGAGATGTCGGAATGGGGCAGCGAACTGGGGCCGAACAGGGGCCGGGGGCTGGCCTTTACGCTGGCCTTTGGCGTGCCCGTGGCCGAGGTGGTCGAGGTCACCAACACCCCAGACGGCATCCGTATCGACAAGGTGTTCGTCGCCGCCGATGTGGGCCGCGTGCTGGACCCCGTGAACTTTGAGGCGCAGCTGCAAGGCGGTGTGATCTTTGGCTTGGGCCACGCGATGAACTGCGAGCTGACCTACCGCGACGGCGTGGCAGAGCAGGATAACTACCACGCCTTTGAGGGGATGCGCCTGCACCAGACGCCGTTGATCATGGTGCGCGGGCTTGAGAATGGCGACAAGATCAGGGGCATCGGCGAACCCGCCGTTCCCCCCGCAGCACCTGCTTTGGCCAATGCGATCTTTGCCGCGACGGGGCAGCGTATCCGCGAGCTGCCGCTGTCCAAGTCGATCGATTTTGTATGATCTCCCTTCGCAGGGCGATCATCGGCGGGATCATTGCGCTGGCCTACGCGGGCGGTGCTTTTGCGCAAGAAGCACCCGATCGCGCGGCGGCGCTGGCGGCGTGGGATGATATCCACACGGTCGTTTCGCATCCGCGCTGTACCAATTGCCACGTGGGCCCCGCTGGCGTGCCGCTCTGGGAGGGGTTGGGCCACGAGGAGGCTGCCGACCAAGCTCCCGTGCACGGCATGAACATCCTTGCCGATGAAAGCCGCATCGGGGCCGAGACGATGCCTTGCCGCACTTGTCACATCAGCGCCGCGTCAGAAAATACCGTCCCCCACGCGCCACCGATGATTGCGGACGCATGGCGGCTTCCCCCGATAGAGATGGCGTGGAAAGGCAAGACCAGCGCCGAGATCTGCGCACAACTGCGTGACCCCGACAGCAACGGTGCCTTTACGCCCGAAGACCTGTCCGATCACCTGCGAACGTCGGCCTTTGTTGCATGGGGCTTTGACCCCGGCGCAGGGCGCGCGGCGGCCCCCGGTAGCCTCCCCGAGATGCAAGAGGCGCTGGCGATCTGGGTGGCAGGCGGCACGCCCTGTGCGGGCGACCCGCACCCCTAGTCAGCCCTTGAACAGATCCGCATAGGTTTCGCGCAGCAGGTTCTTTTGCACCTTGCCCATCGTATTGCGGGGCAAGGCATCAACCAACACCAGCTTGCGCGGACATTTGAACCGCGCCAGCGATTGCGCGACGGTCTGCGACAGTGCTTCCAGGTCCAGATCACGGCTGCCATCGGCGACCAGAACACCAACCGGTGCCTCGCCCAGATCCCCATGAGCCACGCCGATCACGGCGCTTTCCAGCACGCCGGGTTGATCGTCCAGCACCTGTTCGACCTCTTTGGGATAGATGTTATAGCCGCCGGATATGATCAGATCCTTGCCGCGCCCGACGATCTGCACATAGCCGTCTTCGTCAATCAACCCCAGATCACCGGTGATAAAGAACCCGTCCGCACGCAGTTCAGCGGCGGTTTTTTCGGGCATCTGCCAATAGCCTTGGAAAACATTCGGCCCGCGGACCTCGACGACGCCGATCTCTCCCTGTGGCAGGGTCTCGCCGGTATCGGGGTCGCAAATCTTGAGCTCGACCCCCGGCAGGGGCGTGCCGACAGTCCCGCCGCGCCGCGGCCCGTCATAGGGGTTCGAGGTGTTCATATTGGTTTCCGTCATCCCGTAGCGTTCCAGAATACGGTGGCCTGTGCGTTCCTCGAACTGCTTGTGCGTTTCGGCCAGCAAGGGGGCAGAGCCCGAGATGAACAGACGCATATGCGCCGTCAACCCGGCGGTGAAGTCATCAGAGCCTAGCAAACGGGTGTAGAAGGTCGGCACGCCCATCAACGCGGTGGCCTGCGGCATGAAACGGATCAACTGATCGATGTCGAGCTTGGGCAGGAACACCATCGCGCCACCGCTGAGCAGCATGATATTGGTCGCCACGAACAGCCCGTGGGTGTGGAAAATCGGCAGCGCATGCAGCAGCACATCGGCCTTGGTGAATTGCCAGACCTCAACCAGCGTTTCGGCATTGCTCAGCAGGTTGCGCTGGCTCAGCATCGCGCCTTTTGATCGGCCCGTGGTGCCCGAGGTATAGAGGAAGGCGGCCAGATCCTCGGCCGTTCGGTCGACGGTCTCGAATGTGTCGGGCAGGGTGGCCGCCAGATCGCGCAGCGTGCCGCGGCCGGTGTTGTCCATCGTCTCTACCGCAGCACCGGCGGCGGCAGCGACCGGCGTGAGTTCGGTAACATCGGCGGGATCGCAAACCAGCAGCCGCGCGCCCGAGTTGCCGACGAAATAATCCACCTCGGACGCGGTGTAGCCGGGGTTGAGCGGCAAGAACACCAGCCCTGCCTGCACGCAAGCGGCATAAAGCGCCAGCGCATCCGGCGATTTGCCGACCTGCACCGCGACACGGTCGCCCGCTGTCAGCCCCTTGTCCGAAAACGCATTGGCATAGCGCGCGGCAGAGCGGATGAATTGGTCGTGGGTGATGGTGCGCCCGTCCGGCGGGATCAGGAACGGCGTGTTTTGCCCGATGTGGCGACCGAATAAAGCGTCGTAAAGCGGGTTTGGCATCGTCGTCTCCTTCTGACCTTTGGTAGCGCGGAATTTGCGCCATCGGCAGGGCCAGGTAAAGGGCGGCAAATGGCGCATTTTGATCTTTGCTGCATTTCGCGCGTGCAGACGGCCTTGACGACCCGCAGCGTATGACTTACCCCTCCTCCCGTAGCGCGGGCGTTGTGTAATGGTAAGACCTCTGCCTTCCACGCAGAAGACGCGGGTTCGATTCCCGCCGCCCGCTCCACTCCTTTCCCGACATCCTTTTGATTTTGGCTATTTGCGCTGGATCAATGCGCTTTTGTCGCAAGCGCCCTAGGGGTGCAGCCCTTGACCCCGCGCGATGTGCGGGCGATGACATGACAGCACTCCAAAGGATATCTCATGGCACGTACCCCGACGCCCGGCCCCGGCACCGAAGAACGCGAAAAATCGCGTGAGTTGGGGGCCCTGCGCGCGCTGCTGCCGTTTCTTGCGCCCTATCGCGGGCTCATGATCGCGGCCATTCTGGCGCTGGTGCTCACGGCGATGATCTCTTTGACGCTGCCGCTGGCCGTGCGCCGCGTGATCGATACTTTCGGCACCGGCGAGGCCGAATTGCTGGACCAGTATTTCGTTGCCGCCCTGATCATCGCGGCACTTCTGGCTGTAGGCACGGGGCTGCGCTATGCGCTGGTGACGCGCTTTGGCGAACGGGTCGTTGCCGATATCCGCAAGGCGGTGTTCGATCGCGTAATCTCGATGAGCCCGGCGTTCTACGAGAACCTGATGACCGGCGAGGTGCTGAGCCGGATCACCACGGACACCACGCTGATCCTGTCGGTGATCGGGTCGTCCGTGTCCATCGCGCTGCGCAATATGCTGATCGTGACCGGTGGGCTGGTGCTGATGCTGTTCACCTCGGCCAAGCTGACGGCGATGGTGTTGTTGATCGTACCGGCGGTAATTGTGCCGATCCTTGTTCTGGGGCGGCGCTTGCGGGTGCTGAGCCGTGAAAATCAGGACTGGATCGCGGCAAGCTCGGGCAATGCGTCCGAGAGTTTGGGCGCGGTGCAGACCGTGCAGGCCTTTACCAACGAGGCCGCCAGCCAATCGCAATTCGCGCAGATGACCGAGGCGTCCTATGATGCGGCGCAGCGCCGGATCAAGACCCGCGCGCTGATGACGATTATTGTGATCTTTCTGGTATTTGCCGGCGTCGTGGGCGTTTTGTGGATGGGCGCGCGGGATGTGCGTGCCGACCAGATGACCCCCGGTGCCTTGGTGCAATTCGTGATTTATGCCGTGATGGTGGCAGGCGGGGTCGCGGCGCTGTCCGAGATCTGGGGTGAACTTCAACGCGCCGCCGGTGCCACCGAACGTCTGGTAGAGCTGTTGCGGACCGAAGACACCGTGCAAGACCCCGCTGCGGCCATTGATCTACCCAGCCCTGTCGCCGGTCGGATTGCTTTTGAGGACGTGCATTTCAGATACCCTGCACGCCCTGATGTACAGGCACTGGACGGGGTCAACCTGTCGATCAACCCCGGTGAAACGGTCGCGTTCGTCGGGCCCTCGGGTGCAGGCAAAACCACGATCATCCAGTTGATTCTGCGGTTCTATGACCCTGCTTCGGGCCGGATCACCCTTGACGGGGTCGATCTGCGCGATGTTTCGCGTGCGGCCTTCCGCCGGTCGGTGGCCTTGGTGCCGCAAGATCCGGTGATCTTCGCCGCCTCTGCCCGCGAGAATATCCGCTTTGGCCGCCCCGACGCCACAGACGCCGAGATTGACGCCGCGGCCGAGGCCGCCGCCGCCCACGGGTTCATCAGCGCATTGCCCGACGGCTACGACAGCTATCTGGGCGAACGCGGGGTGATGCTGTCGGGCGGGCAAAAGCAGCGTATCGCCATCGCCCGCGCCATCCTGCGCGACGCGCCGGTGCTGCTGCTGGACGAAGCCACAAGCGCCTTGGATGCCGAAAGCGAACGCGCCGTGCAGGCCGCCGTGGATCGGTTGAGCGCGGACCGCACCACCCTGATCGTCGCGCACCGTCTGGCGACGGTGAAAAAGGCCGACCGCATTGTCGTGCTGGAAGCAGGGCGGATCGTCGATATGGGCACCCATGACGAGCTGGTCACCAAGGGGGGGCTCTATGCGCGCCTGGCGCGGCTGCAATTCACCGATGGCCGCACGGACGTATAAAAAACCTTGTGAATTTCACGGTTAAATGGAAACAATCACACCCGAATGGATCCAGAAGGAGAACAACATGGGTTTGTGGAGTTTCGTAAAAGACGCCGGCAAAAAAGTATTTGGCGGCGGTGATGATACCGAAGTCACCGGAGCCGCGCTTCAGGATGAATTGAAAGACCTCGGGCTTGATGCCGAAGGGCTCGATATTTCTGTCGAAGGTGACAAGGTCAAGGTCTCGGGCAAGGCGGCGAGCCAGGAGATGAAAGAAAAGGTCATTCTGGCCGTGGGGAACGTCGAAGGCGTTGCCGCGGTTGAAGAAGACATGGACGGCGGCGAGGGCGACGGCACCTTCCACACCGTTGAAAAGGGGGACACGCTTTGGGCTATCGCGGCCAAGACCCTTGGCAATGGCGCGCGCTATGAAGAAATCTTCGAAGCGAATAAACCCATGCTGACCCACCCCGATAAAATCTATCCCGGTCAGATGCTGCGTATTCCTGCCAAGTAATCGCACCACACATAGGGGGTGTGCCACGCGCTTTTACCCCATAAAAGAGAGCGGCAGGCGGCGTCTGCCGCTCTTTTTCGAGCCTTCCGTTGGGTCAGTGGGCTTGAACGCAGCGTTTGAGCGCCTGCAAATGCTTGCGAAAGCTGGAATTAGCAATCATCTTTGACAACAGGGAATAACGGGATGCGGGCAAACCGCACCACCAAGGGAGGAAAATAATGTCATTTGCCGGTGTAGAAGACCGTAACGCGATCGAAGCAGAAATGCCGTGGGCAGACCGCGACGTGCCCAAAACACTTTGGAGCATGTTGAGCGAAACCGCCGGAAAGTTTCCAAGCCACGACGCAATCAGCTACCAGATTTTCTCTGGGCCGAAAGATCACGCGGAAACCCTAAGCTGGTCGCAGCTGCGGGGTCAGGTGGGCCGTGCGGCCAATCTGTTCCGGTCGCTGGGTGTGGGGCCGACCGATGTGGTCGCCTATGTCCTGCCAAACTGTAACGAGACGGTCATCACGCTTCTGGGCGGTGCCGTCGCAGGGATCGCGAACCCCATCAACCCGCTACTCGAGGCAGAGCAGATCGGATCGATCCTGCGTGAAACCAATGCCAAGGTCGTTGTGACCCTGCGGCCTTTCCCCAAGACGGATGTGGCCGAGAAAACCGCCGAGGCGGTCAAGCTGGCACCGAATGTCACGACCGTGCTCGAAGTGGACCTGTGCCGCTATCTGACCGCGCCAAAGTCGTGGATCGTGCCGCTGATCCGTCCAAAGTTGAAGGTCACCAATCAGGCGACCTACAAGAATTTCAATTCCGAAATCGCCAAGCAACCGGCCGAGCTGACATTCGACGATCCGCAAGAGGATCGCGTCGCCTTCTACTTCCACACCGGCGGGACAACGGGCATGCCGAAAGTGGCGCAGCACAAGTATTCCGGCATGGTCTATAACGGCTGGCTTGGGCACACGCTGCTGTATACGGAAAACGACAACATCATGTGTCCGCTGCCGTTGTTCCACGTATTCGCCTGCCACGTGATCCTTATGGCCGCGGTGAAATCCGGTGCGCATGTGGTCTTCCCGACGCCTCAGGGCTATCGCGGGGACGGGGTGTTCGACAATTTCTGGAAACTGGTCGAGCGCTGGAAAATCACTTTCATCATCACTGTCCCTACGGCGATTTCCGCCAAGATGCAGCGCCCGATCAACGCTGATATCTCGACCGTGAAAACCGCCTTCTCGGGCTCGGCACCCTTGCCGCTGGAACTGTTCCGCCGCTTTGAAAAGGCCACCGGCATCACGCTGATCGAAGGCTACGGCCTGACAGAGGCGACCTGCCTTGTGTCGTCGAACCCGACGGACGGCGTGCGCAAAGTGGGCAGTATCGGCATCACCTTCCCCTATACGGATGTGAAGATTGTCAAAAGCACCAGCGACGGGCTGGTCGAGGCAGAGGTCGACGAGATCGGCGAAATCTGTATCTCGAACCCCGGCGTCTATGCGGGCAACACCTATACCGAAGCCGATAAGAACAAGGATCTCTACTATCAGGGCACGCACCTGCGGACAGGGGATCTGGGCCGTATCGACAGCGACAAATACCTCTGGATCACGGGCCGCGCCAAAGACCTGATCATCCGTGGCGGTCACAACATCGACCCCGCCGAGATCGAAGAGGCGCTTCTGGGTCACGAGGCGGTCGCCTTTGCCGGTGCCATCGGTCAGCCCGATGCCCACGCGGGCGAGGTGCCTTGCGCCTTTGTCGAACTGGTCGCAGGTGCGTCGATCACCGAAGCCGAACTGCTGGAGTTCTGCAAAGAGCACGTGCAGGAACGCGCGGCGCAGCCCAAGCATATGACCATCATGAGCGAGCTGCCCAAAACCGCCGTCGGTAAGATCTTCAAGCCCGACCTGCGCAAAAACGCGATCACGCGCGTCTATGACGAGACGTTGGAAGCCGCCGGTCTGCCCGCGCGTGTTGCCTCTGTCACCGATGACAAGAAACGCGGTCTGGTTGCGCAAATCGCCATGAACGGCGCAAGCGAGGCTGATGTCGGCGCGTCGCTGGACGTCTTTACCTTCGGTTGGGAGGCCGCGTGATCCAACCCGACTACCGCGTTCTACTGGATGAGGAAGTCTGGGCCTATATGGACCGCTCGGACAGTTTCTATCCACCGGACGCGGTGTCACTCACCATCGATCAGCAGCGCGCTGTCTATAACCGGATGTGCGCTGCTTTTCACCAACCCTACCCTGATGGGGTCCGCACATGGGACGTGGCCTTCGGCGGCGTCCCATGTCGCGTTTACGAGGTCGAGACATCCGATATCACGGTCGTCTACTATCACGGCGGCGGGTTTGTTGTTGGCGGGCTCGACAGTCACGATGATGTCTGCGCCGAGATTTGCGCCGCGACCGGCTACCGTGTGATCTCTGTCGACTACGCGCTCGCCCCCGAGGCCGTCTTTCCCGCTTGCTTCAACGACGCATGGGCCGCGTTTCAGGCGATTGCAGCTGCATATGACGGCGGGATTGTATTGGCGGGGGACAGTGCGGGCGGCAATCTTGCTGCTGCCGTTGCCCATACCGCGCGAGCATCTTTTCAGGGGCGCATAGCAGGTCAGGTTCTGATCTATCCCGGACTGGGCGGGGATCGCAGCAAGGGCAGCTATATCACCCACGCCAACGCGCCGCAGTTGACGGTTGCGGATATGGAGTTTTACCAGCAGGTGCGATCCGGTGGGACACCGCCTGTGGATGATCCACGCTACGCCCCGCTGCACGATACAGACTTTACCGACTTGCCGCCTACGGTGATCCTGATGGTCGCCTGTGACCCGCTGTCGAGCGACGGGGAAGCCTATGCCGCCGCGATCAACAGGGCGGGCGGGCAGGCCCATTGGCACGAGGCCGCGGGCCTTGTCCACGGCTGTCTGCGCGCGCGGGTGATGTCACGCAAGGCGGCGGCGTTCTTTGAACAGGTGACAGCGGCGATCGGTGCTGTCGGGGCAGGGGAATGGCCTGCGATCAGCACGGCCTAAGAAACGGCATCATTTCAGGAAAGACTGCGCCTTCATCGTATCGGCCACAGGCGCACCCAGACGGCCAAGGATCGTCGGCGCGAGCTGCAGCTGGTCGATCACCGTATCTTCGGACGGCCCTTCGGCATCGCCAAAGTAATACAGCGCGGTTTCCTGCTGCAACGCACTGCGTCCGCCGTGATGGCCGCGTTCGTCCTGCCCGTGATCGGCTGTGACGATCACCTCATACCCCAGGGCGCGCCATTTCGGGATGAAGGGGGCCAGCATCTCGTCCATGACGGCGCAGGCGTGGTCCATTTCTTGACAGTCGTGGAAGAAACGATGCCCCATGCTGTCTAGCGTGCAGGTGTGCAACATCCCGTAGTTCAGCCCGAACCGCAGCGCCAGATTGGTGAGAGAGCCAAACAGATCCACATCCGAAGGGGTCATCTGGTTCACCAGCCCGTAGCCGGTCATCGTGTGAAACCGCCCGTGGTTGATCGTGTCGCTATCGGGTTCATCATATTCCACGTCGCGCACATAGTCGAAGGGGTGGCGGTTGAAGAATTGCGACCAGAAAGAATGGGCCACGGCCCCTGTCACGCCGCCCGCCGCACGGGTCTGGGCGAAGACATCCTTGTGCTTTATCCGGAACACATTGCCGTTGCCGGTACAGCCATGTTCAGCCGGTGCCACACCCGTGTGTATCGAGGCATAGCAGGAGGCAGAGATCGACGGCAGCACCGCACGCTGAGTCCAGACCCGCGCCTCGCCACTATCGACCCAGCCTTCCAGATTGCCGAACAGCCGACGGAAATTGCGGTAGGGCACACCGTCGAGGATGATCAAAAGCAGCTTGTTCTTCATGTCGATACCTTTTCGGCGGGCCACAGTGCTTGTATTTGTCCGATACAATCCGCTGCGTTGCCCACAGGCTTAATTGCCAGCACTTTCCATTTTGCGATGTGCGATGGTTTCTTCCAGCCAGCCGATCTTCATCTCGGGGACAGAGCTCAGCAGCAGGTCGGTATAATCGTCAAAGGGCGGTGACAGCACCTGACTTTTGGTGCCATACCGCACCACTTCGCCCTGATACATCACAGCGATACTGTCTGCGATGGCTTTTACCGTCGCCAGATCGTGGGTGATGAACAGATAGGCGACATCCTCGATCTTTTGCAGGTTCAACAGCAGCTTGAGGATGCCATCTGCCACCAGCGGGTCAAGCGCGCTTGTCACCTCGTCGCAGATGATCAGCTTGGGCTTGGCGGCCAGCGCACGGGCGATGCAGACACGTTGTTTCTGCCCGCCCGACAGCTCTGCCGGATAGCGGTCCTGAAACCCGTCGCCCAATTCGATCTCGTCCAGCAGTTCCTGAATGCGCTTCTGCTTTGCCTTGCCTTTCAGCCCGAAATAAAACTCGAGCGGGCGACCGATAATGGTGCCTACGGTCTGGCGCGGATTCATCGCGGTATCGGCCATCTGGTAGATCATCTGCATCTCGCGCAGGTCTTCGATGGGGCGTTGCGCCAGGGCGGGGGCAAGCTCGCGCCCGTCAAAGGTGATCGTCCCGTCGCTTGGGGGCAGCAGGCCGGTGATCACGCGGGCCAGCGTGGATTTGCCCGAGCCGGATTCCCCCACGACAGCCAATGTCTGGCCCGGGTGAATATCGACGTTGATCTTCTTGAGCACGTCAAAATCCGTGCCGGCATAGCGGGCGGTGACGTTTTCGACCCGTAGAACAGGGGTATCGGTCGGTGTCTTTTCCTCGTGGCGGATCGACCGGACCGACACAAGCGCTTTGGTGTAGTCTTCCTTGGGCGCGTTGATGATCTGGTCAACGGTGCCGTATTCGACCATATCCCCTTGTTGCAGCACCATAATATGATCGCTGACCTGCGCCACAACCGCGAGGTCATGGGTGATATAGAGCGCGGCAACGCCGGTGGCGGCGATGGCTTCTTTGATGGCGGCCAGCACGTCGATCTGCGTGGTCACATCCAGCGCCGTGGTGGGTTCGTCAAAGACCACCAGATCGGGCTGCGGACACAGTGCCAGCGCGGTCATGCAGCGCTGCAACTGCCCGCCAGACACTTGGTGGGGGTAGCGGTTACCGATGGTTTCAGGGTCCGGCAGACCAAGCTTGCGGAACAGATCAACCGCGCGTTCCTCGGCCTCGGCCTTGGTAAACTTTTTCTGATAGATCGCGGCTTCGGTCACCTGATCCATGATCTTTTTCGCGGGGTTGAAAGACGCCGCCGCGGATTGCGAGACATAGGTCACCTCGGCCCCGCGTAGGCGGCGCACGGCGCGTAGACGCTCCTTGAGAATGTCGCGCCCGTTGACCCAAACCTCGCCGCCGGTGATCTCTACCCCGCCGCGGCCATAGGCCATCGCGGCCAGCCCGATGGTGGATTTGCCCGCGCCGGATTCCCCAATCAACCCCAGCACCTTGCCGGGTTGCAGATCAAAGTCGACGCCGTGCACGATTTTGATGTCAATCGGCTTTTCGCCGGGCGGATAGGCGGTCGCGCCGATTTTCAGGCCGCGTACCTTGAGAAGTGGCTCGGTCATCCACGGCCCCCTTTCAGCGATGTGGTGCGGTTCAAAATCCAGTCCGCAACAAGGTTGATAGAGATGCAAAGCGTGGCGATGGCATAGGCCGGATAGAGCGCCGCCTGAATACCATAGTTGATGCCTTCCTTATTCTCTTTCACGATGCCGCCCCAGTCGGCTTGAGGGGGCTGCACGCCCAGACCCAGAAACGACAGCGTCGACACAAAGAGCACCGCAAAGATAAACCGCAAACCCATCTCGGCGATCAGCGGCGACAGCGCGTTCGGCAGGGTTTCACGGAAAATGATCCAGCCGATCTTCTCGCCGCGCAGGCGGGCGGCCTCGACATAGTCCATCACGGTGATGTCCACGGCCACAGCGCGCGCCAGACGGTAGACACGGGTGCTGTCTAGCAGACCCATCAGGATAATCAGGATCGGCACGGTGGTCGGCATCACCGACAGCACGACAAGCGCAAAGATCAGCGACGGGATCGACATGATCAGATCGACAAAGCGCGAAATGGCTTGGTCGACCCAACCGCCGGAGACGGCTGCGAAGAAGCCCAGAATGGACCCCAGCGTAAAGCTGAGGATGGTGGCTGCAGTGGCGATAAAGATCGTGGTGCGCCCACCGTAGATCATACGCGACAGCAGATCACGCCCGATGCTGTCGGTGCCCAGCAGGAACTCCGACGACGAAGGCTCCCACACGTCGCCGACGATTTCAGCCATGCCATAGGGGGCGAGCCAAGGGGCAAAGACGGCCATGATGAAATAGACGCTGGTAAAGAACAGGCCGATCATGGCGGAGATTGGAATGTTTTTCATGAGTTCGCTCCCAAACAAATGAATGGGTCAACGTCAGGTGGCGATACGGGCCTGCGGCAGGGGGTCGCGTTGATGCGAAGCTGAACTGCGGCCCCGTGCGTCGCGCATTGCCTCGGGGGGAGATGCGCGGCGCTCATTTGGGATGCCTCAGGCGCGGGTTGGCAAGGATCGACACGATGTCGGCCACAAGGTTCAACCCGATATAAACGGCGGCAAAGATCAGACCGCAGGCTTGCACCACGGGCACGTCGCGCTTGGAGACGTGATCGACCAGATATTGCCCCATGCCGGGATAGGCAAAGACGACCTCTACCACCACGACGCCGACGACCAGATAGGCGAGGTTCAGCATCACCACATTGACGATCGGGGCGATGGCGTTGGGGAAGGCGTGCTTGCGGATAATCTTCAGCATGCCTAAGCCTTTAAGCTCGGCTGTTTCGATATAGGCCGATTGCATCACGTTCAGGATCGCGGCGCGGGTCATACGCATCATATGCGCCAATACGACCAGCGTCAGCACCATCACCGGAATGGCAATCGCGTTCAGCTTGGCCCCGAGGCTCATGCTGTCGTTGATGATCGCCACCGACGGAAACAGCCGCCATTTGATCGCCACCCAATAGATCAGCACATAGCCGATCATGAATTCCGGGATGGAAATCGTGGTCAGCGTGACGGCCGAAATCAGCTTGTCGGGCCAGCGGTCTTTGTAGCGCACGGCCAGCAGGCCCAGAAAGATCGCCAGCGGCACAGAGATTGCAGCAGCCCAGAAGGCGAGGAAAAGCGTGTTCTTCAGACGCCCGCCAAGGCTTTCTGCGATGTCGCGGCCATTGGTCAGCGCGGTGCCCAAGTCTCCTTGAAGCACGCCGCCCAGCCAGGCGAAATAGCGGGTCATGGCGGGATCGTTCATGCCAAGCTCTCGGCGCAGGTTCGCAAGCGCTTCGGGCGTGGCGGATTGACCTAAGATGGATTGTGCCACGTCGCCGGGCAAAATCGAGGTGCCTACGAAGATCAGGATCGACGCGGCAAAAAGGAGAAGAAGGCCCAACGCTAAGCGTTGGGCGATCAGTTTGACGATGGGATGCATAAGCTGGGTTTACCTTATGCGTCTTTGACCCAGCATTTGATCCCGGCTTTGTTGTTGGACAGTTCCGCGTTGGGATCTTCGACCCAGCCGCCGACATTGTTGGCAACACCATCCACAAAGTCGTTGAACATCGGCAGGATCAACCCGCCTTCGTCGCGGATCATCTGACCCATCTTGGAGTAGGTCTCTTTGCGCTTGGCCTCGTCCAGTTCGGCGCGGGCCGACAGCAGCATCTCGTCGAACTCGGGGCGTTTCCAGCGGGTGTCGTTCCAGTCCGCGGTCGACAGATAGGCGGTCGAATACATCTGGTCCTGTACCGGACGGCCACCCCAGTAAGAGGCGCAGAACGGCTGTTTGTTCCAGACCTCGGACCAGTAGCCATCGTTCGGCTCGCGTTTGATCTCAAGCGGGATACCGGCGGCTTTGGCGGATTCCTGGAACAGGGATGCCGCATCGACCGCACCGGGGAAGGCACCGTCTGCAACGCGCAGGATGATCGGGCTGCCATCGTGACCGGAGGCGGCGTAATGCTCTTTCGCCTTCTCGATGGAATGTTCACGCTGCGGGATCGATTCATCGAACAGCGGATAAGAGGCGTTGATCGGCATGTCGTTCCCGATGGTGCCGTAGCCGCGCAGGATCTTGTCGACCATTTCCTCGCGGTTGATCGCATATTTCAGCGCCAGACGCAGGTCGTTGTTGTCGAACGGTGCGGTGTCGACATGGGCGATAAACACATAGTGGCCTCGACCGGCAACGGATTTCACCGTCAGGTTGGGCGCGCGGCCCAGCAGGGCGGCAACCTTGGGATCAACGCGGTTGATCATGTTGACCTGACCCGACTGCAGCGCCGCCGTCCGTGCGGTGGCATCGTTCAGCACCAGCACTTCGTTATAATCGGTGTGGCCGCGGTTGTCGGCGTCCCAGTAGTTTTCGTTGCGCTTGAAGCCGTGGCGCACGCCGGGTTCGTCAACTTCCAGCGTGTAAGGGCCGGTGCCGATGCCCGCGCCGGGGTTGTCCATGCCGCCATCGGGCTGGATCATCAGGTGGTAGTCGGCCAGCAGGTAGGGAAGGTCAGCGTTGCCGACGCCCAGTTCAACGATGAAGTTGTCGCCATCGACCTTCATGTTCTCGATACCGCGCATGATGCCCAAGGCACCGGATTGGCTGTTTTCATCCGAATGGCGCTGCATGGTTTTCAGCACGTCTTCGGGTGTCATTTCCTTGCCGTTGTGGAACTGGATGCCCTTGCGGATCTTGAACGCCCAGGTTTTCGCATCGGCCGAGGCCTCGTAGCTTTCGGCCATGCGGTTTTCGATTTCCCCGTTGGGATCGACCTCTACAAGGCTTTCGTACAGGTGGCGCAGGTTGTTCAGCGGCACTTCGGAGGCGGTCAGCGCAGGATCGAGCGTATTGGTGGATTCACCGCCCGACGACCCGATTTTCAGTGTGCCACCGCGAATCGGTGCTTCGTGGGCTGCAGCCTGCGCGTGGTTCGCCAGCATCGAGTTGGCGACGGCGGCTGTCACGCCCAAAGCAGCGGCACGCCCGACGAATTCGCGGCGTGTCATAGTGCCCTTGGCCACTTGGCCGGTCATATGTTTCAGTTGATCATCCATGATGAGAACTCCCTGTTTTAGGTGATACTTCTGCGCATTGGTGCGCAGGTTTTTTTATTGACTGGTGGCACAACGTTAAGCATTTCGGCCCGTGTCGCAAGTGGTAATACCGGCGGCCATGTGACGAGTTTGTTACATAAAGTGTCGCTTAATGTCTTCCGTCACGTCGCGTTCATAGATCAATTTGTCGTTTTCGTACGCTTCAAGACGGGCCGTCAGATGAAAATGGGTCGCGTCCGACCACATCTGCGACCGGGTTTCTGTGCGCAGGATGATGTCGTCCCGCTCCAGCTCTTCGGTCCAGTGACAGGTGCCTTTTGCGGACAGCGGATCGTCGGGGTGAATGCGCCACACCTCCCGCGCGACAGAGCCCGCGATCAGCCCGTGATCGGCATCGCGCAGCTTGCCGAAGTCATCCTCGATGATCAGAGAGACGATGCCGGTGACGCGGTCGATCTCTTGGCGGCGAATGTGGTTTTCGGGGCTCAGGGTCTCTGTCTCCCACGGGGCGGCAGAGGTGGGCGGGGCAAAGCTGTATTCGTCCCCGCCGCTGGTCGGGCGTTGCGGCAGGTCGATCTGGCCGGACGACAGCGTGACCTCTGCCGCTTCGGGCGCAGGCCAGAGCAGGGGCCAATAGGCGGTAGAGATCGACACCCGCAGCCGGTGCCCCTTGGGGATGCGATAGGCGATGTGGTCAAGGTCCAGCGTGATGTCGGTCATGGCACCGGGCGCCATCGCCTGCGGATTTTCGGCGCTGTCGCGATGGGACAGGTTCAGCACGCCATAGGTAATCCGGGCCGAGGCCCCATCAGGGTGGATATGGTTCAACCGCACCGCGATCTGGCCCTGTGGTTTGTCGCAGGCCAGACGCAGGCGCAGACGCGGCGCGCCAAGGATATCCATCTGCTGCGCCAAGGGCCCGCTGTCAAAACAGACCGATAGTGCATCGTCTTGCCTCTGGTCGCCGGGCATTTCGGGGCCAAGCCAGATCGCACAATATTCCCCGCCATCCGCCCCGCAATGCGCGGGGGAGGCGACGCTGCGGTCCAGCGGGGCCGCGGTGTCTTGCAGGCCCTCATCCGTCAGATGCAACGTCTTGACAGGCAGATGCGATGTCGCGCCTGTGGGTTCGGTGATCCAGCGGCCGGGGCGTTCATGGGTCCACGTGGCAGGGCGCATGCCGTCCATCAGATACGCGCGATAATCGGGATCGTCCTCGACGCCCGTGTCGATCCCCTTGAGCCACCTATCCCACCAGCGCAGCGCCTCTTGCAGAAAGCCGATACGGGGTTCGGGGATGGCGAAATGCGGGTATTTGTGCACCCAAGGCCCAACGATCCCCTTTGCACCGGGCAAGGCTTCAACCAACTGCGGGACCGCGTTCTTGTAGGAATCGCCCCAGCCGCCAATCGCCAGCACTTTGGCCTTGAGCGCGCTATACTCCTCGATCACCGACCCTTGCTTCCAATAGGCGTCGCGTGATTGGTGGCGCAGCCAAAGCGCGGGGAGAAACGGTTCTGCCTCTAGCCGCTCCAGCCACATTTCGCGCCAGTCGGGGCGCAAGGCGGGATCGGGCGCGCGGCTGGAATAGGCCCACATCGTCGCCCCCCAGCCAAGGTTCTCGTTCAACAGGCACCCGCCCTTATAGTGGATGTCATCGGCAAAGCGGTCGACGGTGGAACATAGCGTAATCACCGCCTTCAGCGGCTCAGGCGCATGGGCTGCGACCTGCAGCCCGTTAAAACCGCCCCAGCTGATGCCCATCATGCCCACCGTCCCGCTGCACCAAGGTTGCGCGGCAAGCCAGTTGATCACCTCTATGCAGTCGGCCTGTTCTTGGGGCGTGTATTCATCCTCCATCACGCCATAGCTGTCGCCATTGCCTCGCATATCGACCCGCACGCAGGCATATCCGCGTTCGGCAAACCAAGGGTGGGTCAGCGCATCCCGTGCGGTGGTGCCGTCGCGTTTGCGGTAGGGAAGGTATTCCAGAATCACCGGCACAGGTGCGGTATCGGAATTTTCAGGCCGCCAGACTCGAGCGGAAAGCCGGCATCCATCCGAGAGGGTGATGCCCATGTCGGGGTCTTCGATCAGTGATAGCGGGGTGTTCTGGGCGGTATCCATGCCGCAAAGGTCAGGGGGGAGCCCAGTATTGTCAACCGTTTGCACGGGCTTGCGGTGTGGCACCCATGGGGATTTTTCCTGAGTGAAATGAGGTGGTTAATTATCTGGCAACGTTAACTATTATTAACGCTTTCCCGCAGTAGTAGAAACTGTGGCCGTGTTGCACTGTTGAAATAAGGCAAGAATGTGGCGTTCCACTTTAACCTTGGCTTTTATGTGTCTAAGCGGCTACCTTCTGCCTCAATAATACGTTTCGTTTTTTACGACGGACATAATCAGGCGGCTGCACGATGCGATCAACGCGTTGGCGGTCATAAAATTTCTCAGGTGTCGCGCGCAGAATGCGCACCGAGGTGGAGCAGATATTATGAAGACGATAGATTTCGTCGTTCGCGATCAAGCGGGCGCATTGCAGCGTGGCACGGTTGCGGAAAACGCAAACTTCCATGTTATCCAAGCGACATCAGGTCAGGAAATCTCGCTGAACCTGCGTCAGACCGATTTTCAATCGCATCAGCGGTCGGGCAACGATCTTGTGCTCACGCTGAATGACGGGTCGGTCATCACCATCGAGAATTACTTTAACGAAACCGGTGCCGCGAACCGCCTGTTCATTTCGTCAGATGGCTATCTGAACGAAGTCGCATTCGTCGAGGCCGAAGGTGGCGGGCTTTATGCGCAATACGGCCCGACCGAGCAGTGGGGCAAATGGAGCCCCTCTGACGATCTGATCTATCTGGGCCGCAGCGATGTGGCCTCTGTGCCGGGCGGTGTCATGCCGGGCGCGGGTGACGACGAAGTGTCGATGTTGGCGGCACCCTTGCTGGGCGGCGTCGTTGGCGGTGGTCTGTCTCTTATACACATCTGACGCTGCCGACGAATAGAGAGGTG
>OJEN01000300.1_pt1 | contig 17538 bp, 21 predicted proteins | sample 1593351 | NCBI WGS metagenome assembly OJEN01 (sample SAMN05416777, study PRJEB24817) | seawater metagenome | isolation source: Sea water | place: Canada:Atlantic | collected 2013-11 | reverse complement strand
AGATCTAGTACGGTCTCGTGGGCTCGGAGATGTGTATAAGAGACAGCAGTAATATCAACCGACCAAATTTTACCAGATCGGTTCCCTTGCCAGCCAAAATATCTCAACCAAAACTGTGGAACGAAATGGTGGTTGCGTGGCTTATTCAAACCCTTAAACCTTTGAGTATTGGTGGCGGTATCAACAGTCTTATTCGAGTGGAGTATACAAATGTACGCTAAGATAAGATTTGCAACCGTTCGACCACCTGCCCACCGATAAGGTGGTCCGTCAGGATGGTGTCGATGTCTTCCATGGTGTCATAGCGATACCAGATGCCTTCGGGGTAAATCACCATCACCGGCCCCAATTCGCAGCGATCAAGGCACCCGGCGGTGTTGATCCGCGTCATCGGCAGGCCCAGTTCCTTGGCGCGCACCTTCATATAATTGCGCAGTTTGGTGGCACCCTTGGAATTGCAGCATCCACGCTCATGCCCGTTTGGGCGTTCGTTCTGACAGACAAACACATGTGCCTGATAGTAATGGTCGCTCAACAATTCAGTCCTTATCGCTTTTTTTGCCCGGTTTTCCACCCTGCCCGGTTTGTCCGGTGGCGTTGAACTGGCCCCAGAATGCCTTTTGCATCTGATCCCAGTTCTGCATGCCCTGGGGCAGCCAGGTATTGACCATGGTTTCGGGGTCCATCGCCGCAAGATTGGCTTTCATGCGGTCTTCGATTTCTTTCATCATCGCCTGTTGCATCGGCTGAACGTCCGGCAAGCCAAAGAAGGTGCGCAGTTCTTCCGGGCTGCAATCTATATCGACGGTTACTTTCATCGCCCCGATCTCCTTGTTCTTTTCTGTTGTCTGGTCGCAATCATTATGACTTGCCCCGGCGGCATCTCAATCATAATCGGGCATAACCGGGCATAATCGGCAAATCCGCGCCGCAAAAACCACTTTATCGGGTCGCCCGACAAAGAATTACCGCCGTTGGCCTTTAAGTATGATGGTTCTACCCTTAGGATAAACACCATAACAAAGAGTTACGGATCATGAACGCCACCTGATTCGCACCTGCCCACCAAACGCCGGCCACCCGATTGGCGGCACAGGAAATGACATGGATCTCGCGACAAACAATCTTGGATCAGAAACCAGCCCCTATCTGCGCCAGCACGCAGATAACCCGGTGCACTGGCAACCCTGGAGCACGGAGGTTCTGGCTGCGGCCAAGGCCGCCAACAAGCCGATCCTTCTGTCTGTGGGCTATGCGGCGTGCCACTGGTGCCATGTCATGGCCCATGAAAGTTTCGAAGATGACGACATGGCCGGGCTGATGAACGAGTTGTTTGTCAACATCAAGCTTGACCGTGAAGAACGCCCCGATCTGGATGCGGTGTATCAAAATGCACTGGCGTTACTCGGTCAACAGGGCGGCTGGCCACTGACCATGTTCCTGACCCCGGATGGGGAGCCGTTCTGGGGCGGGACGTATTTTCCCAAAACCGCGCGTTATGGCCGTCCGGGGTTTGACGAGGTCCTTAAAACCATCGCCAAGCTTTATGCCGAAAAGCCCGAAGATATTCGCCACAACGTCACGCAGATTTCGGGCGCCCTTCAAAAAATGAACAGCGGGGCCAATGGGGCCGTCCCGAGCTTGGAAATGATTGATCGCTGCGGGCATGGCTGTTTGCAGATCATGGATGCCAAAAATGGCGGCACAACCGGTGCGCCGAAATTCCCGCAGCCCAGCCTATTGTCGCTGATCTGGCGGACCGGGGTGCGCAGCGACGATGATGAACTTAAACGCATCGTCAAACACAGCCTTGATCGCATGTGTCAGGGCGGCATTTATGACCATCTGGGCGGCGGGTTTGCCCGCTATGCGGTGGATGACCAGTGGCTGGTGCCGCATTTTGAAAAGATGCTCTATGACAATGCGCAGCTGATTGATCTTCTGTGCGATGTCTGGCGCATCGACGCCAATCCGCTGTATGCAAAGCGCGTGGAAGAAACCATCACCTGGATCTTGCGCGAAATGCGCATCACCGGCGGGGCCTTTACCGCCAGCCTTGATGCCGACAGCGAAGGGGTCGAAGGCAAATTCTATGTCTGGACAGAGGCCGAAATTGACGCGCTTTTGGGCGATGACGCCGATCTGTTCAAGAAATTCTATGACGTGTCAAAAGACGGCAACTGGGAAGGCAATACCATCCTTAACCGCACCCAGTCGGGCTTGGGCCTTGCCGATGAGGCGACCGAGGAAAAACTGGCGAACCTGCGCCAAATATTGCTGAGCGAACGCGCCAGCCGCATCCGTCCGGGCTGGGATGACAAGGCACTGACCGACTGGAACGCGATGACGATTGCCGCCATGGCCGAAGCCGCCATGACGTTCAAGCGGGCCGATTGGCTCGATTATGCCAAGCTGGCCTATAACTTCGTCACCAGCACCCTGACGGATGGCGACCGGTTTCTGCACAGTTACCGCGATGGCAAAGCCCAGCATACCGGAATGCTTGAAGACTACGCCCATATGATCCGGGCTGCTTTGCGTTTGTTTGAATGCTTCGGCGAGGATGCCTATCTGCGCGAAGCGGTTGCCTGGTCAGAAACTGTCGAAACCCTGTTTGCTGATGCCAAGGGTGGCTATTTCCAGTCGGCATCGGATGCCACGGACCTGATTGTCCGCCAGAAACCGCATATGGATAACGCCGTACCCTCGGGCAATGCGATTATGGCGCAAAATTTGGCCAAGCTCTATGCGCTGACCGGGGATACGACCTATCGCGACCGCACGGAAATTACGCTTTCGGCCTTTGGCGGGCGTTTGACCGAACAATTCCCCAATATGCCGGGATTGTTGCTGGCCGCGGAAATGCTGCAAAACCCGGTGCAGATTGTCCTGATTGCCAAGGACCGCAGCCAGATTTATCTTGAGATGCGCCGTGCGATCTTTGCCGCCTATCTGCCCAACCGAGCGATCACCATCCTGTCAGAAACCGATACCCTGCCCGCAGGTCACCCGGCATCTGGCAAAACCGCGATTGATGGCAAGGAAACCGCCTATGTCTGTCAGGGGCCAGTGTGCTCCGCCCCGGTGACAACACCCGATGACCTTACCAAATTGCTTGCCGACCTACCGGCCAAGGCGGCATAAGGCACTTATACACGGCTTTGACGGGCAAGAGGATATGCGCCACCGCCGCACATTCCCCTGCCCGTCTTTAACAGGATCACGACAGACCATGCCCCAGATTTCGATCAACAGCCCGGTTGGCCCGCTGACCATCTTTGAATTTGACGGTGTGATCGTCGCACTCGACTGGGGTTTTGTCGAAGAGATGGAAACAAGCCCGGTTCTCGAAGACGCCAAAGCGCAGCTTGCCGATTATTTTGCCGGAAAACGCGGTGATTTTGATCTGCCGCTTGCCCCGGATGGCACCGATTTCCAAAAGGCGGTCTGGGACGCCATGTGCAAAATCCCGGCCGGAAAAACCGCGACCTATAAGGACCTAGCCACCGCCGCAGGATCGCCCAAGGCGTTTCAATCGGTTGGCACCGCCTGCGGGCTTAACCCGATCCCGATCATCATTCCCTGCCACCGGGTTCTGGCATCGGGCGACAAACCGGGTGGCTATTCCGGTGATGGCGGACTTGAAACCAAGCGGGCACTTTTAAAGATCGAAGGTGTCGACCTTCCGCTTGGTGATGATCAGGGCAGTTTTGATCTTTAATCCGGTACCGCCTAATCGTTGCGCAGAGTCCCGGCTTTATCTGACCTCATCGCTGGCGTAACAGACTGCCTGTAATTTATTGCCATCGGGATCACGAACGTAGGCCGCGTAGTAATTCGGGCCGTAGTGGCTGCGCAATCCCGGTTGGCCTTCATCCATCCCACCATTTTGCATGGCGGCGGCGTGAAAGGCATCGACCTGTTGGCGGGTGTCGGCGGTAAAGGCGACATGGGTGCCATTGCCCCAAGTCGCCGGGCGGCCATCCTCGGGCGTATAGATATAAATGGTCGGCATTTGCCCATTACGGTCATACGCCAGCGGCTTTTCAGCGGGCTTTGGCACGCGTTTAAAGCCGATGGCCCCCAGAGCGGCGTCATAAAAGGCTTTAGAACGCGATTTATCGTTTGTTCCCAATGTGATGTGACTGATCACAGACATCATAAAACTCCCCGTTAAAGACCAAATTATACCCGACAACGCATAGACTTCTGCCCTTAAGAGCAAAACCCGTTGCAAAGAAGCTTAGCAGAAGCTCATGACAGGATGAGTCAGGAGCCCGCAAAGTAGCCACCGACATTTTCAGTCGTCTGGCGCGAGCTCCATGTCGTCTGCATCACTGCACAACAGTTCGGCGTAATCCCCTGCTGCAAATCAGTGACATCTGACCTACACTCCTGCCATTAACGCAACAGACGTTCACAGAACGCGAACAAATAACGGGAGGTCTTAAATGACCAAAGCATTCCGCTTTTATGAAGCCGGCGGCAGTGATGTGCTGCGCTTTGAAGACGTCGAGGTTGGCGCACCGGGCGAAGGTGAAGTCCGCCTGGCGCAGAAGGCCGTTGGCCTGAACTATATCGATATTTATTTCCGCTCCGGGGTGTATCCGGCCCCGTCCCTGCCATCCGGGCTTGGGCTTGAGGGCGCTGGCGTGATCGAGGCGATTGGTGCCGGGGTGACCGACCTTTCGGTTGGGGATCGGGTGGCCTATGCCGCACAGCCGCTGGGTGCCTATGCCGAGGCCCGCGTCATGCCGGCCAAGGGGCTGGTCAAAATTCCCGATGATGTCAGTTTCGAGCTGGCCGCGGCCGCCATGCTGCAGGGCATGACCGCGCAATACCTTTTGCGCCGAACCTACACCGTTAAAAAGGGCGACACCATCCTGATCCATGCCGCCGCCGGCGGTGTTGGCCAGATTGTCTGTCAGTGGGCCAAGCATCTGGGTGCGACCGTGATTGGCACAGTTGGATCGCCCGAGAAGGCCGAGATTGCCAAGGCAAAGGGCTGCGATTACCCGATCCTGTACCGCGATGAGGTGGTGTCCGAACGGGTGATGGAAATCACCAAGGGTCAAGGCGTTGAGGTTGTTTACGATTCGGTCGGGAAAGACACGTTCGATGATTCGCTTAAATGCCTGAAACGGCTGGGCATGATGGTTACTTTTGGTCAGTCATCCGGGCCTGTCCCACCCGTGCCGATCAAGGCGCTGGCTCCCGGTGCCTATTTCCTGACCCGACCCAGCATCTTCCACTATACCGCGACCCGCGAAGAATTGCTGGCCACGGCCAATGATCTGTTTGATGTGCTGAAATCCGGCGCGGTCAAAATCGACATTACCGCGACCTATCCGTTGGCAGATGCCAAGCAGGCACATGATGATCTCGAAGGCCGTAAAACCAACGGATCGATTGTCTTTACAGTATAAAATATCTACCTAAGATCAGATATATAATCTTAGATTTAAATAAAGGCAGAGGCTGGATTAAACCCCAGCTTCTGCCTTTTGTTGTTCTTCGGGGGTGTGGAAGGCCCGGACATCGCGCGCAATGGCGTCAAAGCGTTCTGACAGATTGTCACTGACCACACGGCACGGGGCGACAACCGCCTCGGCCCAAGTGACATAGGCAAGGATTTGGTCCTCGTCCCAGCCAATCGGGGTGTCGGTCAACATCGCCCCGACATTGGCGACCTTATCGGCAAGGCGAACCAGTTTGGCCGCCTCGGTCAGGTCGGGGGCAGTTTCGATCTGCTGTGCTTTACGCTCATCACGTGGCAAAGCTTTGTCATCGCTGACTTCCAGCACAATATCGGCGACCGTATCATTGAAACAGGCGGCAATTTCATCGCGGGTCGCGCCGCAATCCTCGATCACGTCATGCAGGATGGCGGCACAGAGAATGTCTTCGTGCGTGTGTGGTTCGCATTCGACAATCAGGCGCGAAACCTCAATCGGGTGGTTGATATAGGGTTCTTCTGCCGGGCCTTTGCGACGCTGATCGCGGTGCGCGCGGGCGGCAAAATCAACAGATTTGAGTAAAAGCTGCATCAAGCTCGCAACCGTCGTGAATGAAGACCATCAGAATCACATGGCTGTTGGCGGGTTTCAAGCATTGATCCCCTATCGCATCGGAAAATCAATTCCTACATAGGGATTGTGCCCCGGTTCACCAACGTCCCGACCAAGGAGGCCCGCCATGTCCCATGCCATGCAACTGAAATTGACCTTGCGCAATGGCAATACCAAACAGGCACTTAGTCTGACCAGTCTGGCGCCCCAAACTGGCTGGGACAGTGCCCCACCCCATCATTTAGCCGGTGGAGACAGCGCGACCTGCATGATTGAAACCAGTGATGAGCTGGCGATTACCTTGTGCTATGGCCCGCACCATATCGGCATTCGTCTGGGCGATGGTAAACTCAGCATTGATCCCGGCGATGCGATGGTCGAACAGCAACGGCTGGACGGATATGGTGCCGAGGTGGCACTGGTGCTGATGTAAAGCCTGTCTGGGTTCAGAACCTAATTGCGCAAATCGCGCAGGCCATCAATCAAAAGACGTCCGCCAATCACCCCGAAAACCGCACCGAACAGGCCATCAATTGTTCGGAAAAACCGCTGATAGGCCCGAACGGCAACGCCGGTCGAAAACAGCACGGCATAGGTGCCATAAATCACCATTGCCGATATCGCCGCCATCCCCCCAATCAGAACCAATGCGGCGTGTGCCCCGTGTGTTGTGGCCAGAAACATCGATACCGCCACCCACATCAGTGCTGCCTTGGGATTGGTCAACACCACCAGAAGTCCGGTGCGATAGGCATCAAGACCTGACCGCTGCGCGGTTTGACCGGCAGATACCCCCTGCAGGCCATTTCTGTGTTTCAGGCAGGCCCGCAAGGATTTCAGGGCAAGATACAGAAAATAGACGCCGCCAAGCAGTTTCATCGCGGTCAATGTTTGCGGGAAAGCATCAATGACGGCACCGATGCCAAAGGCAAACAGGACCGACCATATGAACACGCCCGTCGCAATGCCCGCCGCACTCAGCAAACCGGGCCGCCGCCCACCTGACAGTGCAGCCGAAGACACCGCCATCATGTTCGGCCCCGGCGATATCTGCGCCAGCGCAATACCAAACATGACCGTGGCAATTTCGACACCATTCATCCGTTAACTCCCACCCGGAACACTTAGACTCAGGACCTATAGATCGCAGTATGATCGCGGGAAAGCAGAATTCAAGCCATACTGTTTCATGTGAAACAATGACCATCATATGCATCAGGCAACAAAAAACGGGGCCCCGAAAGGCCCCGTTTAATCATCAGACGATTGTCACATAGCGGTTTAGAACCAAAGGATTGGCCTAGCCGTTCATGGAATCGAAGAAATCGTCGTTGCTTTTGGTTGTTTTGAGCTTGCCCAAAAGGAATTCCATCGCGTCCTGTGGCCCCATCGGGTTGAGGATACGGCGCAGAACCCACATTTTCGACAGCACCGATTTGTCGACCAGCAGTTCTTCCTTACGGGTACCCGATTTAAGGATATCGATCGACGGGAAGATACGTTTGTCAGACAGTTTACGGTCCAGGATAAGCTCGGAGTTACCGGTCCCTTTGAATTCTTCAAAGATGACCTCATCCATGCGTGAGCCGGTATCGATCAGGGCGGTCGCGATGATGGTCAGCGAGCCGCCTTCTTCGATGTTACGGGCCGCACCAAAGAAGCGTTTTGGACGTTGCAGCGCGTTGGCATCAACACCCCCGGTCAGCACCTTGCCCGAGCTTGGCACAACGGTGTTATACGCACGCGCCAGACGGGTGATGGAATCGAGCAGAATGACGACATCGTGCTTGTGTTCGACGAGGCGTTTGGCCTTTTCAAGCACCATTTCGGTGACCTGAACGTGGCGCTGTGCCGGTTCATCAAAGGTCGAGCTGATGACTTCACCTTTGACCGAGCGGTCCATGTCGGTGACTTCTTCGGGCCGTTCATCAATCAGAAGAACGATCAAATAAGCTTCCGGATGGTTTTCTTCGATCGCGTGCGCAATGTTTTGCAGCATCACGGTCTTACCGGTCCGGGGCGGAGCCACGATCAGGGCACGCTGACCTTTACCAAGCGGGGCAACAAGTTCGATCACCCGGTTGGTGGTGTCCTTGTTGCCTTCCTGATCGATATTACGCTCCATCTTAAGCGGCTCGTCAGGATACAGCGGGGTCAGGTTATCAAAGTTAACGCGCTGACGGACTTTTTCGGGCGCGTCAAAGTTGACCTTGTCGACTTTGAGCAGTGCGAAATACCGTTCGCCTTCTTTGGGCGAGCGGATCTGGCCTTCCACCGTGTCACCGGTGCGCAAGCTAAAGCGGCGCACCTGGCTGGGGGAGACGTAAATATCGTCGGGTCCAGCAAGGTAGTTTGCCTCGGGACTCCGCAAAAAGCCAAAGCCATCCGGCAGCACTTCAAGAACACCCAGACCAAAAATGGCGTGGTCGTTCTCGGCCAACTGTTTGAGAATGGCGAACATCAACTCCTGTTTACGGAGCGTGCTGGCATTTTCGATTTCAAGTTCATCGGACAGAGCAAGCAGCTCGGTCGGTGATTTCTTTTTAAGGTCTTGAAGATGCATATGTGCGTTTAATGATCTGTGGTTGCCGGAAGGGCGAAGACGTCAATGGGATAGGATAGGATGTGCGGTTGACCGTCGGGCAAGGCACTCAGGCAAATGCTGGGGCGTGCGGACGGTTCGAAACCTTGTAGTTGCATAAAGGCAGGGTTTTTTCATGTTTCTGGATCGAAACACCCCCGATTGATAACCGCGATAATCACAATAGTCAAACCGTGTTTCGCGCCATGTTGCTATTTTAGTGCCTCTGATGCACAAAAAACACGATTCTGTAACCAACTTGCGGTTTTAGGGTCATAAAACGTGTCAAAATCCCTCAACCAGAACAGTAAATTTGTCTGATGTTTGGTTTGGCATTTAGTAAGGCATGAAATCGGCATCGGATCGGTTTGGCTTTTCCTGCCCCAAAGCCCTTAGGATGGTCGTTCGCGGACAATGTCGAGCAGGCGCGACAACTGATCGTCGCTGAGACCTGCGATCCGTTCAGACAAAAGATTGGCAAGTTCGGTGGCTTCGGGTTCCAGCCCGGCGGTATCGACGGTGATTTTCGGGTGCGAAAGCTGGGCCAGACGTTTGATATCGTCGACTTCATCCCAGACCAGATTGAAATAACCGCAAATCTGTTGCACCAGACCCGGGCTGGGCCGGCCGCGATGGCCATGTTCAAGAGCGGACAAATAGGCTGGTGAGAGCTGCAATGCGTTTGCCATATCGGTCAGGGTGACATCGTTGCGGGCCCGTAATTCCCTGATGCGGTTGCCAAAAGGTGTCACGGGCGTCTCCGTTTCAACAAAACATAAAAGGCCCCGGCCCCGCCGTGCTGAATCTGGGCCTGATGGATGGCAAGAATGCGGGTGCGCAGGCGCGGGGCGCTCAGCCACTGCGGGGTACGTGACCGCAAAAGACCGGTCCGGCCATATTCATCGGGGCGCGATCCCTTGCCGGTGATCACCAGCACACAACGTTTTCCCGCCCGCCAGCTGTCTTCGATAAAGGAATTGAGCGCATTATGGGCGACTTCCTGCGTCATGCCATGCAGATCGATGCGGCCATCGATGCTCATTTTGCCTTTTTGGAATTTATTGGCGGTGGAGCGGTCAATCCCGTCGGTTACACCGGGTTTGAGGTCCTCAAGCTTACGGTTTTTAACCTGCGGGCCGCGATCAGCATTGCGCGCCGAGGGCAAATTACGCACCGCCCGACTTTCTTCGGACCGTTCAAGATTGTCGGCAAGATTGTCGGGTAACGGGATGGCGGTATCGCTCATATGGCCGTCGTCATCAGGATCAAACACGGCATCGCCGCCTTTGCGCTTTTTACTGCGCAAGGGTTTGACGTCACGGGTAAAGACCTCCCACAGGGCCTTTTCCTCTTCATTGACGGCACGGCGTCGTTTCTGCGTCTTTTTCTGTGTCATCGGACCAGATCGATTAACCTTAGTGCGCTCTGCTGCGGCCCATTGCTATGCCCATTGCTGTGCCCATTCCTGGGCACGGCGCAATTTTCCCGCAAAAACCCCATGGTTTTCAAGAAAATACGCTGCCTGTTACAGGATAAGGAGCCATAAGCCAAAGGGGTTTGAATTAAAAACCGCCTCAGACCCGGTATCAGTTTGCAAAGGCATAAAGCCTTTCGCGTGCTGATACCACGCCTGTTTGAAGATTTTTAGTCAAACAGAACGCCCCAAATTGGCGGTCTAGTCGTCTTCGTCGTCGCCGTTCAGATCGATACAGCTGACACCGTTATTATCGAGATCGAGCATGGCACTTAGGAACGATCCTGACTGATTGGTCGACAGGCCGTGATTGCGACGGTTTTCAACGAAAAATCCATCGCGTTTGAAATCATCAAGCTGTTGTTGCAGCTTTTGAATATCACTGTCTGGGACATCACCACTGATGGCGGCGTAGAGATAACAACTGCGATAGGCCAAAGCCCCGTCAATCTTTGGCAGTTTGCCCGGCGTATCACTGATGTCGATGGCATTAATGTAATGGCGTAAAATATTGCCGCCGATGGCAATCAGATCAACACGATCGGCCAGCAACATTGGCAACAGTAATTCTTCACGCGGGACCATGATCAATTGCGCCGCACCGCGTTGCTGCAGATATCCTTGCCGGGCTGATCCCAACAACACACCGATCCGGGCCTCATTCAAAACCTGTTCAAACCCGTGCTCGCCCCAGTTTTCGGTGGAAATCCCGTATAAATTCCAGATTGCCCGGCTGATCGGACCAACCCAGTTAAACGCATCTTCGCGTGATTCTGTGCGTGTGGTGGGATAAATGACGTGACCGGGTTCTTTGGTCGCCAATTCCATCACCCGTTTCCACGGCACCTGTGCAACCTGCTGGGCGGGAATCCCAGCTTTCTTGAAAACTTCAATAACAAGATTGTCAAAATAACCGGGTTCGGGACGCCCCGACGATCTGATTTTGGGGTTTTCGGACAGGTGGATTTTATAGGTTCCGTCAAATCCCGACACCGGACTGCCGAGCGGATCATCTTCGGCGGTGGCGATGGCGGGATTTAAAGCCGCCAGAACAAATAGAGATGTAAAAACAGCCTTTACACGATGCCGACACCATCCGTTCGATCGGATTGCCCACCGTGAAAAGCGATTAATCATATCACGCCTCTTTTGTTTTTAGCCAAACCGCATCTATGACCTTGCTTTCGATATAAGCCTGATGGGCGGCAAGTTCAGTGTCACTGATGATATGGGGGCGTGGTTCCAGACGATTTTCCTTTGGCCCCAGAACGCGTTCTACGCCGTCTTCATCATCGCCGCGCGCATTGGGATCAAGTGACAGGCCGTGCTGACGCCCGCCCAGAAGTTCAAGATAGACCACCGCCAGAAGATCGGAATCAAGCAGGGCGCCGTGCAGGGTCCGGTTGGAGTTATCAATCTTGAACCGGCGACACAGCGCGTCCAGGCTGACCGGAGATCCGGGGAATTTCTTGCGCGCCATTTGCACAGTATCAAGGGCGCGGTCCATGGGAATTGTCGGTTTGTTCAACCAGCCAAGTTCCGCATTGAGGAACTTCATGTCAAAGGGCGCATTGTGAATGACCAGGACCGAATCATCGCCAATGAACTCGATGAAATCATCGGCAACCTCTGCAAAGACCGGCTGATCTTTTAGGAAATCATCGCCAAGCCCGTGCACGTCAAACGCCTCTTTGGGCATCGGGCGTTGCGGGTTGATATACTGGTGATACTGACGCCCGGTGGGCATGTGATTGATCAGTTCGATACAGCCAATTTCCACCAAACGATGGTCGGAATACGGATCAAGGCCGGTGGTTTCGGTATCGAGGACGATTTCACGCATGTATCAGGGTCCGATGGTCATAAAGGGTCACTAAAATTGGGCACAAATCGCACAAATATGATCAAAGGTCACCGCGCGCCCCAGCCCTGTCGGGATGATAAAATCGGCGCGCTGTCGTTTGTCATGGTCGGGCATCTGTTTTGACAGGATGGCGGAAAATTTGCCCGGCGTCATCCCTTCTCGACGCATTACACGTTGGCGTTGAATGAATGCCGGAGCCGATACCACCGCAACGATATCACAGCGGTTTTGCCCACCGGTTTCAAACAGAAGCGGGATATCAAGCACCACAAGATGGCGGCCAAGGGATCGTTGTTGATGCAAAAACCGGATTTCGGCCGCCCGGATCAAGGGATGAAGGATTTTTTCCAGTGTTCGCAAAACACCGGGATCGGCAAAGGCCTTTTTGCTGAGGAGCTTTCGGTCGATTTGGCCATTGGTGATGATATCGGGAAAGGTTTGGGCAATCAGATCAAAAGCCGCACCCTTTGGTGCCATCAAATCATGGCTGGTGGCATCGGCGTCATGGACCGGCACACCGAGATAGCGAAACATCCCGGCCGCGGTCGACTTCCCCATTCCGATGGATCCGGTAAGTCCCATTATTATCATAATAAGATTACCCTTGAATGCTTAATCAGGTGATAAGACAAAGTCACGTAGTTCCTGTGTCACTTCAGGATCAATGCCAAACCAGCGATGAAAGCCCGGCCGGGCCTGATGCAGCAACATGCCAAGACCATCGACAATCGGGTTGCCGCGTTTTTTGGCCTGCATCAGCAAATCGGTCATCAGCGGCGCATAGACGATATCGGTGACAAGGGCAGATGGTGGCAATCCGGTCAGATCAATTTCAAGAGCAGGTTGGCCCACCATGCCAAGGCTTGTGGTATTGACGACAAGCGATGCGTTTTCCAATGCGGTCGGCGCGACCGGCCAGTCAATCACGGTAATGCGCGGATCGTTGATTTCCGCGGCCAGATCATCAGCGCGTTTGCGGGTCCGGTTGGCAATGCGGATTTCCGGGCTGCCTTCATCAAGCAAGGCGACCAAAACCGCCCGCGACGCCCCGCCCGCGCCCAGCACCACCGCCGGGCCAGAACAAAATGCGATATCGGGGGCTTCCTGACGCAGGTTTTCGATAAAACCGAACCCGTCGGTATTATCGCCCAGCATCCGGCCATCCTTGGCAAAGGTAACGGTATTGACAGCCCCGATGCGCCGGGCACGTTCAGACAATTCATCACATTCGGGCATCGCCATTTCCTTTTGCGGAATGGTGACATTGACCCCGGAAAAGCCAAGATTGCGCAAGGAGTTCAACGCGGCCTGAAAGTTTTTCGGCTCAACCGGTAGCGGCATATAGCTGCCATCAATGCCGTATTTCGCCAGCCAGTAGCCATGCAAACGCGGCGATTTGGAGTGCGATACGGGCCAGCCCATGACACCGGCCAGACGCGAATTGCCCGAAAGGGTGCGATAAGGAATGCGTGATGTCATGAGCGTGGAGTTCCTGCCAGTTGGTTTTTTATTCTATGCCACTGCTATTATTAAGCTTTCAGCACACCATGATCACGCAAAAAACCGATCAGGGGCAAAAGTGGCAAGCCCAGAACGGTAAAGTAATCACCGCGCACCTCGGTAAAGAGCTGGGCACCGATGCCTTCAAGCTGATAACCGCCGACACAGTCAAAGATGTCCTCGCCCGCGGCATCAAGATACCAATCAAGCCATTCTTCGGTGAAATTGCGCATGGTCAGATGGGCGGTATCAATCGTGCCCCATATGCGTGAGCCTTCTTTATATATAACAGCGGCCGACACCAGCTGATGGGTTTTACCGCGAAGTGCGAGAAGCTGGGCGCGGGTATTGTCGCGGTCTTTGGGCTTATCAAACCAGATGCCATTGCATTCGAGCATCTGATCAGCGGCAATCACAATGCCGTCGGGTTGCTGGCGATACATGCGCAGCGCCTTCATTTCCGCCAGGGTTTCGGCGGCTTGCGCCGCATTGGCACCCTCGGCCTTCATTGATTGTTTATAGCCTTCCTCGTCAATCATCGAGGCAATGGCATCGCAATCGACCCCGGCATTTTTAAGCATGGCGTGGCGGGTTTTGCTGCTGGAGGCCAGAATGAGGCGGTGGTTCATGCGGTACTTCCCAAATTCAAGAATTTTGCGTCACTCTATATAGTAGAGTATCGGGTCAAAGCAGGTTTTCTAATGACCACGCCGGTCATACATGGTGGCCATGATCATGGCCGCCGTTTCTTCGATGGAGCGGCGGGTGACATTGATAATCTTCCAACTGCGATCGGTAAAATAGCGTCGCGCCTGATGGACTTCATCACGCACGGCAACCGGGTCGACATAATCCCCGCCCTCGCCGCGGTCGATTTGGCGCAGGCGGTTTTTACGGATCGAAACCAGCTGATCGACATCCTTGATCAAACCAACAATCAGCGGCTTTTTAAGCTGATCAAGATCGGGCGGCAGCGGACAGCCCGGCACAAACGGAATATTGGCGGTTTTGATGCCACGATTGGCCAGATAGACCGAGGTCGGGGTTTTTGACGTGCGCGAAACACCAACAATCACCACGTCGGCTTCTTCCAGATCCCAGCCAGACTGCCCGTCATCATGCGACAGGGTGTAATCAATCGCCTCGATCCGGCTGAAATATTCCTCGTCCATTTTATGAAGTGCGCCCGTGCGGCCGCGCGATTGCTGCCCCAAATAGCCTGCCATCATGGTCACGGTATTATCAAGAACGTGGCTGTGCGGAACTTGTAACCGGCGACAGCCTTCTTCGAGTTTGCGGCGGATTTCGCTGTCAAACACGGTGTAAAGGACAATGCCCGGATTGCGTTCAATATCGGCCAAGACGCGCGCCAGCTGGGCGTCGGTTCTGATCAGCGACCAGACATGTTCATGGGCCCGGACATCCGGAAACTGGGCAATGCAGGCCCGTGCCACCCCGTCAACCGTCTCGCCGGTGGAATCGGAAACCAGATGAAGATGGAAAATTTTATCTGTTTCGGCCATGGCCCATCCGTCTTTTGGCGATTTTTAGCGATGCAAGCACGTAGTTATCCACTTTTTGCCGCCCAAGCGATTTTTGCACCTTTTATTTTAGGTGTTCGATATTTCGATCACTAGACGGATGGATAAGGTATATTAGTCCAACCCGGGGTTAGGGGTGCGGAGTCGCCCCTGTGGATTAATGTGGATAACGGGTGCGACTCCGGGTCCATTTTTTCCACAGGATTTATCCTCCCCGTCATACAAAGTTTCTCATACCCTCTGTCCCGAGCGGGATAACTGATTATTTTTTCCCGTAATAGCAGGGATAAAGAGGCAAAAACTAGCTTTATCCACGTTATCCCCACTCTTCAAAACAGGCTTATCCCAAGGCAGAGTATGGGAGTCGTTCGGAGTCGTCCCCAGTTTTCCCCAAGACCGCTTGAGATGGATCATTTTTCCCGAGTCGAATTGTGAATAAACTGTGCGTTAAATTTAATCCCTGTTATCCACAGGTATCCACCTACAAACAACATCCTTTTTAATTAAATAAGGGTTTGGTAGGCAGAACGTGGAAAACGTCCCGGCCAAGGCCACAGGACAAAATTAACGGGGTCAGAAGATCAAAATCTGAGCCACGGGCACTGAGCCCGGGGATCAGGCATTGGTCAGCGATAAAAACCGATCGGGACAGAGAAACAGGAAACCAGATGCCCAATTCGAATAAGACTTTCTTGCGTGCCCTGAATGGTGAAACACTGCCGGTGCCACCCATCTGGCTGATGCGCCAAGCCGGTCGCTATCTTCCGGAATACCGTGCGACACGTGCCGAGGCAGGGTCGTTCCTTGATCTTTGCTACAATCCTGATCTTGCCTGCGAAGTCACCTTGCAGCCGCTTCGGCGCTATGACTTCGATGCGGCAATTCTGTTCTCCGATATCCTCGTTATTCCGAAGGCACTTGGACAGCATTTGGCCTTCAAGCAGGGTGAAGGCCCACAGCTTGAACCCATCCGAGATGCTTCAGGCCTTGGCAGATTGTCGATTGATGGCATCCATGCATCGCTTGGACCCATCTATGAGACCGTTTCAAAGCTGTCTGACGCCATTCCCGACCATACCGCCCTCATTGGGTTCGCAGGAGGTCCGTGGACCGTGGCGACCTATATGGTCGAAGGTAAAGGCAGTAAGGATTTTGCAAATATCCGTCGGTTTGCCTATGGCGATCCCAAAGGGTTCGATCAGCTGATTGATATTGTGGTTGAGGCGACAACGCAATATTTGCTCAAACAGGTTGAGGCCGGGGCGGAATGCATCCAGCTGTTTGAAACCTGGGGTGGCGTTTTGTCGGAAAACGGCTTTAAACGCTGGGTGATTGAGCCGACCAAAAAGATTGTCGCCAGTTTGCGCGCCGTTCACCCGGATTTGCCGATCATTGGCTTTCCGCGTGGTGCCGGATTGCACATGATTGATTTCAAGCAACAAACAGGTGTGACTGCGGTCGGGCTTGATAGTGGTGTTCCGTTAAAATGGGTCGCCGAAAACCTTCAGAAGCTTGGTCCGGTGCAGGGCAACCTTGATCCGATGTATTTGATCACTGGTGGTGATGAGATGATCGATGAAACGCGCCGTATCCTTGAAACGCTAAAAAACGGGCCGTTTATTTTCAATCTTGGTCATGGCATTACCCCGGAAACCTCGCCCGATAATGTCGATAAGCTGGTGAAATTCATCCGCAGTCAATAAGACCTGCACGCAGTTATTTCAGCCGTCCGGCGATGAATGAACTGAAATAACTGCGTTTTATTTTGTGATTTTTGAAATCAATCAAATCGATTGGAAAATTCAATGCGTATAGTGGGTTAATTCCGTTGCGTCCGGGGCTTGTTTGACCAGAATAGGTCCGGAGCGGAGCGGGTTTTATCCATCAATTGACTTCCGGTTTGTCGGGAACTGGTCAAAACGCCATGAAGGATACGCCAAATGTCCGAAACGACGCGTAAGAAACGCGCTATTGTTCTTTTCAATCTCGGTGGGCCGGACAGCCCGGAAGCGGTCGAGCCGTTTTTGTTCAATCTGTTCAATGACCCTGCGATTATCAGCCTGCCGAACCCGTTTCGATATTTGCTGGCCAAATTGATTTCGCATCGGCGCGCACCGGTCGCACAGGAAATCTATGCCCATATTGGCGGTAAATCACCACTTCTGGAATTAACCCAGGAACAGGCAGATGCTCTTCAGGCGGCGTTGAATGCCGATGAGGGTGATACCAAGTACGAAAACCGCTGTTTCATCGCCATGCGCTATTGGAAGCCGTTTGCCGATCAGACGGCTTCTGAGGTCAAGGCATGGGGCGCGGATGAACAAATTCTGCTTCCGCTGTATCCACAGTTTTCAACCACGACCAGCGGATCGTCGGTCAAGGATTGGAAACGGGCGTGCCATAAGGTGGGGCTAAGCGCGCCGATTAAAACCGCGTGCTGTTATCCGACCAATCCGGGCTCTGTCTCTTATACACATCTGACGCTGCCGACGAATAGAGAGGTGTAGATC
>OJEN01000290.1_pt1 | contig 17918 bp, 14 predicted proteins | sample 1593351 | NCBI WGS metagenome assembly OJEN01 (sample SAMN05416777, study PRJEB24817) | seawater metagenome | isolation source: Sea water | place: Canada:Atlantic | collected 2013-11 | reverse complement strand
TTTCGCCGGAAGCGCCGGTGCCGGTGGTGCGCGTTACCGAGCTGGAAGACCGCCCAGGTGGTGCCGCCAACGTGGCCTTGAACATGGCCGCGCTGGGTGCTCGTGCGGAGCTGGTCGGGGTAACGGGCAGCGATGAAGCCGCCTCTATTCTCGAAGAGCGACTGGCGGCAGCGGAAGTTGGCTGCCATTTTCAGAAAGTGGCCGGGCTGCCTACGATTACCAAATTGCGGGTGATCAGCCGTCAGCAACAGTTGCTGCGTCTGGATTTTGAAGAAGCCTTCCACAACCAGGACCCGGCGCCTTTTGCCGAGCAGGTAAAGCAGCAGCTGACCCACTGCGGTGCGTTGGTGCTGTCGGACTATGCCAAAGGCGCCCTGCGTGACTGCCCCGGGTTGATTGCCCTGGCCCGTGAGGCCGGCGTGCCGGTGCTGGTGGATCCCAAGGGCACCGATTTTGAACCCTATCGCGGGGCGACCCTGTTGACGCCGAACCTGAGCGAGTTCGAAGCGGTGGTGGGGGCCGTGAAAGATGAACAGGACCTGATTGCCAAGGGCCAGCAGCTGATTCGGGATCTGGATTTGCAAGCCATGTTGGTCACCCGTAGCGAGAAGGGTATGACCCTGCTGCGCGATGGGCTGCCGGAGCTGCACCTGCCGGCTCGAGCCCGGGAAGTGTTCGATGTGACAGGCGCTGGCGATACGGTAATTTCCGTGCTGGCGGTGTCGCTGGCGGCGGGCGCCGCCATGGAAGATGCGGTGGCGCTGGCCAATATCGCCGCCGGTATCGTGGTTGGCAAGCTGGGTACTGCTGTGGTGTCTGCGCCGGAACTACGCCGGGCCGTGCACCAGGAGGGCGGGCTGGGCCGTGGTGTGATGACTGAAGAGCAGCTGCTGATCGCCATCGAGGATGCCCGTGCCCAGGGTGAAAAAATCGTATTCACCAATGGTTGTTTCGACATTATTCATGCCGGTCACGTGGGCTATCTCGATACCGCCCGCCGCCAGGGCGATCGCCTGGTGCTGGCCGTCAACGGCGATGAGTCGATCCGCCGACTAAAGGGCCCGGGCAGACCGATCAACCCGCTGGAGCGTCGCATGGCGGTGCTCGCCGCGCTGGAAGCGGTGGACTGGGTGGTGTCGTTCGACACGGATACGCCGGAGCCGTTGCTGGAATCCATCAAGCCCGATGTGCTGGTGAAAGGCGGCGATTACAGTGTCGATCAGGTGGTGGGGCATGAATTTGTGAAGCGCTATGGCGGCGAAGTGAGGGTGCTCGATTTTATCGATGACATTTCCACCACCAAGATTGTCGAGCGTATTCGTCAGGACTGACCCTGCTACGGAAATGCTTGAGGCGCTAACCAAGCGGTAACGAGTTTCGAGTCGCGAAAAAAACCAAACCCCAGACTCTTCCGGGCCTGATGTGTTGGTTTTCGAAACTCGCTTCTCGTTATTCGTCACTGTGTTTTCGCGCCTCAAGCGGGCCCTCCCCTGCCCGTTTTGCGGTGGCGGGCCGGTGTCTTTCCCGTCCATCGCTCAAAAGCCCGAACGAAAGCGGCGGACTCGCTGTAGCCTAGCAGTTCGGCAATTTCCGCCACGCTGCGCTCTGAATCCCCCAGATAGCGTCGGGCCTTGTCTTCTCGGACCTGGTCCATGATGCCCTGAAAAGGGCGGTTTTCCTTGCTCAGCTGGCGCCGGAAGGTGCGTTCGGGAATGCCGAATGCCTGGGCGACCTGTTCGGCGGTGGGGAAGGTCCGTACAAACAAATTCAGATACGCCGCGACGCGGCCGCCGAGGTCAGCGGTGGGGGGCTCGCGCCGGGCCAGCATGGCATCGCATTGCTCGCGATACATGTCCTGGGCCATCTTGTTGTGGCCGGGCATGCGAATGCCCATATCCTGGTTGCGAATCACCGCTTTGCAATGGGGCTGGTCGTAACGGATCGGGCAGCCGAAATAGTCCTCGAAAGCCTCTGCATGGGCGGGGCGTGGGTAGGGCATCCACACCTCCACTGGTTTCAGGTCCAGGTTAAGCTGGGCCTGGATGTCATTGATCAGCTTGAAGGTGCCCACCATATCCCGGTCGATCAGGGTGCGGCTCACTTCCGGGGGGAGCGGGATCGGGTACAGCTCCAGGGCGGTGCTCTGTTCACCGGGCACCAGCGCGATTTCCCCGTACAGATAGGTCAGGGCCTGGTACTTCACCCCAAACTGAAACCCCTGGAACGCCGTTTCGCTGGTCATCAGCAGCATGGCCAGCTGGCCGTAGCCGGCAAAGCCGAACCGGCTGCCCATCTCGAAGCCCAGCATGGGGTTGTCCACCTGGGGCAGCAGTTCTGTAAAGATGAGCAGTTCACGGTCCCGGCCTATTTCGCTGTTGGGGTCCAGCTTGTCCCGATCCAGCCCGTGGCGGGCCAGCACTGGCCCACAGTCGATTCCCTTCTCGGTCTCGAGCAGGTCGATGGTGTAGATCAGTGCAAGAATCGAGCGTTCAGACATGGCCGGAATTATCAATTTTTAGTCAGGTTAACACGTATTCACAGGGCGCTGACAAGGCTAGAGTGCATGCATTGATAGATGCATCGGCATCCCAAGGAGAATACTTATGACAAGTCAGGCCCGTATCAATGTGAAAACCCGTCGCGTCAAAGTCGCCATTGTGGGCGGTGGCTTTGGCGGTTTATGCATGGCCATTAAGCTTCGCGAAGCGGGCATGGATGATTTTCTGCTGCTGGAAAAAGGCGCCGATGTGGGCGGTACCTGGAACCACAACAGCTACCCTGGGGCGGCCTGTGATGTGCAGTCGCACATGTATTCGTTTTCCTTTGAGCCCAACCCCGACTGGGGGCATCGCTACAGCGGCCAGCAGGAAATTCACAACTACATTTCGGGTGTGACTGACAAGCATGGTATCCGTGCGTTTACCCGCTTCAATGCTGAAGTGACGGGAGCGCATTTTGATGAGGCTGCGGCCTTGTGGACCCTGAACCTCGCCGATGGCAGCCAGGTCATTTGTCAGCACTGGGTGCTGGCCAGTGGTCCGTTACATGTACCTTCCTTCCCCGACTTCAAGGGAATGGAAAACTTCAAGGGCAAGGTTATTCACTCCGCCCAGTGGGATCACGACTACGACATGGCCGGCAAGAAGGTAGTTTCGATTGGCACCGGCGCCAGCGCCATTCAGTATGTGCCCCACGTGGCCAAAGAGGCAGGCCAGCTGACCGTGGTACAGCGTACGCCGCCATGGATTATCCCCCGCGACGAGCGCGCCTATTCTGGCCTGAGCAAGTGGGTGTTTCGCCGCTTCCCGGCCTTGCGCAAACTGCATCGCCTGCGTCTGTATTTGAGCAACGAGGCGCGAGTCTTGCCGATTTTCAATCCGCGCCTGGCAAAGCTGGGTGAGCCGGCACTAAAAGCGTTTATTCATTACCAGGTGAAAGACAAAGCCACCGCTCGCAAGCTGGTGCCGAGTTACACACTGGGTTGTAAGCGCATTCTGATTTCCAACAACTATTACCCCTCCTTTAATCGCGACAATGTGTCGCTGGTGACTGAGGGGGTGAAGGAAATCCGTGAAAACAGCATCGTGTTCAGTGACGGTAGCGAACAGCAGGCGGACTGCCTGGTACTGGGCACCGGGTTTATCGTGGATCCGCGTATCTACATGAAAGATTTCGACATCACCGGCCTGGCGGGTCGCCGCTTGCAGAATGATTGGAAAGACGCCTCAGAGGCCTATCTGGGTACTACCGTCAGCGGTTACCCGAACATGTTCCAGCTAGTGGGGCCGAACACTGGCCTGGGGCATAACTCCATCATCTTCATGATCGAGAGCCAGGTGCGCTACATCATGGATGCCATCACCAAACTGGATAAGCGCGGTGATGCCTGGTTGGATGTGAAGCAGGACGTTCAGGATCATTATAACGACAAACTGCAGGACGAGCTGAAAGACACCGTATGGCAGAACGGTGGCTGCATGAGCTGGTATCAGCAGGCTGATGGCCGTAATACTGCCCTGTGGCCCCATGCGACTTTCCAGTTTATGGCGCGTACCTGGACGGTGAGCATGAAAGACTATCACTGGCAGCCGGCGGTAGAGACCGTGTCAGCAAAAGACGCGGCTGCTGGCTGACAAGGAACGCTTCGAGTGGCGAGAAGCGGGTTTCGAAAGGCAACACCAGAAAATCATGGGGTCAGGTTTTTGCTACTCGAAACGCGTTACTCGCTTGCGAATTATTGTGGTTTGCAATTCACTGGCGAGGCCTTTTGATACAGCGGCAGCGCCACCTGCATTTTCCCTTCCAATGCGCTAATCCGGCTGCCGGGATTCGGGTGAGTGGACAGGAACTCCATGGACTGCTCACCCGCTACTGCGGCCATGTTCTTCCACAGCTGTACGCTTTCGCGCGGGTCAAAGCCGGCGCTGGCTATTAGCTCCAGCCCCATCAAATCCGCCTCTTCCTCATGGGCCCGGCTGAACGGCAGGGCAATACCCAGATGCGCCCCCATGCCCAGTGCCTGAATGATGCGCTCGGAATCCGCATCTCCTTCGCTGAACATGCCAACCAGAAACAGTGCCGTGCGGATGCCCAGCTGCTGGGTGAGCCGTTCGTTGCCGTGCCGGGCCAGCACATGCCCTATCTCGTGACCAATCACCGCCGCCAGTTGATCGTCGCTGGTGGCGACGGCCAGCAGGCCCTCGTTGACGCCGATTTTGCCGCCGGGCAAGGCGAAGGCATTGGGGCTTGAATCGGCAAAGACCACGATCTCCCAGTTTTGTGGCATCGGCTTGCCGGGAAACCGGTTGCCCACATGGGTGAGTAGTTGCCGGGCGACACACTGTACTTCCTGATTGGCGGCTTCGTTGTGGCTTACCGGGGTTTGTTGCTGCATTTGCAGAAACGTCTGCCGACCAAAATCCGCCATCATGGTGTCTGGCATCAACGCTAATTGATCCCGTCCGGTTGGCGTCTGGTCGCAACCGGCAAGAAGCATCAGCGGGAGTATAAAGATAATAAAGCGGTACACGTGTCAGGGCCTGTTTGGGGCGCTAGAGATGCATGCACGTTAGCGCAGAAGGCCGGGAGAGGGTAGGTCGGAAGGCCGGCCGCGGGGTTTATTCACCGCAAATGCCTGTACCAAAAGCATAAAAAAAGCCCCGCTCTTGTGAGCGGGGCTTTTCTGTATGGTGCCCGGAGGCGGAATCGAACCACCGACACGGGGATTTTCAATCCTTTTAATGGTGACATTGATAGATGTTTATTTGCATATCCGTGAATCTAAAAGGAATGCAAAAGTAATACATATCAATAAGTTAATTGTCTATTGATAACGTTGACTGATTAGTTAGTATTCCTACATGTTTCCTACATGGCTCCTACATGAGATCAGGGGAGCTGGAATGGAAAGGTCGAGCCTGCCTCATCAACGGTAGATGCTGGCCATAAAAAAGCCCCAGAGGTGCGGTAACACCAATGGGGCCAACCAAAGGGCAATACGGAGGATTCCCCCTTGGCACAGGCAAAGCGTACACCAAATCGCACCCACTTCACCCCTGACCGTATCCGTAAGGCTAAATGTCCCCAGGGCCGCCAGCAGCAATTCCTCTGGGATGATGACCCCAAGAGCCTTGGGTTGCGCGTAACAGCGGCTGGCGCGAAGTCCTATGTCTTCGAGTTTCGTCTTCATGGCCGCAATGGGCGGATAACCATTGGTTCTACACAGGCCTGGGACATTGCTGCTGCGAGAGCCGAAGCACGGAAGTTCCAAGTTCTGGTGGATTCTGGTGTCGACCCGCGTGACCAGAAGGCGGAACAGACCCGCCAGAAAGAGCGGGAGCGCGACGAAAAGAAGCGGCAAGAGATTACCCTCGGAGAGATCTGGCCGGAGTACATAGGGGCCAACAAGTGTCATTGGGGCGATCACCAGCTGAAAGATCACCATAAAGTGGTTCAGGAGCCCGGTCTGCCTCGCAAGCGGTCCAAGAAAAAGACCAAAGCTGGGCCTCTGTATGAGCTGACAAAGCAGCGCTTGGTCGATCTCAGTCCTGATTCCCTGGAGCGGTGGATCCAGCGTGAAAGCGATAACCGCCCAACCTCTGCTTCAAAGGCTTTTCGCCTTCTGAGAGCCTTCCTCAACTGGTGTGAGGATCAGCCTCGTTACCAAGGGCTGGCCTCACCGTCAGAATTGCTTACCAAGAAAGTCAGGAAATCTGTGGCGCCAGCCAAGGCAAAGACAGACTGTCTCCAGAAGGAGATGCTGGCGGACTGGTTCAAGGCTGTGGGCGAGCATGAGAACCCTGTCGTTACCACCTACCTTGAGGCGTTGCTGTTGACCGGAGCGCGCCGTGAAGAAATGGCCAGGCTGAAGTGGACCGACGTGGACTTTCGTTGGCGGTCGCTCACGCTGGGGGACAAGGTAGAAGAAACTAGGGCCGTTCCTTTGCCCCCTTATCTCGCCCGCAAGTTGTATGTGCTGCCCCGGCGTAATGAATGGGTTTTCAGCAGCGCCACCTCAGAATCTGGCCGGCTGACGGACGTGTACCGGGCTCATCAACGGGCACTCAGCAAGGCGGGGCTGCCTCCAACCACATTCCATGGGCTGCGTAGGTCATTCGGGACGTTGTCCGAGTGGGTTGAATGCCCGGTAGGGGTTGTCGCTCAGATCCAGGGGCACAAACCCTCCGCCATCGCGGAAAAGCATTATCGGCAACGCCCCTTGGATTTGTTACGCCAGTGGCATACCAAGATTGAGGGCTGGATGCTGTTGGAGGCTGGGCTGGAGCAGCCGGATCCTGCCGAGAAATTGAAAGGGAAGTTGGCTATCGCCAGCTAGAGGGGCTTTATGTCAGATGAAAAACAAAAGCGGGTAGGCGTACTGGCCTCAATCCAGAGCGAATCGGATGCGGCGAGAATTATTGAAGAAGGGGTAGCGGCAAGGCAACTGGCGGATTGTTACTCACGGTTTTACCGCGACTTTGCACACGATTATGACCACGCTGGCGGGCACATCGAGGCTTTTGTGGCTGCTGCCCGCTCATTCAAAACATTTGACGACAGCCCCCACATCCATCCCTCCTCGCTATTGGTGAAAGAGCAACTTGATGATGTCGTCAAGCTGCTGGAGGTCGCGCTAGACCCTCAGGCAGGCCCGGATCCGGCCTTTAGGCTTGTGGAGTCGATGCTGGGCTTTATCTATCACTCCATCCGAATCACTGCGCCGGGCTTGGAACGGAAAGGCAAAGAGCGCCAACGGAGCAAGAGCGTCATGGGCGGGAGTGAAGGCGGCAGGAAGCGCCCGGCGCGCCCCTGGCAGGCCATCGCGGAGCATTTGTTGGGAGAGTTTCCTGGCGAGAGTAAGCGCACAATCTGGCTCTCGATAGCGGATGGGCGTCCATACGATGAAATAGAGACCTGGGAAGGGGATGTGGAGTATTTCCGTGATGGGGGGCGGTTGTTCGCAATGGTTGACGGCGGCAAGCCGTCCTCATTAGCCAGAAAGACGTTTGAAGATCGCTACCTTCGAACCAGCCGCCCCAAGTAACCCCCTTAATGAGGGTGTGGGGGTTTCACACTGCGGACTAACTTAATCAAGAGGAGTTAGTCCTAATGGGAGAAGCAGTGACCGGTGGTCTCACCACCAATCAATTCGGCGCTCAAATCGGCATCAAGCCAGAATCCATCCGCGTTCGTCTCTGCCAGCGTGGCAGCTATTTCGGTATTGAACCCAAGAAGCTTCCAAATGGTCGCCTGCTCTGGCCTGCGGATGCGGCAGACCAGTTGCTAGAGCAAGGGGGTGTGGAATGAGCTCAGCCCCGGCCAAAGCAATCAAGAGCCCTGAAAATCGTCAGAGAAAAGGCCACCCCAAACCTACGAAAACAGACCGAATGTTGGCGCTACTGCTTTCAGGCGCCAGGCTTAATACGTTTGAGGCTGGGAGAATTGGCGACTCCTGTCTGAACTCAACAATCAGTTCTCTTTACAGAGGCTATGGCCTTGAATTTGACCGCGAATGGGAGGAGGTACCTAACAATTTTGGGGGCGTAACGCGGGTAAAGGTCTATCGGTTGGCCGATAGTTCCAAGGAGCGAGCCGCCCGGATTTTGAAGCGCAAGGGGGTGCGGGTATGACTTGCCTGGACCGCCGCAACCAGACAGGGAGGCCGCCTGATTTCGGGTGTCCTTCCATGTCAATACTTTACCCCTGTTTCTGGAAGCGTTGGGCTGCTGTGATCCTTGTACGGTGTGCGGTCCGGGGCGTGTCGCCCAGTGAAAAGGCGCAGGTTATTCATAGTATCTATATAGGGATCTATGTACGGGGGCCACACTCTCATCTTCATCTAAAGGCCATTGGCGCGTGGCCATATGAGTGCGGAATGTGATTCGGGCCAATGAGGTCAGTCTGGGTGGCATGACGTTAACTATTAACTGCAATGAAAGGCGTGGTTGTTACGTGGAAGTGCTGGCCGCCCTGAAGCAGGAAATGGATGCCATGCTGAGTCACTACTCCAGGGTGCTTTTTGTCCGACTGGACATTCGACAGAGAGAGTACTGTGGCGACAATGCTCCTATGTCGGATTTTTGCAGGAAGCTGAAGAAGCATCTTTCCCGGCACTATCAGACGACAAGGATTGGTTGTTTGTGGGTCAGGGAGTTGGAGAAGGCGGAGCAGCAGCATTATCACTTGGTACTCATGCTGGACGGACATAAAGTGCGCCATCCGTCCAAGTTGATACGCCGGGTGGAAGCCATAGCAGAAGGCTGGGACTGGCCTCGGCCCTACACACCGAAAAATTGCTATTACTGGTTGGAAAGAGGTAATGAGAAGGTCTACGCGGCTGCGTTTTACCGGGGTTCCTATCTAGCGAAAGAACGAGGCAAAGGCCACAAAAACAGCACGGCAAACAACTATGGCAGGAGCAGGGTTCGCGTCTTGGTCGATTAGAGGGGGCTTTGGTGAGCGCTGATGGCAGGCCTGGCTCAGATGGTATGCCATTTGAAGTGCCCCACCCTCAGAGGTCGAACCGCTGGGTGGGGCTGATATGATCAAGCCTGCTGGACAGCGAAGTCTCGAATAGCCTGAATTCCGTTGCCATCCTTATCCAGGGCAATCTCGGCGAAGCGGGCGAGTTCGTTGCGGACTTCATGAAACGCGAAATCCCGTTTCTTGTAGTCATCCGCATCGCTAACTTGAGTCTGCTGTGGCCCTTTGACCGCGAAAAGCACGCGTTCTGGCATTAGCTCCATGTCTTCCAGGCGTTTCAGCTTGGCAATCCAGCGGTCCGCGTGGTCGTAGATGGCGTTCGGGGTTTGCTGGCCCAGGAAAAACGGCTTGATGGCTTTGGCTGTCTTGTCACCAAGCGTTTGAACTAGAGGGAATTGAACCGCGTACAAGTCATTGCCTACCTTCTTGTTTCGGAAGGGGGCGGCAAGTTTCAGTTCCTTGAGGCAATTTCTGACCTTCCTCTCCAGCTCTGTCTCGTAATTGGCATCCTTGGCAAAACCGTGGCGGACATAGTGCTCGAAAAGGTCTTCTAGCTCTTGAGTTGGGTTTTCCGTCAGAACAACCCTAGGGGCGCCAAAGCGGAGGATGGTCTCTCTGGGATGGGTCAGGCTGTCGAAGGCGCTCATCAGATCGCTCTTGAAACCATAGGCGGTCAAGTTTCGGATGCGCTTCATCTCACCGGCCAGATTTTTGGTGGCGTACCGGTAAAGCCCCGCGTCCAGATTCTGGAAGAAGGCGGTGTAACGGCTAGTCCGCTTGGTTTCCAGGCGGAAATCCAAAAGCCCAGTCTTCTCGCATACCAGCAGGACGCCGACGTTCGCGAACTCGCCGGTTTCCGGGTAGGGGAGAAACTGAATAACGCTGTACTTACAGGCTAGACGTTTCATTTTATATCCCAAAAGCCACTATCAAGGCACCTTTTTATAACCTTTTCGCAGTGCGGTGCGTCGAAATTGCTCGGCACTGTAGCGTCGCTATCATACCATTTCCACTCTTTCGGCGCCTCAGCGATAGCCTTGCTGAAAACCGGGACGAGCTGTCTGAATTCGTTCTGTAGTGCGTCTCGCTCAATGTAGTCGGAGAACAGATTTCTGCCTTCATCGGCGAAGATGTGCTGTTGAATGAACTGCTGTGGGTCAAAAACGGTGTCGAAGGCATTGTTGTGATCAATAACAACAAGGGATTCTTCGTCCAGTAACAGGTTGGAGTTATAGAGGCTCCTGTCCAAATTTTGAATCCACCAGTCAAATGCTACAACCCGACGTTGTAAGGCTTTGGGTATGTTACTGACTGAGGCTTGCTCGAACCAAGCGGCCCTGCGGATTGCCTTGGATCCGAAAGCGAGACCGGCGCCAATGTCTGCCAATTCTGGAGGAAGCGCCTCAACCAGAGCGGGATCCAGCTCTACCAGTGAGAAATCCGGCAGGGGCAGATTGAGGCTTCTTGCGAGGTGAGCGCACCCCCATTCCTTGTACATGCTGTCAGGGTCAGTATTTCGGCCTTTCACATAGTAGAGGGCATTACTGAAACTGCGGCAGAGGTAGGGGCGACTAACCCCTTGATCGGCTGGCCGGATTACCTCTTTTATGTGTACTGGATCTGCCATTCATTCCCCAGGGGCTGAAACGCGGTTCACGCTGGTCCTACTATATCCCATACCTGTTTCAGGCGTTCAACGGTATGAGACCACTTACCCGTCTCGGGTTTACAGACCGAATGTTGGTTACCGAACAATCCTGTTTCAGAAAATGCTTGGCTGGCGGGGACAGCATGTACCCAGCGGACGGGGACCACGTATTCGGTGGTGTCGTCCGGTTCGGCTGCGAGGGCCTTGTAATCGACGGGGCTGTCCAGCTCGGTGAGTGGTGTGCCGTCGATGGTGAAATCAGCTAAGGGCATACGTTCACCGGTGACGATGCCGACGCCCACATAGCCTGTGCGGGGGATGTTTACCCAGACACGGTCGCCTTCTGAGAGCATGTTGAGGGTGTTGGAGTACCAAGTACCACCGCCAGCGCTGATGAAGCCGTAGCGTCGGGCATCGTCCCAGTCCCGGCGGTAGTCAGCGCCGAAGGAGACGTAGAATTCGCCGTTCCAGGATTCGCGGACGCCACGGGTGGTAACAAGGTGCTGGGTTTCCTGGGGGTCGATCATCCAGGCGCGAGACAGGTAGCGTTGGTCGCCGTCGCTGAACGCAGAGAAGAAGACCGCATTGATGCCCACGCCGTGGCGGTTGTTCAGGTAGTTGATAATGCGCTCCGTGCTGGCGTCCAGCTCGGAGGCGACGATAACCATCTGGTGAGATTCGTTTAGCGCCACATCGGACAGTGGTAGCCCGAAGCGGGCTTGGAAGGCGGCATCCAGGCTGGTGTTCGGGAGTTGATGGCGGGTGGCGAAATCCACATAGCAATCCACCAGGTCCGAATCTTCCAGGGTTTCCACCCAGGAGGCGTAGTCGATGCTCTGGGCCACCACGTCGCGGGGCGTCTTGTCGCGCTTGAGCTCGATGATGACCACACTGCCGTTGGCATCCAGCGCCAGCAGGTCGATGCGCTTGTCGAAGGCGGTGCGGACTTGTCGGCCGATCAAAAGCCAATCGGCGTTGAGGATGGAGACATCCCGGACGATCAGCTCTTCCAGCTGGTTTTCATCGTCCAGCCGAGCGGTGCTGAGGCGTTGTGGAGTGGCGATCTCACTGCTCGTAGCCGGGTTGATGCGCCAAATGCCTTGTTGGATTGCCATGATTTCTCCTCTGGTCCTTCATTGAAGGGCGTTCTCCACAATGGATTCAGCTAGTTGGCAGCGGGTTTCGCTGGCCTGGTTCAGGCGCTCTTTTAGCTGGTCGCAGAGGGCTATAAGTTCGTCGGTTTTTTTGGTGATTCGGTGCTGTTCTTCCAAAGGCGGAATAGGACACAAATGTGCCATAAGCTTGTCACCAGGTAAGTGTTTAATTGTTGCTCCAGTAAAACGCTCACTAAGCCTGCCGTTATCACAATCAACGGTTAAACAAATTTTTAGGTAATCTGGTGAACACAAGCCGAGGGTTCTGTGCCGGTGGATTGCTTTCTGAAAATACATTTCCATGTCAGAGTGTCGCCAAACAGCGCAACGACCAGGCTCTCCGCCTTCACAAATAAGCAAATCACCGTCCTCTAGCTTGTATTCGCAGAGCTCGTAATTCTCGAGTTTGAAGGTTTTGATGTCCTTAACATCAACCCTCCACCATTGGACATTGGTGTTTCGCAGGTAAGGCTTCTCAGTCCCTGAGTTTTTTGCTTTATCGAGCATTTTCCCCAGTCGGGTATAACCTGTTTGGCCAAATCTTGCCCACGCCCATCCTTCAGGCAGAGAAATGTACTGCTCATCCTCTGTGATGAGAGGTAAGTGCTTAGGTTTCTTTATGGTTCCCGCCAGGTATAGCGACGTCTTCGTTTCTTCTATTTTGGTTAGAAGCGTATTAGCGGGATGATCTCTCAAATTCTGCTCAACCAACCGCCCCATTACCGCCAGCTGCAAAACAGTTTGCTTGAGCTTGTCGATGCTCTTCTCGGTGGTGAACAGGGTGTCAAAGTGGGCGGCGAGGCGGGTCCAGTTTTCGGCCAGTTCGGTGGCGTTTTGGGATTGGGTCAGGGTGCCGAGCAGGGTGTCTACGAGGGTGTCGTGGGCGGCGATCTGGTCGCTGGTTTGCTGTTCCAGTCGGTCGCAGAGGGCCATTAGCTCATCGACTTTTTGGACGATGCGGTGTTGTTCTTCAATTGGAGGTAGCCCAATTACATAGTTCAATAGTTTTTCTTGTGTTATGCCTGAGACAGTAGTCCCTGTTCCCGTTATATCAAGGGTTGTATAGGCAAGAAAAAAATAATCTAAAGCTGTTTTGGGAGAAACCTTAACAGCTTTCAGGTCTTGGTTTATAGCGATTGGGCGGGAGCAAATTGCCACTTTCCCTAATCCCATTCTAGTGCAAATAAGGACGTCGCCAGTGGCTGCGAGCTTGCTACCAGCCTGAAGTCCAGCTTCTGTAATGTGGTCTTGGGTTGTATCTAGATACTTAGACTTTCCCAAATCCTTCACGCTTGCCCATGGTATTTCTCCACCCCAGAAAGCGGGGTTGCGTTTGCTTGGTGTGCCCCCGCTTATGATGGAGTCAAACAAGGTTCCCAGTCTTACCCATTCCCAGTTTTCAGGAAGCGGAAAATACTGCTCTTCCACAGAAACTTCGCTAAGAATCTTCGGTTTTTTTATGGACCCAGATTTGATTAACTCTGAGCGATGATTTTTGATTTTTTGCAATAAAGCTGAGGCGGGCTCATTATCTGGGTTTTGTTGGACTAGGTTGCCGCGCACGGCAAGTCCTAAAATCAACCTGCGTAGTTTTGCGATACCTATTAGGCTGATTTTCCCGTTGGAGCCTCTTCCCGCAGTCGATTTCTTTATAGTAGCCCCAGTCCAGAGATCCAGATGGTCGGTAATCAACGCTTCAGGCCTCATGCCACCCCCTTTTGCTCGGAGCGATCCAGCGCTTCAGCCAGAATTCCTTTCAGTTGGTCTCGTATCCCCTGAATCTCCGCCTGCTGCTGCTCATACTTGGCCAGCAGCTCATCAGGATCATGATTCTCCTCCTCGGCCTGCCAAGGGTTCTTGATGTCCAGGTTGTAATTGCGATCTCGAATCTCATCGATGCTGACTTTCCAAGCCTGTTCGGTCTCCTTCCGGCTGGCAAAACCGTCTGACTCGTCACCCCACCAATCCATCTCGGTCTGAAATTCTTCAAACTTCATTGGCTTGGTCTTGCTGTAACTTTTGTAGCCCTCCGGGTAGGGGTGTTCGTAGTACCAGACGGTTTCGGTGGGCTCGCCCTTGGTAAAGAACAGCAAGTTGGTCTTGATGCCGGTGTAGGGGTTGAATACGCCGTTGGGCAGCCGAACGATGGTGTGGAGGTTACATTCGGTAAGCAGCTTTTCCTTGAGGCGGGTTTTCATGCCTTCGCCGAACAGAAAGCCATCCGGTAGAACTACTGCTGCGCGGCCACCGGTCTTGAGGAGCTGAATGAACAGGGTCATGAACAGGTCGGCTGTTTCCCGAGTACGGAAGGCCTGGGGGAAGTTGGTCTCAATGCCGTCTTCTTCCATCCCGCCGAAGGGTGGGTTGGCGACGATTATGTCTACGCGTTCTTTGGGACCCCAGCTAATCAGGGGGCGGGCCAGGGCGTTGTCGTGGCGGATCTGGTTCGGCACCTCGATGCCATGGAGAATCATGTTGGTGGTGGCCAGCAAGTGAGGCAGTGGCTTTTTCTCGATACCGTGGACCGTGCGCTGGAGAATTTTCTCGTCCTCCACGGTGCTGACGTAGTGTTGGCGTTTGTGGTCGATGCTACAGGTCAGGAAGCCGCCGGTGCCGCAGGCCGGGTCCATGATGCTCTCGTCCAGCTTGGGATCGACACGGTTCACCATAAAGCGCGTCATGGCCCGAGGAGTGTAAAACTCCCCGGCATTACCTGCGCTCTGTAAGTCCTTGAGGATCTGTTCGTACACATCACCTAGTTCGTGGCGCTCGGAGGATTTGTTGAAGTTGATGCCTTCCTGGATCTTGTTGATGACCTGCCGAATCAGCTGGCCGGACTTCATGTAGTTGTAGGCATCTTCAAACACGGAGCGGATCACGAAAGCACGCTGGTCGCTGCCTTTGACTTCCAGCTTCTGGAAGCCGGGAAACAGGGTGTTATCGAGAAATTCTTTCAGCTCATCGCCGGTGATGCCTTCACCGTCGGCGGCCCAGTTGCGCCAGCGCAGGGGCTCCGGAATAGGCGACTGGTAGTTGTCGTCCATTAACTCCCATTCTTCTTCACGGGCGTCGTAGATCTTGAGAAATAGCATCCAGACCAACTGGCCGATGCGCTGGGCGTCCCCATCGACGCCTACGTCTTTGCGCATGATGTCTTGGATGGATTTGATAACGCTACTGATAGCCATGCTTTTGAATTCCTGAATCGGGTTTGCCTGAATGATGGGTGGGCTGCGTTTAACGCTTAGCCGGCATCATCCATGGATGAATAGAGGGCGGTTTCCAGCTCGTGGATGGCCTGTTGGTAGCCTTGCTTGCCGCCGAAGGCGCCTACTAGCTCTGGAACGGTGCCCAGCTGTCGGAACGGGTCGAGCTGGAGCACTTTGATGTCTTCTACTTCCTCGATGCCGGCATCGGCGTATTTGTCCAGCAGGGTTTCCAGCACTTGCCGGGCTTGGCCTTCGTAGCGGGCGAAGTAGTTACGTTTTTTGACGTTCTCGGCCCGCTCTTTGCGAGAGAGGGGCGGTTGGCCGTATGCCACATGGCAGACCAGATCGAAGGGGCCAGCTTGTTTGCCGGTCTTGCGCTCCACCTCTTCGGCCAGAGCTTCCCAAGGGATGCCCTGTTCGGCTAGCTCGTCGATAACCGCCTGTTTGCGCTCGGAGTCGCTCCAGCGGCGCAAGAAGTCATCCAGGGAAGCAAACTGCTCGGTGAGTTTTTTCTTACTGTAGTCGCGCAGGCTCTCGGTGATCAATTTGCCGTCCGGGCCCAGATACTGGATGCGCTCGGCGATAACGGTAACTTCCACGTCGTCCACCACGAATTTCTCACGGGGGGTGGGCCCGGTGCCTCCACCGTCCCCCCCTTCGCCAGGACCGCCGGTATCGTCCGTGTCCCAGCCGCCCTCGGGTTCGATGGAGTCGTAATCGCCCGGTTCGTCACCGGTGCCGCCTTCGACCTCATCCGGCGGTACGATGTCTTCACCGCCTTTGGGGACATAGACTTTCACTGGGTCGCCATCGAAGGCCGGGTCGGCAAATAGCTCGGTGGCCTTCTTGAAGTCCATGATGGTGAACCAGTGCTTCTTGTAATCATCGTTGATGCGGGTGCCGCGCCCGATGATCTGCTTGAACTCGGTCATGGAGCGGATGCTCTGGTCGAGGACGATGAGCTTACAGGTTTGGGCATCCACGCCGGTGGTCATCAGCTTGCTGGTGGTGGCGATGACTGGGTAACGCTCTTCCGGGTTGATGAAGTTGTCCAGCTCGGCCTTGCCCTCGTTTTCATCGCCGGTGATACGCATGACGTATTTACGGTTCTCGGCGATGCGTTTGGGGTTCAGGTTGACCAGGGCCTGGCGCATGCGTTCGGCATGGTCGATGTTCTCGCAGAAGATGATGGTCTTCTGGAATGGGTCGGTTTGCTCCATGAAGCGGGTAACGGTGGCGGCGATGGTTTCTGTGCGCTTCTTGAGCACCAAGGTCTTGTCGAAGTCCTTGGCGTTGTAGATGCGGTCTTCAATGAGTTTGCCGTCTTTGTCGAGTTGTCCCTTCTCGGGGCGCCAGCCTTGTAGATCCTTGTCCAGATCCACCCGGATGACCTTGTAGGGGGCCAGGAAGCCATCCTCGATGCCTTGCTTGAGGGAGTAGGTGTAGACCGGTTCACCGAAGTATTCACTGCTGGAAACGTCTTTGGTTTCCTTGGGAGTGGCAGTTAGGCCCACATGGGTGGCAGAGGAGAAGTAATCCAGAATGTCTCGCCAGGCGGAGTCCTCGGCGGCGCTGCCACGGTGGCACTCGTCGATGACCACTAAATCAAAGAAATCCGGGGAGAACTGCTTGTAGATGTTTTGCTCTTCCTCGCTACCAGTGACGGCCTGATAGAGGGAAAGGTAAATCTCGTAGGACTTTTCGATCTTGCGCTTGGTGACTTTTGTCATGGCGTCGCCAAACGGTTTGAAATCGTTGCTCTTGGTTTGGTCGACCAGAATGTTGCGGTCGGCCAGGAACAGGATGCGTTTCTTCTGGCGGGCTTTCCACAAGCGCCAAATGATCTGGAAGGCGGTGTAGGTCTTGCCGGTGCCGGTGGCCATGACCAGTAGGATGCGATCTTGTCCGCGCGCGGTGGCCTCTACGGTGCGGTTGATAGCGTTGGCCTGATAGTAACGCGGAGAGCGGCCGCTGCCGTCGTCGTAGTAGGGCTGCTCGACGGTTTCCTGTGCGGCGCTGTCCAGGCCTTTCCACTGGCAGTAGCGAGCCCAGAGCGTTTCCGGGGAGGGGAATTCGTCCAGGGTTAGCTCGGTTTCGGTCTTGTCGCCCAGCCCGGTGCGGTCGTGGAAGAGGAAGCCGTCACCATTGCTAGAGAACACGAAAGGCGCGTCCAGCGCATCACTGTAGGCTAGGGCCTGTTGCATGCCGTCGCCGACACTGTGCTTGTTGTCCTTGGCTTCGATAATGGCGATAGGCTGGTTCTGCTGGTAGCTGAGCACGTAGTCAGCTCTGCGTTGCTTGCCGCGCGCATGTAAGCGCCCACGCACCATAATTCGCCCAGCAGTGAAGGAGAGCTCTTCACGGACTTGGTTGTGGATGTCCCAACCGGCATTAACAACCGCTGGTGTGATGTATTTGGTACAAATGTCCCTTTCGCTGAGTTTTTTCTTATCCATGTGCTCAGTCGTTCCCCGCAAAGGCATCAATGCTGGTTAGAGCGGATGCCAAAATTGAACCTGAATCGTACTACGTTGGCCGGGGGGGAACCATTCCAGGGGGGCGTCTAATTATTACTTAATTAACATAGTTTGGGAGGGCGAGCTGGAACTGATACCCGCTATATACAGGGGCTTCAGAAGGTCATACCTGGTATGAGCTTGTTCAGCGGTTTCTGTGTTTTTGGCGGTCGGGTTTTCCGAAAGGATGGCAGAGTGGAAGGATGGCCGAGATGGCATGGGCGTGAAGGTTGTGTTGAGTTGTAAGCAATAAAGGGAGAGAGAAAACTCGCAACGATTTCCTACATGGCTCCTACATGAAAAAGCCCGGCAAGAGCCGGGCTTCTCATTTATGGCCTAAGCCATTGATTTAACTGGTGCCCGGAGGCGGAATCGAACCACCGACACGGGGATTTTCAATCCCCTGCTC
>OJEN01000277.1_pt1 | contig 18597 bp, 26 predicted proteins | sample 1593351 | NCBI WGS metagenome assembly OJEN01 (sample SAMN05416777, study PRJEB24817) | seawater metagenome | isolation source: Sea water | place: Canada:Atlantic | collected 2013-11 | reverse complement strand
GGATCGGTCATGGACCTGGAATCCGTTCCGAAAGGCGTGTGGCAGAAGGCCGAGGAACGGGCGGCCTTGCTTCGACCACTTGCCGCGCTCCATGAAGCACCAGCGCATCTTGTCCGCGCTGCAGCGATTGATCTGAAAATTTCCGAACGTTGGGCCTACAGGCTGATCCGCCGGCTCCGTGAAGAAAACGGCGCGGTCACCGCGCTCTTGCCGCGCGATGGCCGCGGTGCTCCGCGCAAGACGCGGATCGCGGGGGATCGGGAAGCGATCATCGGTCATGTCATCGAAGGCCACTATCTCAAACGGCAGAAGGCGCGCCCCTCGGAAATCGTGAGGGCGGTTCAGGTCGAGTGCCGCAAGGCGGGGATTTCGTCTCCTAGCGAAGCCACGATCAGGCGACGGGTTAACCTGATCGACAAGGGTGTCGCGTCACGGCTTCGCGAAGATGATCCGGACACAAAGCCGATCCTCGGCGCGACCCCGATCCCGAAATACCCGCTCGACGTCGTGCAAATCGATCACACGCCGGTCGATGTCATTTTGGTCGATCCGTTCGAGCGTCTGCCAATCGGGCGGCCATATCTGACGGTTGCGATTGACGTGATGAGCCGGATGATCGCGGGCTTCCATCTTAGCCTTGATCCCCCTTCCGCCGCGAGCGTCGGCCTGTGCCTCGCCCACGTCGCTGACGATAAGAAAACCTGGATGACAGCGCGCGGCGTTACGGATGTGGAGTGGCCGATTGCGGGAAAGCCAAAGAAGATCGGCGTAGACAATGCCGGCGAGTTCCACTCGCAGGCTTTCGAGCGCGGGTGCGCGCAACATAATATCGAGATCGAATGGCGACCGCCGGGGCAACCTCAGTTCGGTGGCATTGTAGAGCGTGTGATCGGCACCCTCATGCGGCGCATTCACAAGTTGCCGGGCACGACATTTTCCAACACGGCGCAGCGCGGCGCATACGACAGCGAAAGACAGGCCTGCCTGACCCTTGAAGAACTGGAACGCTGGCTGACGGTTGCGATTTGCAAGGATTATCACCTGTCCGGGCATCGTGGGTTGGACGGGGCCACACCTCTTGCCCGGCTGAAGGAAGGTCTCGTATCCTTGAGCCGATCTGGCGGCAGCATCGCTATCCCGCGTGACATGCGCAGCTATCTGATCGACTTCCTTCCGGTTCTGCGTAGAACGTTGCAACGCGACGGATTCACCGTAGATCATATTCGCTATTTCTCGAACGCCCTGAAACCGTGGATCGTCTCGCGCGACGTCCGGACGGAGGGACATCTGATCCTGCGCCGCGACCCACGAGACCTTTCGCGTGTTTATGTTCTCGACCCTTTCGACGGTTCCTGGCTCGAAGTGCCGTATCGCACACTCTCCCGACCGTCGATCACGCTCTGGGAACATCGGGCAGCGCGACGACGTGCCCAAGAACGCAATGCGGCGACCGTGGACGAGGACAGCATTTTCACCGCCTTCGCGGAAATGCAGGAGATCGAGCGCAACGCGGCCCGGCTCTCCAAGGGTGCCCGCCGCCGTCGGTCGCGACCGGTGCTGGATCGACAATCTCCTTTGGCGAAGCAACCGGAGGCTCTCGGCCTGGGCGAGCTCGCGCAAGATCAACCGGACGCTCCACCGCAACCATTCACCGACATTGAAGAGTGGTAGGGCAGATGGACCATCTTCGACCCGAAGCCCGACGCATCGCGGAAAAGCCTGCTATCGAACGGCTCGATTGTTTCGCAACCGACCGCTGGATCGGCTATTCCCGCGCGCAGGATGCCCTGAAACGCATGGACATGCTGTTGGCGACGCAACCCGGCCGTGTTCGACCGCAGAACATGCTGGTTGTCGGGCCGAGCAACAACGGCAAATCGACCATCGCCGAGAAATTCCAGCGCCAGCACCCCCGAAGAAGTTCGGAAGAAAGGGACCGACATATCTTTCCGGTCCTGTCGGTCCAGATGATGCCGGACGTGACCGCGCCCCGTTTCTACGCACAGTTGCTTGACGCATTGGGATCACCTCTCGGGAACATCCGAAAGACCGACCGGCGCAATGCACTGACACTGAATCTCATGCGGGCATGCGGGGTGCGGCTGCTCGTCATTGACGAGTTGCACAACCTGCTTTGCGGCCCATCATCGCGGCAGCGCGAAATTTTGGGGCTCATCCGGTATCTGGGCAACGAGCTGCGTATCCCGATTGTCGCGCTTGGGACCAAGGATGCATGGCTGGCTCTCCGGTTGGACGACCAACTCGAAAACCGCTTCCAGCCCTTTTTGCTATCGATGTGGGGTGACGATGCCGAGACCGGGCGGCTGCTGGCCAGCTTCGAGACAGTGATCCCCCTGCGCGGGCGGTCCGGTCTCGGTCTGCCTGCGTTGCGCAAGGTGATTGTGGAGCGCTCGGAGGGCCTGATCGGAGAAATGCACCAGCTTCTTTCGAGCGCAGCAGCGCATGCCCTGACGGAAGGACGGGAACGCATCGAGAGAGAAGACCTGCTGGGCTGCCCTTTCCAGGCACCCTCCTACCGGCGGCAGATGATGGAACGGGAACTTCGGGCATGACGGGGGAACCCGCATGGCCGCTGCACCCGCCCCCCAAGGAGATCGAGACTTTACGGCAATATGTGCAAAGCCTAGCCCGTCTCTATGGCGTCACCTTCGAAAGCTTCTGCTATCATGCTCTCAAGATTGCGCATGCGGATGAAGAGGCCCGCTCCTTCACGCAACCCACAGAGGATGTCTTGGAGCGCCTCGCTGTCGGGCTTGGTATTCCAATCGATGAATTGCGCGGTTTCGAGGCGCGCCGTCGCCGCAATGTCGCACGCCTATACGCGGAACTCGAAGCATGGATAGCCACGCCCGAGGGCCGACAAAGATATGAGTGGGCTTTCCCGCCAAAATCGTAACATTTGGGCACACCCGTGAGGGACGCATGAATGTGACAGCAGAAAATGTCACAAATGAGTGGCGCAACAGGCATTGTGACAGTATCAGGAATATAGCCACCCTAAAGTGACATTTCTACATGCCCAAGATCGGTTACGCCCGCGTCAGCTCAACAAGTCAGGATCTCGAAATCCAGAAAGCCAAACTGAAGGCGGCAGGCTGTGAAATTGTCCGCGCCGAAACCGGCTCTGGAGCATCCCGTGACGGTCGCACCGAACTGGCAACCGTCCTGGAGTTTTTGCGTGCAGGTGACGAGCTGGTCGTGCATCGCCTCGACCGCCTTGGGCGGTCAACCCGAGACGTTCTGAATCTGGTGCATGAGTTGGATGCGAAGGGCGCGTCGTTGCGTATCCTTGAACCCGAGGTGACGACGGCCGGCGACATGGGGCGCATGGTGATCACTGTCCTCGGCATGGTCGCTGACATGGAGCTGAAGTTCATTCGCGACCGCCAACGCGCAGGGATCAACGCCGCAAAGGGCAAGGGGATCTACAAGGGGCGGCAGAAGAAGGTCGATGACGCTGAAATTCAGAGACTGGCTGCAGCGGGCACATCCAAAGCCCAGATTGCCCGAGACCTGGGGGTTTCGCGCATGACCGTATATAGAGCGCTGGATACAGGAAGTGCCAAAGCGGACGCAGACCCGGATTAGGTCCGCTGGCTGCTATGCGGACTTAGCTGCCTTTCGTCTTCCTGCTCTCAACGTCCGCAGTGGGTCGATGACAAAATCGATTAATTCTGCGACACTAAAAACCTTTAGGCTTTTTGAAATAGGTGATCGGCCTATGACTATCATCAGCAATTAGGGTGATTATTTCGACCTATGCTGCCATCACGACTGATACGGCCAAGCCGTCCAGCTCAACTACCCACCCTCGGTCAATCAGCTCGTTATACATTTGGTCGCGATCAAAAACAGATATTGGCGTTCGGAGTGCACTTAAGGCATCCGCAACCGTTCGCTCAACCACTGAAAACTGCTCGTTGGCCAAGGATCGTGTATCTTCAATCAAGTAATAGTCACTATTAATTTTGGAAAGACGCAGATAAGGACGCTCCTCTCTTTCCCAGCAGTCTATCCAATTCTGAATCCTGTTACCAAAGAAGCTCAAAAAGTCACTATCCGCGTTGATCCCTAGCGGCTGAGCACTACTAAAATGATAGGCAATTTCGTCATGGCTCCGGGAAAATGGGAAAATATCTAAATAGTGCCTAAACGGTTTCACCTCATCTACCCCAAAGCTCTCTGGATCGCTATGATAGGGGCTATACCTGTCAAATCTGATGGGGCCGAAACCTTCCGGTGGAGACAGGTGAGAGATAGCTGGAATAATCTCTATGATACCCTCAAAATCGGCACGACTTTCACCTGGGAAGCCATATAAGTAATTCCAGGAAACATATATTCCTGCCTCCATACAGTTCCGTAAGAGCGCTATATTCTTCGCTCCTGTAGTTCCCTTTCTCATTTCTTTAAGGGTTCGGGTTGAGAGGCTCTCGATTCCAGGTTGAATCGCCTTAATACCGCAGGATGTAAGCTCATTTATCTCAGCTTCAGTAAGGTTAGCCTTCACCTCGAAGAAATATGATGGTCCAAGTCCCGACTCCATAATTGCAGTAGGCACATCAAGCTTTCGTTTTACAGGCAGAATATTGTCGGCCGCTTGCATCCAACTTGGACTATACTTCTCAACCAATTTAGCCAGCTCGGTCGAAAGCCTCTCCTGGCTTTTGTAACGTGCTGTCATGCCGTTAGAGTTAAGGCCGCAAAAAGTGCAGTGCTGTTTCGCGCCCCACCAACAACCTCGAGAAGCTTCAAATACAATTTTTGGCGCAGGTTCGGGAAATCTTGAAGTGGAGTTCGCCGCAACGTATTCTCCATAATCAGGAATGGGGATACTATCCATATGCTCCACCGGAGTGCACCGAACAACCGCGGGAGTGGGAGCTGCCGTTCTAACCTCGTTCAGCACCGCCTGACAGTATGCAGGAAAATCGTTATCACTCTCTCCAGAAAAAATTGCGTCAACATGAGGAAGATTTTTAGACCAAGCACTCCCCATTGGCCAATCAAAATTGGCGCCGCCAAAGACGATCTTCACATCCGGCGCTCGTCTACGAATTATCTTAGAAATGGCAATGATAGGGTTTGTCTGCTGAAAAGTACTAGAAAAACCAATAATTTTGGGAGACCCAGAAAGGAGATTGTCGCACGTCTCCTCGAGAAACTGAGGAATTCTATCCAGAATGTTCTGAACGAAAGCAATGTCGCGGGAAATCACGCGAGTAATTCCCAGCGTATTTCTAGATTTACACGACAAAACCTGAGTTTCACGAGACAAGCACTTCAAAACGTAGTCTTCGGCTAGTGCTTGTTCAGGATAGGCTTCACGAACGAAGGAAAGCTCCCCAAGGAAAGGATACTCTTCACAGGACGCTAATAAAAAGTATTCATTTTCACCGATTAAGTCTCTAAATCTTAAGGAGGCATAGTCAACTACACAAGAGATACCACGCGCCTCACACCCCGCTTTAAGTATGCTTGTTCCAAGCGAAGGTATGCTCGTGAACGCGTAGGGAGGAACGCAAATTTTAACGTCCACGCTCTCACCTCTCCAATTAGACAATCAGCGAATTGGAATTGGATAAGGAACTGGAATGATCGACGACACTGTGTCGTCCGCCATAGTCGATGCTGGTGCAGTCGCAGCCTTCAACTTCTCAGCGTCGTCATCGCTTACATCGCCGCCATACTCCGCAATCGCGCTCTTGGGGTCGGATGCAAATTTTACCCGAAAATCGCTATCGCTGTTTAGTCGTTTCTGGAGTTCTTCAGGTTTGAAATCAGACATTTTTTGCCCCTCAGATTTACCGTGTTGCGTCAGGATGACGTCAGGTAAGAAGCGAGTCAAGTTTTCCTTGTTGCAGCCGCTTGCCGGACTTGAACGCGCTCCAAACGAGAATTTGCAGACCGAAGGTTTTCCAGACAGCGAGGTCGATGGTCTCAAACGACTTGGATACGTGTGTTAAAGACACTCTTTTGCAAGTCGATCAGTGGTTTAGCTGACGTTCATTCGCAGCGTAACATCGGTTACTCTGGGCTCCCTCAAGCCGTTCGCTGCGATCTGCGCGAACGGCTGCTTCGACGCTGCGGCCGTTCACTGAACCGTCTGTGACAGGCTGCTGAACTTATTTGTGAAAAACGACAGACAGAAGCCTCATGTCATAGTACATGCGTCTAAAACGGTTAGTTGCGCAACACATCCCTGCCCCGCTGACCTGGCGCGCACTGACAATGGTGACCTAACCCAATAAATTAAAGTGCCAATTACTGTGCCAAGGCACGCCCCCTGCCCTACCCAGAATTGTTGCAAATATATGTTGCGAATTATCTTGATTGGGCAACAAGAAAACGCAACAATGTCAGCATGAACTTAGGCTATGCAAGAGTTTCGACAAATGATCAGGCGACGGCTGCGCAGCTCGACGCGCTAAACGTGGCCGGGTGTGAGCGTGTCTTTGAAGAACACGCCTCTGGTGGTCGGTGGGACCGGCCAGAGCTGCACCGCATGCTCGATCAGCTCCGCAAAGGCGACGTGGTGATCGTCTGGAAGCTCGACAGGCTGTCCCGGTCCCTGAAAGACCTCTTGGCAATCATGGAGAAGATTGATGCAGCCGGTGCCGGTTTTCGGTCCCTGACAGAGTCCATCGACACCACCACGCCCGCCGGACGCATGATGATGCAGATGGTTGGCGTGTTCGCAGAATTCGAGCGCGAGATGATCAGAGAGCGCACCCGCGCCGGTCTGGAGCGCGCCCGCAAGAAAGGACGCCATCCTGGACGCAAGCCGAAGCTAACAGGCGATCAGCGCCAGGAAATCCGTGACATGGTGCTATCCGGCAAACGTACAGAAGCTGAAGCCGCGCGGCTTTTCAACGTACACAGGTCTACAATCAGCCGTGTGATGCGGGAGGCGTCCGATGCAACAGCTTGAGATGTTTCCAGACGACATCCGCATTGAGCGCGTTGATCCTGAAGCCAACATGTATCGCTTCTATCGGATGCGACTCCTGCCCGATCTGTTTGGGGGTGTCTCTCTGTTGCGCGAGTGGGGCCGCATCGGCACCCAAGGGCGGCATCGGATTGAGCTGTTTGAAGATGCTGGCCATGCGGCAGACGCTATGCTGGACCTCTATCGGGCCAAAAAGAAGCGTGGGTATCAGCTCGCGGGGTAAGGAGAACGCCCCCCTGCCCGTCCATTCTTTCTGCAAACGCTGAAACTGACGAACGTCCGCACAAAGCTATCGCGGTTCAAACAATGCAGCGCCCTTCACACCCAGAGCGCGGGAAATCTTTTCAAGCGTGTCGAGGCTTGCTGAATATCGCGCATTCTCAATTTTGCCGAGATGAGACCGACTGATGCCCGCATACCGCGCCAGGTTCTCTTGGCTCACGCCAAGGCGCTTGCGATGATCAATTATGTTCTGCGCTACAAGTTCTCGAAGGTTCATTCCGCGACTTTACCTGGCAGGCTTACATCGAGGCCACGCGATATATGCTACATTCACTCAAATACTCATTTGAGTGAATGAGGTTTTGATGCACTTGCTGTGTACCAAAATTTGGTATATAATTTTCGCAGGAGGTTCCAGATGGCACGAAACACATCAATGTCACTTGGCGATCATTTCGCTAGCTTTATTGATACGCAGGTCCAGACAGGTCGCTATGGGTCTGCTAGCGATGTTGTTCGAGCTGGCTTACGCCTGCTTGAGGAACACGAAACCAAAGTGAAAGCGTTGCAGGATGCTTTGATCGAAGGCGAGCAGAGCGGCATCGCAGAAGACTTCGACTCCGAGGCATTCCTGAATGAGATCAAGGCCAGCAGGGGCCTACATGGCTAACAGCTATGACCTTTCAAAGAAGGCCAAAGATGATCTGCGTGGTATCTGGGACTACAGCGAAGACCGCTGGGGTGAGCAGCAAGCTGACGTGTATTACCGGGATATTTTCAAGACCATCGAGCGTCTGGTTTCAGGTGAACTCAAAGGCCGTAAGGCGGATGTGCGGGCTGGTTATCTGAAATACCCGGTGGGGCGACACTTTCTATATTTCACAAAGGTTGAAGGGCGGATCAACATTGTGCGCGTGTTGCATCAACGCATGGAGGTCACACGCCATCTTTAGCGTGCTTGTTTTGTCTCATTTACTCAGTTACACTTTTGAGTAAAAACACAAATGAGGCAAACATGAGCATTATCTCCGTTTTGAATCCCAAGGGTGGTTGCGGCAAGACCACCATCAGCACCAACCTTGCCAGAGCTTTGCATGATCGGGGGCATTCTGTTCTGATCGTGGACAGCGACCCGCAAGGCAGCGCGAGAGACTGGCACGCAGCCAGTGAAGACAACCCACTTGAGCTAGTGGCGCTTGACCGTCCCAACAACGTTAAGACGCTGCGCAGCATGGCGGCGAATTACGACTACGTGGTGATCGACGGTGCGGCCAAGCTGGAAGACATGATCGCCGCAGCGATCAAGGTCAGCGATTTTATTCTGATCCCCGTTCAGCCTTCCCCTTATGACATCTGGGCTGCGTCCGATCTGGTGGACTTCATCAAAGCCCGTCAGGAGGTTACAGACGGCGTTCCTCTTGCGGGCTTTATTGTGTCCCGCGTGGTGGAGGGAACGCGCCTTGGTGGCGATGTGCGGGCAGCTCTGGACGAGTATGCCCTGCCAGTTTTTGAAACGACCATCACGCAGCGCCAGGTTTACCCGCAGACGGCGTCCGAAGGATTGACCGTGTTTGATGCAGACAACGCCAAGGCAAAGGCCGAAACCACAGCATTGCTTGACGAGGTTCTTGCGATGATCGCGCCTACGGCGCGGGAGGTGGCGTAATGGGACTTTCTGCCAAACGCCCGAGCCGTGGCGATGAAGCCCGTCAACGCATCTTGCAAGAGGTTACGGAGACACCAAGTGAGAAGAAAAAGCGTTTGAATGCCGAGATTGAGGAAAGTCTGTATAAGCGGATCAAGATGAAATCCGTTGAAGAGGGGCGGTCGATTTCCGACATCACGCGCGATTTGTGGTCTGAGTATTTGAGTAAGTGAGTATTTGATAAATTACTCTACCACCCATTTCGCCCGCGTTTCTTGAACCAGCTCTTGCAGAAACCGAGAAACGCAGCGTCGGGGTTCTTGGGTGCCTCTTGCTGTTTGGCAGCATAGCTTCGCCATTCCGCAGCCAGAACATTTATGTCCCATGTCGGTGCCAGTTCCCTAGCTTGTTCAAGGGTATCCGGGGACAGGGGCAGGATATAGCCACCAGTAACCCTGTCCTGATCCGGTTTCGGCGCGTAGTTCTCCAGAAACTCTGGCTTGGGCGTCACCGTCAAAATATCGGCATCCAGACGGAAAGCATAATCCGGCATGTGATTATGCTCCTCGTCGGCCTTGCAGATTGCACGGACAAGCCGCCGAAACTCTTTGTCTGAGGATGTAGACCCTGTTCTAGCTTTCAGCTTGTCCAACCCACATTTCCATTCCGGCTGTGTTCCGCATTGCTTGCGCGCAAGCTCATACAGGCGGCGCTCCAAAGGTTTGCGAAGCTGGAAATAGCGGCGATTGAGTGTGAGAACATCATCGCCGGCAATGGCGTTGAAAACCCAATCCGAAAGCGTAACTTCAAGATCGAGCATTCGACCATCACGGGTTTCCCGAACGATCCGGTAGCGGTCGATCAGGCTGAAGCCGTCAATCTGTTCCACGCCGCCAGTCGTGATGTTGGTTTCGATCTGCGTTCCTTGGAGGCGTTCAAGAGCTGCCTTGAGGCCCGTATACCCTGTGCCAGCCGTGGGCCTGTTCGTTGCAACAAGAAGATCATACGCTTTGAAACGAAGCGTTCTGTGAATTTGCTTTCCGTCATTCAGGGCCGCCACAACCTGGGAAATGCAATAGATCAACACATCACGATCATGGACAGTGGCCAAACCAATCATGTTCGGTCTGATTTCAACATAGCTCTGACCATCAGCCGCCACGTAACGCCGCTTTTTGGTGTCAGGCTTGGTCGAAAGGGTGAAAATCGGATGCGCCATCGAGGCCATATCACCTTTCGGAGCGGCATCAAAAATATCGCACACGAAGAAATCCCCTTGAGCATGACGCAAGGGTAGGAGAGGTGTTCGATCAGGTTTCGTAGTTTCACCCACCATAGTTCTCTTATTCGTAATTTCACCCACCAGCGCAAGTGACTTCGTAGTTTCACCCACCAAGATGCTTTCGTAATATCACACACCAATCTTCGTAATATCACACACCATCTTTCGTAAGATCACCCACCGCGAATCAAAAATAGCCCCTTTTTCACGTTCAAAAACAGTCGCTTACAAATTCACCGATTCGCGTAACACTATATCTAACACATATCTAACACCCACCAGCTTGCTGCTGGTCTGTGGATAACTCTTCGTGTTGACCCTACCGCTGATAGAACACGCAAGCATCGACACCCGTGGTTGTGGCGGTCCAAGACGCTCCAAGGACAGCGCATGTGGTGGCGTTGCCTGCTAAGAAACGAGGAAGCAACACCGTCATCGCCAGAGCCAGAACGACAGCCCCCAGACCAAACCATGGAAGACGGCTCTTGAAGCGGCTTATGGCGTTCTCACGCTCTCGGATTTCACGGAAGGTTTCCCATTTGCTTTCATCCGCCTTTTTAAGCGCCTCCTGTGCGCGGTTGGACGCCGTATAGAGATCGTTGATCATTCCAGCCATCCGCACGAGGTTATCATTGATCCGCCCGTCGATGGTTTCCCCAACTAATGCGCCATAGTTTTCTGGATTGGTCTGGGTGCGCGCTGCAAACGCCGCCTGCCGCGCTTCCGTTGCGGTCTTGATCAAACCGTTCATGGCGTCGGTTTGGTTATCGACCCGATCCGAGACACTGGCGACCACGGTGCCGAGCATATCGAGCGTCTCACGCAGCTCTTCGTCAGAGAGCGGGGCAGGGGAGGGTGTGTGGTCTGTCATCCTGGGTCTTCTTTCTCGTTATCTGGTTTCGGGCTGAAACAGGCCCTGGAACTCGGGGGCAGCGTAATAGCGCAGCTTGCGAGCGAGGGCCGTGGGATTGCCCTGCACCCGCAGGAGCTGAAGGTTAGGCGGCATTTGCATGATTTCATCAGGGGTGAGCAGATCGCGCCCGGTGACATTCTGCGTCATCGAGGGCGCATCGCCCGGCTTGTAACTCTGGGTTTGGTAGCCCGTAGTTTCCTGGCCGATCATCTTGCTCAGCCATTGGGCCGTTTCCAGATCATTCACCCCGAAGACCTGCTGCACCCCGGCATTGGCGACAAAGGTGCCCGCGCGCTTGCCATAGAGATCGTTGAGCTGGCTCATGTCCTGGAGAATGGGCCAGAGCTGCAATCCATAGCCTGCCATCAGACCCATTGCGCGCTCTATGGCCTCCAGACGGCCCAGAGCGGCAAATTCATCCAGCAGGAGGAGCGTGGGGGTGGATGGGCGCTGAGAGGCCCCAGAAACGCCCTGTGCGCCATTCTGAGGCTCTATGGGGGCCTGTGGCCCCTCAGCGTGCCGTGCGATGTCCTGAAGCGCCTGAGAGATCAGCAGGCGCAGCCAGCGGCTGTAGGCGTCCAGCCTGTTAGGCGGCAGCACCAGAAATACGGATACGGTACGCTGTTGCAGCTCCGCAAAATGGAGATCCGAATGGCTGATCACGTCTGCAATGCGCGGGCTGTTGAGGAAATGGGTATGACGCTGCGCGCTGGAGAGGACCGAGGCGGCTTCCCGATCCGCTTTGCCCAGGAAGCGATTGGCAGCGCGGGCGATCAGCCCATGGGCCGCATCGCTGTCCTGCATCAGCTCCAGCAACGCCCGGAACCGATCCGGGGACAGGGTGAGGTATTCCCGCACGGTGGCCAGATTGCGCCGCTCACGTTCCTCATGGGCGACACAGAACATGATCAGGCCGGAGAGGATGGCCTTGGCCTCTTCGTTCCAATGGGCATCTTGCACCTGTCCCGGCGGGTCCATGACCAGCGCATCGGCCAGGGTGGTGGCATCCTCGCCCAGATCAGGGCTGGTGGCTGTCAGCCGGTCCAGCGGGTTGTATGACGAGCTGGCCTGTCCAGAGACCCCAAATGGATCGAGGATATGGACCTGGCCAAAGGCCTGCCGCGCGGCCCCGGCGATCCGGGCGTTTTCTCCCTTGGGGTCCACCACGATCACCGAGCGGTTGGCCATAAGCAGGTTCGGGATGACGGTGCCGACGCCTTTGCCCGCCCGTGTGGGGCGAGGGTCAGCAGATGGGCCGGGCCGTCATAGCGTAAGAGCTGACCGGCGGGAGAGCGCCCGATCAGCAGCCCGTCCGCCTTCACCAACCTCTTCAGTTCCTTGCGGCTGGCGAAGCGGGCCGAGCCATGGCTGTCACCGGTCAGTCCGAAGAAGTCATCGGCCCCGGAGCGGTAACGCCAATACTGGAATCCAAAAACCGCCCCGATGAAGATCAGTGGGCCAAAGACAATCCATTGCCATGCGCTTTGTCCCGGTTCCTGATCGAAGAAGGCGAAGATGAATGGGACGGCCACGATGGAGCCAAGCATCGCCCCGAACGCCATTGCCCCGATCATCCAGCCGAGGAGGATGGGCGTGGCGATTAGGCGGTAGAAGAACCGGAACAGACCGTCGAAAAAGCGAAACAGCCCGCTCATCAATCGGCCCCGTCAGGATCGGATGTAGGGGAGGGGGTCTCGTCGCCGGAGGATGGTCCTCCCCATTCCGCAAAGGCCTTGCGATCCTGGTCCCGCGAGAGGTTCCGCACCAGCCGCTCAACCATTGCAGCTGCCCCGCTATCCCGTTCCGCCAAATCCATAAGCGCCCCGCCCAGGATCACCTTGCGCCGTGTGTCCAGTTTACGCTGTCTGGTGGCTTCCCGATTGCGCAGGGCCTGAAGGCGGGCCTTGGCCTGGGCGTATCGTTTCTCGGCGCGTTCGAGTTCTGTCTCTGCCAAACCGGCACCTCCAAAAATGCGGGCGGAATAAAACGGGATGTGGCGAAAAGGGGCTGCATCGAGTGTGGTCTTGCCACAGCCATCGTTAGCGCGTACCCGTAGGCCTGTAAAGGACAAGGGCGCACTTATGCAAACTCTCCACCTATGGCTCCAAGATTTGCGTGCGATCTCTCTGGGGCAAAGCCCCGGCCGATGGCCAACCCCTTCCGCCGCGATCCGCGACGGAACGAAAGGCCCTCCCGGCCTCTCGAACTCTCCAGGTCCAACGTCCGCCGTTGGATTGCGTCCGGAACGACAGCCCCAAAATCCCAACCGATGCCCCATAGTGGGGGCCGGTCTGTTTTTGTCTCTGCCGTTCCGGAGGGCGTTGATCTGTGGGGCAACAACCCCTGATCTCCGCCGGGTTTGCCCGAGGCAAACCGCCGATGTGATCCACCAAGCTCCCGCCCTCCATAAGGCTGGGGAGATTGGTGGATCACATCGGCAAGCCCGCGCCTCAGAGGTGCATCGCACCCCTTCGTTGGGGCTGTCTTTTTCCCGGAGGACCGCCCCCCATAAGGCTGGGGCCGGAGGGAAAAAGACAATTGGTCGTGGCAGCGATGGCCCCGGAACATACCGTTCCGAAGCCATCGACTTACGCCCAACAGGGAGAGGTGCAGCCCGTCCGACAATGAGGATGGTGGACAGGCTGCATCTCCCATTCTGCACGATCACTCCACCTCTTGTCACGGGCCAAGAGCCGGGCGGCACGGGTGTGCCTGGTGATGCCTTGCTGCGGTGCGCGCGGGCATTGCAATGGCGTTTGTCGTCTGCGAGAGGGGAGGGCGGATGGCCAGCTACCACCTCTCTGTGAAGACAATCAAACGCAGCGCCGGACGCAGCGCGACGGCGGCGGGTGCCTACCGTGCCGGGGAGCGCATCGAGTGCCAGCGCGAGGGGCGGGTTCACGATTACACCGCCAAGCGCGGCATTGAGAAGACCTTTATCCTGACCCCCAAGGATGCCCCGTCCTGGGCGCAGGATCGGTCCGCGCTCTGGAACGCCGCCGAGGAAAACGAGACCCGGCGCAATTCCGTCACCGCCCGCGAATGGGAGCTGGCGCTGCCCTCCGAGATCAGCGCCGAGGATCGGTCGCAGATCACCCGCCAGTTTGCCGAGGAGCTGGTCAGTCGCTACGGCGTGGCAGTTGATGTGGCGATCCATGCGCCGCACCGCGAAGGCGATCAGCGCAATCATCATGCTCACGTTCTGACTTCCACCCGCAAGCTGGAACCGGAGGGGTTCACAACCAAGACTCGTGTTCTTGATTCCGCGAAAACTGGCGGGGCCGAGATCGAGCAGATGCGCGGGCTTTGGGCCGAGTTGCAAAACCGGGCGCTGCAGCGGGCCGGTGAGGTAGAGCGGGTCGATCATCGGTCACTGGAGGCGCAGAGAGAAGAAGCTTTGAGCCAGGGCGATGCGCTGAAGGCCGAGGAGCTGAACCGCGATCCGGAGGTGAAGCTGGGGCCAGCGGCCAATGCGATGGAACGACGCGAGATGCGGACAGCGGAACGCGATGGTCGCGACTATGAACCTGTCACCGAACGGGGCAGGGCGGTTCATGCGGCCCGCCAGGCGCGTGCGCTTTTTGCCGAGATGCGGCAAAGGCTGGAACTGGCGCGGGACACTTACGGGGCCGAGCGTGACGCGGGGCAGGGGCGTGTGTCTGCCGGTCTGGCGGCGCTCAGGGCAGCGGCCAGCAAGGATCGGTCTGCGGATCGCGGAGATGGTGACATCCGGGATCGGCTGGCGCGGATTGTCGGGCGCGAGGAACACGAGGCCGGTGGGCAGAGTGTCGAAGAACCCTCGGACCTGCGGCGCGTCAATGACCGCTTGCGTGAAACCCTGGGCCGGTCTGAAGAGGCCCAGGCGGATCGGGGCGATGATGGAGAGGCCAAGCCGTCGATCCGGGAGCGGTTGGAAGGCGTGTTGAACAAGCCGCGTGAGACTTTAGATCGAGGTGACGACCGTGACGCCGAGCGGGATCGCGGCGACGAGAAGGAAAACACCCGCGAAATCGACAGGGAGATAGATCGGGACCCAGGCCTCAGTCATTGATGAGGTGTATTGTTGGATTATTCCAAGCAGTTTCACGTATTCCCCCCAACTTTACGATTGATGAACTTTGTTGAATTGCGTAATTATTGGGCGTTCGGTTCCATCCAATTTGGATGGGGGCAAGAGGGAACGCGGTGGGGTGCGTATATGCACTGAGTCCGCGGCTGTCCCCGCAACTGTAAGCGGCGAGTTCCAACTGAATATGCCACTGGAGTAATCTGGGAAGGCCAAGTGGATACAGAAACCCGTGAGTCAGGAGACCTGCCGGACGGAACAGAAACCACAATGCCTTCGGGGTGAAGGCAAGGAGGACACTATGAATGCTCAAAGCGCAACGGGCGCACAGGCGACACCTGCGACAAGTATCGGTGCAATGATTGCCGTGGCTCTGATTGGTCTTGGTATCACTTTTGTTGCAGGCCATGTTCAGGCTGAAACGCTTCACGATGCGGCGCATGATGTACGTCATGCCACCGGCTTCCCCTGCCACTAAGCGGATGTTCACACGTCTTTTGACCAGCGCGTTGTTCGCTGGAGCAGCAGCAGGGCTGATTGCCGCTCTGTTGCAGCTTTATTTTGTGCAGCCCGTATTGCTTCACGCAGAGCTTTACGAAGGCGGCGATCTTGTTCACTTCGGGTCTGAATCCGCCAACTCGGCTCATCCCGAATTGCCTGGCTTTGATGCGGTTCGCGACGGGCTCAGCATCATCTTCACCATGTTGATCTATTCCGGCTATGCCATGGTCCTTGTGGCATTGATGGCGTTGGCTCAAACGCGCGGAGCTGTGATCAACGCCCGTACCGGACTGATCTGGGGTATTGCCGGGTTTGTTGCAATACATTTTGCCCCCGGCTTTACGCTGGCCCCGGAAGTGCCTGGCGTTGCAGCCGCTGATGTTTTTGTACGCCAGATTTGGTGGTACGCAACAGTTATTGCTGCCGCAATTGCGATGTGGCTTATCGCCTTCGGTGGAAATTGGGCAGCCTGGGGTGTGGCGATTGTGCTGTTGTTGGTCCCCCATGTTATCGGTGCGCCCGAACCCGATGTGTTTACCGGCCCTGTCCCGACCGAAATCGGTGCGCTGTTTGCCGCACGGGCGTATGGGGTAGGTATGATGGCATGGGTGATGCTTGGCGGTTTTGCCGGGTATTTCTGGTCGCGCGAAGAGGCGACTGCCAATCAGGCGCAGACTGCATAAGCCAACAATGTAGCCAACAGGTTCGGGCGCACAATCCGTGCGCCCGAACCTGTTGTTTTGAGATATTGGACAATGATATGGATCGTTCACTTCCTCTTCTGATTATCGGCCTCGTGTTTGGCGGTGGTATTGGCTTCACCGTTGCGGCCGCAAACGGGATCACTCTGGGCGGTCACGATCACGCCGACCCTGCCCATCACGGGAATCATGCCCTAGCGGATACGGCGGGCAGTCACGATCACAGTACCCTGCTTTCTATGGCTGCGGATGCCTCTGCGCCCAGCTTGGCGGTGCACGCCATGCGCGATCCCGCCTCGGGATGGAATCTGCATGTAATTACCGAGAATTTTACGTTCTCACCACAAAATGCCAGCCGTGATCATGTGCCTGGAGAAGGGCATGCGCATGTTTATATCAATGGCGTGAAACTTGGTCGCTTCTATGGGCCATGGGTGCATCTCGACAATTTGCCCGAAGGCGAGGTTACGGTCGAGGTTACTCTGAACGCCAATGATCACCGGCCCCTTGCCGTTTCCGGTGTTCCGCTTGCTGAGATCGTCAGGATTGTCAACTAAAGTGCAGGCACGCGCCCCACGAGGCAGAAACGAAGTCGGCCACAAGGCCGAGCGTCCTCGATCCATCCGCGCGGGGCTTTCAAATAGGCGTGCAACGTAGCCACAATGTCAGCAATGTCTGACTGTGGGTCTACACCGGCAAAGAAGCAGGTCGCGCGCCCTGGTGATTGCAAGCCAAATGAGACGGGTTTTGCGCAGCCATTCATGCATTGCTGCTCAACGATTTGAACGCGCCCTTTGGTAAATGCTCGGTCAATGGCTGCACGCAATTCGGCCAGTTGCCCCCCGTCGCAGCCTTGGCAGATATGCAAAAGAACAGGATCACTCATCGGACGAGAAAATCCGGCGAAATATCTTAGTGAACAATGAGACAATCCCTTTGGTTGCGCAGCACTTCGACGGTAAAGCGTATGGGTCTGGATACGTCAGTGTTCATATCGGCAAAGCAGATGATCGGCCAGGGACGCAAGCACATAACACTCTTCAGACACGCCTTCGCCGTCACAACCTTTTGAAATCCTAACCAGTTCTTTTTCAAGTGCTCGTAACCGTTTGATCTTGGCCCTGACATTGGAGAGCTGCGAGACGACAATTTCTTTCGCGACCTGGCATGAACGATCCGGGTGACCCTGAAGTTCGATCAGCTGGGAGATTGCTTCAATTGAGAAGCCCAGATCACGCGCGTGCTTGATGAAACTCAGACGTTCTAGTCCCGATGCATCGTAGCGACGCTGATTGCCCTCGGTGCGTTCAGGCGCAGCGAGCAAACCCACTTCTTCATAGTATCGAATAGTTGGAATCTTGACCTTGGCCCGCTTTGAAAGCTCCCCGATAGAAAACATGAAATACCTCTTGAGCCTCTAGTGACTAGAGGCATTACACTATGTGCAAGAAAGACTCAAAAGGGCTTTTCGATGTCAGGATGTTGCGGCCATGACGCCAAGTTTGATGGTGTTTCAGGTGACTACAAACGGCGGCTATGGGTCGTCATCGCATTGAATGCGACGATGTTTGCGGTCGAAATGACTGCCGGTCATTACGCGAAATCTCAGGCGCTTCAGGCCGATGCGCTCGACTTCCTGGGAGACGCCCTGACTTACGGCATCTCGCTCGCGGTGATCGGAGCCTCGACCCGCGCGCGAACCAATGCCGCTCTGGCAAAAGGTGCCAGTTTGCTTTTGATGGGTCTCTGGGTCTTCGGATCAACCATCTACCGCGTGTTCTATGTCGGTGTGCCCGAAGCCGAAATCATGGGTGTTGTCGGCTTCCTGGCTCTGCTGACCAATCTTGCAAGTGTCCTTTTGCTCGTGCGTTACAAGGATGGTGACGCCAATGTCCGTTCGGTTTGGCTCTGTTCCCGCAATGACGCTATCGGCAACGTAGCTGTTATGTTTGCGGCCTTGGGTGTCTGGGGCACCGCAACCGGCTGGCCTGACCTGATCGTCGCCTCGATCATGGCGAGCCTGTTTCTATCTTCTGCGTTTCAGATCGCGCGCCAAGCTCTGGCGGAGCGTCGCGACACGGGTAACCGGCATCATGACAGTGTCGTTTTTCATAAATAGGTTCAGCACTGGCCATTGTTTTCATTGACACGCGCTTGTCACAAAAGACTTCAATACTGATCGCCAAACAGTTCGGTGCGTTGCAAAACCGTCAGACACCGGTTCAGCGCGTTGCAGGAGGCAGGATCGGTCATGGACCTGGAATCCGTTCCGAAAGGCGTGTGGCAGAAGGCCGAGG
>OJEN01000274.1_pt1 | contig 18733 bp, 15 predicted proteins | sample 1593351 | NCBI WGS metagenome assembly OJEN01 (sample SAMN05416777, study PRJEB24817) | seawater metagenome | isolation source: Sea water | place: Canada:Atlantic | collected 2013-11 | reverse complement strand
TGGCTTCCACGGCGGCACGGGTTTGCGGGCAAGTGGGGTCGCCGGCGATGGAGTCCACCATCAGGCCGATGCGTAGCCGCTGTTTGCCGGGGCCGGTGACGTGCCCGACAGCGGGTAGCTTGCTGTTGCGATAGTACTTTTCGGCTTCGGCGAAGAAGTTGGCGGTGTCGCGCACGGTGCGGGTGAGCACGCCATCGCTGATGATATTGACCGGCAAGGCTTTGGCGGCTTCCTGGGTGACCAGGCGTCCACGGGTGCTTTTCAGGCCCACCAGGCCGCAGACCGCTGCGGGGATGCGAATGGAGCCGCCGCCGTCGTTGCCGTGGGCAATGGGCACGGCGCCTGCGGCCACCAGTGCGGCGCTGCCGCCGGAGGAGCCGCCGGCGGAGTGGTTCAGGTGCCAGGGGTTGCGGGTGGCCGGGGCGTGAGCCATCTCGGTGGAGGCGGTAAAGCCGAAGGCGGGCAGGGTGCTCTTGCCCAGCAGGTTAAAACCCTGAGCCAGATACTGCTTCGCCAGTACGCTGGTTTTCTTCATGGGTTTGCCGCCCACGGCGGCACTGCCATGGCCGGTGGGGAGGCCGCGCAGGTCTATATTGTCCTTGATCAGGCTGGGAACGCCGGCAAAAAAGCCGTTAAAATCCTTGTTGGCAGCTCGTTCCCGGGCTTCGGCATAGGTATCCAGCACCAGCCCGTTGAGGGTCGGGTTTACCCGCTGCAAACGGGCAATGGCGGCCTCGGTGGCGTCGGTGGTGCTGATCTCGCCGCGCTGCAGGCGCGTTGCCAGGGCAGTGGCATCATCGGTGCCCAGGGCGTCATCGGTAAAGGCGTGAAGCGTTTGCTGTGTCATGGTGTCTCACGGGCTGATTGTGATTTTGTACGAATGTACCAACTTGGCGTGAGCCAGGCAGGGGCGGATCGGGCCAATCGGGTTGGTGGCAGCCGCTTTCAGGGGCGCGCCCGCTCCACACGCTTGTGCTGGGCCAGCAAGTGGCGGGCCAGGGTGGTTAGCTCGGCAATGCTGCCGACCACGGCGTCCGGACGGTGGGGGTGTTTGACCGTGTGCGGGAAAATCTTGTCCAGCCAGGCCTGATCCCAGCCCGCGCCATTGTAGAAAATGGAGGTGACGCCGGCTTCCTTGGCGGCAATCACGTCGGTGGTGCTGTCACCCACATACCAGCAGCTTTCGGCGGGAGGTCTGTTGAGGCTCTCCATGGCCTGCAACAGCATCTGTGGTGACGGTTTGCGTTCCTCCACATCACTGCCACACACGACCACATCAAACAGGTCTTCCCAGCCAGTGCCATCCACCAGCGCCAGTTCGTGTTCCAGAAATTCCCGTTTGCGGTTGGAGATCAATCCGACTTTTACGCCCAGCTCGCGCAGGTGTTCCAGTTGTGGGCGGATGTCGGGCTCCAGCGGATGTACTTCGGCCACGTATTTTCGGTAGGCCTGGTCGAAGGCCTGATGAGCGCGCCCTTTGGCGTCCTGATCACTGCCAAACAACACTTCGAAGATATCGGTGCGGGAAATCTTCCGTTGAGAGACGATTTTGGGGTGCAAGCGGTGATGATCTTTCACATAAATCAGCAGCTTGGCGTCTTCAATGGTCTTGGATTCATCCGGGTCCAGCAGCCGGTCCCACAGGTCGAGTTTTTCCAGTTGGGGAAGGATGTCATCCACGGCGTGATACATGGCGTCATGGGTGTCTACCAGCGTGGCGTGCCAGTCGATAAGAATGACATCCGGGCGCGCATGGGGCAGTTGCAGAATACTCATTATGAGGTTGCCCGTGGGTTGTGAGTGGTGGTTATACCCTTGTCATATTAGGGTGCTGCCATGTTGCTCGGCCTAACCACCAGTATAGACAAGCGCTGGTGTTTTTTAAGGTGCTGTAAGACGTGTCACCATTTTGAAATGCTGCGGGTGGGGCTATGTGACTCTGTGTAAAATTTGTGCTTCTATCGGGGGAGGATCACTGGTTCAACGTTGCAGCTCGGGATGCTCAACAGTTCTGCCCGGGAGTGGCGGCGATTCACAAAACAATGAACAGGGATGATGATCATGGGTACACTCGCTTCCCGGCGCACTCTCGGTGCCGCGCTACTTCTCGCTCCTCTCACTTGCTTGGCGGATTCTTCTTTCGAAGTCTATGGTTTCGGGATGGTGGATTATGTGCAGGCGTTCGACCGGCCCAACCCGGATTGGGAAGCTTCATTACGCCCCAGTCGAATTATTACTGACCCAGCGGCAAATGTGGGAAGCGATGGCCAGGCCACACTCAGTGTTCGCCAGAGCCGCCTGGGAGTGAATGCCAGCACCATGGCTGGCGACAGTGAACTGACCACCAAACTCGAATTCGATATGTATGGCGTAGGCCCGGATGAGGGACAGACGACGATTCGTTTGCGTCATGCCTACGGTGAATGGAAATCCATTCTGGCCGGGCAAACCAACAGTGTTTTCATGGACGGGAATGTGTTCCCTAATGTGATCGACTACTGGGGCCCGTCCGGCATGGTGTTCCTGCGTAATCCGCAACTTCGCTGGACGCCGGTGCAGGGCGATCAAACTGTGGCGGTGGCCATTGAGACACCGGGTAGCGGCGTCAACAATCCCAATACTTACCCTGAGGCGGGAGATAATGAGTATCCGGATTTGACTGCACATTTCCGCCAGAGCGGTGACTGGGGGCACTTCCAGGTGGCCGGTATTCTGCGTCAGGTGGGTTATGACACTCCCGCGCCTTTGACTGCAGGTACTGATGGCAAGCCAGAGGATAGCGAACTGGGCTGGGGCGTAAACCTGACAAGCACGATTAACCTTCTTGAGAGCGACCGCCTGATTCTTGGTGTCGTGCACGGTGAGGGTATTGCTAACTACATGAACGATGGCGGGGACGACATGGGCCCTGATGGACCGGTTGCAGATCCTGACTATCAGGTTCTGCCGCTAACCGGTCTTATTGGCTACTACGAACATGCCTGGAATGACGCTTATTCAACGGCTTTGGGTTATAGCTCTACAGAGGTAGATAACTCGGATTTTCAAGGCGCTGATGCTTTTAAGAAAGGCGAATACGCCTCCATTAATTTGCTTCACACTCCCAATGACAAGGTCATGATGGGTATGGAGTACTTGTTTGGCAAACGCACCGCCAATGGTGGTGATACCGGCTACGACCGTCGTGTCCAGTTCAGTGTGAAATACAGCTTTTCCAGCGGCAACCTGCTTTAAGTGGAAGTCGGAATCTCTCAGAGGGAGCATGAGTAATGCAATATTCACGTAAGTTCTTCAGCCTGTTTTTTGCCGGCATGCTGGCCATGGCGAGCGCCAGCTGCTCGGCGGAATCCGAGGCGCCAGCGGCGTCGCCGGTGGATAGCAAGCTGACCGAAAAGAACATCAACGACGCCCTGAAAAAAGCCTACGACAAGTACAAAGGCTTGAAGGAAGGCGCCAACGCTAACTACATCCCGGCGCTGGACAAGGTCGACTCCAACATCTTTGGCATCGTGCTGGTGACCGTCGATGGCAAGGTCTACACCGTGGGCGACATCAAGTCCGAAGTGTCCATTCAGTCGATCTCCAAGGTTTTCACCATGGCCAAGGTGACTGAAGAAAAAGGTATTGGCGCGCTGCCCAAGAACGTGGGTGTGGACGCCACAGGCCAGGTGTTCAATTCCATCTATGCCATTGAGCAGAACCAGGGCCATGAAATGAACCCGTTGGTGAATGCCGGTGCGATCACCACCACCAGCATGGTGCAGGGCAAGAGCTACAACGAAATCTGGAACAAGATTCTCGGTTACTACAGCGGGTTTGCTGGCCGGGAACTTACCGTGCTGGAAGATATCTACAAGTCCGAAGCGGCGACCAACCAGCGTAACCAGGCGATCGCACACCTGATGTATGCCTACGGCCATATCGAAGGCGACCCGCTGCAGGCCACCGATATTTATACCCGTCAGTGTTCTGTGGGTGTGAACGCCAAGGACCTGGGCACCATGGCGGCAACGTTGGCCAACGCTGGCACTAACCCGGTTACGGGCAAGGCGCTGGTGAAGCCGGAAGACATGCCGGAAATCCTGGCGGTCATGGCCACAGCCGGGCTGTATGACGATGCGGGCAAGTGGTTGTACAAGACCGGCCTGCCTGCCAAGAGTGGTGTGGGTGGTGGTATCATCGCCGTTTCACCGGGCAAGTTCGGCATCGCGGCCATTTCACCGCCGTTGGATGAAGCTGGTAATAGCGTGCGTGCCCAGAAAGCCATTGCGGATATTTCTGCAGCCCTGGGCGGCAACCCCTACGAGGCAACCCCTTACGGTAAGTAATGAAAAAAGCAGTCTTGGGCCAGCGGATCCTCCCGCTGGCCAATCGGTCTGATCTCATGCGTGGCCAGACAGTAAAGGCAGCCTTGATGGCTGCCTCTTTTATGGCGGGCAGCTTGCCAGGAATGACACTGGCCGACCAGACCTTCGATACCGCAAAAATACCCCCGGAAATATGGCAGCCTCCATCTTTTGATGTGCAGCAATGGGACTGGATTCAGCTGGACACCGGCGAGTGGGTGAAAGGGCGAATCAAGGTTTTGCACGAAGAGTCCGTTGAGATAGACAGTGATCATTTCGACCTGATTTCGATTGACTGGGGTGACGTGGCCTATATTCGTACGGGCCGTGTCATGTCGGTACTGCTGGAGGGTGGTGAAGTGATACTGGGGCGCCTGACTACAGAGAGCGGCAAGCTAATGGTAGGGGGCGAGCCAGTGGAGTTTCCCCGGGTGGTTGGCATTGCCTCCGCTTCACCCCGGGAATTTGATTTGTGGTCTGCCGATATTTCTGTGGGCCTGAATTTCCGCAGCGGTAACGTGGAGCAGAAAGACCTGAATACCAAGGTTGCCTTGAAACGCCGTACGGTGAAGAACAATACCCGGATGAGCTATACAGGTAACTATTCTGAGTCCGAATCCGAAGAACTGGCCAATAACCACACGGCCAGCCTTACCCACGATTATCGCATCAGCCACAAGTGGTTTTTCCGACCGATTCAGGCGGAATACTACCGCGATCCGTTCCAGAACCGTGACGCAGAATGGACCGTGGGTTTGGGTGCTGGGTACCAGATTTTTGATACCCCGAAACTGGACTGGACGGTCTCGGTTGGCCCAGGTTATCAGCGTACCGAATACGTGGATGTGGCACCGGGAGAAGACCGAACCGTGTCCACGCCGGCATTACTGCTGGGTACCTATTACGACCAGGACATTACCGACAACATCGATTTCCAGATTGATTACCAAGTGACGCTGACGAAAGAAGAAGCAGGTCGTGCCAAGCATGACTTTTATATGGCGCTGGACGTGGACCTGACCAGCCGCCTGGATCTGAGACTGGCGGGAACTTGGAAGCGGATTGAAAGCCCGCAACCGGACAGCAGCGGCATTACCCCGGAAAAAGACGACTTTACTGCCACCCTGGGGTTAGCCCTGGAAATATAAGAGATGTTGAGCAAGCGATGCTTGCATCACGAATGACGACGGTGGGTTACAAGCGCCTTCGCGATGCAGGCAACGTTTCTCGCAGTGCCTCGAGCTTTTTTCAGAGGCTTCCTAGCGGCATCGCCGTGAATTGCTGGCGATGCATCATGCAGACAAACCGCGCCGCCAGGTTTTCCTCAGGCATGGGGCCATCTGGGCAAAATTCTGAGGGAAAGACTCTCCGTTCAGAGCATTCCCTCTAATCCGCGAAGAACTGAATTAAAGCTGGCCCAGCACGGTGTCGGCGCTGCTCTTGTCCACGCATTTGGCGTCTACACCGATATATTCCACCACACCATCGTTAGCGATCAGGGCGAAGCGTTTGCTGCGAATACCCATGCCGCCGCCGGTAGCGTCCAGTTCCAGACCTAGTGCCTTGGCAAATTCCGCATTGCCGTCTGCCAGCATGGTCAGGCGCTCAGCGTTCTGGTCTTTTTGCCAGGCATCCAGTACGAAAGCGTCATTCACTGCCATGCAGGCAATGGCATCGACTTTTTCCAGCAGGGCATCCGCATTCACCACAAAGCCGGGCATATGGGTGTTGGAACAACCGGGAGTAAAGGCACCGGGAACGGCAAACAGCACCACTTTGCGGCCTTTGAAAAATTCGCCGGTGTTGAGATCTTCCGGACCATCGGCACCGTTGGTTTTCAGGGTAATGTCGGGAAGGGTGTCGCCAACTGCAATGCTCATGATTCGCGTCCTTGGCTTGAGAATGGATAATCACTGTAACAAAGACGCAGAGACAAAAAAGGGTGATTGCGCAATTTAGGGGGAGGCGATTGTTGTTTTACAGGCAAGACGGGCACCAGGGGCCTGCGCACTGGTATTGAGAGGAGTAAGGGTTCAGGGTAAGTGTTCGGCGAACCAGACAAAAAGGAGGCGGCCATGGGAAAAACTATTGTCATTACCGGGGCCAACCGTGGAATCGGCCTTGCCATGGTGCAGCAGTGGTGCACCAGCGGGGATACGGTCTTTGCGGCTTGCCGGCAGCCCTCACAGGCATTGCTGGACAGTGGCGCCAAGGTTATCGACGGGGTGGATGTGGGCACACCGGATGGGGTGATGAACCTGAAGAGTGCGCTGGGTAATACCCCTGTGGATGTGCTCTATAACAATGCCGGCATCATGTGCAGTGAAACCGTGGATGCCATGGATTTCGAGCAGATTCGAGAGCAGTTCGAGACCAACACGCTGGGGCCGCTGCGCGTGACAATGGCCTTACTGGAGAATCTGCACGAAGGCAGCAAGGTGGGCTTGATGACATCACGGATGGGGTCCATTGCCGATAACACATCGGGAGCAAAATATGGCTACCGGATCAGCAAAGCGGGGCTTAATGCGGCGGGTAAGTCGTTGGCGGTGGATCTGCATGGCCGCGGTATTGCTGTGGCCATTCTTCACCCGGGCTGGGTGCAGACCGACATGACTGGACAGAGCGGCAACCTGACGGTGGATGAGGCTGCGTCAAACCTGATCGCGCGGATGGATGCCCTAACCCTGGAAAACAGCGGCACTTTCTGGCATTCCGATGGCAGTGTGTTGCCCTGGTGAGGGGCGGCGTTTCCCACAGAACATCAAGACGTTGGGTTTTTTAGACATTTCCTGGTTCGCGATGAATCAAAAATACGATAAGGCAAGCCATGACGAACGAAGCCCGTTTTCAGCATCCTCGCTATACTATTCGCCGCAAATTTTTCCGTTTCTTCGGCGATGCGTTTCATCTTTATACCGATGAAGGTGAACTGGCGCTTTATTCCAATATGAAACGCTTTCGTCTGCGCGAGGATATTCGGTTGTACGCGGACGATAGCCAGGAGCAAGAGCTGCTGCGTATCTCAACGCGTAGTATCTTTGATTTTGCCGGTGCCTACGATGTGCATGACTCGCAAACCGGTGAGCATGTGGGGACGCTGCGCCGTGCTGGGTTCAAGTCTTCTTTCTTGCGCGACCACTGGACGTTACTTGATAACAAAGGGACGGAGATTGGCTCGCTGGAAGAAGACTCCATGCTCAAGGCGCTGGTGCGTCGCTATATTGAGTCGCTGGCTTTTTTCTTTCCTCAGCACTACCACGCGACCATGGACGACAACCCCGTTGCGGAGTACCGCCAGCGATTCAATCCCTTCATTCTGAAGCTGGATGTGGATTTTAGTGCTGACCGGGAGGGTCGACTCGACAAGCGATTGGGTATTGCGGCTGGCGTGTTGCTGTCTGCCATCGAAGGGCGTCAGGAGTAACGAAAAGGTCTTGGCTGGGTGTTAAAATTGTTGAATAAATATTCAAGAGCAGTCCAGAAGCTTCGCGATGCAAGTGTCGCTTCCGACTGAAGATGAAGACAATTCTGGCGGCCACCTTAAGTGAAGTTCCTCTCGGGCAGCAGTGTGCTGTCCGGGAGGAATTGCTGGCGTTGGTTAGGTTATCGGCGGCGACGAAGCCCGCCGCCGATAAGCAAGATCAGGAACGGCAGCAGTGCGCCGATACCGAAGGCGCCGCCGCCCCCACCACTGCCGCCGCTGTAGGACGGGCGATTGCTGTTATACATGGGTTGGCTATTGTCCACATGGTTGCTGGTGGGGGCGCTAGCCTGGCGTTGGGCTTTTGCCAGTTTTTCAATCTCGCGACGTTTGGCATTACGACGATCAATGCCGTATTGCTCGAACACTTCATCGCGTAACACCACCATGGAGGTGTAGTTGGTGACTAGGCCGTACTCTATGCCCAGGTCGGTAATGCCCTGCTGCAAGTCTTTCTCTTCACCGAAATAGTTTATCTCCTGCTGCATGTCCTGAATGGTGGCGTAGGCCCATAGCCGTTCCAGCTCCGGGTTGTCGCCGCCTTGGGCAGGAAAGTCGAAACGGGTTTTGTAGGTTTTTTCCTGGCCTGCCACCTCGGAATGTAGAGTCACATCGGCTGGGCCATCGCCCCAGTAATGCCCCAGCAGTACGATCTGACGACCGTGATAAATACTGCCGATGCGCTGCGGCTGCAGGTCGGCCGTACGAATGCCGTCGATATCGATCTCCACATCATTCATTGCCTGGTGTGTCAGCTTGGTGGTGGCATTGAGAATCTGCCCGGCGATGTCATCGCTATTGGAGACGCTAATGGCAAAGCCGTTGCTGGCATCGGTCATGGCGGTGAGCATGGGCCGGTTTGCACTGTTGCCCATTACAAAAGTGAACAGGCGAACGTCGTGGCTTTCCAGCAGATCGATAAAGTCTTTTTGCTGTGTTTTGCCCACGTTGGCGACGCCATCAGTGACCAGCACGATGCCAGTGGGGCGGTCGGCGTCTAGCGGGTTCAGGGCCAGGCTCAGGCCGCCGAACAGGTTGGTGCCGCCACGGGACTGTAGATGCATGACTTTCTGTGTGTACTGACGAATGTTGTTGGGCGTGGCATCCACAAAACCGCTGGTGAGTTCCTCGGCCCGGTCATCGAACAGCACAATGCGGAAGCGGTCGCCGCCACGCAGTTTGCCCAGTGCCTGGCTGACGCCATCGCCCAGGGTGGCCAGTTTGGCGCTCATGGAGCCGGAAATATCCAGTACGAACACCCAGTCGCTGCCGGTGGTGATCGCTGGAAGGTCATCACCGGGAGTGATGCTGAGCATAAAGGTGCCGCGGTCCTCGCCCGGTTCCTTGTAGGCGACCAGGTCCACGCTGCCGGGCAGGTCCTGCTGGTGGCGCCAGTAAACGACGATGTCCTGATTCAGGGTAAAGGCTCTGGCCGGCTGACCGTTATTGGTGGGTGGTGCGACATTGGCGCTCTCGCTTTTTTTGTCCTCGCTGCTGTGCGTGATTTCAGCGATCTCACCGTTTGTGCTGCCGGCGATCGCGCTGCGGCGATTGTCCAGCGTTACCTGCCATTGCTGCGGACCTTGTTGGGTAATCTGTGCCTGGGGGTGTTTTGGGAGCCTTAGGGCGTCCACCGGGTAGCCGCTGCGCAGATTCAGGGTAAAGGTGAAGTGCTCTTCCACGCTTTCATTGGCCGTCCAAAAATTAAGTTTCTGTTCGTCCACGCCGCCTTCTTCCAGCGGGTACACATAACGGCCGATGCCGGTATCCACGGAAGCGGGCTGCATGTAGACCAGCCGTACCCGGGTATCCTGGCCGGCACGCACCGGATTCACTTTTACATCGAAGGCCTTGAAGTTGTCTTTCTCGGTGAGCCCGACGTCACGGCCAGCCGCTTTTTCCTGCTCGTACACTTGGCGAGCCTGTTCTTTTTCCAGCACTTCGCCGATCACCGGTTTGCCGTCGATCCAGACGGTGAACTCGGCCACGGTGCCTTTTTCGGGAACCGGAAAGCGATAGTAAGCTTCCAGATCCTGATCATTAGGGTTGTGAAACACCTGCTCTACTTCGGTGATGGCATAGCCGTCTTCCACATCCACGGTGACATGCTGCTCGCGAATCTGTAGCGGTGGCAAGTTGCTGTCGGCGGGCGCCATGAGGCCTGCGGCAGCACTGTGTTGAGTTGCTGTCAGGGCGCTGAGTGTCAGCGCCAGTGTGGCGAGAAGACGGTGAAAACGATTCCTGAAACCCATGAGGATTCTCCTTGTTATCGGTCATGGGTTACGTTGTACGCGTTGGCGTTTATTTTGTTAAACAGTGTTCATTAACAAGACATGTCGCAAGGTGTTCAATAGAACATGAATCTGGGATTACCCGTTATGGGTCAGTTGCTTACGCGTGGCATCGATCAGCGCAGCAAAATCCGGGCGAGCGATCACAGCCAGCACCAAAGTGTAGACGCCGTTGAGCAGTGCGAGCAGGGGGTCTGCCTGCATCAGGCTGAGGGCGATAACCACCATGGAAACGGCATCCAGAATGCCCAGCAGCAGGAACATACTGGCCTGCACCTTGAGTACCGCATGGTCCCCAGAGGGGTCGGCGGGGGTGGAAGTCTGGATCGGGCGGCGGGCAATGGCTGTGGGTGACAGCAGTGCATTGCGGAGCGGCCGGGCCACCACCAGCATCAAGCCCATGGCGCCCATCGCCCCCATCCGCAGAGTGTCTTGCGGCAGTAGATCAAGTGACGCGGTGTAGTTGCCAAACCAGACCAGCCCGGCGATGGCGATGCCTATCAGCATGGGGGCGGATAGCACCAGAAACCAGAACATGTTGAGACGTTGAGTGGCTGAGGTAGAGGCGGACATAAACAGCTTCCTGTGGATAGTGGCTGAGGGTGTACAACGCCGAACGCGTAGAGCCTGGCTTTATTCGTTTGTAGCGTTGTGGCTTGAAACGTCTTGTCTCTCAGTCTCTAAAATTATTGAACTGTAGCGGGGTTTCGATTTTCGATGCGCGCAGCAGGGTCATCACGGCTTGCAAGTCATCGCGTTTCTTTCCGTTAACGCGAACCTGGTCGCCCTGAATGGAGGCCTGTACCTTGATTTTACTTTCCTTGATTTCCTTGACGATCTGCTTGGCCACGGGCTGGTCGATGCCCTGACGGAAGGTCAGTGTCAGGGAAAATGTCTTGCCGCTGTGTTCCGGCTCGTCGGGTTTGTCGGCGCCGGCAGCGCTAATGTTCTGTTTCAGGCAGGCTTTGCCGAACAGCTCCTCCAGCTGGCGCACCTGAAAGTCGGATGCGGTTTGCAGGGTGACGGCCAAGCCATTCTGCTCGATGCTGGCCTCCACACCCCGGAAATCAAATCGGGTGGACAGCTCGCGGTTGGCGTTGTCCACCGCGTGGCGAAGGGCGACTTCATCAATTTCGGAAACAATATCGAAAGACGGCATAAGGGGTCCTGTCGGCAGTAATGGGTGTGTCTGGATAGGGTAATTATACAGAGGCAAACCGGCAGCGGGGCAAGTCGGGGTGGTCGTCGTCAATGCGGTATCGGTGGTCGATCCGATATACTGCGGCATTGTGCTGCGTTGCGGCAGCGCCGCGCAGGGCGGGAATACGACACAACGTTGAGGTTAGGGTATGCAGAACCAGTCCACAGGCGGGCCATCCCATGTGCCATTGGGGCAGAGAATCGGGCAGGCATTACTGCGGCTTACCGGCTGGACGGCGGGCCCTTTCCCGGATATAGACCGGGCCGTGATTGCCGGCGGGCCGCATACCTCCAACTGGGACGGTGTACTGGCACTGGTGAGCCGTTCCGCGTTGCAGCAAGACGTGAACGTGATGATCAAAAGCAGCCTGTTCAAGGGGCCACTGGGCGTGCTGTTGCGTAAACTGGGTGCCATGCCGATTGAGCGAGGCAAGGCTGGGGGCATGGTTGAGCAAACCGTAGCGGCATTTGCAGCCCGTGAAGCCTTGTTGATCGCGGTGACCCCGGAAGGCACCCGCAGTAATGCGGGCCAGTGGAAGCTGGGCTTCTATCATATTGCCCGTCAGGCCAATGTGCCGATTATTCTGGCATTGGCGGACTATAAGAAAAAAACCTTCTCATTTCCTGTGGTGATCTATCCCGGCGACGACATGGAGGCCGATCTTCAGCAAATCTACTCGCACTTTGCGGGAGCGACGCCGCGCCATGCGGACAAGCTCTCTGCACCGGTTTGCGCGGCGAAAGCGGCGAACGAGATTGGATCCTAAATAAACGGTTCATTGTGGATTAGCGCGACAAAGAAAAGATCAGGTTTGTGGTGGGAGTGATCGTTTGATCACGATGCTCTATCGCGCGTTAGTGAGGCTATTCGCGGTGGATCCACCGCTCCTACAATGAGGCCTTGGGGAGAAATTTCGCTTGGCGGTAAACGGGAAGATAAGCGAAGGGCCAAGTAAGAAACGGCAGGCCATGCTGAGAGTGGCCTGCCGGTTTTTTTAGAACGCCAGAACCATATCGGTGGTAATGGCCCAGCCATTGCCGCCCACCTGGAAGGGGACGCTGCTGTAGCCTACCGGCGAATCCTGCAGGTAGAGTCCCTGCACGCTGAAGCGGAACTCCTTGCGTTTGAACGGGAACCAGTTAGCGCCGACGCTAATGTCGTGCGGCGTTCCATACTCGCCCTGAATTTCCGAATAGGCCACATAGGGTTGCAAGACCTTGGGGATTGCCATTATGGAGGCCTGGATCTGGTAGCCCTTGTCGTCCAGCTCATCCACGGGGAGCGGACCGGTAGCGTCGAATTTGTCTACCCAGCGGTGATAGAACTCGGCTTCCAGGTACCAGCCGCGATACTTCAGCCCGGCGTTGGCGGCGGCCATCTGGTAGGTGGCCTGGTTGATCTGGGTGCCATTATTGAAAGGGTCCGCACTGAAAATCAGGGTGCCGTCAGACAGGTGAATCTGGGAATTTTCGAACGTGTTCACCCCTGGTTGTGACTGGGCATCTTCGCGGCTGTGGGTGAAGTGAATGCCGAAACGGGTGGCCAGCTCTTCGTGGAACTCGTAATCGCCAAACCCTTCACCCGGCCCGAATTCACCGGTGGTTGGCATCCACCATAGGGCGCCCGATGCGGTGTTTAGGCCGTCATCCAGTTGGGCGCCGTCAACGCCCAGTTGGCTCAGGTTGTTACCCAGCATGGCCCGGTACTGAAGCCCTTTGGTAATTTCCCCTTCCGCCCAGATCCCGGTGGTGTAAGACCCGCGGAAGAACTCGTCAGCAATGGTGCGATGGTCGTTTTTCAGCCAGTTGGGGAAGGTGCCATTGGTGGATCGCGTGGAGGGCAGGGCACCGATGCCGGCATAGAGTTTGAACGCCGGATTGAAGTGGTATCCCAGGTTGCCAGCAACCACCACCTGGGCCGGATCGCCCTGACTGGTGTTGGATGTCCAAGTGTAGAACAGGTAGTGGAGTTTGGGGTCAAAGATCCAGCCTTTGAAGCTCATGTTGACCTTCTGAAACTGGAGGTCGTTACGAGGGTCAATCTCAAAGTTGCGCCCGAAACTGTCGGTATAGCTGCGATCAAAATCTTTCTGGTTCAGGTAACGGGTGTAACTGAATACACTGAAATTCACTTCGCCCAGGTCCGAGTTGAACAGGTTGAAGCCCTTGCCCGGGCGATAGCCCAGGCTGCGGCCCGGGCTGTCTGCGGGGCGTTGGGGGGCCGGTGTGCTTTGCCCATATAATTCGGTCTCCAGTTGCTGGATTCGCTGGTCGAATTCCTGGCTCTGTTGCTCCAGGTTGTGGCGCAGGGAGCGCAGTTCCTGAAGCTGTTTTTCCACCGCCGGGTCGGTGGTTTCAGCTTGTACCGGATTGGCAAGCAAGGCCGCGCAGAGCGCTGCCGAAGAAGAGGTGATTTTTCGCATTCCCGAGTCCTTTATTATCCGCTTTTGCTGGTGTCATCTGCAGGGCAAACGTTGGGCGCGTTGTAGTCCAGGTCCATCAATCGGAAGTAGTTGGCACCCAGCGCTATGTTATGGAACGCCTCGTCGTTCAGGCCTTTCAGGGCGCGGCTGGTCACGTCCAGTTCCTTGCCATACTGGTCATCTGCTTTATAGCCGGCGGCCACAAAGTCGGTGCCTGGCAGAATGCGGGTGGAGTATTCGTTAAAGAAGGGAATGTAGATATCACCCCACTGGTGGTACTCGTTGTAGAGTACATCCCAGGAGATATCCAGCATCAGGTTCGGGTACTTGTCGAGCAGCCCCTTGAGGAGGGTGACATGCTGCACCGGGTTCATCTTGCCCAGCTCCTTGGACAGCCCCATATGCGCCCACACAATCTTGTTATCCGGGTAGGTGGCCAGGATGTGTTTCATCAGCGGCAGGTGTTCGGTGGGGTTGGCGTCGTTACCAAGATCGGAATGGAAGGTAACGGGAATGCCGCGCTCTTGCAGCACTGCCATGAACGGTGCCCATTTGTCGATGCTCTGCATGGTGGCCGGTTCGTGGTTGTTCTTCAGTAGTGCCTGTTTCACCACGTTCAGCTCGCCACTCCAGCTGAACATGCCCGGGTACTCCCGGTCATACAATTCAATCAGCTCCACCACGTTTTCCGGATGCGCCAGGTCCATGAAGGTCATGGACAGGGTGATGTGCAGGTTGTCGCTGGGGTAGGCCACGGTTTCCATGCCGTTGACGAAATCATTCTTGATGCTGGGCATGGCGGTGACGCCGGGGCAGTCCAGGTAGTAGTTACAACCGGAGTCCAGCTCCAGTATCTGGCCGATACCGAAATAGTTCACAAAGCGAACGCCCTGACCCTCCAGCATGGCGTGCAGCTTTTCCGGGGGGATCGCGGCGCCCCCAAAGGGGCGGGGATGGAAATGCGCGTCAACCAGGGGGGTGTAGGGCTCTTTCTCGCGGTCGTAGCAAGCCTGTTGCTCGCTGGGCTGCTGAAGGGATTCCAGCGTGCGCTCATCGACAGTCTCTAGGTAGACGCTCGGTGCGAATCTGTAGATGGTCTGCTTTCTGTAAGGAAAACAATAAGTAAGGCCTTGTTTACTTTGTGCGGGTAAATGACCCCGGTTGGTTTTTTATGTCAGGTTTCGCGCACTTTTCTCATGGTGGGTGCGAAGAACCCGTGGAACACTCGTGGCCCTGAATAATGTATTCACACGGAGATTTGCCATGGGCGCGGTTCTGGATAACAGCAATGTGAATGAAGCACAGGGGTGGGCGGCCCGGGCTGTCGCCCGTCAGCGTAACTACTTTGAATCCGGGGCGACCCGCAGTTATGAATTTCGGCTGCGGCAGCTGAAAAAGCTGAAAGACGCGATTGTTCAGTACCAGGGCCAGATTCAGGACGCCCTGCATGCAGATATCGGTCGCCCGCCCTTCGAGGCCTACATTGAAATCAGCACGGCCATCGAGGACCTAAAACACACCATCAAGCACCTGAAAAACTGGATGAAACCCAAGCGTGTGGGCACCAGCATGTGGGCGCAACCGGGTCGCAGCCGTATTGAGTCTACCCCGCAGGGGGTCACCTTTTTGCTTGGCCCTTACAACTATCCGTTTCTGTTATTGGTGCAGCCGCTGATCGGGTCCATTGCCGCCGGCAACACGGCTGTGTTGAAGCCCTCATCCTTGAACCCCACCGTGGCGGATGTGGTCGAGAAGATCATCAAACAGTGCTACAGCGACGACTATGTGGCGGTGTTCAAGGGCAGTACCGAGGTGACCAATGAGCTGCTCGAAGAGCGCTTCGACCATATCTTCTTCACGGGTAGCCCACGGGTGGGCCGTATCGTGATGGCCGCTGCGGCCAAGCATTTGACCAAGGTCACCCTGGAGCTGGGCGGCAAGAGCCCCACCATCGTGCACAAGGACGCCAATCTGAAAGTGGCGGCGCGGCGGATTCTGTCCGGCAAGATGCTCAACGTGGGGCAGACCTGCGTGGCACCGGACCATCTTCATGTGCATGCGGATATCCGTGACGAATTCGAACAGGTGCTGGTTGATACCCTGCAGGAATTCTATGGCGATGACCCCGGCCAGAGCCCGGACCTGGGGCGCATGATCAACGACCGTCACTTCGAGCGAGTCGCCGGCCTGATCGACAAGGCCAAGGTGCTGGTGGGCGGACAAACCGATGCCGGGCAACGTTACATTGCTCCGACCCTGTTGAGGGATGTGTCCATGGACGATGCCATCATGCAGGAGGAAATCTTCGGCCCGGTGCTGCCGATACTGACTTATTCATCCATGGACGAGCTGGTGGGCAATCTCAAGAAACTGCCGGAGCATCCGCTGGCTTTGTATCTGTTTACCAGCAGCGAGCAGGTGGAACGCCAGGTGCTGGACAACACCCAGTTTGGCGGCGGCTGTATCAACAATACTGTGATGCACGTGGCCAACCCGAACCTGCCGTTCGGCGGCGTGGGGGAAAGCGGCATGGGCGCCTACCATGGCCGTAATTCCTTTGATGTGTTTTCACACCAGCGGAGCATTCTCAAGGCAACCACGCTGTTCGACATCAAGTTCCGGTATGCGCCCTACAAGGACAAGGTGAATTTGATCAAGAAGATGATCAAGTAGGGTTGGCGGCGTTTCTGGTGCACTGAGCCTAAGGCAAACTGCACCATGGCGCTCGGTTTAACGAGCGCCAACACCTCCCCAGGAAAACGGAATCTGGTAGCGGGTCATCAGCCCGCCCACGGTGATCAGCACCCGCACCATGGCCACGAAGGAATCCGGCATCACCAGCCGCAGGCGGCGGAACTCATCCAGCAGGGTGCGCAGGTTATCCGCCAGGGTGGCATCGGTATCTTGGCGGGCAGACACCAGCGCCGCCGACAGTTTTTCCAGTCGCTCTTCGGTGAGACCGCCAAAACCGGCGGCTTCGAATAGTGGCAGCAGCGGCCCGTCCCCCATGCCCAGCAGCCGCATCAGCAGCGCGGTGTAGTGCTGGCGATCCTCAGCGGCCACATGCTCCACGGCACCGAAATCCAGCACTGCCAGATCACCGTCCGGGGTAACGATAAAGTTGCCCGGGTGCGGGTCCGCATGGAACAGCCCGAACTCCAGCACCTGTTGCATCATGCTGGCCTGCAACCGCTCCAGCAGGGGGATGGCCTGCTCTTCATCCTCGCGCAATAGCGTCGACAGGCTCTTTCCCTCGATCCACTCCGTCATCAGCATCTGCGCACTGCACAGGGTCGGATAGACCCGCGGCACCTTGATGCCTGGCAGGTGTGGCAGCTCGCTAAATTCCTGCATGTGGGCCATTTCCAGACGGAAATCCAGCTCTCGTTCGGTGGTGGTGATCAGCTGGTTGATGATCTGTTCCAGATCCACCTCGCGCAGCAGCGGTTTCAGCGCCTTGGCCAGTAACCGCAGGGCGGCGGCGTCTTCGGAGAATTCCTGGCTGACCCGGGGCTGCTGTAGCTTCACCGCTACCTCGGCGCCGGATTTTAGGGTGGCGTTATGCACCTGGGCGATGGAAGCGGCGGCCATGGGAATGATGTTGAAGGCACTGAAGGAATCCGCCCAGTCGTGACCCAGCTGGGCCTTCAGCCAGGGCTGAATGTCATCAAAATGGGCCTTGGGGGCGTTTTCCCGCAGATGGGCAAAGGCGTCGATATAAGGTGCGGGCAGCAGATCCGGGCGACAGCTGAGAAACTGGGCAAACTTGATCCAGGCGCCGCCGTTATCCCGGAACAGGGTAGCCAGGCTGGCGGCCACTTCCTCATGGAGAGGCTGCAGGGCCTGCTCGTCGCCACTGCCCAGTACCTTGCGGTGTTTCCATACTACTTTCTGCAGGCTGGCGGCGGTGGCCAGTACCCGCTTGTAGCGGCCCCGGGCATTCCACAACATACGAGTGGTTTCACCAAGGGTCTGCGGCTGTTCGGGCGTGGTCGATTCCATGGAGATCCGTTTGCCAATGGGATACCGGCAGCATAGCAAAGGTGGTGTCTTCCTGTATCGGAAATCAGAAATCGTGGGTATATCTTTGTATACCCACGATTTATATCGGAGTGAGTGCAACAGGTAAGACCAGGAAATGAATATTCCGTGAAGCTATGAGCGGCGTTTAATAAAAACTATCGCCGCCTTTGGCAAACTAAACTGGCCAAGACGACCTCTAAAGGACTACAACTAACAAAGACGCCAACCCACCCACAAGGAAGGAGAGCGCTATGACAGAGAGCAAATGCCCGATCAATCACGCGGCAGGTGGTGGCACCACGAACCAGGACTGGTGGCCCAACCAGTTGCGCCTGGATCTGCTCAACCAGCATTCCTCACTGTCGAACCCCATGAATGTGGATTTCGACTATGCCAAGGCATTCAGCAGCCTTGATCTTGATGCAGTGAAGAAAGATCTGGATGCACTGATGACCGATTCCCAGGACTGGTGGCCGGCGGATTTCGGACACTATGGCGGTCTGTTTATCCGTATGGCCTGGCACAGTGCCGGCACCTACCGAATTGGTGACGGGCGTGGCGGCGGTGGCCGCGGCCAGCAGCGTTTTGCTCCGCTCAATGGCTGGCCGGATAACGTGAACCTGGACAAGGCCCGTCGTTTGATCTGGCCGGTGAAACAGAAATACGGCAGCAAGATTTCCTGGGCAGATCTGATCATTCTTACCGGTAACGTTGCACTGGAATCCATGGGCTTCAAAACCTTCGGGTTTGCCGGTGGTCGTGAAGATACCTGGGAACCGGATCAGGATGTGTACTGGGGCCGTGAACATGAATGGCTGACCAACGAAAAACGCTTTGATGACAAGCGTGATCTGGAAAATCCCTTGGCCGCGACCATGATGGGGCTGATCTACGTGAATCCGGAAGGGCCTAATGGCGACCCGGACCCGAAGGCTGCCGCCCACGACATTCGCGAAACGTTTGCGC
>OJEN01000260.1_pt1 | contig 19363 bp, 16 predicted proteins | sample 1593351 | NCBI WGS metagenome assembly OJEN01 (sample SAMN05416777, study PRJEB24817) | seawater metagenome | isolation source: Sea water | place: Canada:Atlantic | collected 2013-11 | reverse complement strand
GGTGATGTGATCGAGCGGCGACTAATGTTACTGTATGGCCCTTGCGCGCTAACTCCCGGGCGAAATAGTGATGCCGTCCGCCCATACCGGTGCCTGTGGTTGAACCGTAATGGTTGATTATCACTATTCGGGTCATATTGAGCACCTTGCTGTCTTTAAACTAGGAAAAGTTGCAGCGTTCGCAGCGCTGTGGAGTTCTACGGCTTGGTATGAGTTCCGTCCCAAACACTTGCATTTAGCGGATATTCCGAATGAACTGGCTTACAAGGGCGAAGCTTGGAAAGGCTGTAGCCTCAGAGCGCACAGCGAGAGTTTTTGCAATCCGCTGCATTAATAAATCTCAGAAAAACACAAGCATGTCTGATTGGCACACGATCTCGCTTTCTGACGCTGCACGCAGGTTATTTCAGGGATGTATTGCTGCAGCGAGTAAAGTCCTCCGAACCAGGTCCGCGATAGCCTCTATCAACGTCTGATCGCTATCTCCAGATGAGTTGTTGATCAATTCTTGGATGAGCCTGTCTTTCGCCGATCATCTCTGGAAACCGGGCATAGCAAGCGAAAGATGATCTACATCAAGCGCGTTCGCGAACCTTCGGGCAACTGCGTAGGCGCCCCTTCGCCCTTCCCGAACCAAAGCAAATCACATCAGCAACCACCCACCCTACCGACGGTCAGCACACCCTAACCCCATATGTAACCATATGTATTCTTGATCCTTTGCAGGCGTTCCGGCGATAAAACCTCCAGTTCCACGGAGGGCACGTGAATCATGGATCCGACAAATTCAGAACTCGAAACAGGCCCCGCGCTGACCCTCGCAAGTTGCAAGGCAGAACCGCGCGTAAACGCGCCCCGGCACGTGCCGTGTTCGAAGCGAACTGTGCCGAGCCGGGTGCGACTGACCTCCAAAACGCCGTCGAACCCTTGAGCACGCGCGCTGCGGCACCTTTCAGACAGACTAATACAAGGAAAACGAATGCAATTCTTCAATAGAAAGCAGCTGGCCCTCTGGGATACGGCGCTCAGTACCTCTGAAGAGCTGGCGAAGGGGTTGTCGCGGCGTCAGTTCGGCTTGGCTGCGGCTGCGGCTTTTGCGATGCCCAAAGCGTTGAGCGCGCATGGCTCCACGCAGGTGACCTCTCAGGGAACCTACAATATCACAGTCGACCCGGTGCGCATCAACACGGGCGATTTTCAGAAGATGGGCGTGGGCTACAACCGCAGCCAGATTCCGACGATCCTGCGCTTCAAGGAAGGTGAGGAGGTTACGATAAACGTGACCAACAACCTCAGCGAAAGCACCTCGATCCACTGGCATGGACTTATCGTGCCCTTCCGTCAGGACGGCGTTCCGGGGATCAGCTTCAACGGCATCGCCCCCGGTCAGACCTTTACCTATCGCTTCCCGATCCAGCAGGCCGGGACCTATTGGTTCCACAGCCATTCAGGCCTTCAGGAGCCGGATGGCGCCTACGGTGCGATCGTGATCGAGCCGCGCGGCAGGGAACGCATACCAGCGCACCGCGACTATGTCGTTCAGCTGGCCGACAAACATCCCCATCCGGGCAACCGCATCTTGCGGAACCTCAAGATGCAGTCCGACTACTACAACCGTTCGCAGCGCACTTTTCAGGACCTGATCCGGGACGCCCGCATGGACGGTCTCAAGGCGACGCTGAAAGAGCGCCGCATGTGGGGGCGCATGCGCATGCTGCCGAGCGACGTCGAAGACGTGCAGGGATTTACCTCGCTGATCAACGGTCGCAGCACGTCGCAAAACTGGACCGGTTTGTTCCGGCCCGGTGAGAAGGTCCGCCTTCGGATCATCAACTCCTCCGCGATGACCTACTTCGACATGCGGATACCGGGACTGAAAATGATCGTCGTGCAGGCTGACGGCAACGATGTGGAGCCTGTCGCCGTGGATGAACTGCGGGTCGCGGTTGCCGAGACCTATGATGTCATCGTCCAGCCTACGCAGAACAAGGTCTATAGCATTATTGCGGAATCCATGGGCCGCAACGGGCTTGTTCGGGGCACCCTGTCACCCAGAGAGGGCTATGCCGGTGCCGTGCCCCGTCTCAGACCCAAGCCCTTGCTCACCATGGCCGACATGAGCGGCATGATGGGCGGTATGGGTATGGATATGGGCATGGGTATGGGCGACCACGTCATGCAGAACATGACCGGAATGAACCACACCGACATGACAGGCATGGACCATTCAAACATGCAATCCAGCCAGCAGCCCCCGATGCCTGCGATGACCCCGTCAGAGGAAAAGCCGAAGAAAAAGACTTCGATGGCTGGGATGGACCATACGCAGATGCAAAAGCCTGCGATGGACGGCATGGACCACACGCAGATGCAGCAGAAGAAAAAGGCACCGATGTCAGGCATGAACCATGCCCAGATGCAGAAGCCCGCAATGGACGGTATGAGCGGCATGGACAGTATGAGCGGAATGGCAATGTCTGATGGCGGCGATCCGTTCTATGTCCCGGGCAGCGGACTGACGCCTGTCGCGTACAACGGCGGCAAGTTCCTGTCCTACGCAGACCTGCGCGCCGCCAGCCCTCGTTACCGTCACCGCGCACCCTCACGCACCATCGTTTTGCGGCTGACCGGTAACATGGAGCGCTACATCTGGTCGATCAACGACGTGAAATACGACGATGCCGCCCCGATCACGCTCCGATACGGCGAGCGGGTGCGCATGCGGTTCATCAACGAAACGATGATGTCGCATCCGATGCACCTGCACGGGATGTGGTCGATCATCGATGCCGGTCACGGTCCGCGCAATCCCATCAAGCACACCGTGAACATCAATCCCGCCGCCACGACGGACATCGAAGTCGAGGCCGACGCCCCCGGTCAATGGGCGTTCCACTGTCACCTCAGCTACCACGCGCGGGCGGGAATGTTCCGCAAGGTCGTGGTCAAGGGACGCGCGGCTTGAGCCGGGAAATACAAAGGACGAACGTAATGAAATACAGTCAACTCGCCGGACTGGCCGGCCTCATCCTTCCTTGGGCCTCGCTCGTGCAGGCTCAGCCCGTCAAACAGACCGAACAGCTGATCTGGGGCGTGCAGGCGGAACAGTTGGAAATTCGCGCACTGGATGACGAAGAGGTCCTTGTCTGGGATTTCGACGCCCTCATCGGCACGGATGAGCTCAAGCTGGTGTGGCGCAGCGAAGCTGAATACGGTCTTTCGTCCGATGAGTTCGAAAGCCTCGAAAACCAGCTACGTCTCCGGTTTCCAATCTCGACCTTCTTTAACGGCGTGGTCGGAGCCTATGCCAGCACACCCGAGGGCGTTCCGGAACGCTACGCGGCTGTCGTGGGGGTAAAAGGGCTCGCGCCGCAGTGGTTCGAGATCGACGCCGATCTCTACCTCTCCGACTATTCGTTCTTCAGTTTCGAGGCGGAATACGAACTGCTCCTTACCAACCGTCTGATCCTGACCCCGAACATCGAGATCGATATGCCGCTGAAGGATGACATCGCCCGGGGGCGGGGTGCGGGTGGCGCAGTCATGGAGATCGGTGCGCGGCTGAGTTACGACCTCATCGACCGTGCGGTCTCACCCTATATCGGCGTCAACTACGAGACCTCGTTCGGCGACACGCGGGACATCACCCGCGCGGCCGGTGGGGATACAGATGAGTTCTCGGTCGTGATCGGTACACGCCTTCAATTCTGAGATTTGTTCCTGCGGGAGCAATCCGGAGGGCTGATGAGTCCTCCGGCCAATACCTGAACCCAAAAGCAACCAAGGACTAAACAGATGAAACATCTACTGCTGACAATCGCACTGGCTTCCTCCTTTGCGGCACCGGGGTTTGCCGGCGAAGCGGCTCACGGAAACAAGTCCGGCGACACCCATGGAGAAATGAAGATCGGCATGCCCGGCGATGCCGCTGCGGTGGACCGCACGGTCGAGATCGACATGGTCGAAACAGACGACGGCGAAATGCTGTTCAAGGGCGGCGATCTGGATTTCAAAGAAGGCGAGACCGTCCGTTTCGTCGTCCGCAACGAGGGCGAGTTGGACCATGAGTTCATTCTCGACTCGCAAAAGAAGAACGCCGCGCACAAGAACGAAATGGCGGATATGAGCGGTATGAATATGGGTCATAATGAGCCCAACCGCATCCGGCTCGCGCCCGGCGAAGATGCCGAAATCATCTGGACATTTGCAAATAACGGCACGTTCGAAGCTGCTTGCCTGATCCCCGGTCATTACGAATCCGGCATGTTCCGCGAAGTCTCCGTTACTCACTAAACGGTCAGTGCGGATCGCGAGCACCGCCTTGCGATAACGTTAATACCAGAACGGGCGTACACCGCGCCCGTTCTTTCCCCCGTTGGGCGCCCGTCTGCGACGATGGTGTACCGCGCCAGCGGCGGTAGTACCCAGATCCGACGTTTGCTGAACCCTTGGGCTCACGGCTTCAATCGATCGAATAAACCCGGTTCTAGAATTTCCCCTACTGCGGAGGCGTTGAGCACATGAAGACATCGTTCAAAACTTGCACCCTCGCGGCAGCGCTCATCTTGTCCGCCCTCTCCGCGCATGCGTCCGATGGCAAAAGCCAGCAACCCCATCTGAGGGCCTACGACCTTCCGGACCATGACCCGATCGGAGAACCCCCCGGCGATGCCACGCCCGACAGGACGGTCGACATCACGGTCAGGGAGACCGGAAGCGGTTACATGCTCTTTGATCCGGATGCGCTTCACATCGAGAACGGAGCGGTTGTCCGCTTTCGGGTCACGAACTCCGGCAAACTCGATCACACTTTCTTTCTCGGCTCCTTCGATGAAGTCACCGAAAACCGGCAATGGATGCAGGAGCATCCGGACATGACCCATGACGCCGCCAACTTCATATCGATACCCAGCGGTGAAACCGGGGAACTGATCTGGAAGTTTTCAGACGTGACCAATCTGGAATTTGCATGTCTGGTCCCCGGCCACAGAGATGCCGGGATGTGGGGGGTCATCATCGTGCATGATCACCTCGCCTCACCCGCCGGATATTGAGCGCGCTCCAATGTCGCTGATGGACAGGTATCACGTCCTCGTACATGACGTCTCCGCCCTCTTCGGATACGATTACAATGATACGACGCCGGACTGGGTTCATCCGTTCATTCACCTCATTCTGGTCCTGGCGCCGGGATTGCTGATCGGCGTCGCCCTCTATCTCGTCCTGCGCGGTATCCTGCGGCTCTGGAGCCGCCCGGCAAAACCGGTCGCGCGCATGAACCACGTGAGGGGGCTTGATGCCGGGTTGTTCAGCTCGGTCCTGCGCTACACCAGACGGCAGCAGGCGCAGATGATCATGCTGAGCCTTCTCGCGCTTCCGATCCTGTATCTGACCTTGGAACTGCCCAAGCAGATCGTGAACAATGCGCTGGAATCCGCGACTTTCCCGGTCGAGGTTCTGGGCCAGAGTTTGGATCAGGTCATATTCCTGCTGCTGCTTTGCGGGCTGTATTTGCTGTCGATCAGCCTGAACGGACTCATCAAATACACGCTCAACGTCTTCAAGGGCTATACGGCGGAGCGGTTTCTCCGACGCTTCAGGCTGCTGATCTATCGGCGGTGGCGCTCGGATGCGGAGGCGTCCGAGCAAAGCGAGATCGTCCCAATACTCGCACAGGAAGTGGAACCCATCGGCGGCTTCGCGGCCGAAGTCCTGACCCTGCCGGTTTTGCAGGGTGGCACGCTTTTCACCATTCTGCTGTTCATGTTCATTCAGGACCCGATCCTGGGTGCCGCCGCGCTGACCGTGTTGCCCATTCAGCTTATTCTGCTCCCGAAGCTGCAGCGCCGGGTGAACACCCTGTCGCGTATCCGGATCAAAGAGGTCCGCGATCTTGGCAGGCAACTGAGCGAGCAGTTGCGCGAACGACAGGGCGCCTCGTCCGGCCTGTCGGCGGCGGGCGCTAGTTTCAAGGCGCTGGAGCAGGTACGCAGAAGGATCTTTCGTCTCAAGTTCTTCATCAAGGCGCTCAACAACTTTCTGACGGCGCTGACACCGTTTCTGTTCTACTCACTTGGCGGATATTTCGTCATCGAAGGCCGGATCACGCTTGGGGCACTGGTCGCGGTCCTCGCCGCGCACAAAGACTTTTCGGCCCCACTGAAGGAGCTTTTCCGATACTATCAGGCGCTTGAGGATACGCGGATCAGGTATCAGGAAATCACGACCTTCTTCGCCGGGACGCCGCCCCGCATGGAAGAACAGCAATCCGCCGGGGTGCACCGGCTGGCGATCCGCAGACCGCCGGAACATGCGCTGTCGCAGACTTGAGGGCTCCTATTGTCCCCCCTGCTCCCGCGACGCGTCAAACTGCCGTTACATTTGGCTACAAAGAGGGGGCGGACATTTACACCGGCGGTTTGATATACACCGGGTATGAGCGAACCTGCCCACATTCTGGTCGTCGACGACCATGACGAGATCCGCAATTCCGTTTCAAGCTATCTCGAACGGAACGGCATGCGAACCTCGGTCGCCGAAAGTGCCGCAGAGATGGACGCTCAGCGCGCAAGACATTCTTTCGATCTGATCGTGCTCGATGTGATGATGCCCGGCGAAGACGGGCTGACTGCGTGCAAAAGATTGCGTCAGGAGTGCGGCACACCGGTCCTGATGCTGACCGCCCTCGGAGAGGACGACGACCGCATCGAGGGTCTGGAAGGCGGCGCGGATGATTATCTCTCCAAACCCTTCAATCCGCGCGAGTTGTTGGCCCGGATCAGGGCCATCATGCGACGCAGCGAGAAGAGCCCTCCGCAGGACCCATTCGCGGGCAAGCGCATCCGGTTCGCCCATCTCGAACTGGACTATGACGGACGGACCCTGACCGCCCCGGACGGCACCCGCAATCAGGTAACCTCCGGTGAGCTGAAACTCCTGTCCATCCTGCTCGAACGCCCGCGTATCGTCATGAGCCGCGATGAGCTGCTGGAAATGACAGCGGGGCGCGTGGCCGGACCGCTTGACCGGACGATCGACAATCAGATCAGCCGCCTGCGCAGCAAGATCGAACCGGACGTATTGCGCCCCCGTGTCATCTCCACCGTGCGCAACGGCGGTTACAGCCTGACCTGCGATGTCGAGGTCAGTTCGTGAAAACGCGCCCGTGGAGACTGCGCACGCAGATCTCACTCTTGGTGCTGGGTGTTATCGTCGTGGCGCAGGCGGTGAGCCTCTGGTTCTTCGTTGACGAAAGAACACTCGCCGTGCAGGCGGCGATCGGCGCGGAAGCCGCCGGACGGGCCGCCAATGTAGCACAACTGATCGAAGGCGCGCCTCCGGAGCTGCACCCCCAGATCATTCGCGCCGCGACCTCTCCATTGATCCGTTTCAACCTGACCGAAGAGCCGGAGGTTGTGCATACGGATCATGACGCAGGCGGCGCGGTCGAGGCGCGGGTGAGGGCTCTTCTGGGCGATGACTACAGCCGCGACATCCGCATCGAAATCCATGTGTCGCGTAGCCCTTAATTGTGAGATGGGAAATCCAACGGGAGTGGGCAAAACTTGGTGGTTAAGCGGCCCGCTTTGAGACGCCTAGCCTTCCGTCAAGCACAGCGGCCCGAGTGACGGCAACCCGATGCGCGCCCCGCGGTGACCATCTCATGCGCCGCCGCTTGCCCATGCGGGTGTTGCCGATGTCATCAACACAGCCTTCTGCCCGAGACGACGAAACTGCGAGGCCATTCCGGGGTCGATGGCCGTAGTCCACGAGCGCGTCAAAGTTGTTCGCAAGGTAGGAATAGAGATCCTGGCACCGGGCTTTGACGCGCCTGGCCGCTTCTCGTAATTCTCGGGTTTCGGCGTGCAGACGATCGCAATCGATCTGAAGAACCTTGAGGATTGTCGCGGCGGTCATCACTTTGCCGTGCCAAAGGTACCAACGCAGTGTATCAGCAGGTCGCTCGAAGAGTAGCGGCAACCCTGAAAAGCCCTTCGATTGCAGAAGGCCCCGCACCGCATTTTCAATGTGCTTGACCCGCATCGAGATATGCCACCAGTCCAGTATGTGGGTGACGGGACCTCGAACGGCACGCCTCACCAAATTCGGCAGTGCAGGTTCGCCGTCTGAAATCACGGTCACTTTGCTCTGACCGTCCCAGCCCTGCGCGATCAGGTCATGTCGGAGTTGCTTTGCAGGAGAACCGGCGGCTTGCTGCACGAAACCAAACCGCCGGCTCATATTGGGGCTTTCAACCTTGCCGACTACAACATCGAGGTGCCGCTTCTGGTATTCAGGTCGACATCGTATGTGCGCACCATCTAGGAAAAGGGTTAGTGGTGATGGCGGCGCGATTGTATCCGCGTCTCCTTGGCTTACGTCTTCGTGGCCTAGCTCGTCGGCGATGCGACCCAAACGATTTCGAACGGTCGTGTTCAATTGAGCCGAACAGGGCATGAACATTTCGATCAATCGAGCGGCTTCCCGAAACGAGTGCCTGGCCCCCAATTCAGCCTGCAGGCGCCGAAGTTCGGCAGTCGCACGGTCAGAGAACAACCCGGCAAGTGGTGATTGTGGCCCAGATTTCGCGACCTCAGCCGGTTGGCACAAGCAGCGTCGAAGCCTTGGCCACTTCACCCGAATTCGCCCGAAAAGAGTGTCGAGAATACGCCCTCGATCATCATGGATCGCGCGTTGTTTGCCACAGTCATCGCATTTCCGGCGAGCATCAAATGCTTCACCGACCTGATCTTGCACAATCGCTTCCTGCAAGCGCCTCAACAAGGTCTTTGCGTCGTCTAGGAGAAGGCCTAAATTTTCGGAACCAAACTCATCCGGCGCACGGCGAAGTCGACCGATATTGCGCCTCTTGGTTTCTCCATCGTCAAACGTCGTCTCGATAAAAATGCTTACATCCATGGTGGGTCCCGCCTTGTTCCGAAACCTTACCCTACCACGTCGACCACCAGGTTTTGCCCACTCCCATTAAGGGCTACGCGACAGATAGCAAGATCACCACTTTGACCGACTGGCACAAAACCGCGCCTTAAGTCACCCGGGAAACACTCCCGCAAACAGCCCCATCAGCGCCGTGACCAGCGCGGTCGCACCTAGCACAACCGACAACGGCAGCGCGACCTCCGCCCGAACCGCGTCGCCATCGCGCGCCTGATACATGGGCACCACGATGCGCAGATAGACCGCCAGCGCCAGCACACTGTTGAGGATACCGATCACCGCCAGCCACAAATAGCCCGCCTCGATCGCGGCACCGAACAGCAGAACCTTGCCGACAAAGCCGAAGAGCGGAGGAATGCCGGTGAGCGACAGCAGGAACACGACCATCGCCACGCCGACCACCGGGCGGGCGCGACCGAAGCCCTTGAAATTGTCCAGATTGCGCCCCGCGATCATGATGACGGCAAAGGCCCCAAGGTTCATCGCCACATAGGCCGCGCCGAACACGATCACCGAAGGCAGGGCCAACGGGCTGGTGCCAAGCGCCACAATCCCCAGCATGAAATAGCCCGCCTGCGCCACCGAGGAGTAGGCAAGCAGCCGCACGACATTGCTCTGCACCAGGGCCGCCAGATAGCCGAATGTCATCGTCACCGCCGCGATCAGCGCGACGACGATGGGCCAGCCGGTAGCGACAGGCAGATCGCGCAGCACCTGCGCAAAGGCAAAAACCGCCGCCACCTTGGTGATCACCGACAGAAAAGCCGCGACCGATACCGGCGCGCCATCATAGGCGTCGGGTGCCCAGAACTGGAATGGCACCAGCGCCGCCTTGTAGCCCAACCCGATCATCACCGCGACCAGCCCAGCCAGCGCGATCAGCGGCTTGCTTTGAAGCGCACCAAGCTCGGAAAAAAGCGTCGATCCGGCACCACCGAACCAGAAGGTCAGCCCGTAGATCATCACCGATCCGGTGACGGCGCCGAACACTAGATATTTCATCGCCGCCTCGGTCGCCGCATCGTCGCGCGGCCAGGCCACCATTGCGAATGATCCCAGCCCGGTCAGCACCACGCCAAGGACCAGCAGCATCATGTCGCCACCGCCCGCCAGCATCAGCGCCCCCAGGGTCACAAGGCAAAGCAGCGTGTAAATGCTGCCCTCGCGGTCCTGCCCGGCAATCTCGGCCCGTGTCATCAGCAGCGCTAGCGCGGTGCCCGGCAGCAGGATCAGCTTGGCCCAGCCCGAAAGCAGATCGACGCGGTAGGTGCCGCCAAAGACGCTTGTATCGGCCTCCAGCAGCGGCCACGTCAGCGCGGTGGACAGGCCCAGCCCGATCAACCCGAATGTCAGTGCCAGACGCGGCGCGCGCAGCATCTCGACCCCCAGCATCAGCACGACCGTCGAGGCCAGCATCAGTTCGGGAAACAGAAAGGACAGGTCGCGCGCCATCAGAATTGCAGCGCCCGCATCGTCGCGTCGATCATGTTCAGCAACCACGATGGCGCGACCCCGATCACGATGATAAGGATGAGCAGCGGCACGATGGCCAGCATCTCGCCCCGGTCGAGATCGGGCATCGCCGCCCATCTTTCGTTCAGCTCGCCCAGGAATACCGCCGCGATGGCGCGCAGATACAGCCCCGCCGTCACCACGATGGCGACGATCGCCACTATGGCCCAGGGCTGGGCATTCAGTGTGGCCAGGAAGATCTGGAATTCGGCCGGGAAATGCGCCAGCCCCGGCAGCCCGAGCGAGGCAAAGGCCGACAGCACGAAGGCCCAGCCCAGCCATGGCACCTGCCCCAGCAGCCCGCCGAACGCGGTCATCTCGCGTTCGTGGGCGCGCGACTGCAACATGCCGACGAGAAAGAACAACGCCCCGGTGACGATGCCGTGGCTGACCATCTGCAAGGTCGCACCATTGAGCGCGACCGCCCGCAGGTCAGGGTCCAGCGTCAGCGCCGCTACCGCGACGCCGATCACCACATAGCCCATGTGGTTCACCGACGTATAGGCGATCATCTTCTTCAGATCCGACTGCGCCAGCGCCACGAAGGCACCGTAAAGGGCGCTGAACACGCCAAAGGCCAGCACCACCTGACCGGCCTGCGCAAAGGCGTCGGGCGTCATCTGTAAGGCGAAACGCACAAGGCCATAGGTGCCGAATTTCAGCATCACGCCGGCCAGGATCACACTGCCGACCGTGGGGGCCTGCACGTGGGCCGCCGGCAGCCAAGTATGCACCGGAAAGGACGGAATCTTGACCGCGAAGGTGAACAGCATCGCGATCAGCGCCAGCATCGCCGCCAGCCCGGTCAGCGGCGGGGTCTCGATCCACAGACGCATGTCGAAACTTCCCGTGGCCAGATACAGCCCGATGATCGCCAGCAAAAGCGGCAGCGAGCCTAGCAGCGTGTAGATGAAGAACATCAGTCCGGCGCGCTGGCGCTCTTCATAGCCCCAGCCGACGATCATGAAATACATGCCAACCAGCGACACTTCGAAGAAGACGTAGAACAAGAGCGCGTCCAGCGCCGCGAAGGTGCCGATCGACGCGGTTTCCAGCATCAGCATCAGCGCGACAAAGACCGCCGGGCGGTCGGTGATCCGCGCCGCATAGATCGCCGACAGGAAAAACAGCAGCGAGGTCAGCAGGATCAGCGGCAGGCTCAGGCCGTCGACGCCAACCCGGTAGGCGGCACCAATGGCCGGGATCCAGGCGATTTCCTCGACCTGCGCGAAACCGCCCGGCAGCGTGCCCCGTGCCCAGATCGCCAGCGTCACAAGGAAGGTCAGCCCGGTGATGGCGATGGAAACGCCATGGGCGATGCGCGCCGACTTGTTTGGCAGGGCCATCAGCAGCACGCCACCAAGAAGCGGCAGAAAGACGGAGATCGAGAGAAGGGGCATGGCGGGGTCGTCTTTCTTCAGGAGGACATCGGTAAGATCAGCAGCACCGCCGCGATGACGGCAATGCCCATGACGGTCAGGGCGAGTTCGCGGTGGATCAGCCCGCTTTGCAGCAAGCGCAGGCGGCGGCCGGCGGCGATTGTCCGGGCGACAAGGCCGAAGATCAGCCCGTCGATGCCATGGGTGTCGGTGTTTTCGGCACCGTCGCCAAGGCGCAGGTTCATCCGGCCCACCTGAAGGGTCGCGGCATAAAGGCGGTTGTCTGAACGCTCGGCACTGGATGCGGTGCCAAGGCTCAAGATCCGCACAAGGCCAAGTTGCGCGGCCAGCAGACGCCGTTCGAAACCTTCACAGGCGGCGGCAAAGGCCAGCGCCGGGCGCAGCACCAGCCCGTCCATACCGCCCGCGACGGCAAAGCCGCGCTGCGCCATCGGCAGAACCGGCCCCATCAGGCGGGTCGGGGCGACGAACCAGCCCAGCAACAGACCGCTCAGCGCCGCGACAAGCCCGAGGATCATCGCAGGCCCTTCCGGCGGCAGTTTGGCTTCCAGCAGATGTTCCAGCGGCGTGAAGGCGAACCCAAGCCCCGCCGCCAGCGCCGTCAGCACCGCCATGCCCGCGCCCATCCAGCCCATCCCCTTGCCCAGAACGGGCTGGGCCTCGCCCTGCCACAGCACCCGCAGCGCCCGCGCCATATAGGCCCCGGTCAGCACCGTGCCTGCCAGCGCCAGCGGCGCGAGCCATACGACCCCGGGGGCCGCCAGCGCGGCGGCAAGGATCGCGTCCTTGGAAAAGAAGCCGGCCAGCGGTGGAATACCCGCCAGCGCCACCGCGGCAACGGCGAAGGCGGAAAGGACCAGCGGTCGTGCCCGGCCCGCGCCCGCGACCGCATCCATGTCGGTGCTGTCGCGATCATGCTGGAACACACCCGCCCCCAGAAAAAGCGTACTCTTGATCGCCGCGTGGGCGATAAGGTGCAGCAGCGCCGCCACCGGCACCCCCGCGCCAATGGCCAGCAGCATCAGCCCGTACTGGCTGGAGGTCGAGGCGGCCAGCAGCCGCTTCAGGTCCCGCTCGGCCAGCGCGATCAGCCCGGTGACGACGGCCGTCACGCCACCCACCAGCCCGACCGCAATCAGCGCGCCTGCGGGCAGCATCGGGGCCACGCGGATCAGCAGGATCGCCCCCGCCGCCACCAGCGTCGCGGAATGCAGCAAAGCGGAGACCGGCGTCGGGCCGGCCATGGCGCGCTGCAACCAGTCCTGCAACGGCACCTGCGCCGACTTGCCCATCGCGCCCACCAGCAACAGCAACCCGGCGACAAGGGCGGGCGTGCCGCTGATCGCCAATGTAGCCGAGATTTCCGAGGTGCCGGCCCAGCCGATCAGCACGAAAATCCCCAGATAAAGGCCCAGATCGGCGCTGCGGGTATACAGAAACGCCCGTGTCGCGGCACTGGGCACGCCGTCACGCCCATGCCAGAAGCCGATCAGCAGATAGCTGGAAAAGCCGATCAATTCCCACGCCGCCAGCACGGTGATCCAGTCGCCCGCCAGCACCAGCGCCTGCATCGCCGCGACGAACAGCAGCACGATGCCGAAAAAGCGCGGCCTTTCGGGGTCGCTGCGCATGTACCCGACGGCATAGACCAGCACACAGGCCGCCACCGTCGCCACCATAGCCGAAAACACCGCCGTCAGCGGCACCGCGACCAGCCGCAGGGGCTTCTGCGGCAGGCCCGGCAGGACCAGTTGCACCGCATCGCCCGCGACGGCCCCCGCAAGGGTGCCCATCGCCGCCAGAAACCCGATGCCGACGCCGACGAGCGCAATCGCTTCGGGTGCGCGCCGCAGCACGAGCTCCGCCAGGCCCGCCAGCAGCGGCGCAAGGATGATGAGCGCCAGCATCGTCATCCCTTCAACTCCCACGCTTCTTCCATCTCGACCGATCCGCGCACCCGGAACCGCGCGATGGCGATGGCAAAGCCGACCGCCATTTCGACCGCCATCACCGCCATCACGATCAGCACGAACATCTGACCGGCCGGTTCATCGGGATGCAAATAGCGCCAGAAGGCCACCAGATTGACCAGTGCCGCGGCCAAAATCAGTTCGACCCCCATGATGATCATCACCAGATTGGTTTGACTCAGCGCGCCATAAAGTCCGATACCGAACAGCCCCGCGCCGACGCTGAGGGCGATTATGAGTTCCAGAATCATTTGCGCTGCTCCGCGTTGGGGACGATGGCCACCATCGTGGCCGCAACCATGGCGGTCAGAATGGTCAGACCCGCCGACTGGAAGATCAACATCGACCGGCCCAGCAATTCGCGCCCCAAATCGGCGGCCTGTTCATGCGCGCCCGACACGGACAGGGCGACCGGACCCCAATCGGGCAGCCATACCAGCAGCAAGGCGGCCAGTAGCCCTATGCCCCCGGCCCAGAGCGACAAGCGTTTCTGGTGGGTCATGTCCATTTTGCCCATGCCGCCGGGATCCATCATGAACATCACCATGAAGATGGCCATCACGCTCATTTCCGTGGCCATCATCATGATCTGCAACACACCCAGAAACTCGGCCTGCATGACCAGAAACATCGCACCGATCGCGGTTTGCGAAAACAGCAGCGCCAGCGCCGAACGCACCATCGAATGGGTGCGAAAGACCACGACGCCGAACCAAACCGCCGCCGCGCCGAAGAACGCCAGAAAGATCATCTGAACCGTCATATCGGCACCACCAGCGCGATCACGCCCACGACAAAGATATTGGCCAGCGCCAGCGAGATCCCCAGCTTCCAACTCAGCGCCAGATAGCGCGCCTCGCGGATGCGCGGCATGTAGCGCCCGATGCTCAGCATGGCCGCAGCCACGGCCAGGATCTTGATCGCGCTCCAGGCCCAGGCGGGCAGCCACGGGCCCAGCCAGCCGCCCAGATAGAAGGTCACGGTCGCCCCCGCCAGCGCCAGGATAATGACCATCCGCGCCAGCCGCAGCACCGCCAGCCGCACGCCGGTATATTCCGCCTCGACCCCGCCGGCCAATTCGCCGGTCGCATCGGGCAGGTCCAGCGGCGGCAACCACGCGAGCCCCATCGCCGCCACGACGAACAGGACAAATCCGATGGGCTGGTAAAGCACGTTCCAAAGCTGCGCCTGCGACGTGACAATCTCTACCGTCGACAGCGATTCCGCGCGCATGGCGACGGCGGTGATCGGCATCACGATCAGCATCGCATAGGCGATGAACTGGCCCAGAAACCGCCAGCCCGCGATCATGGCGTAGGCCCCGTTCGGCCCCCAACCGGCCATGATCAGCGCCACCAGCACATAGGCCAGAGCAGCGTTCAGAAACAGCGCCCCGGTCGCCAGATCGGTGATGATAAGCCCCGGCGCCAGCGGAATCACCGCCACCGCCAACAATCCCGCCACCAAAAGCAGCACCGGCCCAAGCTCAAAGAACAACCGGTCGGATTTGCGCGCCAGCAGCGATTCCCGGCCCAAGAGCGCCAGTGCGGCCCAGGCCGGACCGGTCAGGCTCATATGGCCGTGCACTGCCCATCGTTCGATGACGGCCAGCGCGTAGGCCCCCGCGAATAGCGACAAGAGAACGACAAGAATGGTCATCCGCGAATCTCCCACGGCGACAGGTCAAGCGAGACGACAGCGGTCAAGGCATCGCCCAGTTCCTGCTGCGCCGTCACCGTTTCGACAAGGGCGATGTTCACGTCTGACGGCGTGTCGAGATCGGCCTCGACCACCCGGCCATCGGTCAGCTTCACGCGCAGCTGCGCCGCTCCGCGCGGTGTTTCGATGCGGGCCGCGCCCTCGCCCGACACCCTGTCCACATCCGGCACCTGCGGCACAGCAATCCTCCCGGCGGCCGCGATCACGTCGAGACTTTGGGCGATCTCGTCGCAGCGCAGCCGCAGCCGGGCCAGCGCATCGCCGCCGTTGCGGACGCGCGTTTCGAACCCGAGATCCTTCAGCGTTGGATCACCCGTACGGGCATCCGATCCGCCACCCCGCGCCCGGTCCACCGGGCCGCTCGCCGGGGTGTCCTTGCCGATGCGCGCGATGCGTCTCAGCCGCATCCGCATCAACGGGGCCGCCTGCACCCGGCGCGTCAGCCGCCGGATCGCCCCAGCCTGCGCGGCGATCCCGGCGACGTCGGCACCTTGAACGGCCAGTTGCAACGCCCCAGCGCGCGCGGCGAGCCACAAAAAACCCGACTGCAGGCCGAACTCGGCCAGCCAGTTCAGGTGGCTGGCGATCCGCTCGCGTTCCACCGCGGCGGCGCGGCCACGGCGCGCGTCATGGCCGGGGTCGACGCTCGCGGCCTCCTCGATCGCCGCGCAGGCCAGCGTCCGATAGGCCACCGGGCTGAGCGGCATCATCGCGGCCAGACGCTCGACGAAATCGGCCACCCTCATCTGCGGGCCATCCACCAGTTCCGCCCTGCCCACAAGGCTCCTGACCTCGCTGCCCGCCACGGTATCGCCGTCCAGCGTCAGGGTCAGGCGCAGCCCCGCGGGCAGGCCCGGAAAGAACGGCCCGAACGGCACCTCGATCCAGTCCATCTGCAACCCGTCGCTGCTGCGCGGCTGGCCCTCGGTCATCTCGACCATCGACATGAAATGCGGCTCGATCCCGTCGATAGCGGCCTCGGAGTGGCCGCCATGTCCGGCATGCCCATCGTGGCCATCGTGGCCGGAATGGTCCTGTTGTTTGCCATGACCGCCGTGATCGCCGTGACCATGCGCTCCGTGCGCTTCACTGCCATGCTCGTGACCGTGACCGCCATGCCCGTGCCCGTGACCGTGGCTTTCCCCCTCTTCCGCCTTCACCAGAAACATGCCGCATTTTGGGCACTTGCCCGGTGCGTCGCTGACGACCTCGGGGTGCATCGGGCAGGTATATGCCCCCGCCCCGCCCGCGTCCTCGGCGTGGCCCGCATGTGCGTGATCGGCGGGGTTTGACCTGTCCTCCGGGGGCATGTCGTGGCCACCGTGCCCACCATGTCCATCGGACGCTGTTTCGCGCGGCACCAGCGTCATGCCGCATTTGGGGCAGTCTCCGGGGGCGTCGCGGACGATTTCGGGGTGCATCGGGCAAGTGTATTCCACGCGCACCTCAAGAGCGGGGGCGTTAAACTCCCCGCTGTCAGCGCGAAACGCGCCCGCGGCGATCACGCGGCGCAGATCGGCCAGCCCGGAGTGCAGCCCGGCCTGGGTCAGCGGGGCCGACACGTCCGCATCGGGCAACGGGGCGATGTCGCCGGCACCCAGCGCAAGGATCGCGCGGGGGCGCGGGATCTGCGCGTAGGTGACGGCGGCGGCATCGCGCAGACCGGGGGGCAAGGGGCCGACGACGATCAACAGATTCGCATGGCGCGGGGTGCCGACAAGCCGCAGATGCGACCCGGACAGATCGAGCCCCATCGCCCGCGCGACAGAGGGGCCGGGCAGCACGAAGGCCGGCAGATCGCGCGCCATGGCCGCCGCGACCGCCCGCCTGATCCCGGACATCGCGCCCTCTCGCGCCCCGATCAAGGTCATTGCCGCCTCAACGCGCCCTGGCTCCAGCCATAGAGCAGGCCCAAGAACAGGATTGCCAGGAAAACGCCCATGTCGAGCAATGCGATCAGCCCTTCTTCGCGGTAGACGACCGCCCACGGATACATGAACGCCATCTCCATGTCGAAGGCCAGAAACAGCAGCGCATAACCGGCATAACGCGCATGGTAGCGCACCCAGACCGGATCGCGCGACAGGGTGCCGGCGGTGGCGGGCACGTCCTTGCCGGGTTCCGCGCGCGCCCGCCCGATGGCCCGGGCGAACCCATAGAGGCTGAGCACGAAACCGAATACACCGACGCTCAGCCCGAAAAGGATCGCGTATTGGGAAAGTTCGCTCATCCGTGGCACCTCATTTGATTTCCCAAGTCTGTTTCATACTAGAAGATTCTGCAATGCGGTCAATTCGTAGGGGCGAGTGGTCAGCAGACAGCAAACAAGAGGACGCGACCAGACCCGGATCGTTACACTTTGCTCAACTCAGTCCGGCCAGCCACCACGACACTGCAAACAAAAGAGCCGAATTGGGGTCGGCCCTGCGCGTGTATTCCCGTTCAGAAGCCGTCCGCTTCGGTCTGCGCGCTGGCCAAAAGCGAAGCCAAGCGATGCCCGAAACCGTCATGATTCTGTAACAATCGCCTGCCATTCAGCGGCAAGGGTCTTTGGCGGGATTCGCCAGCCTGTAGCCCCGCCGGATACCCGGTTGAAAGAGACTCTTGCGGATGCCTCGATGGCATTTCCCTGACAGAATTGGAGAACACGAAATGAAAATGAAGTTTATACCGGCGGCATTGCTCGCCGCTGCGGCGGGCGTCGTGCAGGCCGACGAAACCTCTGGTTTCAACCTCAAGGCAGGGAGCGGGATAACCTTCAAGAGTGCTGATGGTACCGCGTCTTTCCGGGTGGGGGGGCGCCTGCAGTGGGATTACGATTCGACCGATTCCGACATCAGCGGTAAGAGCGATGATTTCGATGTGCGTCGCGCACGGATTTTTTTCCAGGGTAAATATCTCGACTGGGCCTTCAAGGCACAGTTCAATCTCGCCGAAAGCGGTACCGGCGGCGGCAGCGCCGAGGACCTCTATCTGCGCTACACCGGTTTTGGCAAGATGGCCCGGATCACAGTGGGTAAGCAAAAAGAACCGTTTGGCTTTGAGCAACTTACCAGTTCGAAGGACATATCATCGCTTGAACGCTCGGCCCTGACCGAATTCTACGCGCCCGGCCGCAACGCCGGTGTGCAACTGCACGGTGCAGGTGACAACTGGACCTACGGCCTGGGCGTTTTCGAGGCGGCCGGCAACGGCAGCGATGATTTCGGCAATACGGCCATCACCGGCCGCGTTACCTATGCCCCGATCCAGACCGATGATCTGGTCTTGCATCTTGGCGCCGGCTTTACCAGCCGTGATGCCGCTCTGCCTGCCAACGAAACCGATGCGTACAACATCGAATTGGCGGCCGCATCGGGGCCCTTTCACACGCAGGCCGAATACTTCAACGCTGACACGGGCGGGGTTGATGTGGACGGATACTACATTCAGGCAGGATGGATTCTGACCGGTGAAAGCCGTCCCTACAGCAACGGCGTGTTCAAGCGGGTGAAGCCAAGCAGTTCGAAAGGTGCATGGGAAGCAGTGCTTCGCTACGAGGACGGATACGGCAAGTTCAGCGATGTCGGTCTTGGTACGACAGAGGGTAAGCAAACCACCGTCGGCATCAACTATTACCCGAACAACGCCGTTCGCCTTGGTCTGAGCTACATGGATGGCAAGCAGGCCAGCGGCGAGAACGGAAAAGAGATCAGGGCACGAATGCAAATCGTATTTTGACCTGACCGGTACAGAAGAATGCAGAGCGGCGCGGGCAATGGCGCTAATCAAATTGCCGCCGTCCTGCATTCGAATATCTTCACC
>OJEN01000258.1_pt1 | contig 19423 bp, 12 predicted proteins | sample 1593351 | NCBI WGS metagenome assembly OJEN01 (sample SAMN05416777, study PRJEB24817) | seawater metagenome | isolation source: Sea water | place: Canada:Atlantic | collected 2013-11 | reverse complement strand
CTACACCTCTCTATTCGTCGGCAGCGTCAGATGTGTATAAGAGACAGGACCAATTCCTCTTTGATTATCTAGAGCTTGTAGCTTCGTGGCATCTTGAATCAACTCTTTTAAAGAACTGTGCAATAAAGGACTAAGAATTGTCTTTCTATCTTTTCCTCCTTTGCCGTCATGAACAATGATGCTGGAGTGGTCAAACGCAAGATCTTTTATACGTAAGCGAAGACACTCTGTGATGCGTAAACCCGAGCCGTAGAGTAATGAAAAGATAATACGATCACGCTGAGACAACTGTTTGAGTATGGCCTGAACTTCCTGTTGAGATATTACGATAGGAATCTTGCGCTGCCTCTTTGCATAATTAAAACCTATATCGCCTAAGGGCTGATTTAAAAATTGATTATATAAAAAAGCGAGCGCGTTCAATGCGGTTTTCTGCGTATTGATCGCCACATCTCGGCTATTGGATAGATATGATAAAAATTGCACAACGTGATCTGAAGTCAGATTCATCGGGTGTTGGCGATTATGGAAGCGGATATAGTCTCTAATCCAATAAAGGTATGTCTTCTCAGTGCGCATGCTATAACCGCGCATACGCATATTTTGCTGAAGTTGCTGCATGAAAGGGCTTCGTAATTGCATAATCAGGCCTCCATAGATACTCAGAATGTGTATTTTACCTGCATTTCAATTAACTGTATATACATACAGTTAATATTTAAAGAGTAGGACAATCCATGCGCGTTTGCACAGAAAAAATGTAACCAATGCGCGTTTGTACTGGCACACTATAAAAAAATGTAGCAAAATCAGTGCATTATAAATACAAGCCCTGACATAACGAGACCCTCGTTATTTAGGTAAATGCGCATGCGCGTATTTCTGTAATGGAAAGATGGATCTTGGAAATGGATTTTGAAAATTACCCAATAAAATCAAATAGTTACCACGATTCAGCGTGCTCTTTTACAGAAGAGTCACTTCCGTGCAAACGCGCATGCCTACGATTAAAATGTTAGGTGAATAATATGAGAATAGTTATTACCGCAATACTATGCGTATTTTCCTTACAATCGCTCTCAAAAGATTTAAGCGCAACTTGTAACAACGGTCTAATTGTCGATTCAATTATCAACGATCAAGTCACAACATTTTCCTTCTCTGATAACTTTCAAATCAATAACAAACTTCCAATTGTTCTCGCATCAATTAGAGTAACTAACCATACAAATACAGATCAATTATTTACAACTAAAATGCTCACTGCTAAATTCAATGACCTTGAATTCATCAGAGCATATAAAAATACAATTGCATCTGAGGTTATAGATTTTTCAGGTGTTACAGTTTCATCTAGTTCCCAAATATTAGTAAATGTATACTGGGCGCCACAACTTAAAATTGATGACAAAATTCATAGTGTCGAGGTACTTTGTGGTAAATTCACCTAACAAGTGCCAGCAAGCGGACTTGTGCAAGCTGTCACCCTTTTTGCAAAAACACGCAAAAAAGTCGCCATCTCACACAAGCCGTTGTGGCAGGCGTTAGCTGCCTAAGTCGTTGAAAAGATATAATTGCTATTAAAGAGAGTAAAGATTAAGCATGGAAATAAAAGAAGGTTATATAGAAGACTTTATAAGTGGCCTGCCAATTAAGGCCACCCCTGAAGAGCTTGATGCTGTTCAGGTCTATTCGAAAGTACTTGTTGACGACTATGGCTACCCTAAGGATAACATCCAGACCCGACCTCAGTGGCGCGTTAAGGTGCGCCCTTCCGATGTAAAAAAAGAATATCCAGTTGATATTGCAATTTTTGGTGATAAGGATCATCAAGAAGAGAACATACAGATCATTGTGGAATGTAAGAAAAAAAATAGGAAGGACGGTCGAGGGCAGCTCGAGGACTATTTGCGATTTTCGAAGGCTAGGATTGGAGTTTGGTTTAATGGAGATGAACGAGAATTCATTTATAAGAATGAAGCAGATGGAAAGATTGAATTTAGTGACCTTCCAAATATCCCTAGATATGGCCAGCGTGTTGAGGATATTGGAAAGTTCAAAAGAAAGGATCTACGGCCTGCTACAAACCTCAAGTCAGTTTTTAAAGCGATAAGGAACTACCTAGCGGCTAATGCTGTTGGTATTACACGAGATGAAGTCTTTGCTCAGCAATTGATAAATCTTATTTTCTGTAAAATCTATGATGAAAGATTTACTAAGCCGAGTGAAGCTGTGACTTTTCGAGCTGGTTTAGGTGAGAGTGCAGGCGAGGTTCATGCGAGAATCAGCGAGCTTTTCGAAAAAGTTAAGTCTCAATATGACGATGTAATTGAAGTTGCCGATTCAATTGAACTTGACCCTAAATCTTTAACTTATGTTGTTGGTGAGCTGCAACTATATTCAATTCAAGATAGCGCTCGAGATGCAGTGGGAGATGCCTTTGAAGTATTTATAGGGCCTTCCTTGAAAGGCGGACAAGGCCAGTTTTTTACTCCAAGAAATGTCGTAAAAATGGTTATAGATATGATAGACCCTTTGCCAAATCAAAAGATAATCGACCCTGCATGCGGAAGCGGTGGTTTTTTAGTTGAGGGGCTTCGGCATGTTTGGAAGAAAGTACAAGACGAAGGTGAGGCACTAAATTGGCCTGCTCATGAAATCGAAGCAGAAAAACAAAAAGTTGCAATTAAGAATTTTAGGGGAATTGATAAAGACTACTTCTTGAGCAAAGTAGCAAAGGCTTATATGGCTATTCTCGGACATGGTAGAGGGGGTGTTCATTGTGAAAACAGTCTTGAATCTCCAGTAAATTGGGCAAGTAAAACTAGAGATAGTATTCAACTGGGAAGTTTTGATGTAGTTATTACAAACCCTCCATTTGGAAAAAAGCTAGCTATCGATTCAGTTGACATGCTTAAGAACTACGAGCTAGGACATAAATGGAAGCATGATTTATCGGAGGACTTCTTTGAAAAACAAGGATTGCAAGATAAACAACCACCACAAATTCTTTTTATAGAAAGGTGCTTAGACTTACTTAAAGATGGCGGCACATTAGGAATAGTATTATTAGAAAGTATTTTTGGAATGCCTAAATATCGTTATGTTGTCGATTACCTTCAAAGAAATACCAACATCAAGTCAATAGTGACAATGCCTGAGGATTTATTCCAACCACATACTCACGCTAAATGTTGCGTTGTTATTTGTGAAAAAACTACCAAACCTTCAAGTAATTACCCAATATTTATGGCTGATGTTAAATGGTGTGGCCACGACAGTAGAGGGAACCCAACAATTAGAAAGAATGCAGAAGGAAAAGATGAGCTTTTAGATGACATCCCAAAAGTAGCTGACTTATATAAAAAAGGAGGCAAGTAGAAGTGATTAACTACTGGCTGAATCGATCCAATATCAGGGAGCGAGTATATATTCCTAAATATTATGATCCGGGCATCACTGCTCGACTGGAAAAGCTTAAAAATACTCATAATCTTTATCGAGTTAATGACCTTGTTCAAAACGGTTCTATAGTATTGTCAACAGGTCATGAAATTGGAAAGCTTGCTTATGGAACAGGTGACATCCCATTTGTGAGAACTTCTGATATTACTAATTGGGAAACAAAAACAGCTCCTAAGCAAGGTGTTTCAGAGGATATATACTTATCATACGCTGAATCGCAGAATGTCGAGAATGGAGATATATTATTAGTTAGAGATGGAACTTATCTAATAGGAACCAACTGCATCATTACAGAGTTAGATAAAAAAATTGTTTATCAATCTCATATTTTAAAAATAAGAGTTTCAAAAGAATTTATAGACCCATACTTGGTGTTTGTTATTTTAAATGCCCCAATAGTACAAGAACAAATTAGAAGTGTTCAATTTACTGCTGATACAATTGATACTATTGGAAATCGATTCCAAGAACTCGTATTACCTATTCCAAAAGATAAAACTATTTGTAAGGAAATTGCAGCAATCTCAAAAAAGGCAATGAACGATAGGGAGTTGGGAAAGGCTTTTATAAAACAAGCTCCAGTAATCATTGAGGAGGTGCTTAAGTCTAATAGTACAGCTCCAATAAATGATTTTCTTGCGAAGGACTGGGATGAAATTATTACGGATATGACGCAAGATACCGTAACATCTGAGTTTGGTCATTTTGAAACATTTTGGATTAATTCTGCTGATGTAAAAGAAAGAATATACCTTCCAAAATACTATGATCCTGATATAACTGATGAGATATCCAGTCTTTCATCTACTTGTGACTGTGTTTCAATTTTGAGTTTATGTAACAACGGATTTATAAGCGTAAGCACAGGTGATGAAATTGGTAAAATGGCATATGGAACGGGAGATATTCCATTTATACGTACAAGTGACTTTTCAAACTGGGAACTAAAGCATGATCCCAAGCAAGGAATATCGGAAGAAATATATCAAGAATATCGAGAGTCACAGAATGTTAAAGCTGGAGATATTTTATTGGTTAGGGATGGAACATATCTTATAGGGACATCCTGCATGATAACTGAAGAAGACTCAAAAATTCTTTTCTGTGGTGGGCTTTATAAAATAAGGGTCAATGATTGTGAGTTTCTTGATGAATGGCTACTACTGGCATTGTTGAATTCTTATTTAGTTAAAAGGCAAATAAGAACGAAGCAGTTTACGAGAGATGTAATAGACACCATTGGGAAACGCCTTTATGAAGTTGTTCTTCCTATCCCTAAATCCGACGAGGTTAGAAAAAGCATTTCAACTCAAATGAAGTCTATTGTGGAAACAAGAATGCAAGGGCGAATAACCATAAAAGAGCAAGCAAATATTATTGCACCTTGCTAAATTCGGCAGCTAACAACACGCCCTGAGGTGGACAGCAACCATTTTTCTTAGCTATTTGCAGCATACTGAAGCAGTGGTGATCCCCGTTTTTTCAAGGCTTCTAAATACTTCGATTCATCATAAACTGTGCGGGTTTTCCAGCAGCTAAAAGCAATTCTAACCCACTTAAAGGCTAAAGCCCTGATTACGGTATTATGCGGTTTTCCTTTCTCGATTTGCTGCTGATAATAAGCTTTAGCCCAGAATGAAAAACGTACTGACTGACCTGCCCACTCGACAAAGGTTTGCCGTAAAAATTTAGGGCAACTGTAGCGCCAATGAGTCCATGACTTTTTACCACTTCGTTCAATAACAGGTGCAATACCCGCATATTTTTGCATGTCTGCGGCCGTTTCATAACGCGCTCGATTGGAACCAAATGCGACCAATAATCTTGGTGCTAATTGTGGGCCTGCACCTGGTAAACTATCAAAAATAGCCTTATCTTTTTGGGCTTTGTAGCGTGTTTTAATGTCTTTATCCATGACATCAATGGCTTCAATCAGTAGCTTGAGTTGGGGTACCAATAAGCTAATCATTAGTCGATTAGGGGCAATAATACCTTCATCGTGGGTTAGTGCAAAAGCTGACTTGATCGACGCAATACGGTTCTCATTAACGGCACTATAGCGTGAGTTATGCTGGTTAAAGAAGTTGATGAGTGTGCTTTTTCTGGCACGTTTGGCAGAGGCTAAATCAGGCCAGCGACTAATAAATTCACAAAATATAATAGTGTCTTTTTCTTTAAACCATTCAAGTGGTTGCGGGTAGTAAGATTTTAAAATTCCCGCTATGCGATTCGATAAATCGACGCGATCTTGCACCAGTTTACGTCGATACTCTACCAGTTGCCCCAAGGCTCTAATATCAGCCGAATCAGGCTCAATCACTCGGAGTTTATCCATGTGTAATCGTAGAATATCAACCTGAAATTTTGCATCGCTAGGATCGTCCTTAGCACCACTATGTACAAAAGCTTTTCGGTATTTGGCGACGGTTGAAGGGTTAATAGAAAAGATGGTTAGGTGATCGTATTTTAATAATGCATGAACTAATGGGCCTTTTTTTAGCTCGCAACTAATACCAATTCTCTGGTTGGGATAACGTTCTTTTAATGTCATCACCCAGTCATGAATCGCTTCAGGCTTGGATGAAATAACGCCATAGGCGTAGGTTTTTCCTTGGTCGTCTGTTTCACAAAAGTCATGTTTTCTATCGGCCCAATCAATGCCGATAAGGCAAGCAAAATCACCAATATTGGGTTCTTTCATTTGAGTTAACCTCAGTGTAAGGTAGCTTTTGGAATGTGCAGGTACTCGTTTCTCGCAGGTCTTATAGATAGTCGGTGGGCGACATTCCCTGAGTATGCGTTTTGAAACGGAGTGACTTCTGTTAGCTCGAACGTCTTGTTATGAACATTGAATGTTTGGCGCAAGCATATTCGTAACTAACAGAAGCATGTTCCACTTTTTTAGCCAGAGAGTAAAAGGCCAGAATTAATGGAACGGAAGAACTATAAGTAGCTGCACTGGACGCTTTTGTCTTGTCACGGTTTTTGAAAAAGACTCAAAAACAGCGCCAATCCCAAATCGCCAGTGAGCTAGGCGTTATGTTCTCCATCGTAATTTGGTGGTTTGTAGCTATTAGTAGATTTTTTACTTATATGGCTAGTAACCATATAGCTAAATATAAAGAAGTGGGTAGTCCCACGTTATTTGCGAATAACACACCGAGGAATAATATTTCTTTCTTGAAGTTCATCTTAGGCAATAACTATAAGAATCTCGACGATCCGACTTTAAACAAAATGTGTGATTTCCTTAAAAAATTTTTCTATTCCTATAGCTCGGTATTTTTATTCTTAGCTATAGGATTGTTTACAATTGGAAACTCATAAAAAACAAAGGCAGAATTGCCCTTCGGGTGGGAAGGCTACTTCTCCCCCTGTTTTAGGCGTTAATAATCAATAGGCTTAATACCTATGAATGAGAACTTAAAGGCCCCCTCATGGATATTACGAAGAAGAAGTTAAATGATGCAGCGGCTGAAGACATTATATCTGTTCAGCAAGCTGAGGCTCTTTATAAGTTTTTAAGTATTCAAGATCAGGATGTTCCCAAATTTACTTTTACCCATGTGCTTTATTATCTGGGCGGGCTGATCGCTATTGGCGCTATGACCTTGTTCATGAATTTGGGTTGGGAAATTTTTGGCGGTGCAGGCATTTTATCGATTTCAGTTCTTTACGCCGGTGTCGGTTTAAAAATAACCAACTCTTTGGCTGCTAAAGGCTTATCTATTCCTGCCGGAATTTGCGCCACTTTTGTTGTCTGTTTAACGCCGTTGGCCATTTATGGTTTACAACAGTGGCTAGGGTTTTGGCCAGATGAAAGTGTCTATCGAGATTACCACCGATACATAAAATGGAATTGGCTCTATATGGTGCTGGGCACGCTCGCGATTGGCGCTGTAGTTGCTTGGAAATATAAATACCCTTTCCTGATGATGCCCATCGCCGTGACACTTTGGTATATGACAATGGACATCACGGCAATGATTGCCGGTGGCGATATGACATGGCAACTACGAAAAATCGTCTCTTTATATTCAGGTTTATTAATGATTGGCCTCGCCTTTTGGGTGGATATTCGTTCTCAACGTAAGTCCGACTATGCCTTTTGGATTTATATTTTTGGTGTAATTGCTTTTTGGGGTGGTTTATCGGCTCAAAATTCAAACGATGAATTTTCGAAATTTATCTACCTGTGTATCAACCTTTTAATGATGGCAGTTGGTGTTGTTTTAGTACGAAGAGTATTTGTTGTTTTTGGTGCTATTGGCAGCTGCGGTTATATTGGCCATTTAGCCTACGATGTTTTCGCCGATAGTTTGCTATTCCCGATTGCCTTAACCGCCATTGGTTTTGGTATTATTTATATGGGGATTTTATGGCAAAAGTATGAGTTCACCATCACCAAAACGTTGAGATCAATACTGCCAACACCGCTAAGAGAACTATTAGAGAAAATTAGCTGAATAAAGCACACCAGACTAATACGTTAAATAAAATAGGAATACCATGGCACTACCACACTGCCCTAAATGTAACTCTGAATTCGTTTATCAAGATCAAAGTCTACTCATCTGCCCAGAATGCGCCCATGAGTGGAACCCATCGGAGCCGGATGATGAGGCATTTGTCGTTAAAGACGCTAACGGTACCCAGCTAAACGAAGGCGATAAAATCACTATGATTAAAGACCTTAAAATCAAGGCCAGCTCACAGGTTCTTAAGGTCGGTACAAAAGCGGTTATTCGACGCATTACTGAAGGCAAAGACCATCAACTCGATTGCAAAGTTGATGGCGCGGGTGAAATGATGATTACCGCGAAGTTTGTTAAAAGAGCTTAAGTTTGAGCCTAAGCAGGCTCAAATTTGAATTGGGGCTCTAAACGACTCACGCCTAAGCCATTCATTTTTTGTACTTTTATTTGCACCGGAATGCGTTCTTTCATCGCTTCGATATGGCTGATTACACCGATCATTTTGCCCGAGGCGTTTAACTGATCCAGTGCATTTAAAGCGGTATCGAGCGTTTCACTATCTAGAGTACCAAAGCCTTCGTCTAAGAATAAGGATTCGATACTGGTTTTATGGCTAACTAAGTCGGATAACGCTAAAGCCAAAGCCAAACTCACTAAGAAGCCTTCTCCTCCCGACAAAGTTTTAGTATCGCGCACATGATCGCCCTGCCAAGTGTCTAATACTTGCAATTCAAGCGCTTCACTTTGTTTGCGTTGTAATAGATAACGCCCATGCAAACGATCTAACTGACGATTGGCTAAATACACTAAATGATCAAGCGTTAAGCCCTGGGCAAAGCGTCGAAACTTATCGCCTTTTTGCGAGCCAATTAAACTGTGCAAATAGGTGATGTCGTCATAGTCTTGTTTTGCCAAATCAATGTGTTTAAACAGCTCTGCTTGCTGCTCACGCCTTTGTTGATCGCTGGCTAATAAGTGCCTGACTTCACCTTGGGTTTGAGCATGATGCTTGAGTTCTTGTTGAAGACGCTCAATGTCTTTTTGAAGGCTACCTTCAACATCTTCTGCAACATTTTCACCGATACGGCTTTCAATATTTGCTGAATATTTTTCCAGCGATAATTCTGGCTGAGTATCTTTTAGCGCTTGTTCTTCTAACTTTGCCTGCTCTAACAAGGTCGTGAATCGTGCCGTACGTTCTTTTAAATCTTGCTCTAGTGCTGACAAGGCTTCACGCTGTTGTGGGTCTAGCAAAGCGGCAAGAAACTCTTCCTCATTACCAAAGCAGCTGCTGTTCAACAAGTTTTGCCATTGCTCAGCTTGTTCTGCAAAAGCAGTTTCAAAAGTAAGTAACTGTTTTTGTGTGAGTTCTATTTGCGCCAGCGTACTTTGTAATTTTTGTTCAGCCTGCTGATATTGAGCCTGACTATTTTTCACGTGTATTTCTTTTTGCTCAAGTGAATTTTTCGCCTGAACACGAGCATGATTAGCATCAGGATCTTGCAATAACCTAAGTCGTTTTTCTCGCAGCTTAGTTAACTGAATGTCTTGTTCGCTATATGATTGCATGAGCTGCGAGAGTTTAGACGCTTCTTGCTCATAATATTGCTGCGCCTGACTGATCTTTTGAGCCAACAACTCCAGAGATTGAATTAATCTTTGCTCAGACTCTTTTTGTATTTTCCATTCTTCAAAAGCTTGAGTTTGATAATTAAGCCAATCCGCTAGCTGGTTAGTTTCGGGTAACGATAAACCACACTCAGATAACTGATTATTTAAAGTTTGTAACAACTCAGACAGTTCGGCATTTAAGCCCGCTTGCTGCTGCGTCTCGCGCTCAATCTGTTGGCTTAGTTTATCTTGCTGTTGTTGCAGTAACGTTAAGTTTTTTTCTTCGGCTACCAACAACTGTTGCTGGCTTTGCACATGAGAAAGCGCTTGCTGATAATCAAAAGAATCTTGTTTTAATTTTTCACCTTGTTCTTTTAGCTGTTGCAATGCATCACTAAGATTCATTTTTCGCTGCTGAGTTTCACTCACATTAAGTGCCTGATACAACTCAACCTTAGGATGATCTAACGAGCCACATAATGGACATTCTTGATCTGGTTGCAGTTGGTTTCGCTGCTGCGTTAGGTCAATAATCTTGCGCTCTTGATCCAATATAACCTCAACGTCTTTTAACTGTTGATAGTACTCGCCATATTGTTTACGAAATTCTACTAACGTTTGCGCAACATCTAAATTTTTCTCACCGCAAGGGCTGGGTAATAGCTGCTGGGCAACACGTTTTTGTATCAACTCTGCCTGAGTTTGCGCTTGCGATTTTTGATTTTCTTTTTGCTGAATACTGTTTTTTAAATCAATGCCCTGCTGTTCACCCGTCGTTTTATCTTTGTACAATTGCGCAATTGATTGAGCTATTTCCTGAACATTTTTTTGCAGCGGTTCAATGCGTGCAATTTGACTTTTCCAAACAGGAAGCTGGCGCGCTATATTTTCTGCTTGCGGGTGATTGGCTAAATACGATTGGCAAATGGCTAGGTTATTTTGCTCAATATTCACATCGTTTTGCAGCTTAGAAATACTGCTTTGATCAGTTATTTGTTTCTGTTTAAGCAGTTCTAAATCTTGCTGCTGTTTATTTAAGTCACCTACTAACTGCTGTATTTCGAGATCTAGCGGTAAAATAGTGGTATTTAATAATTCCTCAAACTGCTGAAAATCTTTTTTAGCCGAACTGTAATGCGTTTCTTTTTCAGCAACATCTTTAGACAAAACCAAAACGTCTGCTGCGCTTATTTCTTTGGCTTCATTTAATGTATTTAATTGCACTTTGACTTGCTCAAACGAAGCCTTGGCGTGCTGTAATAACTGATAGCTGGGGTTAAGTTTTTCTGCAGGTTCTGATTGTTTTAAACGTAATAAGTTTTTAGCTTGCGCCTCACGCTCTTGTGATAATTGATCTAGTTGTTGCTTTAGCTGTGTTTGATTTTGCTGATTTTTGTCACAGGCCATTATCCACTGTTGTAATGCTTGCAGTTGTTTTAACTCAGCTTCAGCTTTGTGAACCGTTGCAATCAGTGCCTGCTGTTGTTGGGTTAATTCTTCAATCTGTTGGTCTGTTAATAACTCCACCCCTTCAGATCGTGCCACTAACTGCGCCAAGGTCTGCTTGCTGTCGCTGTATTTTTGATGCACTCGTTCAGAAATCAGGCCATAGATTTCAGTGCCAGTTAACTCTTCTAATAATTCTGCACGTTCGTTAGCAGCGGCATTTAAAAACGCGGCAAATTGCCCTTGCGATAACATCATCGATTTTGTAAAACGCGAAAAATCCAAACCGGTAATGGACTCTATCAAAGCATTCATCTTTTTGACTTGCGAGGCGAGTATTTTGCCATCAGCCACTTGCACCAGCTCAACCACCGCATCTTGTAAGTTGCCATCCACTTTATTACGCGAGCGTCGCTGGCTCCAAAAAGCACGATAGCAGATGCCTTTGACTTCAAATTCAACTTCAGCCAAACATTCTGCGGTTCCCCGCGTCATGAGCTCATTATTGCTTTTATTAATGCTGCCCAAACGCGGGGTTTGTTGGTACAAGGCAACACAAATAGCATCTAACAAGGTGGTTTTACCCGCTCCGGTCGCACCGGTAATGGCAAAGACACCGTTGTCAACAAACGGTGGCTGGGTAAAATCGATTTTCCACTCTCCTTGTAGGGAGTTTATATTTTTGAAACGTACGCTATTAATCTTCATCATTCAGCTCCGTTTCTAATTCGTGCACAATGCCCGCAAAGGTTTTTTTGAGACGGATTAAGCGGGCTTGTTCTTCGTCACTGGCAAACACTTCACTGGCGAGTCTGCGCTGAAAAACATCGGCGGGGGTTAATTCTGCTAGCAACTCTTTATCTTCGCGCTCTATGCGTTGCTGCTGTTGTTTGCGTGCACGCCTTAATTGCAAAATTTCCACATTCATATCAGCCGTTAATGCCTGAATGCGCTGTTGCAAATCATTCAGATAGTCTTGAGTATCGACCTCAATGGAAAGCCAAGTGCTCAGTGTTTCAGGGCCGCTGGCAATATCAGTTTGCGCGAGCTGTTCCAACTTTTCCAACTGTTTCTCAATGCTTGCCAAATCACCTTTAATCACTTGCATCGGTTGAAACAAGGGTACCGATAACGGTTCAACCCGCGTTAATGTTCCGTCTTTTAACTCCACCAGTAACACTTCTTTATTATTGTGGGCTGGATCAGAGCTGAGTTCATCAAAACTGAGCGGTATGGGCGAGCCGCTATAACGAATGTGCTCGGTTTTAGCGACGCGTTGTGGGCGATGAATGTGCCCCAATGCAATGTAGTCGGCTGGGGGAAAGTCTTTCGCAGGAAATGCTTCTAAGCTGCCAATGTAAATATCGCGCACCGATTCTGAGGCAGTTACGCCCATTGCGGTTAAGTGCCCCGTGGCAATAATGGGCAGTAACTCACCCGTTTTTTTATGCAAATCATCCCGCTGTTTTTCAGCCAAAGCAAAAACGTCTTGGTAGTGTTGGCCAATGGCTTGCCCTAACGCCTGTTGTTTTTGTTGGCCCGACTCCCCTGCTTTGCTTTGCATAATGTCTCTGGGGCGTAAATAAGGAATGGCACATACAATACCGCCAACATCGCCCTGTTTATTTTTTAGTGTGATTACTTGCGAAGATAAATCTTCAGAGGCCGCAGAAATTACTTGGGTATTAAGATGCGCTAAAATATTTTTCGATTCATTAAGCGTAGAAACTGAATCATGATTACCCGCTAAAATAATCAGCTGTCTGCCAAGCTGATTCATACCAATTACAAACTGATTATACAGTTCGCGCGCGTAACTCGGTGGTGAGCCAGTATCGAAAATATCCCCAGCAATAATAACCGCATCCACATCGTGGCCTTCTACCTGCTGTAAAAGCCATTCAATAAACAGCTGATGTTCTGGCTGACGGCTTTTATTGATAAAAAATCGGCCTAAATGCCAGTCGGAGGTGTGAATTATACGCATGGGCTCGCTCAAAAAATCTATTGCTATAAAAACTACGGACAAAAAAAAGCAGCCACTAAAATGGCTGCTTTTTATTTGCTAGTAAAGCACTTATTGCGGCTAATAATGACCAACCGCAGTTAATACTACAAGTACCACTAACCAGCGGGTTGAGTGTCACCATGAATTTTCTTATGGCGAGCAATAATCTGCTCTGGCTTAAGAATAAAGGTAGCTAGAGCAGGCAGTAAAATCAACGCACCCAGCATGTTCCAAACAAACATAAAGGTTAACAAGATACCCATATCCGCTTGGAATTTAATCGGCGAGAAAATCCAAGTTCCCACACCAATCGCCAAAGTAATACCGGTAAACATTACCGCTTTACCCGTAGATTTTAGGGTTTCAAAGAAGGCTTCTTGCAGCGACTTACCTGCGATTAACATCACTTCTAAGCGATTGTAGATATAAATACCATAATCGACACCAATACCAACGCCTAATGCAATAACAGGAAGTGTCGCTACTTTAACGCCAATACCCATGTAGGCCATGAGTGCCTGACACAAGATTGAGGTTAAGGCTAAAGGAATCAAAATACACGCAATAGCACGGATCGATCTGAAGGTAACAAAACATAATACAAATACGACCACATATACAAAGATCAGCATGGTATTTTGCGCATCACCAATCACTTCGTTAGTGGCTGCTTCAATACCCGCATTACCGGAAGCCAGCTGAAAGCGTATTGGTGGATGGCTAAGTTCACCCGACTCTAACAATGCTCTTATTTCAGCACCGCTCATATCGTAATATTTAGCGTCTACATTATCGTCGTATTGATCTTTAAACTTATAAACAGCGGCTACTACGCGCTCTAATGTTTCGGCTTTATGGTCGTTTAAATAAACCACAACCGGGGCCATAGAACATTCTGGATTTATCAAACCAGAAGGGGCGCGCTGAATCGATGTATTAAGAATGGTTTGGTTACGAGAAAGGGCAGACCACTTAATGTTGCCTTCATTCATACCTTTGGTAACTAGTTTAGAAACCGTAACCATAGAAACTGCAGACTGAACCCCAGGCACACTCTCCATGTACCACATAAAACGGTCAATAGAATCCATCACTTTGAAGGAGTTACATTGTTCTTTTGCCGTTTCCACCATTACTAAAAAGACATCAGAACTGGTTGAATAATTTTCAACCATGTAGGCATTATCTAAGTTATAACGAGAATCAGGTCGTAACTCTGGAGCACCAACGTCAAGGTCACCAATTTTTAGCGATTGACTTTGATAAACACCAAATATGGCCATGGCAATTGCAATAGCGATTGGGAAAGGTGCAACTTTTTTACTGGCAATCTTAGAAAGCCCGCGCCATAACTTAGGTTCGGCACGTTCGTTGTGTTCTGCATGAGCAACACCCGACTTGCTGATTCCTACATAAGACATAATCAAGGGCACCAATACTAGGTTGGTTACAATAATCATTGCAACACCCACACTGGCGGCGATTGCTAACTCTTGAATCACACCAATTTCAATAAATAGTAAGGTTAAGAAACCTAAGCCATCACTGAGCAACGCCAACATACCAGGAACGTACAAACCACGGAATGCTAGACGTGAAGCCATTAACTTACTTGCACCCTTGCCGGACTCAATCGCAATGCCACTAATAATCTGAACACCGTGGCTAATGCCAATAGCAAAGATCAAGAATGGAACCAAAATAGAGTACAAATCAATGGTAAAGCCCATCAATGCCAACGCACCTAGCTGCCAAACAACCGCAATAAGCGAAGCTGCAATCGGGATTAAAGTCCCACGAATACAACGTGAATATAAAAACAACAAAATAGCGGTGAAGATAATAGCGGCTATAAAAAACATACCAATAGAGGCAACACCATCTAACAAGTCAGCTAATTTCTTTGGCGTACCTGTCATATAAATAGTGATATCTTCATTAGTAAAAGCATCGCGAATTTTAGACTCTAATTCATGAGAAAATTCTTGATAGTCCAGCTTGCCACCCGTTACTGGATCAATTTCTACTAATAAAATATCGATAATGGTAGAAGAAAAATCATTCGCAACCAGACTTCCGACTTGCCCAGATTTTAGAATGTTTTGACGCAATTGTTCTAAACTTTCATCAGAACCATCGTAAGTTGCAGGAATTACAGGACCACCCTGAAAACCTTCTTCAGTCACTTCTGTCCAGCGAACGTTGGGAGTCCATAAGGATTTTAAGTAAGAACGGTCTACGCCTTTAATTGCAGATATTTCATCGTTTATTAACTGTAAAGTTTGCATATATTCTTTACTGAATATATCGCCGTCGTTACTTTCTACCGACAACTTAATATTGGATAAACCTGTACCTAAGTCGTCTTTATGAACTAGGTAATTTTGAATAAACTGATGGTTGAGTGGAATGTATTTTTCAATACTTGAATCCAATCGAATTTGCGTTAAACCGTAAGCAAAAACAACCGTTAAAGCTGCTAAAATAAACAACACAAGCGGGCGAGCAGAAAATAATAATCGCTCTAAAAAAGGCTCGCTTTGTGGTGTGATTATAAAATGCTCTGGCTCAGATTTAGTACCTTGAGTCTTTTGCGTGTTGCTCATGCTTATAAACCTCCTTTAGCCATAGTGATTGAATCTTGTATCGCAGCACCGTTAACGTCTACACGCTCTACTCCGGCTTCTCCAACGATCACTAAACTGCCATCTGGGGCTTGTACAACAGAACCTAAATTAGTTCTATCTGGTAAGATAATGGATTTTGGCGTTGCGGAATTTCTGTCCAACAAAATAATAGATCCGCCGTTACCCACTAAAGTAATTGCTCTATTATTTTTTGCAATTCCAGCCATTAAGGTTTGTTCAGAATTAGTGAACACTTTTTGCCACTGTATACCACCGTCAGTTGAATGGTATAAATTACCGCGTAACCCAAATACTAAAATGTCATCATTTTTAGCCATTAAACCAAAGTAAGAACCATCGTAAGGTGATGGTAAAGAACGCCAGCTACTACCCATATCATCGGAGCGCAGTATCATACCTTGCTCACCCGCTAACATAAGTGAACGAGGACCCACCATTGCAATACCATTGATATGCAAACGATCGCCATTACCTAGCTTAGAAGACCAATCGATCCAAGTTTTACCGCCGTCTTTTGTATGAAAAGCCATACCATAAGCACCCACTGCAAAACCCAATTTAGCATCGTAAAACCAAACGTCTAAAAAGGGCTTGGTTGAGCCACTTTTTTTATCATAGTTAGCGTCATTTAAAGCAAAAGTCGCGTTTTCCAAATGAAGCTCGGCCTTATCTAAAGCATCCAGATCACCACTTTCTTCAGCCGCTTTTAATTCTTGTGCAGCTTGCTCTTTATTGACCACTGCACCTTTAACCATGGCATCGTTGGCTTGGTAACCATCAAACTGTTTAACCCAATTTTCACCGGCATCGTCAGAGTGCAAAATTAAGCCATCGTGCCCCACTGCCCAACCGCTCGTTGCTGTAGAGAAAAACACAGAGGTTAACGTCGTAGAAGAAGGAGTTTTAGCCTGTTGCCAACTTTTGCCACTGTCATCAGAAAAAACAACATGACCATGAGCACCAACAGCCACTAAACGACCACCGGCACGGGTAATGTCGAGCAATAAACTTTCATGCGCTCGGTTAGTTGCCAAAGAAGGCGTATTAAGAGGGTCTTGCCAAGTGGCTTGAGCACCTAATGCGAACATCAAACTACCTACTAATAGTGATGTTTTTATTGTCGTTAGTCGCAGGATCGCCGTAACGATTCGATTTCGAACCGATTGGAATCTCATAAAACACTCCATTCTTATAATTTTTTTGAAGGGCCGTGATTCTAGCCGACCCTTTCGGAATTATCTAACGTCTATATGTTACATAATGTTATTAAAAATCAAATCAATTAACGTTTACCACGGCGACGCAGGGCCGACGGCGTAAAATATTGGTCGTTAGGTAATTCTAGACTGAAATCAACGGTTCCGCGCTCTTCATTATCAAGTCCCTGAACATGGTAGCGACGTGCTTTAATATCATGGAACACATCAACCGTTGTTACAGTAACCGGAACTTCATAATAATTTTTAGTATAAGCCATACTGATTCGCCAGATTTCACCGGCGGCATCGTACTGATCGACAACGGTTACCGCCCAAGTATCTTCATCTAAGAAAAAACGACGCTTGCTATAAACGTGGCGAGCACCTTCTTTAAGGTTAGCTTCTACTACCCAAACTCGATGTTTTTCATAACGGGTATGCTCGGGGTTTAAATGACCAGGTTTTAAAACTTGCTCGTAAGTTAGCTTATTACTGGATAAATCATAGCTGTTATAAGGAATGTACATTTCTTTTTTACCGACTAAAGTCCATTCATAACGGTCTGGAGCACCATTAAACATGTCTGTGTCATCGGCATAACGTAAACCATCTGCAGCAGCAATCGGAGTATCGTAAGCAAGGTTTGGGGCGCGTCGAACACGACGCTGACCAGCGTTATAACCCCATGCTTGACGTGCTTCTTCTACTTGGTCAATGGTTTCATGAACCAAAACTGCACCACCGGCTAAACGTGCAGGTGATTTAGTAAAAGATAGGTAATAAAAAAGAATGTTATCTAGTTTATCTATCGAAGACTTTGGATTATAGAAATTAAACAGTACATCTTGCTGAACTGTTACTAATGAGTAAGAGCCATCTCGCTGTACAGCTACTTCTGATGAACGTCGGCTAAAGAAAATACCACGCCAACGAGTAATGTGGTTCCAAATAGCTTCTAAACCATTTTTAGCAATCGGAAACGGAATACCACCATAAGCATAGCGGATACCTGCGCCCCCTTCACCCAGCTCTGCACGAATCGCGTTTTTATAGGTGTTTTCATACACCCACTCTGGCGCTGCTGCTGTTCTTCGAGTTTTATAGATAGGCATTTTAAACGTTTCGGGATAGGTAGCGAATAACGCCATCTGACCTTCACTTAAAAATTCTTTGTACTCATCTTTATTCTCAGCGGTAATAGTAAATAGAGGTTTATCCTGAGGATAAGGGTTTGAGTGATGCTGACCTGGTTCTTTATAATCGAGTGTTGGTACAGTAAGGCCACCCCGCCAAGGAGGAATATCACTGCCGTTACCAGCGCGTTCTGCGCCAAGAGGGGTTAATTCACCCTTTAATTTTTCTGCTTGCTGCACCGATACTGCTGCGTTGGCTACTTGGAAGCACGCTGCCAAAGCCAATACCCCAGCCGCGACCCATTTATTGTTTTTCATTCTGCGACCTCTGTTTAAATCTACGTGTGTAGATTACCGATGCCTTAGCATAAAGAAACTTAGGCTTATGCTCAATGCGCCTAAGCCAGTAAATTAATTTTAAAACGAAAAAAAAGTCACTTATCGTTTAAATAATGATCGATTAATTCACAATTCTTTCACTAAGGCAGAATAAATCCCTGTTTAGCCGTTACTCGCTTGCTGCTAAACTTTTGGAAACAACCTCAAATACATCTTTTGATAATGCTTCTTCTGCCATAATTCGCTGCAGCTGTTGTTTCATTAACTCGCCTTGAACAGCAACGTAACGTCGCCATTTTGTCAATGGCGCAATCAACCTTGAAGCCATTTGAGGGTTGAGTGAATTCAACGTAATTATTTGATCTGCCAGTAATTGATAGCCTAGACCATCTTTGGCATGAAAGTTAACCAACGATTGTCCTGCAAATGCACCAATAACTGCCCTGACCTTGTTTGGGTTTTTAATATCAAACGCTTCGTGATTCAGTAACCTCTGTATATTTTCTAAGCTGCCGTATTCGGCTGAACCTGCTTGTACAGAAAACCACTGATTCACAACCAAAGGCTCGTGTTGCCACTGTTTATAAAATGCCTCTAACGCTTTTTCTGCTTCTATTTTGTAAGGCGAATTTACCAAGCAAGATAACGCAGCCATGCTATCGGTCATATTATCGCTACTTGCAAATTGATCCACTGCTAACTGGCAATACTGAGGATCTGAAGATTTTAACAAATAGCCTAGTGCTGCATTTTTTAAACCACGCTGAGCCATTTGCTTAGGCTCGGGTAGATATTGTTGTGGTTGATTTAATGTTTGGTATAAAGCAGCTAAAGGCTCCGCTAAAGCATTAGATAATTCGGTGAGAACCTGTGTTCGGGCATTATTGATCCCGTGTATATCAATGATATCTTGGGTTTCTGCAATATAAGAAACACTTGGCAGCATCAATAATTTTGCCATCATTCCATGATCGACATCATCACGCTGCAACAACCCCCGATAAGCCTTAATCAATCTGGCATCTACAGAAACAGAATCGCCCTGCTTGATCCTGTCTCTTATACACATCTGACGCTGCCGACGAATAGAGAGGTGTAG